>Ga0302325_10028402_pt1 | contig 11574 bp, 9 predicted proteins | sample Palsa_T0_2_FD_201948 | JGI IMG/M metagenome (GOLD analysis project Ga0302325, IMG submission 201948) | Peat permafrost microbial communities from Stordalen Mire near Abisko, Sweden - Palsa_T0_2 | ecosystem: Environmental > Terrestrial > Soil > Palsa > Peat permafrost | place: Sweden: Abisko... | reverse complement strand
TTCCGACGCCCTCTTCACCATCACTTTGACTTTTTCGCGCTCGTCCTTGATGTACTGCAGCGACTTGCCCTTTTGGATCGAAAACAACGGCGGCTGCGCAATAAAAACGTTCCCCCGCTTGATCAGCTCCTGCATGTGTCGAAAGAAGAACGTCAGCAGCAGCGTGCGAATGTGTGAACCATCCACATCGGCGTCCGTCATCAGAATTATTTTGCCGTACCGCACCTTCGTCGGATCGAAATCTTCCTTCGCAATTCCGGTGCCCAGCGCCGTGATCATGGCGCGGATCTCTTCATGCGCCAGCATCTTGTCGTAGCGCGCTTTTTCGACGTTGAGAATCTTGCCTTTCAGCGGCAGAATCGCCTGGAACCGCCGGTCGCGCCCCTGCTTCGCAGTTCCGCCGGCTGACTCGCCCTCCACCAGAAACAACTCGCACCGGTTCGGATCGCGCTCCGAGCAATCCGCCAGCTTGCCCGGCAGACCTCCCGAATCGAGCGCTCCCTTGCGCCGCGTCAAATCCCGCGCCTTCCGCGCCGCCTCGCGCGCCCGTGCCGCATCCACAGCTTTGTTGATAATCTTCCGCGCCACGGTAGCGTTCTGCTCGAAGAACGCGCCCAGCCGCTCGTTGATGAACGCCTGCACGATCCCGGCAATGTCGGAATTCAGCTTGCCCTTGGTCTGTCCTTCGAACTGGGGCTGCGACAGCTTGACGCTGATTACCGCCACCAGACCTTCGCGCACATCGTCGCCAGTCAGGTTTTCTTTCACGTCCTTGAACAGACCCATCTGCTGCCCGGCATAGTTAATCGTTCGCGTCAGCGCCATGCGGAAGCCCGAAAGATGCGTGCCCCCGTCGACGGTATTGATGTTGTTCGCGAAGCTGAACACCGACTCCGAATATCCGTCGTTGTACTGCAACCCAATCTCCATGGCCACGCCGCTGCGCTCCGCTTCCATGTAGATCGGCTTGTCGTGCAGCACCTGCTTGCCGCGGTTCAAATGCTTGATGAACTCCGCGATGCCACCGTTGTATTTGAAGTCCGAATGCTTGGCCTCGCCGCTCTTCGCGTCGGTCGAGCGCTCGTCCGTAAGCGTGATCAGCAATCCCTTGTTCAGGAATGCCAGCTCGCGCAACCGCTGCGCCAGCGTGTCGTAGTTATATTCCACCGTCCCCGTAAAAATACTTCGGTCCGGCAGGAAGTGAACTTTCGTCCCCCGCCGCTTGGCTGCGCCCACCTTCTTCATCTTGCTGGTAGGTTCGCCCTTGGAGTAGGTCTGCTCCCAGGTGGCGCCATCGCGCCAGATTTCCAGATCAAGCTCTTCGCTCAGCGCGTTCACGCAAGAAACGCCCACGCCGTGCAGGCCGCCCGAAACTTTGTAAGTGGACGAATCAAATTTCCCTCCGGCGTGCAGCGTAGTCATCACCACCTGCGCCGCGGAAACTTTTTCGCCGTCGATGTCCATATCATCCACGGGAATGCCGCGCCCGTCGTCCACGACAGTGACCGAGTTGTCGATATGAATCGTGACTTCAATCTTGGTCGCGAAACCCGCGAGCGCTTCGTCCACCGAGTTGTCGACAACTTCATAAACGAGATGGTGCAAACCAAGGTCGCCGGTCGATCCGATGTACATGGCCGGACGCTTGCGCACCGCCTCCATGCCGCCGAGCACTTTGATCGAGTCGGCAGTGTAGTCGCTGTTGCCGCCGCCGTTTCCGGCGGTCATCGGGGTTACGATTCCGTTTTTTGTTTTGGTTTCGACGATGGGAGTATTGATCTCTTTGGTGGCCATTCCGCTCCGCGGGAGAATGCCCCGACTTTCTCTCAGAACCGGGCCTGGTTACGCCTGGAAAACTGACTTAGAAAACCCGCCCTAACCTAGCTCCGATAGTGCGCCCGAATTGACTTCAAGTTATTGAAATGTCTTATACTTAGGTTCGTTTGGCGACTATTAAAATTATACCACGGACGGGCGGGTTTTCCGAGGCGAGGCAGGGGCGGAATCGTGGCAGTTAGCATCATTTTGGGACGAGTGAATTTTCACGTCTCGGGGACATTTTCCACTCCTTCCTTTCGCCAGTTTGCACGTGCTACAATTGTCCTATATCTGTGCTACGGAGTCCTACATGGTAAAGCTTGCTGTTCGTCCTGCCAACCGAGAGCGATCAAGGCGTTCCTACTTCCGCCAAAGCAAGTTTAAGGAGGTACTGGTCATGGCGGAGCGCGAGGGTTTGCTTGACGGCCGCCGCACGCAAGTGGTTCGCGGCCGGATGCCGGAAGCGCTTGTCTCCCAGGCCAAGAAGCGAACCGGCATTAAGTCGGATACGGACTTGATCGAGGTCGCGCTCGCGAATATCGCTGTGGGAGACGACTACGCCGAGTGGCTGCTTTCACAGCGAGGTACGATCGATCCTGAGGTCGATCTTGAGTTCTGAGCTTTGGCGCAGCATTAGACGTTACAAGCCAGAGAGACACAGTCGGCCTCTTCAGCGACGAGCCGACTCGGAGCTGGACTTTCTTGAAACAATCAGGGTGAAACCCGCCAAGTTGCTGTACGACACCACCGTTTACATCGATGTTCTTCGAGACCAGTTCCCTGTGACGGGCCAGCTCATGTTGCGAGCGGTCGAAGCGTGGCATTCTCCGGTTACGGAAGCGGAATTGATTTCCGCCGTGGGCTTGCTTGAACCTCATAATGCGAGGACGCGGCCGGTCATCGACAGAATTGCCGCTGTCATTGATCAACGACCCACGCGACGGACAATCGTTCCCGATGTTATCGTGTGGCGCGAGGCTAGCATTCTCTCCGGCATTTTGGCGCGTCTTCAGAACTTCAACAAAGATCAGCGGCGGCACCTTATGAATGATGCCCTGTTATTCGTAACCGCGCGGCGGTACGGTTGCACCCTGCTGACGCGGAACATCGGCGATTTTGATTTGATGCAGCAGTTGGAACCGGCGGGGAGGGTGTTGTTCTATCGGATGTGAACTCGCGCGGTTACCCTTCTTTGTTCTCCCGATTTGGTCCAGTTCCTCAAATATTTATGGGCATACAATTCGTTTCGCGAGTGCGGGCCCATAAGATGTTACACGGTGGACGATTCGTTTAGGAGGGCATTGCCAGTGGGTACTGGACGACGTTCGCCAAATGTCGAGTGGTTTTGCAGCCATTAGGGTTCGACTCCCTTGCCCTCCTCGGGTCACTCGATACCAAAGTTTATTGACAATTCAAGGACCCGGTTTATCATAGTAAGTGTTTGGCGAACGTCGTCTATGTATCTCAAAGCCCCGAGCGCAACTCGGGGCTTTGGCTTTTTCCGAAACTTTCTTCTGTTCCCCACCTTTGCCTGCCCACATTAGTCCGACAACCAATGGTTTTGGCTTTGTTGGGGATGTTCACATGTCGGCGACCCCGCCTCCAAGTTCAATTTCCGGCACCTCCGGCCGCTTCTCCGCCATCTAACCGGCTCGCCCTGATAAGATAGTGGCACAGGAGTTCTCAACCCATAATGCCAGTACCCGTTTCACAGATGTGGACTGTTTCGTCCTACGTCCTGCGCCAGAAGCTCGCTGGACGCAAGCAGTACCCGCTCGTGCTGATGCTTGAGCCTCTGTTCCGCTGCAACCTGGCCTGCGCCGGATGCGGCAAGATCCAGTACCCCGCCCACATCCTCAAGAAAGATCTCTCTCCTGAAGAATGTTTCCGCGCGATCGACGAATGCGGCGCTCCCATGGTCTCGATCCCCGGCGGCGAACCGCTCATGCATCCGCAGATCGGTGAGATCGTCGAGGGTCTGGTCGCGCGCAAGAAATATATCTATCTCTGCACCAACGCGCTGCTGCTGAAGGAGAAGATTCATCTTTTCAAGCCCAGCAAGTACCTGACCTTCAGCGTTCACCTCGACGGCCAGCGCGAAGAGCATGATCTGGCTGTTTGCCGCGAAGGCGGATACGACATTGCTGTCGATGCCATCAAAGAAGCGCTCAGCCGCGGCTTCCGGGTTACGACCAACACTACGCTGTTCGACGGCGCCGATCCGAAATCCGTGCGCGCCTTCTTCGACGACATGATGGAGCTCGGCCTCGAAGGCATGATGCTCTCGCCCGGCTACTCTTACGACAAAGCCCCCGACCAGAAACATTTCCTCGGCCGCGCTCGCACTCGCCGCATGTTCCGCGCTATCCTGTCGAACCGCAAAAAGAACTGGCGCTTCAATCTCTCGCCGCTCTTTCTCGAATTCCTGATGGGCAAGCGCACCTATCCCTGCACCCCGTGGGGCATGCCCACCTACAATATTTTCGGATGGCAGAAGCCCTGCTACCTGCTCCAGGATGGCTACGCCGAAACCTTCGACGAGCTGCTCTCCACCACGAACTGGAGCAACTACGGCACCGAGTCCGGCAACCCGGCCTGCGCCAACTGCATGGTCCACAGCGGCTACGAAGCCTCCGCAGTGAACGCAACATTTAGTTCGTTAAGCGGGTTCCTGGCAACGGTAAAAGCGACTCTGTTCTCTAGTTATCGCGACGAAGAGGCATTGCGGCTTCTGGAAGAGCATCAGGCACCGGTGCATCCGCTGGTGCAGATCGCGCCCACGAACGATTCTCTGCAGGAAACTCGCGCGTAGCAGCAGGGCGACCGATGAACTCGAACGAAAGGCCGAACCTCAACACCAACGGAATACTCTTCGCTTCAGGGCTGGGAGTGCTGCTAGGCGGGCTCACCCTGATGCTTCAAAGGCTTTCTACGATTTCTGACTATGGACTAATCGGGGCCGCAAAGGAGATTCTTATCATTCCTCTTCTTCCGGGAATGTTCGGCGCCATGGGTATAAGCGGAAACGTACATTTATGGCCCGTGTGGCTTGCTGCCGCAATAAATGGGATGATCTATTTCGGCATCGGTTGGTTCTTCTATGTTCTGGTGGCGAGGTACAGAGGACGGGGGCAGCTTCGGGCCATAGTCGACTCTGGCAACCGGCAGGATTCCGAGTCGCGAAGCGACGGCATTCATTAGCCCCGCACGTAAGTGCGAGCTAGGCTAAGCATAACGTAACCGGGTCCCGAAGGGATGGCACCCTTACAGCACATGACAGGCAAAGAATCCGGCCACATCGACCACGAAGCCGCCCAAGCCGTGCCCCACCCGAATCCCGAGACGCTCGAAGTCGCCCCCGGCACCGCGCACGAAAAGCTCGAAGGCTGGATCCCCCAACTAGCCACTGAAGAAGAAATCCGCGTCGCCCTCGAAAAAGCCTTCGACTACCGCGGCGACGTAACCATCACGCGCAAAGACGGATCGAAAATCGAAGGCTATCTCTTCGACCGACGCACTGCCGCCACGCTGAAAGACTCCGTAGTCCGCCTCCTCCCGAAAAACGCCAAGGAAAAAATCTCCATCTCCTACGCCGACATCGCCTCCCTGGCCTTCACCGGACGCGACACCGCCGCCGGCAAAAGCTGGGAAGCGTGGATGAAAAAATACGCCGCGAAAAAAGCCGCCGGCGAAACCAACATAGCGCTCGAACCAGAACCCTTAGACTAGATTTCCTGATCCGGGTTGACCCGCGTGAATCCGTGGCCAAGAAGTTGCTGTTACTTAGCCCGCGGCACGCTGAAACTCAACCTCTGCACCAACTCCTCCACCTCGTCCTCAGTCCCCCCAATAAACGTAAACGAAACCGCGAACCCCTGCGCCAGCACCACGAGCGTCGACTGCCGCATCACCCGCGTTCCCACATCTTTCTGAAAATCTCCCCGCACCACCGTCTTAGTCCCCATCACAAACTGATAAGGCTCTTCGACCACCGCGAACCCCTGCGCCTTTGCCACTTCGCTCACCGGCCCAAAATACTGCGCGGCATCCTTCAGGCCCGGATACGCCGCCACACTTTCCGCCGCAATCAGAATCGAAGCATTCACATCTTCGGCCCGCACCTCGGGAGGCCGCGAAAATGCCGCCAGCAGCACTCGTCCAGCATCCGTCGCCTTCTTGCCCGCATCTACCTTCTCGTCCTCACCCTCCCGCGCATTCATCTCCTCGGTCCGCAACACCCATCCCGCCGGAATCTTGCATGTGAATCCAAATGCAGGACTGCGGTACGCTCCAGCGCTGACTACCCCGGAATCCAGCTTCGAAACCGCCGCGGACGCGGACTTCTTAACGGGCTTAGACGAGGAAGACGACGAGCTTGCCGGTTGGCTTGTTTGCGCCCGCACAGAAATCGTCGCGCAAGCCGTGATTCCGAGAATCGTGATCCTGAGAATTCGGATTCCGAGAATGTCACTCATGTTTCCATCTTACAAAAACATTTCACGAGCTGCGTTCGGGCATCGGCGCGTACGCTCAGTCGTCTTGCGTTTCAAAGGAAAAGGCGGCCGCTCGGCCGCCCACCTGGTCACTGGTCACTGGCCACTGACAACTGGCCACTGTCTTTACGCCGCTCGCCCCATCACCGGCTGCGTGCAGTGCGAACACCGCCGCGCCTCAATCGGAATCTCACTCAAGCACTCCGGACACTTCTTGGTCGTCGGATCAGGCGGCTTCTCTCCTCGATTCATTCGCGCCACCAGCGCGTTCACCGGCGTCACCACGAAGAAATAAATCGCCACCGCAACCAGCAGAAACGCAACGCAGGCATTGATGAAGTCGCCGACCGGAAATGGCGTGCTCCCAATCGAAAATCCCAGATAAGAAAAATCCGGCTTGCCCACAATAGCCGCGATCAGCGGCGTCAGCAAATCCTTGGTCAGCGCCGTCACCACTCCCCCAAACGCTGCGCCAATCACCACGCCCACCGCCATATCCACCACATTGCCGCGCAGAATGAACTTCTTGAATCCGTCCAGCATAAGACACCTCTCCAAATGAGATTGGTCGCAAATGTATGACAGGAAGGCCCGGAGGTCAAGCCGGGCAGGATCTTTCGCCTATCGGAAAAATGAAATTGGGAGTCGGCGCCGCTCAGATCCGCATCGGCATAACAATATACCGGTACTTATAATCATCGCCCTCGGCCGGCCGCAACTGCCCCGCCGACTGCGAATCCTTCAACTCCAGCCGCACCTCGCCGGTGCCGGCGGCTTTCAGGAAGTCAACCAGGTATTGAGCATTGAAGCCTATCGTCATCGTCTCGCCGTCATAGGGTGCTTCAATCGAATCTTCGGACTCACCCGCTTCCGTCGACGACGCCGAAATCTTCACCTCGCCTTTTTCCAGCTTCATCCGCACTGCCCGCGAGCGCTCGTCGGCAAACTGCGCCACGCGCAGGATCGCCGAGTTCAAACCCGCGTTGTTCAGCGTAATGCTCTTGCTATTGTCCTTGGGCAGAACGGCCTCGAAGTTCGGGAATTGTCCCGTAAGCTGCCGCGAAGTCAGCAGCCGCGATCCGATGCGGAAGAACAGTGTCGACTCATCTTTGGCAAACTCAACCGTCTCCGCATCGGTCGAATCCAGCAGCGACTTTAGTTCATCCATCGCTTTCTTCGGCACCAGCGTCTTCATCTCGCCCGAGACGCCTTCAAACTTTTCACCACTGCGCTCGCAATGCGCCAGTCGATGCCCATCCGTCGCCACCATCGTGATCGACTCCGGCTTCAGCAGCATCAGGGCGCCGTTCAGCGTGTAGCGCGACTCTTCGCTCGATATCGCAAACCCGGTCCGCGCAATCAACCCCCGCAACACCTGCCCCGGAATCTTCACCACCCCCGCCGTTGGAAACACCGGCAGGCTAGGAAAATTTGACTTCGCCATCCCCACCATCTTTGTATTCGAACGTCCACACCGAATACTGACCCAATGATTCTCCAGCAGCTTGATCGTGATATCGGAGTCCGGCAACAGCTTCACGTAGTCATGCAACTTGCGCGCCGGAATCGTACATGACCCTTCCTTCTTCAGCTTCGCATTGCACGAGGTTCGCAGGCTAAGATCCAGGTCAGTCGCGGTCAGTGACAGCTTGCCCTCGGCGGCCTCGAATAAATAATTAGAAAGAATAGGAATAGTGGTCTTGCGCTCAACCACGCCCTGGGTAGCCGTCAACTCCCGCAGCAATTCAACTTTGCTGACTGTGATCTCCATCGTCCCCACTGCCACAACTGCTTCCACCGGCATAGACTTTAATCTCCCCTGCCGCGTGCTACTTTTATTACTTCCCTATATTAAATAATAAACCTTATAAAACCAGCAGTAACAGTAGGCGCGTCGCAGAAGTGGAAAACTTTGCCAACCTGCCCATTCTCACCACGTTGAACCCGATCCCTTTATGTGAGAAATCGGTCTGCAACCTGGCGGAGTCCAGGGAAGAAGATTTCCGCTTCTGCCATTTCTCCTAACCCTTGCACAGTTTCCACATCTCATTCACAGCCTGGGAAAAGGAAGACTGCGCCGCTCAGTGCAAAACGCCAAATACCTCGCACCTATCCGCCCAATTGCTCCGTCAGCTTATTGAGCAACCTGTTCAAATCTTTATCGTTCTTGCGAACCTCTTCAATCTTCTCCACCGAGTGCAGCACGGTCGTGTGATGCTTTCCCCCAAATTGCCGCCCAATCTCCGGCAGCGACGCCTCGGTCATGTGCTTAGCCAGATACATCGCGATCTGCCGCGGATACACGATCGCCCGCGAATTGTCCTTCGCTTTAATTTCTATCAGCCGCAGCCCAAACTGCTCCGCCACCATTTTCTGGATCGACTCAATCGTGACCTTGCGCGCCTGCGAATCGATAAAATTCTTCAACACCTGCTGCGCGTAAGGCAGCGTAATTTCTGCCCCAATCAGCGACGAGTGCGCCACCAGCCGGATCAGCGCTCCTTCCAACTCGCGCACGTTCGACCGGATATTCTGCGCCACATACTGCGCGACATCGCTCGGCAAAATGACCTTCTCCTGCTCTGCCTTCTTTTGCAGGATCGCCACTTTCGTCTCCAGATCCGGAGGCTGGATGTCTGCGATCAATCCCCACTCAAACCGGCTGCGCAGCCGATCCTCAATCTCCGCCAGTTCCTTCGGCGAACAGTCGCTGGCAATGACAATCTGCTTCATCGTGTCGTGTAAAGCGTTGAACGTATGGAAGAACTCTTCCTGCGTCCGCTCCTTGCCCTTCAAGAACTGGATGTCATCAATCAGCAGTACGTCCACACTACGGAACCGGTCGCGGAAGCTGGTCATCTTGTCGTAGCGCAGCGAGTTGATCATGTCATTCGTGAACTTCTCGCTCGATACATAGCAAATCGAAGCCTGCGGCTGCCGCCGCTTCACCTCGTGCCCAATCGCCTGCATCAGGTGCGTCTTTCCCATGCCGACGCCGCCATACAGGAACAACGGGTTGTAGGCCTTCGACGGACGCTCCGCCACCGCCTGGCACGCCGCATGCGCGAACTGGTTCCCGCTGCCGATGACGAAAGCGTCAAAGGTATAGCGCGGATTCAGTTGCGCCGCGCCATCCCAGTCAAACCGCGCCTGCGCCGGAGCTGTTCCCGCCGCCGCCGGAGCCGCCGACAGCCCGCCATTGTGGCGCATCGCCGTCGCCGCCGGATCGTCCTCCGGCGTCACGAACTTCACGTCGTTGAACTCCAGCCCCAGGTTGTCGATCGCCTCCTGGATCAGGTCCGCATATTTGTCGCCCGCGTGCCGGAACTCCGCCGTGGGCACGCGCACGAATAAAATCCCGCCACTGGAGTGGCTGTAGCGCGTCGGCTTTAACCACGTATCGTAGGAGTGCCGGTTAATCTTTTTTTCCAGCGCATCCAGGATGCGCGTCCACGGATTGGGGGAGAGTGCTGAGCCTTGAGCTGACATAAATTATGAAATACCCGCCGCGGCGTCCCGGCGGCTGGCTTGAGGGCGCCTGTCTAAAACTGCCGTTTACCTAACTCGCTGATGGAACCCTTAGTGTACTGCGGAATGCGCCTCTTGTATCGTGCGCGGTTGCCATGGTGAATGAGATTTTTCGAAAGCCAACAGTGCCGCATAGTAGCACAAATTTTTTTCGTCGTACGGAAATCTTCGCGCGCAATTCTTTCGCGAACACGATTCGGAACCCGAAGCACCGCCTCTGTCAAGTGTCAAAAATGTAACTGCAACCAACACAGTGCAATTCGCGCGAGAGTTCCTTCCCGCAAAATGAAACCGTCCCAAGATTCTACCCAGGGTGCGACACGCAAGAACTCAGCACCATGACAGAACTGTAGCGGTATAGTTTGATTTTGATGTTTAGGAACGCGGGGTCGGTTCGGGCATAGCACGGCGGAACGAAATGCCCCGTTACGGATCTTCTGGCTTCTCATCTTCTGGCCCCTCGCCTGAAGGCAGGTCAACCGGAACGAAGAGCATGGTTGCGACCTGTTCAGGACTCAAACCTGCCGCAATTAAAGTCCGAGCCATCGCCCTCTGTTGTGCTTTGTAACGTTCACTCGGTACGAACTGCTCAGCGATTGTGTCGCTGTCTGCCCACAAACCTCGCTGGTCGGGATAGCCTCGCTGTTTAGCCATGCAGCACCCGCATCTTAAAATTATACGACTGCTGATTTCAAAAGGTTGTTTCAAACCGCACCACTACCGAAGACGGGAGTTCATCAGCTGCAACGCCGGTTGGGCGGCGTTCCGGGACATTGTGTTTCGATCACTCAGGTTTCCTTTTCTCGGCCGCCGCATGGAGGGTTATGGTCTGTCCAACGGCCAGTCGGCCGATGCGAGTGACCGCGCCGTAGATTCCCGCGTTGTTCTGGTTCGCACGAACGACCGCCTTTAGCACTTCTGGAGCAGGACTTGCTGAGTCGGGGTCAAGGTTCACCATCGAGCAGCGGACGTCGCGCATCGTGACGGTGATGGCGGGGGCGTCGTCCCCCTCGCCGAATGAGAGCACACTGCCCAACCACTCGTCCTCCTGGAAGGGAACCGATCGCAGCAAACGAACCACAACATTCGGGCGAAATCGTCGCACGTCCGCGCTCAGCCCTGCGAGTCGTCCGATCTCGCGCACCGTATCGGAGGCGATCACGGAGATGCTCGCCGCATCGAAGATGCCATGCTTCAACTGCATCATCTGCACGGGAGCCCCGTACCGACGTCCGACCTCCGTGGCCAGGTCTTCCCCGAAGACAGGCATCTCTTCGCCATCCGGCGTGCGAACATGCGTGGGAAGGTGCAGGTCTCCCTGAGCGCCGTCTTCACGGCGGTACGGAGCAAACCGCACCAGGTCGGGAAGCTTGCCTGCTGTTAGCCACGGGAACCCGCTGCGGTCATCAATCCGCCGGAATGCCAGGCGTCTGTCACCATCGAGGCCGTGCCAGCCCAGCTTGGCGGCCTCGAGTCGTTCTCCGCCCATGGACTTCACGGGATACCGGAAGATCGCCTCCACATGTCCGATTTCTATAGGCATGCTCGATCCCGCGCAACAGTGAGTATACAGTCTGTATAAAACGCGAGACGCAGACTGTTTCTTTTTGTACCCCTTTGCCCTCACCCCGCTCCGTCATTTATACTTGCCGTTTGCCCTAACACTGTCGACGGAATCAGGAGCAGCTATTTTTCATGCCCAAGCGTACATTCCAACCCAACCGGCGCAAACGAA
>Ga0302325_10028401_pt1 | contig 11574 bp, 9 predicted proteins | sample Palsa_T0_2_FD_201948 | JGI IMG/M metagenome (GOLD analysis project Ga0302325, IMG submission 201948) | Peat permafrost microbial communities from Stordalen Mire near Abisko, Sweden - Palsa_T0_2 | ecosystem: Environmental > Terrestrial > Soil > Palsa > Peat permafrost | place: Sweden: Abisko... | reverse complement strand
GGTTGGACCCAGGCGCCCCATCCCGACGACCTGGCGCGAATGTCGAAAGCATGGCGGCATGCGATGCTTACCGGGGAGCGCTACGATGTCGAACATCGTATTAAGACCGCTTCGGGACTTTACCGATGGGTCCGATCAAGCGCTTTGCCACGACACGATAGCGCCGGAATCATTGTGAAATGGTACGGAACTACCGAAGATATAGAGGAACGCAAGCGAGCCGAAAAGGCGGTTATGCAAAGTGAAAAACTAGCTGCTGTGGGCCGCCTGGCGAGTTCGATCGCTCATGAAATTAACAACCCCCTGGAATCCGTCACCAACCTGGTCTACCTCGCGCGGCAGAAGGCCTTGATACCAGAGGTGCAAGGATATCTTGAGACCGCTGAGCAAGAGCTTCGCCGCGTTTCCGCCATCGCCAGCCAGACTTTGCGTTTCTATCGTCAAACGACGCATTCCCAGTCCGTTCGTGGTCAGGACCTGATCGAAAGCGTTCTCTCGGTCTTGAAGGGTCGTTTTGCGAACTCGAAGATAACGGTGGAAAGACGCGACCGGGCGTTGAAACCAGTCAAGTGTTTTGAGGGCGAGATCCGGCAAGTGCTTTCCAATTTGTTGACCAACGCCATAGACGCAATGCAGCCGCACGGCGGAAGATTGCTTCTCCGCTGCCGCGAAGCCACCCACTGGAAAACAGGTCGCCGCGGAATCTCAATTACGGTTGCAGACACTGGCTGCGGAATAGATCGGCAAACCCTGCAAAGAATCTTTGAGGCTTTCTTCACCACGAAAGATATCGGTGGAACCGGCCTGGGCCTGTGGATCAGCAAGGATATTGTGAATCGGCATCATGGGGAGTTAAGGGTTCGAAGCAGCCAGCGGCCCTCTCATTGTGGAACCGTTTTTGCCTTATTGCTTCCCTTTGATGCCCACAGCGGCTAGCATCCTCCACCTCACGCAGCACACCCCACATCGCGATCTACTGCAGTAGCCCCGCTACGCCTCTGGTTAGCGATTTCTCGGCAACGATCACTGCACATTCGACCAGCGTTTCAATGATTTCGCTGGTGACGTGTTCGTGCCGCAGACCATTGATTTCGATGGACCAGTCCAGCATTTCGTCGTTGTGCCACAGATCGATCTTAATTTGTTGCATGACAGTACGTCCTTAATCAGAAGTTCCGTTCGGTTTTTTCACTTCTGAGCCTCTTGCTGGTGGCAGCTTTGGCGGGCCGCCACGACACATACAAGCGATCTCTCAAAAGAACTATGTTCTTCGCTTTCCTCTCTATACTGGTCAAAATTGCTCATAATCGTAAAAACAATTGCGTTGAGCACATCCTATGATATGTAGCAGCAATTGTTCAACACTCTCCCAATCATCATCCCTTGCCGATAACCATCACGTGCCTGTAGTCGGGTCTACGCTAACCACTACAGCTCGTTTCTGGCAGCGAAATGGTAAAGGAGTGTTCATGGTCGACCGGAACAATGCGGGCAAGCTCTTATTGTTTCCGGCGCCTACCCCGGCTTCTGGATCATCAGCCGAAGACTGGGATCGTCGGATTCTCGAGACCAGGGACAACCTGGTGGGCGCACTCGAATTTCTTCGAACCGTGTACAACGAAAGGTTGGCCGGCAGGCCTATTAAAGCGGCCGATCAAATCCTCACCCAGGTCGAGACCATTCTGAGGCATGACGAAAAGATACCTCCATACACGGTTGTTGGGGCCATCAAGGTTCATGGATCGGCGTCGCCAGAAATAAAACGAACGGTGCTCCTGGTCTTTCCCGCAAGTTGGAAGCCATGTCTCAAAAACCTGTGACGGGGCATAGTTAATTAGGCAGGAAAGAACCTGGAAAAATGTAACATTCACTGCCCCCTAAGCCGCTCGAACGTCGACGCCCCGTACCTAAGGCAGAGGGAAGAAACGCGGGATCCTCAGCACAATTCCCGTGGTCAAAGTCTTTGGGTGATAGCTGCCATTAAAAACCGACAATCCCCCATAACTAAATTCCGCCACGCGCCAGTCGATGCGAGGAAAAACGGTGTAGTCCAGCCCACCTAAAAACTGATATTCGAATCGAGTGACGTTGCTCGACGTCTCAGTGATATTCAGGTTGCCCAGGCCAGCCGTCGCTTCCAGGTACGGGTGCAGCGGGATGAATTGCAGATTCAAACCCACCCTGGGTCCGATCGCACCGCTGTTGAATGAGTCTGAGCCGCTTTTCGTAAACGATCCTCGAAGATCCAGGCCCACGTTCAGGATCGCCAGACGCCCGCTCGCGAGGTAGGCCCCGAAGGTGCCGCCGTAGAATTGGTATCCGTCGGCAGCGGGAACGCCCGGGTTCTGCACGGTGAAACCCCCGTAGAGCCCAAGTTGAGCGTGCACAGAGAACGGGGAAAGAGCAAAGAGAAACAGGCCGAGCAGTCGCAGCGATTTCATCAGGCGGGAACTCCTGTCACCAACCTACTCTTTCGTTGCAGGCAGGCGTCGCGGTAAAGTCAGGGAGAAGCCGAAACATAACTCTCATAACATAAGCAAATTCGCGTGAGTGCCGATGGAGAGGATATAGGGATGCCGATCCAGTGAGCATCCATCCGCAAAGATATTAGGTGCGCACAACGGCTCTCGCTGATGTCCCATTTTGGCTCGTAGCACATAAAGTTTCACTCGGGTAGGGGTTGCGCTAGCAGAGCGACCTCGTTATAGTCCTCGAAGACACACGCACTCGCACTGCACTTCACAGAGGCCCCTGGCCATCTGCCAGACCTGATTGCGACGTGTGTTGACGATTCAGCCTGCAGGCACGCACCTGTACGCTTCGTCCGTTCGCGCACTTCCTTTTTGTACCTGCCTCAACAATCCGACTGCCTCCTATAAGTGGGCGATCCGCGCATGCGCAAGCAGGTCTTCGCACCCGTCTGCCTGCAACTGCCGGTGCCGCGCATGGGAGACAATCCGAACGAACTTTGCTAGATGAGGTTGTTTTTCCATGAAGAAGCTCCCTACGCATTGCCACCCAGATCGCAGCAACCTGCCCGGCCTCTGGTGTTTGCCATTTCTCCTCTTCGCCGGCTTTGCTCAGGCACAAACACTCACCTCCCTTGCCATCTCGCCGAAGCAGCCGTCCGTGAATGTAGGGGGCAACACACAGCTTACGGCCACGGCTTCCTATTCCGATGGCTCTTCCAATAGTGTCAGCAGCGGCGTTGCCTGGAGCTCAGCCGATCCCCGCATGGTCAGCGTCTCAGCCAGCGGTATCGCAGCGGGAAACGCCACGGGAACAGTGGCAATTACTGCCACCTACCAGGGACAAAGCGCGACTGCCGCCATCTCCAGTTCTATCGGGAACATTCAATGGAGTGGTCCGCTGACCATCACCCAGGGAGGTACCTATTCCGGCAATTGGAAGAGCACAAATCCGCAAACGCCGGCGGTCACCATTGCCACCACCCAGCCGGTGCTGATTCAGAATTCCTACATAACCGGTCCGGCCGACCTGATCAGCGATCCCGTATATGGAAATAATGTGACGGTCAAAAATGTGATCGGCATAGGAGTCAATTCGAATGTGAAGGGTCAGCCAAATGGGATTTTTGTCGATGCCCAGAATCCCATCCTGCTGGATGTGGAAAACTGCTACTTCGAAAATGTGGAGTTTGGCGTTTGGGTCCGCGGCTATGGCGGGAACTACAACGGAACCCAGACCGTTACCATCCTTAACAATCGCGGCCGCAACATCATTGGCACGGAAAGCGATGGCAACGGCGGCTCTTTGCCCGGCGAAACCAATTGGTCGTGGGCGCATGCCATTCAACTCAGCACCATGCCGTCTGTGCCCGGCATCACCATCGCCTGGAACGAAATCATCAACTATCCCTACCAGAGCCTGGTCAATGAAAACGTCAGCCTGTACGATGCCGGCGGTACATCGAGCAGCCCGGCGCAAACGCACGATAACTACATTCAGGGAGCCTACGCCTACAATCCCGTGACCGATGGTTACAACGGCGGCGGAATCACGACCGATGGCAGTGGGAGCGATACCGTCGAAACCGCCGCGGCCTTTAACAATATCTACAACAACCAGGTCGTCGGCACGGTCAACATGGGTATCGAAATTGGCAGTGGACACGACAACGCAGCCTATAACAATCGCGTTGTCTCGAGCGGGCTGCTACCGGATGGGACGCAAATTCCGTCGCAAAACGTGGGGCTCTCCCTCTACGATGTCTACGGCAATATCCAAAACGGGTCGATGTACAACAACAATATGTACAACAACACCTCGGGTTGGATGTGCTGGGCATCGCGCTGCGCCTGGGATGGATACAGAAACGATGCCTACTTTCCAGAGAACAACGGCGACTATGCCGCGAACCCGTCCATCACCGCTAACCCCATCACCCTGCAGATGGAAGCGGCCGAGTACTCGACGTGGCAGACGAAGCTGAGCACGAACGGAGTGGTCGTCGGCCCTGTCGTCTCCTCCGGCAGCTCCAGCTCCGGCACGACTTCCGGAGGGGGCGCCACTTCCGGCGGCGGCTCTACCGGCGGATCGGGCACTGGGTCAACCCTTTCCGCGACTGGCTGGTACAACGTCGTCAACACCAACAGCAACCTCTGCGTAGATGCAAATGGCTGGGGCACCGCCAATGGAACGGTGGTGCAGCAATATACCTGCGGCGCTGCACAAACCAACCAGGAGTGGCAATTCCAGCCAACTGACAGCGGCTACTATCGGGTCGTGAATCGCAATGCCTACAACGCCACCGCTTTCCCCAGTGTGGTGTGGGATGTGACGGGCGGACCATGGGCCACGGCAGACTCGGTCGCCATTCAGCTGTGGAGCTATAGCGGCAACACCAACCAGCAGTGGATGCCGGTGCCTCTGGGCAATGGAGCCTACAAGTTTGTGGCTCGCAACAGCAGCAAATGCCTCGATGTACGCGATGCCTCCATGGCTGTTTACACTCCCTTGCAACAGTACGACTGCAATGGAACCGGAGCGCAGTCCTACACGCTGCAGCCAAAATAACCGGGCTGCTCACCCAAGTTGATTCTTGCCTTGCCACAAAGGATCGGGTGCCCCATCCTTCGCGCTTTTGGCGAAGGGTGGGATAAGCAGAAGTTGCGGGGGAAGGGCCTCGGGTGGAGAGCAGTCGCATCCCACCCTTCGCCAAAAGCGCGAAGGATGGGGCACCCGATCCTTTGTGGCAGGGCAAGAAATACGGTGACCCATAGCTGAAAACCGTTTTAGTTACGAATATCAGTCATCAGTTCCTCGACCTGCCGCTGCTCTTCGCCGGTGAGGGGCAGCAGCGGCATCCTGGGGCGTCCGCCGTAGTATCCGTTCAGGTCGAGGGCGTACTTAATGCCGGGAATTCCCATTTTTCCGGCGATCTCGATTCCGGCCCGGGCAATGCGCTGCTGCTTTTCTTCTGCCAGGTCCGGATTCTTCTCGCCCCATGCTGTGTAGACCTCGCCACAAGCCTGTGGGGCCACGGACGCCAGGGCCAGCACACCCCCAGTAGCTCCCGCTTCCAGCGAGGGATAAAGCGTCTGCGCGGAGCCGCAAAGTACCTGGAAGCCGACTTCGCGGGTGCGAGTCTTTAGCGGACGCCGAGGCGCCGGGGCGGCCAAAACCGTCGCGCCGGAGACCAGCTGCTCCGCCGCCACGAAGGTAGCGATCTGCTCCTGGCCCGCCTGCGAAGAGAGCATGCGCGAGGTGACCGCGGCGAAGACCGGCGTGACCGTGACCGTCCGCTTCCTGGCTGACCGCGTGGCCTTCACCAGTTCCCCAATCCGCTCCACGTTCCCGCTCGAATCCTTCATGCCGATAATGTTCGGATGCATCCCCAGCTCGGCGACCACCTCAATGGGCAAATCGTACGCGGTGCAACTGGGCACGCTGTAAAGAACGACCGGCAACGGAGACCGGTCGGCGACCGCCTGGTAATAGGTCAGCATCTCCCGGTTGCGCATTTGCTTGCGATAGAAATGAGGGGTGCGCACCAGGACCGCGTCATACTCGAGCCCGGCTACAAAATCCGCCAGGCGCAGGGTCTCAATCACGCTTTCACGGCCCACCCCCGCCAGGAGCACCTTTTCCGGCGCTGCAGCATTGCGGGCAACGCGCAGTGCTTCCCGCGACTCCTCGTCGCTCAGCATCACCGCCTCGCCGGTCGAACCCAGCAAGACCATCCCACTCATGGCCGTGAGCGAATAGCGATCGATGTTCGCTTCCAGCTTGCGCCAGTAGGGGCGCCCGTCGGAATAGAAACACGTCGTGACTGCGGCAAAAATGCCTTCCAGCAGCATTCCATCATTCTAATTCCTCCACCCAGTGCCGAATTAGAGCCATTGGCCGCCCTGGATTAAAGCCCGGCAAATCAGTGAACTATAATGATGGGAGCGGAGATCAGAGTCGTTCTTGATCCAGACCGGAATACAACAAGGGTCTTGTTGGTGCCGCTCAATTCATCGGGGAAGGAATCGGGCCAAATGGCGACAGGAGACGTTGCCGTAGGGGCACCCGGAGCGGGTAGCTCAGCGGCACTACAGACGCCAACATCCAGGCGGATCATTAATGACTTCAGTATCCAGGTCGCGACCGTTAACGGGTCTGGGTCGCAATCTGCCAACTTGGTGCTGCTCAAAAGCATTTTCGGGATGGGCATCCCAGTCAGCGGAAAGAACCTTTTCCCCTCCAACATTGCCGGCCTGCCGACCTGGTACACCATCCGCGCCAGCAAACAAGGCTACGTTGCCCGCAGGAGAGAAATAGAGCTGCTGGTGGCCATGAATGCCGAGACGGCGCGCGAAGACATCCTCTCCCTGCCCGCCGGCGGGGCCGCCATCTACGACGAAGCCCTGAACCTCAAGCAGTATCGCGACGATGTGGTCTGCTATCCGGTTCCCTTTGACAAGCTGACCGCCGCCGTCTGCCCTGAAGCCAAGCTGCGCAAGCTGGTGCGCAACATGATCTACGTGGGCGTGGTGGCGCAGCTGCTCGCCATGGATCTGGCCGCGGTCGAGAAGTCCGTACGCCGCCAGTTTGCCAAGAAGCAAAAAGCTGCCGACCTGAATTGGACAGCAGTGAAAGCCGGTTTTGACTTTGCAGCCCAGTCCTTGACCAAGCAGGATCCCTTCCTGCTCGAGCCCATGAACGCGACCGCGGGCAAGATCATCATCGACGGTAACTCGGCGGCGGCGTTGGGAGCCATGTTTGCCGGGGTCACGGTGGTTACCTGGTACCCCATCACGCCTTCTTCTTCGGTAGTCGAAAGTCTCATCGATTACATGAAGAAATACCGTGTGGAAGAAGATGGCAAGGCAAACTTCGCCATCGTACAGGCAGAAGACGAACTCGCCGCAATTGGCATGGTTCTGGGCGCCGGCTGGGCCGGCGCGCGTTCCATGACCTCCACTTCCGGCCCTGGTATTTCCCTCATGGCTGAGTTTTCCGGCCTGGGCTACTTCGCAGAGCTGCCTGGGGTCATTTTCGATATCCAGCGGGTCGGCCCCTCCACCGGCATGCCCACCCGCACCATGCAGGGCGACCTGCTGTCGATTGCCTACCTTTCCCATGGCGACACCAAGCACGTGATGCTGCTGCCCGCCTCGGTCGCGGAGTGCTACCAGTTCGCCATGGAAGCCTTCGACCTGGCCGAGCAATTGCAAACTCCGATTTTTGTTCTTTCCGACCTGGATATCGGGATGAACAACTGGATGTCAGATCCGTTTGTCTATCCGGAGAAGCCTCTGAACCGCGGCAAGGTCCTTTCCAAGGAAGATCTGGAGCGGCTGGGCGGGTTCGAACGCTATAAGGATGTGGATGGCGACGGCATCCCCTACCGTACCTTGCCTGGAACCGACCATCCCAAGGCTTCTTACTTTACCCGCGGTAGCGGCCACAACGAGAAGGCCCTCTATACGGAACGGCCGGACGATTATCAGAATCTGATGGAGCGTCTGGACAGGAAGTTCCAAACCGCCCGTACCCTGGTCCCTGCGCCCGAAGTCGTCCAAACCGGTAAATCCAAGATCGGGCTCATCGCCTTCGGCAGCTCCGATTTTGCGGTGCGTGAGAGCCGCGATCAGCTGAAAAAGGAATATGGCCTGGAAACCGACTACCTGCGTTTGCGCGCCTTTCCGTTTTCCCCGGAAGTGCAAGCGTTTGTGGCCGCGCACTCCAGGGTTTACATCATCGAGCAGAACAGGGATGGGCAGATGCTCAGCTTGCTTAAGCTCGACCTGCCCGCCGAAGACATCACCAAGTTGAGAAGCATTCGCCACTTTGACGGCCTGCCCCTCGACGCCCGCACCGTGACCGACAAGCTGGTCCTTCAGGAAGGAATTTAATGGCCACCACTCTGAACCCGCCCGTAGCTCCCGGACCCAGGAAGAACCGCCTGGGGCTGCAGGTTTTGGACTACCGCGGCGGAAAGACCACGCTCTGCGCCGGCTGCGGACACAACGCCATCTCCGAACGCATAGTCGACGCCATGTACGAGATGGGGGTCGCGCCCGAGCGGGTGATGAAGCTCTCCGGGATTGGCTGCTCCTCGAAAACGCCGGCCTACTTCATGAATCGCGCCCACAGCTTTAATAGCGTCCATGGCCGTATGCCTTCTGTCGCCACCGGCGCCCTGATGGCCAACCACACCATGATGGGTCTGGGGGTAAGCGGCGATGGGGACACGGCATCGATCGGTTTCGGCCAGTTTGCCCATCTCATGCGGCGCAACCTGCCTCTGATCTACATCATTGAAGATAATGGCGTTTACGGCCTGACCAAGGGACAATTCTCGGCCACCGCCGACCTCGGATCCACCCTCAAAACCGGCGTCATTAATGATCTGCCGCCGATCGACACCTGCGTGATGGCGGTCGAGCTGGGCGCGACCTTCGTGGGCCGGTCATTTTCCGGCGATAAGAAGCAGCTGCTGGCGATGCTCAAGGCGGCCATCGCCCATCGCGGCACGGTTATGCTCGACGTCATCTCGCCCTGCGTCACCTTTAACGACCATGAAGGCTCGACCAAGAGCTACAAGTATGTCCAGGAGCATGAAGAGGCGGTCAACGAGGTCGGTTTCGTCCCCTCTTTTGAAGAAATTTCGGTCGATTATGATCCCGGAACGACCTACGACGTAACCATGCACGACGGATCGCACATGAGGCTGCGCAAGCTCCACGAGGACTACGATCCGACGGACCGCATTGGCGCGGTAACCGCTCTGATGCGGGCGCACCACGAGGGTGAAGTACTCACCGGTGTCTTCTACGTCGACACCACCAAACCAAGCTTCACCGACATGCTGAACCTGGTGAAGGAGCCCCTGGCCACTCTCCCCGAGTCGCGGGTTCGCCCCTCACGCCAGGTGCTGGAACAGATCATGCAGAAACATCAGTAGTCGCCGGCAGCTTGTCTATCCCCTCCACCATTCGACGAATGGTGGAGGGGATAGAGCCGACCGTTGACCTCAGGTAAATTTGACACGAAGTTACCTGGGAACTGTGCTTTTACGGAAACTGGGTACTAATTAGGTGCAACATTCGTTGTTCAACCATCCCCTAAAGGTTGTATCATCAGCTCGTTTAGTCGATCTGAGCAAGGTGACGGGATGCGTAAGAATTTCCTTCGAGGTATTTATCTGTCTGTTGTGGCGGCGAGTACCTTGGCACTTGCCAGCGACCATCTAGTGGTTCCAAAGTTTGCCCCCGAATTGACTAAAATGGACGTCTGGGTAGGTACCTGGGAATCGCAGACCCAGGTAATGACCACTCCCTACAGCGAAGCCGCGTCGGTAACCTCTGAAATGACATGCAGTTGGTCGCCCCACCACGGTTTTATCCTGTGCGACCACCTGATGAACGGCCCCACCGGCGTCAGTAACAGCTTGTCTGTGTACACCTACGACGAATCCGCCAAAACCTACAAGTTCTTCGGCGTGGACAAAGACGCGTCACCACGGGAAATCCCGATGCAGGTGAAGGGAAATGTCTGGAGCTTCGGCACCGAAGTGCAGAACCAGGACAAGACCATCATGTTCCTCACCAACGATGAGTTCATTTCCGACAAGGTAATGAACTTCAGTACCGAGTTCAGCGAAGATAACGGGCGGAACTGGAAAAAGCTCAACCAGGGTCAACTGACCAAAATCGGCTAGGCAGTTTCGCAATTGGTCTAGACCGAAGCGACGGGTCTTGTCGTGGTTTTCTCACAAGGAAAACCACTCCTCGCGATCTTTACCAGACCACAGTCATTGCGAAACTGCTCTAACGCTTCTTCTGCTCCCCGCTGTGCTCCGGGCTCGAACCTGGCTCGGGAAAATCCGTATCCGCATCTTTGATCATTTCATCTTCGTCGCGGTGGCCTAACTGGCCCTGCAGATGCGGTTCGCCGCCCTGGGCGGCGGGCGTGGTGGTTTCTTCTTCGACTGCTCCCTTGTGGAGATCGCTGTCTGGATGTTCTTGTTTTGGCATCGTGCTCGCAGAGATGAAGGTTTTGACCGAGGTGTTGTACCCGGGGTTGGAGATGCTCCAGCCCCGGGTACCGTTTTGGATTACAGCGCCGCAGTAACAGCCTTTATTTCCGTGTAGTTGTTGAGCACTTCTTCACCCATTTCACGACCCCAGCCGGACTCTTTATATCCGCCAAAAGGAAGGGAAGCGTCGAAGACGTTGTGGCAATTGAGCCACACCGTGCCCGCTTTGATGCGCCGCGCCATCTTGTGCGCGGTGCTCAGATCGCGGGTCCAGACGCTAGCGGCCAGGCCGAAGGTGGTGTTGTTTGCCTCCCGGGCCACGCGATCGAGGTCGGCGTCAGAGAAAGACTCGGCACAGACCACCGGTCCAAAAATCTCTTCCTGGACCACTTTCATGTTCGGTTTGGTATTGGTCAAGACGGTGGGCTGCACGAAATAGCCACGGTCGCCGAACCTCTTGCCGCCGGCAGCTATCTTCGCACCCTCGGTCACGCCGGAGTTGATATAGCCGGTGACTTTATCGAACTGCTCTTCGCTCACCAGCGGTCCCATCTGGGTGTTGGGGTCGATGCCGGCGCCCATGTGGATTCCTCCGGCAATGTCGCTTACCCCTTGCAGCACCTTGTCATAGACGCTTTCGTGGACGAACAGCCGTGAGCCGGCGCAGCAGCATTGTCCCTGGTTGAAGAAGATAGCGCTGGCCGTTCCTGGGATGGCGCGTTCGAGATCGGCATCAGGAAAAATGATGGCCGGGCTCTTGCCGCCGAGCTCGAGGCTTACTTTTTTCAGGTTGCCGGCCGAGGCCTTCACGATCAGCTTGCCTACCTCGGTCGAGCCGGTGAACGCGATTTTGTCGACCCCGGGGTGCGCGGCCAGGGGTGCGCCCGCGCCTTCGCCGAACCCGGTCAGGATGTTGACCACGCCGGGAGGGAACCCTGCCTGATCGAACAATTCAGCTAGCCGCAGTGCGGTCATGGGTGTTTGCTCGGCCACCTTGAGCACCACGCAACAGCCGGTCGCGAGCGCTGGGGCAAGCTTCCACACTGCCATGAGCAAAGGGAAATTCCAGGGGATGATCTGCGCCA
>Ga0302325_10028399_pt1 | contig 11575 bp, 9 predicted proteins | sample Palsa_T0_2_FD_201948 | JGI IMG/M metagenome (GOLD analysis project Ga0302325, IMG submission 201948) | Peat permafrost microbial communities from Stordalen Mire near Abisko, Sweden - Palsa_T0_2 | ecosystem: Environmental > Terrestrial > Soil > Palsa > Peat permafrost | place: Sweden: Abisko... | reverse complement strand
CAATCGCCGCTTCTGCTTTGGCGGCTACTTCAATCTGTGGTTTCTCGCCTACGCTCTCACATCCCAGACACGCATACTTTTTGCGCACGTGGTGCAGCCGCTCAAAGCGTCCGGGAACCGAGGGTGCCAGCTATCCGTTCTGGTCCCCCGACAGCCGCGCCTAGCGGCTTTGCCAAGCCGAAGTCGAGAAGTTTGGCACCTGACTTAGTGGATATGGGGATGCTGAAGCTGGGAGATGACCTTGGCTTCGCGTTCGAAGCGGGAGCGCAGTTCAGAGCTTGCCACCAGTTGCGCGTTCAAAACTTTGATGGCAACCGTGCGCTCCAATCGCGTGTCGCGCGCACGATACACTTCGCCCATGCCGCCTGCGCCAAGAGGCGATTCGATTTCGTAAGGGCCAAGCCTGGTGCCAGGGGTCAGAGCCATCGGTCGCCGCAATTATAACTTGCGCCGCGCATCTTCCCCTGCGACCAAAAAGACGATGCGAGATTCCGGGGGCATTTCCCGTATGACAAATAGTGAATAAACAAAGATGAGCCTTGCCGTTATTGAAGCTTCATGTACTCGGCCTTGGCTTCTTTCAAGATGGGAGTCTCCGGATCAGCGTCTTTCCAGAGCGTGAGAAAGCTCTTATAGGCGGAAGTCGCCCGGACGCGGGCTGCATCGGCACCTGCTTCCTTCGAGGTTCTTGCCTCTAAAGCATTGGCCCGTGCCGCTCCTAGATGCGCCAATGGCCCTGTCCAACAATTCCAGACAAGGCCACCGTGATCGAGAATCTTCTGGAATTCGCCGACAGCTTCTTTGCCCTGACCGGCCGCAAGGTAGGCCTCACCGCGAAGGTAAGTCGGATACAGACATGAGATATTGGCGGCAAAGGCGATATTGCCAAATTCGATCGCGGACGCGGCTTGCAAGGTATTCAAGGCAAACGCTGCATCCCTCCGATTGAGAGCCAATTGTGCGCGAATCGCAGGTAGCCAGAGAGCTTGCATCTGGGTATCGAGTGGGTAACGCTTGTCGAGGTTTTGAGCCAACGATTCGGCTCTCGCTGTGTCGCCCGCCATGGCATACGCCAAAGCCGCTTCTGCCTGGACACCCTGAGTTGCGCTGGCAGCCTTCAGTCCACTGACAGCCTCGCGCGTCGCATCCATCGCATTGCCAGCGGCGGCGTCGCGCAACGCCGCATCTTCCAGGGCTATCGCGCCGTTTTCTTTGCTGTCATGACGAGCAGCGGAATCCATGGACTGCATGGTCAGTTCCCTAGCCTTGCGAAAGTGGCCTGCATAGGCCTCGGTATTGGCAGCAAGAGACAATCCGTAGTACTCCTCCGGCCTGCCTGCATACCAATGAAGCTGTTCAGCCATGGCGGCGGAATCTGCAGCGAGAAATGCCAAGGCATAGCGAGTGTTGTGGAGACTCGAATCATCAAGTTTACGAGTCTCCGCCTGTCGGATCATTTGTTGCGCTTCGTCGAAATGCTGCAGGGCGAGAAGACAGTTGGCAAAGTCGTCGTAGGCGCCAACATTGTCTGGCGCGAGGTGCTGCGTGTCGCCAAATATCTCTCTGGCCTTTTCATATTGCCCCTCAGAGCTGTACACAACGCCCAAGTTCTTTCGTGCCGATAAGTTTCGAGGATAGCTGTCGATCTCCTCTTCGTAGGTCTGAGCCGCTTTGTCCAATTCTCCGGTGACATCCTTATAGAAGAGAGCAGCGATTTGAAGCCGCTCCCGTTCGCTTGTATGCTGACGCAACTGAAATGCCTTGGCGTGGTATTCGCTGGCACGTTCAAGCTGGCCGAGGTTGAAATAGTCACTGCCCAGTGCCGAATAGCCCATAGCGAAATTCGGGTCCAGTTCGATTGCACGTTGATGGTAAGACACGGCACCAGCGGGGCCCCGTTCGTGATCCACCTTGGCCCCGAGGCTGTAAGCTTTCAGAGCATCAAGGGAAGAAGTGGTTGCCTCGGACAACGGGACATCATACTTCTGCACGGTAAGCAGCGATTCGCCCAGTTGGCGACGCAGCCTGGAGGACGATTTGCCGAGTTCCCCGAGTACTTTTTCTTTGGCGGTGGCCGTCGCCTGCTCCTCGGCGAATAGGTCTCCATTCGTGCAGTTCACTGCCTCCAATTTCAGAACGTATTGTTTTCCCAAGGCAGCGATCGACCCGGCAATATAGGCCTTACTGCCGGCGCGCTGGCAGACTTCACGAGCTACGTCGGGAGTGAGCGGCATATTTCCAGGACGCGCCATAAGCCGTAACGTTGCAGCCACCTTGTTGTCGGAGACTACGTCCAGGAAAGGCGATTGCCTTAGCGAAACGGCAAGGGCTGTTTTCAGCGTGTCGTCAAAGACTGCATCGCCTGTCGAATTCGCGAAGTCGGCGAGAACAATGGTGTCTTTGTCGGTCAGTACGTGCGTTTGTCGATGGGCACGATAGTAAGTCCAGCCGAGCGCGATGAGGATCAAAGCGATCACGCAGCCGGACACGGCCAAGAAGAACTTCCCGCGTTTCTTCGGAATCACAAGCGGAGCATCACTCTTGATCGCGTTCGCAACGTCGTCGGCCGTGGCGAAGCGGCAATCGGGAGTACGCTCCAGGCAGCGCAGGATCAGGGTGTCCCATTTCCGATCGAGATCGGGTACCAAGGTGCGTGGGGAAGCCGGAGTCTGCTGCAAGCGTCGAACGGCCGAGGAAAGCGGCGTCGAATCTTCAAAGGGCCGTGCGCCGGTAACCATCTCATACAGAACCAAGCCGAGCGAGTACACATCCGTTGCCGGTGTCAGCCGTCGTCCTTCTACTTGTTCCGGAGACATGTACGCCGGTGTACCGAAATGGACAGTGGTCGTTATCACACCACTGCTCTTCGCATCATCGTCAGGTTGAAGGGCAAGCCCGAAGTCGGTGATAACGGCTCGTATTCCCTTCTTGCCCTCAACCAGAACAACGTTGCCAGGCTTGAAATCGCGATGCAGGATCCCCATTTCGTGTGCGGCGCCAAGGCCGTTGGCCATTTGCAATGCGATCGACACTGCTTCAGCGATGCTAAGTCTGCCTACACGCCGCAGATACTCGGCCAGCGTCTCTCCGCGCAGCAGTTCCATGCTCACGAGCAGGATGGTCGTATCTGCAGATGCCGCGTGACGGAACAGGTCAAAGATACGGCAAACGTTCACGTGAGTGACCTTTTTCGCGAGCTGGACCTCACGCTTAAAGCGCTCGAGCGCATGGGGTGTTGACACAACCTCCGGGCGGATGGTCTTCAAAGCTACCGGCTGACGGAATTCCAGATCTTCGGCCTCATAAACCTCTCCCATGCCACCACGGGCAAGGAATTGTATGACCTTAAAGCGCGAAGCAACTGTTTGCCCCGCGGAAAAAGTCTGCGAATTATTCGACACGTCCGGGGCTATTGCATTTCCCAGTGGGCCGATCCTGAGCATGCTACCGTCGGTGTGGTTGGCCAGAAGGCGCTCCACCTCGCAAAAGATCGTCTCCTCCGTACAAGTGCGCCGAAGAAACGAAGAGCGCTCTTCGGAGGGATGCTCCAGAGCAGCCTCGAATAGCTCCTTCACCTCAGTCCACTTTTCCGGCGTTAATGCCATGACGCTCTCAGCTCGAAGGTCCGATCTAGGCAAGTTTCAATGGTATGGGGGTTGCGTAATCCCGATCAAGGTTTTATCTGGACTGCACGGTTCATCATGCCCTCGATGGTGCCACCGTAAGTGAATCAAAAATTCCGGGGATTCCATCGGCAGGATAAACAAAGAACCATTAACTAATTCAAAAAACAAGACTACTCCTGTTTTATTCATTCCCGAAAGACCCTGGAACGTGGCGTTCCCGCAAACATCCCCGGAGAATGCACTGATTTCTGACGCTTTGGTAGGCACGCAGTCTCGCGCTGCTGGGAGGCTTCGCTCAAAGCCTCCAACGCAAAATTGGAAAGAGGCGTAAGGTGGGTGCTTGTGGGCGGCGGAAAAACGGCCCGCCACGGAAGTGACGTTGGCGCGGCGAGTCCTCGCCATCGCCATGAATGGCTCGATGTGGCACCGCAGTGCAGGTGCGCTCAGTAAGCAAGTTCTGCTACCATGACCGTCGGTGAGGTGGCCATGCCCCAATTTGTGATCGAGCGGGAAATTCCGGGTGCAGGTAATTTATCGGATGCGGAACTGCAGGCAGTCGCAAGAAAGTCGGTAGGCGTGCTGAAGGACATGGGACCGGAAATAAAGTGGCTCCACAGCTACGTGACCGGCGACAAGGTCTATTGTGTGTACCTGGCGCCGGACGAGGAAACGGTCCGTGAACACGCACGCCGCGGCGGGTTTCCGGCGAATCGCATCTCGGCAGTGCGGCGCCTTATCGATCCTAACACCGCGAATTGAGTTAAGAGTTTCGACCCCGAAAACCTGGTTTCCCATCGCTGTCAAGCGCCTCATGGACGGCTTGCTCGACCGGCATCGCCCAGCCTTCCATCCAGGCCGTAAGACCTGCTGCATTGCCAAGCGCTTGGCGCGCAAATTCCAGGGCCTTTTCCAGTCTTGGTTGCTCGGCGAGCGCGAGCGGAGCGCCCAATCGTTGCCGCAGCGCGGCGGCTGCTCCTGCCAAGTGAAGCGATTGCTCGGAGTTCGATTGCGCCGCCGCGGTTACTGCGAGACATTCGAGCGCCCTGGCGATGCCGCGTTTGTGTCCCAACTCATGAAACATCTTGATGCTTTCGCCGTAGAGACGACGCGCCTCGGCATCGTTTCCCTCATCGGAGTTTAGACTTGCCAAGTCGGAGAGAGCGCTGGCAATTCCCCAGCCATCCTGCAGTTGGCGGAACGCCGCCAGGCTCTGTTCGCAAAACGAGCGCGCGACCACCAAATCCGCTTTCCCCCGCGCGACATCGGCTTGGCAATTGAGGGTCCAGGCAACACCTGCGTCATCTCCGGCCTTACGGAACATGGTCAGGCACTCGTCATAGAGCGCGGATGCGGGCGCATATTCGCCCTGCAACTTCCTCACGTTGGCGAGGTTGCTGAGGGCGCGGGCAATGTCAGCGGAATCGCCGAGGTCCTTCCATATCGTGACGCAGCGCTCGAAGAGCGAGGTGGCCTCGACCAGTTCGCCGCGCTCGCGAGCGTTGACGGCTAATGCGTTCAATGCGACGGCGACGCCACGATGATCGTTGAGTTCGAGACACGTCTCGAGACTTTCGTCGAACAATTGCCGCCCAGCTTCGTAATCGCCCTGTTCGCCTGCCAGAACTGCGGCGGCGAACAACAGGCGGGCACGCAGCTTTGGACGCGCCGCAGTTCCTTCCATCGCGAGCAGCCGGGCAATCGCATCCCGGCCCTCCGCGAGATGTTCCCGGGTCTCCCAGAAGCGAAACAGGGCGGCACCGAGCCTTAGGCCCCACTCGGCCTCCCTGCTCTTGATCAGATGGTCCAGCGCCAGGCGGAAGTTGTCGTGCTCGACTTCAAAACGATCCAGCCATTCGGGATGGGCCGCCACCTCTTCGGCGCCTTCTTCAGCGAGCACAAGATAATATGCGGCATGGGCTCGGCGAACTGCCGCCTCCTCGTCGCTCTCGGCGAGACGATCGAGTGCATACTCGCGGATGGTGTTGAGCATGACGAATCGCGTCTCCGCATCGACTTGCTCGACCTGTTGCGCCAGGCTCTTGTCCACCATGGAAGCCATGCCGTCGAGTATGTCGAGACCCAGATCGCCCTTGGTATCACACACCGCTTCGACACCTTCCAGTGTGCAGCCGCCGGTAAACACCGAAAGCCTTCGCAACAGAGTCTGTTCCGCGGCGTTGAGCAAGCCGTAACTCCAGTCCACCGTGCCGCGAAGAGTTTGTTGCCGCGTCGGCAAATCGCGGGCGCCGCCGGTCAACAGGTTCAGACGGCTCTCGATGCGGGCCAGCATGGCGGATGGCGAAAGCAGCTTAACGCGCGCTGCCGCCAGTTCGATCGCCAAAGGCAAGCCGTCCAAGCGCGCGCAGAGAGCTGCCACCGCGGGTGCGTTTTCCTTGGTTAGCGCGAATTCAGGCTTCACCGCCTGCGCGCGTTCCACGAAAAGCGCGACTGCCGGAAGACAGGCAAGCACCTCGAGCGGCGGAACCAACTTGAGGTCTGGCAACCCAAGCGGGGGCACCGGGAATTCATGTTCGCCATACACATGAAGCGGCGCTTGGCTGGTGACTGCGATCTTAAGCTTCGGGCCGGTAGTGAGCAGCTGCGCTATAAGCGGCGCGGCAGAGACGAGGTGCTCGAAGTTGTCGAGCAAGAGAAGCATTGGCTGAGCCAGCCCGCTCACGTACTCTTTCAAGCTTTCCTGCGGCGACCGATTCCCGATTTCGTGCACCCCCAACGCTTGCGCAATGGTGGACGCGATCAAACCCTGATCGCTCACCGTCGACAGAGGTATGAAGCAAATACCGCCCGGAAACTCGGCGCTGACATCGGCCGCTACCCGCAGGGCAAGTCGTGTCTTCCCTATGCCGCCGGGACCGGTGAGGGTCACGAGTTGCACGTCCACGCGGCTCAAGAGCTGACGGAGGGCAGTCGCCTCGTGCTCGCGTCCCATAAATGCGGTCCGTTGCACCGGCAGGTTGTTGGGACGAGACTCGGAGGGTCGACTAGATGCCTCGGCGACGCGGTCGCGCACCGCGGCGAGGTCGCGGGCCAAATCCTGAGTGGAGGCGTAACGCTCCTTGGGGTCCTTGGCCAGACAGCGTTCCACGATCCAAATGAAGGGAGGCGGAGCGTGCAGGATTCTGGAACCGAGACGCTCCGGCTCATCGCGAAGGATCGCGGCCGTGGTCTCCGCATAACTCTTTTTCCGGAATGCGGGAAATCCGGTGACCATCTCGTAAAGCACCGAGCCAAAAGAAAACTGGTCGGAACGAAAATCAACTTCGCCACCCGTGGCTTGCTCCGGCGACATGTAGCCGACAGTGCCCATCACCGTCCCTCTCTCTGTGATGGTGGTCGAAGCGTCCGAATCCGAGGGAGGGTTAACCCCAAGCAGTTTCGCCAGGCCGAAATCCAGAATCTTGGGGATAGCATCGCCAGAAACCATCACATTCTCAGGCTTCAAATCGCGATGTACGATTCCGATCGCGTGCGCTTTGGCGAGAGCGTCGGCAATCTGCGCCGCGATTGCGACGGCTTTACGGAACGGAATCGGGCCGGAATCCAACAGTTTTCGCACCGTCTGCCCGATCACCAATTCCATGGAGATGTAGTGAGTTCCGTTGACGTGACCGAGTTCGTAAATCGTGACGATGTTTGGATGATTAAGCGTGCAGGCGGACCGGGCTTCCTGCTCGAAGCGCAATAAAGCTTCCGGCTGAGAACACTGCTCGAGCGAAAGAGTCTTTATCGCGACTTCGCGTCCGAGACGGGTATCCTTGGCCCGATAAACCTCCCCCATGCCGCCGGCGCCCAATCGCTCGAGAATCTCGTAGCTCCCGAAACGAGTACCGGGCGACAAGCTGGACGTCGCTGACAATGGAATTTCTGGCGGGTTCATGAATTTCGCTGTGGCGTAGCTATCGGCCTGTTAAGGCCGCTCGCCGCTGCGTGAGCTCGTTTTGAATTCTTGCTTGCCGCCGCGACGAGTTCCGCAACAGCTCCCGAGTGCGTTTATAATACCCCAGATTTCAGGAGATGATTCATGGATGTTCGATCGTTACAGCGCCCTCTGAAGGAGGGGTACCGGCAAGACCCGACGAGTTCCCGAATCACTCTGACCGCGCGCGGTAGGCAGGCTGGCGCTCCCATTGCCTGCTCGGTCGACTTGGGACGGGCAATCTACGACGCACAAGCGCACCAAGGCGTCGGCGGAGCAGGAACCGGAGCCTGCTCGGGAGACCTGCTGTTAGGCGCTCTCGCCGCCTGCGCTCAGATCACCTGCCAAATGGTAGCCGCTGCGATGGGAATACCCACCGAGGGCATTGACGTCACGGTCGAGGGCGATCTCGACTTACAGGGAACGCTCGGAATATCGAAAGAGATCCCTGTTGGGTTTCAGAGCATCAGAGTCATTTTCGACGTCCGCGCACCTCAGGCAACGAAAGAGCAGCTAAGTGCGTTACAGGCGAAGACGGAACAGTATTGCGTGGTGATGCAAACCTTGCAAAGTCCGCCTAAGATTGAGCACGCATGGGCTAACCAGTGATGGCCAAGTACCCAGAGTGGTGACGGCGTCGGACCGGAGTGCTGTCGAGCGGCATCATCCGCAATTGGGCGAGTTCTCTCTCGCCCGTTGTCGCCGCCGTGGCTGTCGGGGCCGACGCAGACTCCACGCTTTTTTCCGCCGTCGCATCCGCAGTGGAACGCAAACTCAGAACTACTTTCGTTACCGAATATGCTGTGCCGTCGCTCACCATTTTGTATTGGTTGCTGCTCGCCTCCAGCAACTTCTTGAGCACTACCCGCGGATTCTCCTGGACCATACTGCCCATCACCGAGTCCTGGAGCACGTCGCCTTCGATCACAATCCCCATCTTGTCTGTCCTGCTCCAGGACATGGCCGACCAGATCGCCTTCGTGCAACCGCTGCATACTCAAGGAGGGCGCAACTGGGCTTTTGGTCCAGACTTTGACGAGAACGGAATGTCCAAACCAAGCAAAGGTGAGCGTTTCTAGCCGCATCCCATTCGCATCGGTTTCTCGTCTCTCTCATCCAATCAAGCATGGGCAGAGGACTAGCGGTTTCCGTGTTGGATTTGGTGGGAATGCGGCCGAGCGAGCCTGCGGGCAGTGCAATCGCCCGATCGGTAGACCTGGCGCAACAAGTGGAGCGGTGGGGATACAAGCGCTATTGGCTGGCAGAACATCACTCCATTGTTGGATTGGCTTGCTCGGCGACCGCTGTGCTGATTGGGCATGTGGCAGCGGCGACCAAGACGATTCGAGTTGGCAGCGGCGGAGTAATGTTGCCGAATCATGCACCTTTGGTTGTGGCGGAACAGTTTGGGACTCTGGAGGCACTTTATCCGGGCCGAATCGATCTCGGGCTCGGGCGCGCTCCGGGCGGTGATTTCCAGACTATGAGGGCGCTGAGAAGAGATTTGCAGCAGAGTGGGGAGGACTTTCCGGCACTGCTTGATGAGCTGCGCGCCTATCTAGCGCCGGAGAAGCCGGGGCAATTGGTTAGAGCAATTCCCGGACAGGGGAGCAATGTACCGATCACATTGTTGGGATCGAGCGGGTTCAGCGCACAGTTGGCAGGAACACTGGGGCTGCCGTTTGCATTCGCAGCGCACTTTGCTCCTGAATATCTGTACACCGCCGCGCAGCTTTACCGCAAATGCTTTCAGCCAAGCGAGGTCTTGCGGGAGCCCTATCTGATGGTCGCGGTCCAGGTGATCGCAGCGGGAACGGATGCCGCGGCGCGGCGTCTATTCACGACGCCACAACAGCGTTTCCTGCGACTGATTCGAAATCAGCCAGTAGAATTGTTGCCGCCAGTAGACACCATGGAGCCACTTTGGCAAGACTGGGAGCGGGCGGCGGTGGAGAGTAAATTGGGTGCGGCGATTGTGGGAGCGAGCGCAACGGTGAAGAGGGGGCTGGAAAAACTAGTGGATCACACCGAGGCTGACGAGATCATCGTTGTGACTGATACGTACGAGCATAAGGACAGGCTGGAGTCGTACAGGCGGTTGGCAAACGTTGCCACGATGATCGACGCTAAACCGAAGGCGGTGGTCAGAGCCTGATGTGGGCTTACCGTATAACGTAGGTAGATTAATGTCGAGGTGCTCGACGGTTCTCTTCGCTGCGTTCCCGGGTTTGTTCGCGCGCGGATGTTGGACACTGAGACGAGACGGCCACATTTCTTACTAATTTGAAGTTTCGTTATCCATGCACGGTGGATGCCGCAAAGATTCAGATACGACGCTTAACACCACGCGATGCCATGTTGTATCGAGACATTCGACTGGAAGGGCTTCGTTGCAACCCGGAAGCATTCGGCAGCACCTGGGAAGTTGAAAATGCCCAACCTTTGACTTTTTTCTCGGAAAGGCTTGGTGGTTCCCAATCGTTTGGCGCTTTCTGTGGCGAGGAACTCCTCGGCATTGCTGGATTGTTGATCCGAGCCGGGCAAAAAGAGAGTCATAAGGGTTTGCTCGTGGGCATGTACGTTAGGCCGAGCACGAGAAGGGCTGGCCTTGGGCGCCGGCTGGTCGAGACCATAATCGAATGTGCACGCGAGCGTGTAGAACTGATCCAACTGGCCGTGGTCAGCGGCAACGAACAAGCGCGGCGGCTCTATGAGCGCTTGGGCTTTGTGGAATACGGACTCGAAAAGAAGGCGCTGAAGCAGAATGGTCGTTATTATGACGAAGTCCTGATGGCAAAGGACCTAACGGCGGACTGAAATTCGAGCACGATCTCAACCTAACCGCACCGTGCGGCTGAGCGTCACTGTCGTTCTGCCTGGAGTCTCCTGACCTCGGAGTGCGATACTATGTCGCGAGAAGTTGAAGGATAGGACAATCATCGTGACTAACTTCTTTGCGTTGACACTCATTTTCGTCGGAGTGCTGATCGCTGCCTTCGCCGCTCCTTCATCTCCATCGAACGGCCTTCTGCTCGTCGCTAATAAAGGTGAGCAGACTCTCGGTCTGATTGATCCAACTGCTGGACAACAGATTGCAACCGTCGTCGAGGGAGGCGTGACCGGGCATGAGGTTGCGGCATCTCCCGATGGCAAGCTCGCGTTCGTGCCGATCTACGGCAACTCCGGGGTTGGTATGCCGGGCACGGACGGAAGCACGCTGGCTGTGATCGACCTTAGTAAGCGCAAGGTATACCACACCATCGACTTTGGGCACGGCGTTCGTCCTCATTGCGCCGTCTTTGGGCCAAAAGATGGTCTGCTCTACGTGACGACGGAGCTGGACAAATCCGTCACCGTGATCGATCCCCAAACGCTCAGAATTGTCGGAAGCGTTCCAACCGGGCAGGCCGAATCCCATATGCTGGCGATCAGTTCAGATGGGCGCAAGGGCTACACGGCCAACGTGGGACCGGGGACGGTCTCGGTGCTCGATCTTGCAGGGCGAAAAACAGTCACCGTGATTCCCGTTGCGCAACACGTGCAGCGTATCTCGATCACGCCCGACAACCGTTGGGTGTTCACCTCTGACACAGAGAAGCCCCGACTGGCGGTAATCGATACCGCCACGAACAAAGTTGATCGCTGGATTGCACTGCCCAGTACGGGATACGGAAGCGCCTCTACGCCGGATGGAAAATGGCTGCTGGTGGCGATGCCGGAGACCAATGGAGTGGCGGTCATCACTCTCGCAACGTTGCAGATAGTCAAGACCATCCGTGTGCCCCCAGCTCCGCAAGAGGTGGTGATCCGACCGGACGGTCAATTCGCTTACGTGTCGTGCGACCAGAGCCATCAGGTGGCGGCAATACAAATCGGCGACTGGGACGAAGTTAAGTTAATCGAAGCCGGTCGCGGGGTAGATGGTCTGGCGTGGGCTCAGTGATTTTCAACTTGGGCCCTCTGCCGATTTCGGGCGAATGATCAATGTCCCTGCAGTTCCGGGAAGAACTAC
>Ga0302325_10028396_pt1 | contig 11576 bp, 9 predicted proteins | sample Palsa_T0_2_FD_201948 | JGI IMG/M metagenome (GOLD analysis project Ga0302325, IMG submission 201948) | Peat permafrost microbial communities from Stordalen Mire near Abisko, Sweden - Palsa_T0_2 | ecosystem: Environmental > Terrestrial > Soil > Palsa > Peat permafrost | place: Sweden: Abisko... | reverse complement strand
GACCCTCGCAGCTTCGATCGACTCGACGATTTGCTTCGACACCAATGTTTTCGGCTGGCGTTCTGGAGAACTGCTCCGGATGAAATCAACTATCGCCGCTTCTTTGATATTAATGACTTGGCCGCACTGGCCATGGAACGGCCGGAAGTGTTTACCGCCACGCACGGCTTTGTCCTGAACCTCCTGGCAAAACGTCAGATCGCCGGCCTTCGCATCGACCATCCCGACGGTTTGTACGATCCGAGAACTTACTTTCGGCGCCTGCAAACCCATTACCTGCTCGCCCTGGCCCGCGAGGCGGCAACATCCTCTCCGCTCGTTCGCCAGACGCCATGGGAAGCGCTTGAGCCGCTTCTGCTGGATCGGCTCGAGCGATGGATTTCCGACGCGAGCTTCACGTCATCGGACCCGCCCCTCTACGTCTTGGGCGAAAAAATCCTCGCGCTGGACGAAACATTGCCAGAGGCCTGGCCGATCGATGGGACCAGCGGCTATGAATTTCTGAACATGACCAACGGCCTGTTCATCAACGCCGAATCCGCAGGCGCGTTTGACGCAATTTATCGTCAATGGACCGGTTGCCATGCGAGCTGCGCCGATCTCGTTTACGAAAAGAAGAAGCTGATTCTCGAGATCAGCCTCGCCAGTGAACTCAACATGCTGGCCGGCGAATTGAAGCGAATTGCCGAGCGGAGTCGCTACGGACTCGACTTTTCTTTTCATCTGCTGCACACGGCTCTCAAAGAAGTGATCGCCTGTTTCCCGGTCTACCGCTCCTACATTGACGATCGCGGCGCATCGGCCGCGGATGTCGGTTACATCGAGCACGCGATCGCCTGCGCGGCGGAACGCAATCCGAAAACAGATCCATCGGTTCTCAAGTTCATCCGCGAAACGCTGCTCGTCGAAAACGGCGCGCAAGTTGGCAGCGACGAACTTGCGCCGCAGCGCCATTTTGCCGGGAAATTCCAGCAACTTAGCTCCCCGGTCATGGCGAAAGGCGTGGAAGATACCGTCTTCTACATTTACAACCGCCTGCTTTCGCTTAACGAGGTTGGGGGAGACCCCGCGCGTTTCGGCATATCGCCCCAGCAACTCCATGCGTTTTTCGAGCGGCGGCAGCGCGACTGGCCCTACGCAATGTCCACGCTCTCCACGCACGACACCAAACGCAGCGAGGATGTGAGAGCGCGACTCAATGTGCTGTCCGAAATGCCGCAATCGTGGCAGGCCTGCCTGCAGCGATGGGGGGATCTGAACGCACGCCACCGCACCGAGATCGATGGCGAACCGATGCCCAGCCGCAACGACGAATATGCGCTGTATCAGGCCCTGCTGGGCGCGTGGCCATTCGATTTGAAGGAGATGAATTCTTTCAAAGAGCGGGTGCAGGGAGCGATGCTCAAATCGATGCGCGAGGCGAAGACGATCACGAGCTGGATCGATCCGGATCAGCGGCAGGAAGCCGCCATGCACGATTTTGTCGAGGCGATCCTGGACGACTCCCGCGCCGGCGAGTTTTTGAAAGACTTCCAAAATTTTCAGCGAACGATCAGTCGATACGGTGCGATCAACTCACTCTCGCAAACACTGATCAAGCTCACCGCTCCGGGTGTGCCCGATACGTACCAGGGAAATGAGATTTGCGACTTCAGCCTCGTCGATCCCGACAATCGTCGGCCCGTAGATTACGTTTGTCGGCGTCGTCTCATCGAGGAACTGAGTGATCGAGACCGGTCGCCGGCCGATTCGGGCTTCAACGTCAACAATTTTGCGACATCCGCTGACACCAGCATTCTGAAGCTCCATCTTCACCAGACCGCCTTGAAGCTCCGCAATGAATATCGCGGGCTTTTCACCGCCGGCGACTACCATCCTCTCCAGACTGGCGGAAGCAAAGCCTCGCATCTGTTCGCGTTTGCCCGTTCTTACGAACAGCACATCGCCATCGTTGCAGTGCCGCGGTTAGTCGCCGGTCTTGCGGAATCGCCCGATCGTTTGCCCGGCGCGCGCGACATCTGGGGAGACACGCATGTCCGATGTCCGGCCATCGCTCACGGACGGGGATTTCGCAACGTGCTGACGAACGCTGCGGTTCCCAATTCCAGCCCCAGCCATACGCCCCAATGGTTTGCCGCTGAGCTGTTCGCCGATTGCCCCGTAGCGCTCCTGATCGCGACATAAGCTCGCCGCTTTGACCCGTTGGTTCGATCCCATCGTGTAGGGTCCGCTGGCGGGCGCGAAACGTGCAGCGTTTACCAAAAGGCGTCTTCGCCCGCCTGCGGACCGTCGGCGCCGCCACGGCGAAAGGTCCGCAAAAGAGCCGGCGATACCTCTTGCAACAACGACATCACGCCGGCGGCTCTTTAGCGAACCCTACAGTTTCTTGAATGAAGGCACAGGCGCGACGTCTACGCTACGGAGGAGGCCACTAACCCAAGTTCCGAAAGTAGGGAACTTGGGCTATTAAAGCCGCACGCCTTCCGCCACCCCCACCCCGGCCTATCCGCCACACCGAACTCGACAGTTGAAATCGGCTGGCACTTCTTTTGATGTATTCAAGGTATGCTTCAACTCAATCCTCCGCTGCCTCGGATCGTGGTCGGTGGTCCAGGTTGGCGTGGGCCGACCGGAAAAGGTGTCGCCAATCTCGTAGAACCCGGACATCGTGACGACGACATTGTTTGGATCATCGACATGGACGAAACCGGACAAACCTGGTGCGTGCCGAACCGGTTTGTGCGTGCCCCGAACAATATCACTTACGGAAGAACGACCGAGCGCATTCAATCCCCCCCGGCGGGGTTGAACGGCCATGGTCGGATACCGAGCGGTTAGGTTCTGCGCGCGGGCAAAGTCCCCGTCAAGCCGATGAACTTATCCCCCTCTCCCGGTACTACCCGGCAGGAGGCAAAGGTGGAACAAGTGCGGGCCGTCACCGCAATTGCCGAAGGAGAAAATATTCGTTGAAAGGTTGGTCGTCGGTGACGAGGATGTGTGGGTTGGGGCTGAGATACTTCCCCAGGGAGAATTCACCTGTCACGACGCGGCCAATATAGGTCGCGGCATCGCGGCCAGGAGACGTCCATTCCAGAAGGTCTCCGCGAGCGCCTTTGGGCATATGCGCCTGCAATTCGCCGGCATGGAGATCAGGAATCGGCTCCATGGATCCCAGAAGATGAGCGCCCCACCCCTCAATGGAAACATAGGATCTGATATACGGGAAGGATTCCGAGAAGGACCTGAGAACGGCCTCGGTGGTTTGTTCGTTAGAACCTGGATACCACATCTGGACGATTCCATTTTTGTTTAAATGTTCCTTGGCCAGGGAATAAAACTCGGTGGAAAACAGCAGGCTCGACCCAGCGGCCTCAACGGGTGGCGGCGGGTCGACCACGATCACGTCAAAGTTTCTCCCGCACCGCCTGAGAAAGCGCCGGCCGTCATCGATGATGACGTGGCCGTTCGGTTGGGACATGCACCAGTCAGCGTCGGCGTGATAGAACCCGAACTCCTCCACGACGCTGGGAACCAGTTCCACCGCGGTTGTGTCGATGTTCCACGACAGAGCCGAGCGATAGGTGGTTCCCATTCCAAAACAGATCACCAGCGCGGACTTGGGGGGACCGACGTGCAGCGCCAGCGGCAGATGGGCCATGAATTTCGTGATAGGCGTCAGCTTGGTCATCCCAATGCCGTTTACAAAGAGAAACTTGTTCATGTTGCTGCCGAACGAAATGACGGAGGCGGCATAGTCCCTCCGGACGGCGACATGCGAAACCGAATCAAGGTAAAGCTGCTCGTAATCGTCGGATAAAAAGAACACCCACACCAGAACACCCAGCAACGCCGTGTTAAAAATCCTTCGAGTCGTCAGCGAAGTTGAACCTGGATGGATCAGCCAGTAGACGACGAACGGCAGTCCCAGCAGAGTCAGGGCCCAGCGTTCGCTCATGAACGGCAACAGCAGATACCCACCGACCAAAGGGCCAAGAATGCAGCCCAGCACGTTAATGGCGTACGCCTGCCCCGCGCGGCGCGGTTGTCCGGCGGCATATCGGTCGATCAAGCTCGGGGTCAGGTATCCCAACGCTGCACAAAGCGGACAAATGCTGCCGAGCAAAAACAATGCGCTCCGTGGCGAAATGTCGTAGTTCAGCGGGCGCAGCTCCACGATCCTGGGATCGTTCAGCAGCACCGGAAGGAACGCGCTGATCGCCAGCACCGCCATCAGCACGCTGACCGATCGCACCTGGTTGCGCGCCAAATCCCAACGGTAGATCAGCGAACCAAGGAATGTGGCTCCCAGGTACGCGAAGAGAATCATGGCAAAGGAATAAACCTGCGTTTTCAGAACTGGCGTAAAAGCGCGGGACCAGACAACCTCCATTGCCATCGCCGCAAATCCGGTAAAAAACAGAATCGCCCAGACGCCGCGATTGGAAGGCGCTTCGGGTGATCCGGAGACGTCGGCCGCGAATGGTGCAGACGGTGGCGTGATGGTCGATTGACGCGACCTCAGACCAAGGCCAATGCTGATCAGCGCGATTGCGAAATTGGCGGCGGCGGCGACCCAGAGAGTGCGATGAAAGCCCAGGAGTTCGATCAGGACGACCGCAGTGAGGGCGGTGCCACACATCGCGCCCAGCACGTTGGCCAGATAGAGGAAGCTAAAGCTGCCCGTGTTGTCGTGTTCGCGCTCGCGGACATAGGCCATCATGAACGGAAACGTGGTCCCCATGCACAGGCACCAGGGAAAAATGGAAATGGCGATGGCCATCGCCGAGAGAAGCAGGTACCCCAACGAATTCATCGCTCCGGTAGGGAGCAGGATGCTCTGGCTGACTTGGAACATCTTCGGCGCCGCAAAGGCGCCAACTCCAATGACGAATTCCGCCGCGCCATAGAAGTACGCCGCGGACAGACCGGATTTGCTGACGAGCCAGGAAATGGACCTGCCGCCCCACCAGGACCCCACCGCGAGGCCCAACATAAAGACGGAGAGCACCACGGAGAGAACAGGCGTGATGATGCCGAACGACGCGAATCCCATCCGCGTCCACACCACCTGATACACAAGTCCGGAGAACCCCGACAAAAAGAAGAGCAGGAAGAGCAGCGTCCGCCAAAGTCTTTTCATGAGGCACACTTGCAAAAAATCGCGCCAATTTGCTTCAGTTGTCATCTTCCCTGGGCCGGAGGAGAGTGCCGATGATCCGCGTTGCGAATCAATCGCCCGCCACCGGGAGACATCTTCGGCAGTAATCGGCAGGGATGGCGCGATGAGTGGCGTTGCTGACCCTCGTCAGCCGCAGTGATGGCAGGCAATAGAAAACCTCATCCGCCAGGAGCCCCAAAAGAAGCGGGTGAAGGGAGTCGAACCCTCAACGTCAGGCTTGGAAAGCCTGCACTCTGCCATTGAGTTACACCCGCACGATCGAAAATTCTAGCCGATCCGGAGAATCGGTCAATTCCGCGCCGGCCGGCCCGGCGCCAGGATCTTGGAGCGGCTGCGGGAAAGAGTGCTCGAAGACCGTCAACGAAAATGAAACGCTCACGATCTCTGATGAAGGTGAATGCGCCTGGGGAGTGAGTTGGCAATCGCTCATGCCGCATCAGGTTTATTGGCGCCACGACGCATGCCTGCGAGCAGCTTGTCGATGAACGCTTCCCCATCAACCAACTCCCCTCGCTCAGCCTGTGCCGCGGCGTTTTTCAGCTTTTTCTTCAGCACGGCGTGGGCGGCTTCCCGGTCGCGCTCCTGCAACTCTAAAAGCCGCAGCCCTTCGCGCACCACCTCGCTGGCCGTCTGATATCGCCCGGTGGCAACCCGGCTCTCGACGAATTCCTCCAACTCAGCCGTAAGCGAAACATTCAATGTATGGCGCGTCGGCATGTCGAAATTCTACAGTCAAAATTTGGTTGTGGCAAGATGTGCCACCCGTCCACCCCGGACCTGCGATGATCAAGCCTTTGAGGCAATTCTCCATCGGAGACAAAATTCTGCACCAGAATCGCCCAATCGCGCAGGCGATATGTGCAAGGTGGAGCAATGATGGTTCCAGAGCGTACGATAGGGAGTCGGGGATTTTGCTTGACGCAGAGGCAGGAACTTCCGATAAAGAGCATGGATTGGGAAAACCCGGTCGGTAAATGGCTCTGGTGAAAACCGGAGCCATTTATTTTTCTGCCGGGAAGCATTGCAGTCCGTACCCGATCACTTCACCCTCGCTATTCCGATCCAGTTTCGGTTGAATCAAATCAAACGCCCTGTTGGGACTGTTGCGGAGGAGTTTGATGCCGATTGGACGGGCAATCAAGTCGGCCAGTTGAAGACCACAGGAATTCACCCGTTTGTGTGCGAGAACGAACTTAAAGTTGAATCGACTTTTTCGGCAGTTTTCCCCATCGCACAGACGCCGAAATTCTGCCATTGAGTTACACCCGCACGAACGAAAATTCTAGCCGATCCGGAGAAGCGGTCAATTCCGCGCCTGCGCCACAGAATGGGCAGGCAGGTTCCGGATTAAATTCCTTACGTTTATCTGTGCCACAATCCGTCGAAATCTTTGCACGCTGCACAAATTTCCGACGGGAGCTACCTCGCGCAGAGGCGCAGTGACGCAGAGAAAATGCGAAGAAGTGAATTGCTTTCTCAGTCTCCGCGCCTCCGCGTCGCAGCGCGAGATAATCCCCGTTTGGTTGCGGCCGAGCGAAGCGAGGCAGCGCTGGGGGCCCTGTGGCCTGCGTGCTCTCTGTGGTCGCCTTTGATAGAGAGAGCCGAAGAGGACTCTGTTATGCCGAGCAGCCGGGTTGCGACGCCGTCCGGCTGACGACGCTCAAAACAACCACAGAGAGCGGCGAGGGCAGGGAGCCCACAGAGATTGCGGGAAAACAACGGTGTCGTGTGATTTTCAGAGGTGGATGCAAAGGTCGTTTGGGTTGCGGGCGGAGCCAGCGCTGGGTTCATCTGAGCGCAGACAATTTCCACGATGCGGCCAGTTGCGGATAGAATGCGGAGGAGTGGTTTCCGAAGAGAACCAGCGCTGCCTCGCTGTACTCGGCCGACAACCAAAGAGTGGGAGATTCACCGCAGAGGACGCGGAGTAACGCAGAGGCAGAAAAAGAGAGAGAAAGCCGGAAGTCGCTTTTGGGATTTCCCTCTGCGATCCTTTGCGTCCTCTGCGGTGGACATTGCGTATGTGCCGAATTTGCGCAGCGTGCGAGGAATTCGACGGATTGTGGCACAGGTGAAAAAATGACCATACAAACTGTGAAGCTGGCCGGCAAGAAATTCGTGATCGTGGCGGAGAAGGATTACCGCAGCCTGAAGGCCCACGCCGCGCAAGCTCGTCCGGTTCGCAAGCCAACGCGTTTGACCGCGCAGGATCGTGGTGACATCGCCGAAGCTCGCGGACGGCTTGCTGATCCCACAGAGAGGCCAATCCCGTACGAAGTGGTTCGCCATGAACTGGGATTGGCGTGAGCTTCATGACCACCGCAGCTGCCAGATTATTGAGCGATTTTGAAAAGCTCGCCCCCGAGGAGCAGCTGCTCGTTCGCGAACGCGTCATCTCCCTGACCGAAAGCATTCAACAGAGAGCGATTCAGAGCTTGCGCGGCGCAAGCGAGGGCAAGCAATTGCTTTCCAAACTCCTCGTTGATCGAGCGGGGGAACGCGACCGTGGCTGAAACATAGCCATCAGCTCTGAAACAAAGAATGCTCCCACCGAAGCGGGCAGGGGAAATCGCGCAACACCATTTCCCCGACGCGGCCAGCTGCGGATAGAATGCGGAGGATTGGTTGCCGAAAAGAAGACAGGTGAAAAAATGGCCGTACAAACTGTGAAGCTGGCCGGCAAGAAATTCGTGATTGTGGCGGAGAAGGATTACCGCAACTTGAAGGCCCAGGCCGCGCAAGCTCGTCCGGCTCGTAAGCCAAAGCGTTTGACCGCGCAGAATCGTGGCGACATCGCCGAATCGCGCCGGCGGCGGAACGAACCCTCAATCCCACTGGAAATAGTGCGCAAAAGGCTCGGACTGTGAGCTGGCGAACGCGAAATGAGCTACCGCATCAGCTTTAAGGGAAGCGCCCAGAAGACGAACTCTCAACGTGAGGTTTGGGAGGGCGATGCAGCATTTTGTTGTATGACGGGCGCAATTGGAATGAGTCAGAGGCGTCCGGTCGCCCACTTCCACAGAGGCGTCAGTTTTTTCCACAACTCCGACCAAAAGCTCTTCGGTGCATCCACGTTGATACGATTTCCGTCCCCCGCTGCTTGCACGATGTTGCCCCCACGTTGCCGTGAAGGTGTAGTTCGTTCACACTGACGGGCGGTCGTGGCATATCTTTGTGCGCCACCACCAACTGCTTCACCTCATTGGCAGATTCCAAGCAATGTTGTCGCTTCGGAACACCTCGCACGTAGAAGTGCGTACCTGACGCTTCATCATTTCCTATCACAGAGACAATGTGAATGATGTCATTGGCTTCGTACTCTGTCTTCGTTTCCGTGTCCTGCATGTGATGCGGGGTGTGAAGTTGGATGGTTGCCATTGCTACCTCATGTCAATAATTCAGTGCGATCAGGAACCCATAACCAGTTGAACAGAAGCCGGTAGGTCATCTTCCTGTGGTGACGCAGCAGCAACAGCTTGCCACTTCTTCAACGTACGGATAGCGTGACCATAAGTCTTCCTCTTCTTGTCCAAAGCAGACACGTCTGACGAGAGATGAAGGTATTGAGCATATTCATCGAGATTCTTGACTCGAAAGTCGTTCCGAATCAAGCGCAGGAGATGGGGATCAACAAAGGACTTTAGCATATAGGTCATCTGGTCCTGATTTTCCATGGTCGCAGCAGAGTGAACGTAATGATTGCGGCGAAGTCGCAAAGCTTGCAAAACCTCCATTTCCGTATATCGACCTGGCCAACCCCAAGTAGTGCGACGAATAGTGTCATCGTAATTAGACCCGATGGTGCCGGTGATCTTTTCGAGGATGCTCCACAACTGAAGGAAAGCGACATCAAGGTCCGTGTGATCGAGAGCGACAGCATATCTGGCCATGATGCTCTCCATCTCTCTCCGATATGGAAGACGCTCAACGCATCTCATGAGAAACCGGCGTTGTTTCTCAATTTCCAACCATCCCTTCTTTGGCTTAAACGGCTCGGCCTCACCGCCAAAACTCTTCTCAACCCATAAGATATCACTCACAGGCGTTCCATCAGGACGGTGTAAAGAGATGATTGGACCGGGGTGGATCACACCCATTGGCTGTTGCCTCGTATGACCCCTGCTAATTGACCATGATTGGAACGTTAACATTAGATTCCAAATCCCCCGCAGAAAGTTCACAGCCGTGGCGGCATTGTCATTTGCCTCATATATCGTTCTGCCAGACGTATCGATGCGTAGAAGACAGTACCGACTTGATTTCAGGTGGGCCTCGAAGCGTTCATCAAGGTTTGCGACAGCGGCCGGTAGAGGGTACTTGCTTCCCCTTTCGTTCAGAGGACGAAGAATGCACTGCTTCACTTTAAGTTTCTTCCAAGGAAGTGATTCGAGGGATATGGAGGTTACCGCCACATAGGATTCTTTTTTGGTCCGAAAGTGTTTCGCAGCTACCGCATCTCCCTCAGCGATCACGTCGGCAGGTGCCATCGGCTTTCCGCCTCCCGCCTTTGTCATCAGCCCGATCATCGCATTTTGAACGATGGATGCCGAGTCGTATTCGTTCAGTTCCTCGCCATCAGGATCACGTACAAGAAGCGAGTATTTCAGGGCGGTTTGGAATCGAAGTACCCCAAATCCTGCCCAGGTGACCTCAGTCGGACTCTTTATTCGGGCAGATGTCCCCAACTTGGCAAGCAGATGACGTGGGCCGTGCTGTCTGTGGTCTTTTCCAGGACGCTTCTTTCCCAAGCTCCTCCAGAAAACATAACGCTTGCTCATGGAGTGCTCTCTGCGTTCGAGACATGTACCCAAAGGGTTCGGTTCAGTTTCTCAACCGTTGGCGATATCGCACGTGAATGGATTCTCGGAGGCTGTCACGCTACTTCTTGGACTTCGGCCTTTCGTTTCGATTCTTCTTCTCTCGTGCAGCGAATATCTTCTTTTCCACCCGATGAAGTGCTTGCAGGATCGCCAAAATCGGCTCAGATACCGCCTCAACCGGGTCGCTGTCGCCGTAGGTAATTGAGACGGTGAAAAGTCGCCGATCCGATAGTTTGCAATTTGCCGGGAGGTTCAGGGACGACTTGCATGCCGACAGTTGATGCCTTTCCGCCTCAGTAGCCTCATTCATGTCGGCTATCAACGTCAGAACGCCGGGGATGATGATCTCCTCATTCTTTCGCTCCAGCCACACGTACGGTACGTAATCATCGTCGTTCGTTTCCTTATCATCGACATCTTCTATCCACCAACTGCGATACTCCTTCGTTTCCTCCTCTTCTACTTTCTGTCCAGCGTCAAGTTTCGCCTGCATTCGCACCCGCACCGTGTCCAAAAAGGAAACGATGTCATCCACAAAGATACGCTCCATCTTCTCAACGACTTCCAAGTATTGGGCGTACAATCGTGCCGGTTCGGAAAACTGCTTGAATTCACTACTCATTGCCTTCGCTCCAATTTAAAGAACTCGATTGCTTGGAGAAGCGTAGCCCACCTCTGATTGATCTTGCGATATTCGCCCCAATCCGGTTGTGTGGACCACGCCCGAATCTGCTCAATCATGCCGGGCACATCTACGCTTATCGAAGTGGCGCAGGTCAGCATGTGCGTGAATAAGATCGCAAATGCAGCTCGTGTCTCATGGGGCATGTCAGAACCATCCAGAGCACCCGCAAGAGCCAGCACAAACTGCGTGTAGGTTGTGCAAACTGCACCGTCGCTGGATGCCTGCCGTCCGTCTGGTGTGATGAAAACCATTATGGGTGCGTGTTCCAGATTTAAAGTCTTTCGCAGGGCATGGGGGTAACCCTCCGGCTCCGTCTGCATCGCTATTCCTGATGGAGTCAGGTGCTCAGCCGATCCTGTTTTTGCCTCAACACATATTGTGAGGTGCTCAAATCGCATCACGAGGTCGGGGATACCATCGTCGGTACGCACCTGAGTGAGTGGTTCACATGCACTGGAATTACAAATTTCTCGGTCGAGACCCAATGCTGCTAACCACGCAGACTGTCGCTGCCGGGCTGAGGGCGGATGCGTCTCGGGTCTCAATGCCCATGCCATCAGTTCCGTGTACGCATCCTCGACAAACCGACAACCAGCGACTGCGAGAAGATCATCTTTCACCAACCAGCGAGCAACCAAATTTGCTCGCTCGGCAATCTGGGGCTGTAAATTCTCGATGTCCGCAAATATTGTGGGCATCGCCTTATCGATGAACTGCTGAAAAACGTTCGAGACCGCCGTCGCAGATGCGGGATTGCTAACGATGGCTCCTGCCTTCGTTACAAAGGACATGAAGTTCTGAACCAGCCGTGGTTTCGCCGCACTGATAGTAGAGGGATGAACGATTGTTTCAGCTTTCGTGATGAATGCGATGAAATCGTCCATCGCCGGAA
>Ga0302325_10028395_pt1 | contig 11576 bp, 11 predicted proteins | sample Palsa_T0_2_FD_201948 | JGI IMG/M metagenome (GOLD analysis project Ga0302325, IMG submission 201948) | Peat permafrost microbial communities from Stordalen Mire near Abisko, Sweden - Palsa_T0_2 | ecosystem: Environmental > Terrestrial > Soil > Palsa > Peat permafrost | place: Sweden: Abisko... | reverse complement strand
TTTTTGTATGAGCTGGTACTCTCTCTATCCGTGCCCCTGTTTCAAACAGTCTGGCTACCTATATATATAACTTTTGATTTTCCTGCGCAAATGGGTTTCTAACCTCTCTCTCTCTTCGCAGAAATGCAGCAGCTCTAGCGAAAGGAAGTCCAGAGTCAGAGCCTCGAAGAATGCGGACACGTTTGGTGATGTAATGGGCAGGACTGGCGGCAGAAAGTCTGAATTCAAACCTTTGAAGTACGCTAATACATTTGGGCGGGATGTAAAAACAGGGAACAAAAGGGAGCCACGTAAACTGCCATAAAGTAAAGTTAAAACAAGGGTGGATTAAGGAGGTAGAAGAGAGGGAGATATCGGTTTGAAGCTTGTCTCAAGATGGCTGGATATCTGTTTGAATTTGGTTTTCATCTGCAGTTCTTGATTTCCTAGAACAAATCGAGCTAGGCTAACGTAAAGTAATGTATTTACTGTCGAGACCGGCTCATGGGTATGCTATAACGGCAAATGCTTGGCTATACTGTGGACGTATCAATACTTGAAATACCTCAAAGTACATAAAGCAACGAGTGAAAAAAAAGGGTTATGGGTAAGGGAGCCGATTTAACGTACTATTTCGAAAGGATGGTTGTATAGCTGGTACCCGTGGTAGCTTGTTGTAGCTATCGAGGAGTTTGCTGGGACTAGTTGAAATAAGTCAGAGTGAACACCGATTTTGACGATGCACCAGGACGAAAACAGAATTACCTCTTGTGATTGATATTTGTCTTCCTAGGGCCGGAGAGTGGATTGTTGCATTCTTCTTCGAAACTTTGGCGTATATCCGGTTTAGAACACCTTGATGCTTTGACATGACGTCAAATTTTGCGCGACCCATCGGTTGTATATCTCAAGGCTTTTTCCATGACACCCGGTGATTCTTGTAGATAAGCAATGGCTCAGCGGAGTCGTTGAGGAGGTAAGCCCAATGAGATGACATCCGTTTCTCGGTGAGAGCAGCCGGTCAGACGGGCAGGTTGTAACTCTATTTTGGTGTGGATACCGGTCCAACCTCTTTACGTGAAGCGTTACCGCTTCTCTCTGTCATGGTAGATCCTCAAGAACGGGAAATGCTTGAGGTAGTAGTCCGGCTCTGGTATGGTGTGTGAATGCCTCCCCGGCTACTGCTCTCAAGCCTCAGTCTCCTCGTCATCCTCATCAAGTAGCCTCCCCTCTTCGTCCGACTTAGGGGGGGTATCCTCCTCCTCTCCATCAAGCAGTCTACCCCGTTCTTCCAACTTGTATTCCTCGTCACGTGCATTTTTCGCACCCTGTCCAGTTGTAGGTGATCTGTAAACCAGCGTCACAAATCTGAAAATTCCGTAAAGCAAAATTAAACCCCCGAGGACACTGCCGACAATGATGGCAACCAACCTCCAAGGATAGCTCGCCCAAACCTCGTGGAGCAAGTGCTTCAATGTTCCCGGTCTCCCATAATAATCCCACTCCGGTATCAGGAAAACAATATGCCCATCCTCTCTTGCCTTGTCGTCCTCGAAGCCGAAGAACTTACGAATTTTGTCCCAAGTGCTCATTTCTTGATGTGAGTCTGCAGGCGCAGGTATTCGATCCACAAGTCTTGTGGAATCCAATATTTCCAAACGCCCACTTTGATGTTGTTCGACGTTGATTTGAAGCACCTTCTGCAGAGGTGAATCAAATACTACGTATGGGTCCACCATATACCCGTTGTGCCCTCCGAGCGTATCCACTCGAACTATCCATCCTCCCGATGCTGATGAAGAAAACGCATAATAGTCGTAGCTTAGCCGAACACCCCCCAGATTGTCTGCAACGCAGTCACATTTGTCATCCAGGTTACCGCAAGGTTGTTGTGTACATTTGATCGTGGTGGACAGGGAGGAGAAGCTGTAGTTCAGGGGGATTTGCGGCGCGTAGAGGTTCGGGGGAGGAGACGCAAGGGAAGGAAATATTGGCTCGGAGTTGAGGAGGAGCTGGGTGTGGTTCTGCGAGAGACTGATATTAAAGAACTAAAGAATGTGATTATAAGTAAAAATCAGAAAGAGGCAAAATACGATCTGATGAAATCCAGGTATAGCGGGATGCATACTAGAGCGTTCTCCTCATGGGTTATCTCGTGGCCTCCATTTTCGAGCCTGGCCGTTGTTGGACAACCATAGCATTGAAGTTTTGCAATAATGAATTCGCCGGACTCCACGACTGTGATATTCGCCAAGGAATCCGAGCATTGCTCAGCAGGAGAGGCTGGGACCGTACAATCTAGAAACTTGGCAGAGATTGAGTTGTCGAAAAAGAAGACAATGCTCATCACCCATGAAGTCCATCTACGCATATTCATCCTGCGGGACCTGGAGGGTGATGGTCCAGGCAGGAAGTGTACTCGTAGCGAAAGTTGGTGGTTGTACCTGTGAAAGCCAAGGTCCCGGGGATGAGGACACTAGCTTAGGTCTCAGAATAGCACCCCTGTTGAAGATCATCCGAATTCAGTTAGCCTGCTATCGCACTCGTTTCACTTGACTCGTGACCTGCTTGGTTGTAACTCGTCCCCGCGTTCTCCCTTTCCTCATTTCCATTCTCCAGCAAGGAGACAATTCCAAGAGCACAATTCAAAAAACTCTTTTTCGTCGCTGCATCGAACGCCGCCCCAATGTCTTCCTTACTGAACCTACAACCGGCTCCGGGGGATCAAGGGAGGTCATTTCGATTCCTCGATCTCCCTGGCGAGCTTCGCAACAAAATATATTCAATCATTCTCTGCTCCTTCGAGCACCGGCCCCCGCTCAATATGACAGCCTCCTTTCAGGCTCCAAAAGGTGTTTTATACCTACGGCACAACATCGAGTCGCAAATATTGAGAACCTGTCGGTTGATTTACAACGAGGCCAGTTACGTTATGGCTAAGACAAATCTCTTAGTCAAAATTACTATCACGTTTCCGCCCGACGAAATAGTTCCTATCCTCAGGTTTATGCGCTGCCCTATCTTGCCTTCGAATCAGATCGTTCTCCAAAACCTCAAAACTTTTGTCATGTCTCACGAGATCATCAAGCGTGTTAATGACCAGGATTTGTTAATGACGCCTTGGACTTTCGTCCTTTTACATCGAGATCTTGATAGGTTCTGCGACGGTCTTGCAGATCATCTATATGTGATTAAGCAGCACGATGAGCTAGTCTCGCATATCATTACTCTCGTGGACCATTCTCAGAACAGGCCACATACTTTGGAACCTTATTCACAAAAATTCCTGGAGATGCTTATTGCTCCCTAACGCGATAAACTGCGTGGAATTCCCTGATTTACGATTAAAGGTGCCATAGCGGATGATCTAGCTGCTGCTACTGCGGCGCAGGTCACTGGACCGCGAGCGGAAGACCCAGAGCTCGTTCTTTCAGGATTGGAGGAGCTGAAGGCGAAGGGAAATGATAGTTATGGACAAGGAGACATACGAATGGCCAATGAGCATTGGTCTCGGGCTTTGATGAAAATAAATCGCCTCATGAACGGCTCGTCGGGGGAAAGGCTGCGAGAGGCTGGAGGCCTAGACTTTGTTAATCGAATGATTGCATTGCACTTCGATCTTTGCTCGAACCGCGCTCAGACTACTATCGACGAAATTCGATTCTTCCAGTCGGACCTCCAGTCGGACCCCGAACTCGTTCGATCCTTGACGGAAAGATTCTTTAACTCAGTTATTGGAGCACGAGACCCAGGAAACCTCTTCATCATCTTCCCTGGTTTCACTTGGGAACCATCACACCGGAAGCTGGCGAAGCTCGCCTACAGGGAAGCAGTTGGGTGTAGGCTTATTGGGGAAAGGCAATTCGTCCTACAAGCCGAAAATGCTATCGAAACTGCGATCACATTATTACCTGGCGATCCTGAGCTTGAGAGGGAAAAGGAATGATTTTCTCACTGGAAAAGGCACGTTTATGGCTAGGTATGTGCAACATGTTTTCTTGGAATTATTTTGCTACATTGCCATTGGACCATGCAACCGTTTCTGAACTCTAACCTTCCCGGATCTCATGAATGACTGACGTCCCAAGAGCCCATCCCCACAGCTTCAGATTTCATCTCGAATCCATTCCCGACACTCGTTTACAATTCGTCAATCCACTCCAAGGCCGTTGACGGCTCAATGCGCTCCCAATAGTGCGGATTAATATATGTATTCCGAACAATGCCTTGCTCATCCACCAACAACGTCGCAGGCACCGGGACCTCAAATGAATCATCCCCATTGCGAGCCACCAAATCATGTCCAAAGGCCTTGAATGTAGGGCGCATTGAGTCCGGCATGGGAAAAATAATTCCCAACTGTCTAGCATATTTGTTCCCCACATCCGACAGAACTGGATACTTCAGCTCGTTCTTCTCAATCGTTGAGAGTGAAGTGTTGGGTAGCTCGGGCGAGATGGCCACGAGAGTGACGCCTTTTGCTTGGAAGTTACCGAGATTCAGCTGCAGAGAACGGAGTGCAAGGTTGCAGAATGGACACCATTCTCCGCGATAAAAGCTGATTAGGAGTGGCCCGTTGTTGAGAAGTTCGTTGCTTGTGACCTCCTTTCCAAGTGCATCGCTCAGCGTGAAGGAGGGGAGCTTGTCACCGACTTTGATTATGGATTGGTTCTTGAACGCATGTTCAAAGTCAGAATTTGCGGTGTTAATGGTCTGTGAAATCTGGGCGGGTGCGTTCTTCTGGAAATTGTCGTAGACAGCGCTGAGTTGCGGCGCGAGGCTCATGGTTCCTTTGGCTGGGGTAGTAGACTCGGAAAATGGGTTCTGAATTTGCTACTTGAGATTGTTCTTTGATGTGCAGGAGACTTGGAGGGAGAACGAAGTTCTCTTATACCCTCTCTGTATTTTGGGCTGCAGATATGGCATGTTCAGACTCGTAAACAATCGCATTTGTTCATCGGACATGTCAACTTCAGGCTTCACAACTGCAAAATGACGATGTCGTCCGTTTCAAGGGCCACCGAGCCAATGATAATTATTGCCTTACCTAACTTAGCAAGCCAATGCTGGAAGAACTGCCTCAGGGTCTGTTTCTCTTCTGGGTTGTGGAGGGTTTTCACCAGGTTGCAACTCATGAGTCCCGCGGTTCATCCGAGTTCGTCCGGATCCGTGCGGATCGAGCGAAAACATACCACATCCTTTTGCACCAGCTTGAAAAGTGAAGGACTTATTGCGCTCTGGCAATCAACTACGAAGCACGGAGAATACATCAATTAGTGAACTCGGATGAACTTGAAGCAAAGTTGTGTTCGGAGGTACAGTTAGTTTATCCCCGCTACAAGGATCTGAGTAAGCCCCATGGACCATGTCGATACGACCTACGAAGGTACACCCCACCCCGAAGCCTCATTATTGCAACATCTACTCATTTCCCTCGGTCCAACTCGGAACTCCAAAGATATCACTATGCAGACACCCAATAGCACCTCTACTGATCGGCCAGCGAAGCGCCTCCGGCTCGGCACGAAAAGCTGTGCTGAATGTCGCAGACGCAAGGTGCGCTGTATCTTTGAGCCCAACACAAAGATCTGCAAAGAATGTTCTGCACATGAATCAGAATGCATCTCTCAACAGCAGTTCGTTCAAGCTACTAAAAAAGCGTCGGATGGAGAGGGACCAGACGTCCAGGTAAAGCTGCAAAATCTCGAAGAGATGGTTCATCGCCTGTGCGAGGCTATGAATATGAGGGCAGAGTCTTCGAAATGTTCGCCCTTTGAGATGAGTGCTGCGGAAGCTCTTACCAGTCTTTCAAGCTCATATTTACCTGAGAACAATCTGGGAACTACACCGAATGTGGGGGCAGGCTGGAGAGAAGTCTCAGAGTCGCGATCTTCGGCTTCTTCTGATCACTTTGAGTCATTCGATGATGCACCATTACTCAACTTCTTCCAAGAGGCTATGCTCATACAGAGACAAAATTACCAATCGCAACAAAGTGACCACGGGCTATCTTCTGACAGTCGCACTAAGACTTACATCAAGGCGATCAAGGCTCTGATTCCCAGCCCGGACGAGCTTGAACTGATTCTGCAGATGACCGAAACTTTCTGGCCCATCTGGGAAGACTCCCTCCAGCTTATGATTGGACCAGACCCTCACTCAATTACCGGAGTTGCTTCAGCCAAGAAGTTTATCCAGGACTCCATGAAGTCCGGGACACCAGTGATGGTCGCCAAAACCTGTCTCTTCCTTGCTCTTTGCGTCCAACAACTTCCATCCACTTTCAAGATGGCTAGTCTGCCTACCGCGCCAAATGTTCTAGTCGATTCTTATATTCGAGGTGCAGATGCTCTAATATCAATCAACGAAGGCCGTTCCGCTTCCGTCAACAGCTTGGAATGCCTAACAATACTCTTCAAACTGTATCTAAACAAGGGTAGGCCTCGCGAAGCATGGCAGTGTGTTCGTCGGGCTTTCAATTCTGCGCTGCTTCTTGGACTGCACATTCCAAACGATGCCGCTCCTCACCGACAGAAGATCATTTGGGCGTACATCTGGCAAGTTGATAGATCGCTCTCTGCGCTTCTCGGCTTGCCAGCTGCAACTACGGACTCCCATCCCGGAGTCCAAATACGGCCATCTGGGCAGCACTACGGAGAACAATTCATGTACGATATTGCGGTGATAGCAGGGCACATCAACGAACGCAACCAGAACCATCAAACAGCCACCTACGTCGTAACCATGACCATCGACCAAGAAATCGAACAATGCAAGAATCGAATACCCGCAGACTGGTGGAACGCTGTTTCCTACCCCTCAACACCCCGTACCGCAATTTATGGCCTCTGCATGCTGAAAGTCGAATACTATACCTGCCAGAAAATGCTCCATCTCCCATACATGCTCAAGTCCTCCCTTGATAACAGCTATGAGTACAGCAGACTCCGGGCTTTGGATGCCTGCCGAGAAATAATCAAAGCCTACCAAGTGGTCAGAGAGCACGCTGATCTCAGGCTCACTATCTGCGATGTCATGGATTTCCAGGCTTTCATGGCGGCCGTGGTTCTCGTCATCGACCTCCTAAACCGACCCTCGCAGCTCGAGACACATCAGGAAGCCAGTGATTGGAGTCTGGTACGTAACGTCACGGGCAGCATGAAGGACGTGTCTAATACCATGGAATGTACGGTTGCTGGGCAAGCTTTCGACTTACTCGAACACCTCTCCACGTTCCGCGCCGGGGCTTATGCAGGTCCTGATAACTATGAGGTCACTATTCCAATGTTTGGGAGAGTGAAGATCAATCGTCCTAAAACTCGAATACCGCAACAAACTACGTTCAACGATTTCTATGATGGAAATCAGTTTCAGCAGCCGTTCATGCCGATGGTTCAGTTTAGCGCTAACTCGTTTGAGCCGTTTGGGGTGACGGGGGATTTGCTGTCGGAGGCGGAGCTGGGGATTGATTGGACTTCTGTGTTGAATACGGATTATAATTATGACTGGAGTCAGACTTTTGATGGATCGTTATTTGGATCCACTGCTTTTGGCTCTTGAACGAGCTTCAAGATGGGTGACGAATTATCGCCCTCTTGCTTCAATTTGGAATGGGGACAGAATATCGGAGATTCAGCGCAGTCTACGACGAAGTTGCATCGTTCCCTTTCACCGTAGCAGCTTTCACATTCTTCCTAGACTTTCTTAGCAACTGGATTCCATAACATCGTCGTCGATACCAAGGCAAATTGGCACTCAATTCATTACGCGGAACTGCCTATACTCGTAATGTTGAGCTGGTGTGTGATTGAAATATGAAAGGCGAGTCGCTCAGCTACCTGCTCCACTCCATGTATTCTAATTTTCAATCAAGCACCTTCCACTCCGTCGAAGAAAGAATAATCCGTATAGCCTTTCTCAGGAGGATCTGCCCCATAAAACGTGCTCCTATCATATGAATTCAACGGTAATCCTTCTCGCAACCTTCTCACCAAGTCCGGATTGGAAACGAACCACCGTCCCATCACAACCGCATCTGCAGCACCACTACTGACCTTTGCCTCGGCATTCTCTCTTCCAAACCCTCCTGCAGCGAGGAACTTGATTCCTGCTTTCTGCAAGATCCTTCGAAAAGGAATTAGAGAATTCACACCTTCGCCAGTCTTCGTACCTGCGACAGGTGTTTTCGAATAGGCTGCGAGCGCAGCCATCTTCCCTTGCTCATCAAGCTCCTCGTCAAATCTCGGCTCAACCATATGCACATACGCAACTCTATTATCCTTTGAAAGCTCAGCAATTTCTTGACACAAATATGCCCAATGCGTGTTTGGGTTCGAGTCTCTGGTATCTTGATAGTAATTGTAAGGAGAGAGACGGATACCAACACGTCTTGGCCCGATAGCAGAAGTGACTGCGCGGATGACTTCGAGAGGGAAGCGGCAGCGGTTCGCGATGGAGCCACCGTATGCGTCCGTACGGGTGTTGATGTTATCGTGGAGGAACTGCTCCAGGAGGTAGCCGTTTGCGCTGTCTTGAAATCAATATAAACAGAGATGGGAAGGGGAACAGCTGAAGACAAACCCATGAATCTCAACTCCATCAAAGCCAGCGACATCCACGGCTGCCTTTGCTGCCTCTGCAAAATCTCTTGCCACGATCTGTATCTCTTCCACCGTCATTGGGCGGGGTGGAAAATCGGAATACTCGTCGCCATTCACGGCCTGCCCTTTGATGGGTATATTACTCGAACTCAAAGTTTGATGTCCTTCAATCAATGCAGGTACCGTAGCACGACCAACATGCCAAATCTGGCAAAATATATATCCACCCTTCGCATGCACAGCATCTGTCACATTCTTCCAAGCTCCCAGCTGTCCCGAGGTGAAAACTCCTGGAATGCCAGGGTAGCCACAGCACAGACGAGAGATATTGGTTGCTTCAGTGATCTGTAGTCCGCCAGGAGTTGCGCGTTGAGAATAGTACTCGACCGTAAGAGGACCGCACTTCCAAACTCCTGGTAATTCGGGAATGCCGCGCATACGGGTACAGGGTGATTGAACGATGCGATGGGAGAGAGCAAGGGAACCGATGGAGAGAGGGGTGAAGAGGATGGTATCTCCCAAGGGAGAGAAAGGGGGGGTTAGGGAACCCATATTTGTGACGAAGGAAGGAACTGGGTGTAATGAGAAGATGATTATAAGATTTGATGGAACGTGTGTATGAGAGGAAAAAAGAGGGAGAGATGGCTGTGAGGTTTAAAAAGACGTGGGGGTAGAGATGGTTGCGTGAATCCCATTCTTGTTTTAACATGCTTGATATTGCTGGGCTAAGGGTTCTGAATTCTATGCAACTCATTTCGCTAACATATGTCTCCCTGCAAAAGTGGTGTTACAAGAAGAATGGTGGTAGTCGTGATAAGTTTCGAGTAGTGGGGTAGGGAAGTGGGGGGCGGGCAATGGCGGCCGCGATTCAGGGGCCCCCTCTCGCAGATCGTCAACCCTAGCTTTTTGCAGCTAGACATCTCACACGACCTCCTTGCATTCACCTCTCACAAAACTCTCCTCTTCTCGCCTCCGGATCATCCCCGCACCCACTCTTGACCTCAGTGGCTTGCATCTTGACTAACAAATTGATTTCGCTCACCGGTGCTGTGTCACCAGTCTACTTTCAAGATGTCGGACAGCTTCAAATCCGCCACCTTTTCTTATCTCCCCACCGATCCTCCCTTCTTCATCTCCCAATCTCGCCCTACAGGCGTCACAGAATGGCCGCAATGGAACTGCATCCTTCGATTACAGCAGTCTTCAAGGAGACACCACTGGAGTTCTATTTGAACGGCACCCGTATACAGCTCTCTGACCCCAACCCCCAATGGACACTCCTCGACTTCATCCGGTCACAGCATGGCCTCAAGGGCACAAAGCTTGGTTGTGGTGAAGGAGGATGCGGTGCATGTACGGTTGTCATACAAACCCTTGACACGAGTTACGAACGCAAGGGAAGAGTGAGACATCTGGCTGTTAATGCTTGTTTGTTTCCTTTGGTTGGAGGTGAGTTTGTGCCATCTTTGCAGGAAAGGGAATAAGCAGCCAATAGAAACAGTTGTTGGTAAACATGTCATTACAGTCGAAGGGATTGGGAATTCAGAAAACCCTCATCCATTGCAAGAGCGGATGGCCAAGTTGCACGGCTCGCAGTAAGTGCACGTGACCTCACGGCTGTTGATATCGGTGCTGATGTCCTTTAGATGCGGATTCTGCACGCCGGGTATCGTGATGTCGCTTTACGCACTGATCAGGAACTCGTATGATCCAGCTACTAAGACATTCCGATTGACTGAGAGTGATATTGAGCTTGAGGGCCATCTGGATGGCAACTTGTGTCGGTGTACAGGGTACAAGCCGATCTTGCAGGCTGCAAAGACTTTTATTACGGAAGACTTGAAAGGCAAGATTGCAGTATCGGGAGAAAATGTGGATGCTTTACAGGAGAGGCAGTGTTCAGAGATCTCGTATAGGTCTGCGGGCGCGGTCAAGAGTAGCTTCTCGTGTGGCAGGCCTGGTGGATGCTGTAGAGATCCTCCAAGGATGACGAAAGAGTCAACCTCACCGAGCGAAGATTCATCGCTAAAACGTTCATCGGACTCATCAGATACAGGAAGCCTTGAGCACGTCAGTGTTTCAGAAAGTGCGATTAGCACTCCCGAAGAAAACGAGACTGTCAGCGTTAGCGGCACCACTTTTGGAAAGCCCATGAAATCAAATGAAAAGGAATCGGAAGACGGAAGCCAAATAGAAGGAACTAAAGTCAAAGCAAGTATAGATGCGCCACCTCCGAAAATTGACTCTGGTATTCCACAATACAGTTTTGCTCCTTACCTACCAAATACTGAACTCATTTTCCCACCAGCTTTAAGGAAGTTTGAGAACACTCCGTTAATTTATGGAAACTCTACGCATACATGGCTTCGCCCAATCACTCTAGAACAGCTTCTACTTATCAAAGATGTTTATCCGTCTGCGAAGCTGGTTGGCGGAGCAAGTGAAGTTCAAATCGAGGTCCGGTTCAAGAACTTGTCTTTCCCAATTTCAGTCTACGTGTCTGATATTGAGGATCTTCGTCAAACCGACGATCCAAATAACTATGAGGATCTCGACAACGTTAAAGAAGTTATTTTTGGAGCCAATCTTTCACTGACTGATGTCGAAACATTCTGCAAAGACCTGTCGAGGAAATTGGGGCAGCGAGGATCTGTGTTGGAAGCCATCCGGAAGCAACTTCGATATTTTGCTGGACGGCAGATTCGAAATGTTGCTTCAGTTGCAGGCAATATCACAACTGCTTCGCCAATATCGGATATCAACCCTGTTTTATTGGCATGTGGAGCTTTTCTGACCGCGAAAAGTAAAACGCGGGGTCTCTTCGCGCTGGAGATGTCAAACTTCTTCACTGGATATCGAACAACTACGCTACCCGCTGATGCAGTCATCACCCATATTCATATTCCACTTCCTGAACTAGGAGTAACAGAAGTCACGAAGGCATACAAACAATCTAAACGAAAGGATGATGACATCGCGATTGTGACCGCTGCTTTC
>Ga0302325_10028394_pt1 | contig 11576 bp, 2 predicted proteins | sample Palsa_T0_2_FD_201948 | JGI IMG/M metagenome (GOLD analysis project Ga0302325, IMG submission 201948) | Peat permafrost microbial communities from Stordalen Mire near Abisko, Sweden - Palsa_T0_2 | ecosystem: Environmental > Terrestrial > Soil > Palsa > Peat permafrost | place: Sweden: Abisko... | reverse complement strand
CCACGGCGAAGGCGGCGGATGCGGCGCAAGCGGCGGCCAAGAATTTAGTAAGCGACGTCCACCACCAGGAAGTGGAGAGCGCGGCGACGATTCCGACGGACGTAGACGCGAGTTTGCGCGTGGGCGGAGGAGTGTTTCTGCCATCGGGCGAGGGGATGTTTGCGGTGCAAGGCAAGACGGTGACGAAGCTGGAGCAAGTGGGCGCGCAGAACAAGCTGGACAAGAAACGGGTGATCGAGCAGGTGCTTTCGCCAATACCTCTGGTGCCGAGCAAACATCGCGTGGTGCTGGCGGGAGCGAAGGCCAGCGCGCGGATCACCATGGGGACCGCGCCACTGGAGTTTTTTCTGCGGGAGATGCGGCCGGATGCGGATGTGGCAACGGCGGTGGTGCGGAGTTCGAACGCCGGAGATGTGGATCCGGAAGTGGAGTTGCTGCGGGCGACGGTGAAGGGCGGGAAGCGGGAACTGGAAGCGATCAGTTCGTTGTTTGGGGAGCAGACGGACGTGGTGCGGAAGACAATCTCGATCCAGAGGTGGGATGTGGCGCCGGAAGTGTTCCGGTTTACGCTGAGCCAGACGTTGCCGCCGGGGGAGTATGTATTGGCGGAGATTCTGCCGGATGGACTGAATTTATTTGTATGGGATTTTGGGGTGGACGCGGCGACAGGCGGGAAGCAGCAAGGAAATTAGAACATAACGAGAAAGCGCGGACGGGTTCTCCGTTTTCGCGAGGCAGCAAATTCCGATTTTTTTGGTGTGTGCGTGTGCGCGGCGAGGAATCTTGAGCGGCGCGGCTAGGTGCGCACGTTTTCCGCGGGTTCGTGCAGGGGAAGTTCGCGGAGGAGGGCGAGGACGTCTGAGATGCGGAAAGGCTTTTGCAGGCGGCGGACGGGGGCGGAACTGCCGTTGGTGGTAGGAGCTTCGCCGAGGTCGCCGGTCATGAAGACGAGGACGGGTTTGCGGTCGCCGGAGGCGGCGAGGACGAGTTCGGCGGCTTGCGTGCCGCTGACGATGGCGCCGCCGGAACTGAGATGCAGGTCGCACAGAAGCAGGTCGTAGCTGCGTTTGCGGGCCGCGGCGATGGCGGCTTCCGGGGTGGCGACGCAATCGACCTGGAAACCGTGAAGGGAGAGGCCTTCCTCGAGGAGCATGCGAATGCTTTCTTCGTCGTCGAGGACGAGGATGGCGCGATCCTTGAGGGCGTCATTCGAAGAGAGCTGGCGGATGGAGACGACGCCGGAATCGACCATAGGCAGGCCCGGAGCGATGCCCGCAGACGGGAGATAAACGGTGAAGGCGGAGCCGCCGGCGGGGAGAGCCGCGGCTTCGATGCTGCCGCCGTGTTCCTTGATGATGGAGAGGCAGATGCTAAGGCCGAGGCCGGTGCCGCCGCCGGGACGTTTGGTGGTGTAAAAGGGATCGAAGAGGCGGGGCAGAGCGTCGGGACGGATGCCGACGCCGTCGTCCTGCACGGTAAGGAGAAGTTTTCCGGCGTATTGCGAGAGGCGAATCTGGATGCGGCCGGTTTCGCGGACTTCGCGGATGGCCTGCTCGGCATTGGTGAGCAGATTCAGGAAGACCTGGATGAGCTGATTGCCATCGCCGATAACGCCGGGGAGCTCCGGCTGAGGCTGGAAATCGACGACCACGCGATTGCGGCGCAAGGAATGTTCGTGGAGTTGCAGGGTACGTTCGACGAGACTATTGATGTCGAGGGGCTTCTTTTGTGGCGAAGCCGGGCGCGCGAATTCGAGAAGATTTTGTACGATGCGCGCGGCGCGGCGGGCCTGACGATGGGTGAGCTCGAGCTGGCGCTTGGCGGATTCGTCAAAGCCTTCGCGTTCGCGGAGGAGTTCGGTGACGCCGAGGATGGCGGTGAGGGGATTGTTGAGTTCGTGAGCCACGCCGGCGAGCATTTGGCCCATGGCGGCGAGCTTTTCCGCCTGGATAAGTTGCTCTTCGAGGCGTTTGAGTTCGGTGACGTCGCGGCAGGACATGACCACGCCTTCGATGTGGCCGGCTTCGTCGGAAAGCGGACTGAAATGGCAACGCAGGCGGCGCCACTCGCCATCTTTGTGACGGGTACGAATTTCGAGGGAAGCGAAATCCTTCTGGCCATCGAGGATTTCCCGATAGGTGGCCAGGAGAGACGGGCGGTCATCGGTGTGGGCGCGGCCGCCGAGTTCGACGGAGCTGATTTCGTCAGGTTCATAGCCGAGGACGTCGCGCACGCGGGGGCTGATGAAGGTGAAATGGGCAGCGGCATCGACGACGAGGATAAGGTCCGGGAAACTGTCGACCAGGCGGCTGGCAAATTCCTGCTGGCGATGCAGACGGCGCTCCATGTTGCGGCGCTCGGTGATGTCCATCACCGAACCCTGATAACGGACCACGTTGCCGGAGGCGTCGCGGACGGCGGAGGCGGTGTTGAGGCAGACGATGGAAGCGCCGTCCTTGCGCACCAGGGTGATCTCACGGCCCTGGGGCGTGGATTCCTTCTCGACTTCGCGCTTGAGGGACTTGCGGATATCGGGGTCGACGATGATTTCCGGGACGGAACGCGCGAGCAGCTCTTCCTTGGAAGCATAGGCCAGCATGCGGACGAGCGCGGGATTGGCATCGAGAATGGCGCCGCCAGGGGTGGCGACGTAGATGCCTTCCTGCAGGGTCTCGAAAAGCTCGGTGAAGCGCGCCTCATTTTTGCGGAGGGCGGTGACGTCGCGGGCGAGGATGGTGATGCCGTGGACCTGATCCGAGCGCGTCATAGCGTGCGCGGTGCAGTCAAAATAGAAGAGGCTATTCTGGTTCCTGAAGCGAAGCTGGAGGACCCCAGACCACGTGCGGCGTTCGAGGAAGCGTGGCATGGCGCGGCGAGCCATTGCGGGGCCGTCGCCGCTGGCTTCCTGAACGAACTGGGCCAAGGGTTTGCCGATGATCTCCTGATAAGGCAGACGAACGAGTTCGGCGAAGCTGCGATTGACGGAGCGGATTTCACCTTCCAAAGACAGGGCAACGAGAACATCGTCAAAGGAGTCGATGAGATCGCGATAGCCCTGCTGGGAGCGGGCGATGATCTCAAAGAGCTGGTCCATCTGCTTCTCGTTCGGGGGGGCGGCGTCACGCTGTTCGATGCCGCGGACCAGGCCGCGCAGCTCGGAAATTTCCTGCGTGCGCTTCCAGGCGTAGAAGCCGAAAAGGATGACCAGGACTACCAAGCCGATGGGCAGAGCTTCGTAGTGATGCGCGAGGGAACGGACGGTATCCCAGGATACGACGGAGAACACGATTGCCAGGAGCAGCAGGAGAAGGAAGGTGAGGCGCCAAAGTTCCGCCTGACGCCTTTCAAATTGTTCGAGGCGGGAGGAGACGTTAGGGCGGTTCTCCGGCTTCGGGGAGGCGGGGGGCGACGAAGCGGCGCGATGGTCGTTTGCGGGCATGAGTATGGGCAGACGCGCACCCTTGCGAAGCGGGGACTGCTGGGCAAAGCGCGTAGTTCCATTGTAGGAAGGGCGTTAGAGGCGGGCAACGGGGACGGGGACGGGCGTGCCCGAAAGATACCTGTGTTGGTGACGAAATGAGAAACAGCGGCCGGTCGCTGATACAGGGTCACGTTGCGTGGGCAAGTAGGCGAACCTGAGGCGAGCCGGATGGGATTTGCGCCCGGGCTAGCTGGGGCGCAGCATGCTGCGCCACTACAAAGGAGAAACGGCATCCTGGTGTGAGCCGGGACGCCGTTTCCATGGCTGTGATTTGTTGCGGCTTAGCCTTCGGAGATGGCGTCGGCTTCGCTGTCTTTGTTGAGGAAGTCGAGAGCGGCCGCTTCTTCGGCGGTGAGCTCAGCGATTTCCGGGATTTCCTCTTGCGGCGCCGGGGCGGGCATTTCCGTCAGCAACTGAATGCTGCGGTAGTGCTCGAGTCCGGTGCCGGCCGGGATGAGGCGGCCCATGATGACGTTTTCCTTGAGGCCGCGGAGGTAATCGACCTTGCCGGCGACGGCCGCTTCGGTGAGGACGCGGGTGGTCTCCTGGAAGCTGGCCGCGGAGATGAACGAGTCGGTCGAAAGCGAGGCCTTGGTGATACCCAAGAGCAGCGGACGCCCGGTTGCGGGGCGGCCACCTTCGGCGATGATACGGTCGTTTTCCTCGCGGAAGCGGAACTTGTCCACTTGCTCCTCGAGAAGGAACGGCGTGTCGCCGACGTCTTCGACTTTGACCCAGCGCATCATTTGACGGCTGATGGTTTCGATGTGCTTGTCGTTGATGTTCACACCCTGCAGGCGGTAGACCTCTTGAATGGCGTTGACGAGGTAGGCCTGGGTGAACTTTTCACCGAGGACGGCCAGCAAGTCATGCAAGTTGAGCGGGCCATCGATCAAAGCTTCGCCAGCCTTGACGTGGTCGCCTTCCTGCACGTTGATGTGAATACCACGGGGGATGGAATATTCCTTGGTGGTCTTGCCGTCTTCGCTCTCGACGTAGATTTTGCGCATGCCCTTGGCGATGTCGCCGTAGCGCACGCTGCCGTCGATCTCGCTGATGACCGCGGGATCCTTGGGCTTGCGGGTCTCGAAGAGTTCGACGACGCGCGGGAGGCCGCCGGTGATGTCCTTGGTCTTGGTGGTTTCGCGCGGGATTTTGGCCAGCACGTCTCCGGCTTGCACTTCGTCGCCGTCCTTGACCATCAAGTGGGCACGGGAAGGCATGAGGTACTTTTTGCGAACCTTGCCGCTGGAATCGCGGACGAGAATCGCAGGCTGATGTTTTTCGTCGCCGGGCGGCAGGGTAACAACGTCCTGCGAAAGGCCGGTGACTTCGTCGACCTGCTCTTCGATGGTGACGCCGGTCTTCAGGTCGTCAAAGCGGATGGAGCCGGCAGTTTCCGTGAGAATGGAGAAGGTGAACGGATCCCACTCGGCCAAGATCTGGCCGTGCGTGACGTGCTCGCCATCGACGCAGCGGAGACGCGCGCCGTACACCACGTGATAGCGTTCCTTTTCGCGGCCCTTTTCATCCACGATGGCGATCAAGCCGGAACGGTTCATGGCGATGGAAGTTCCGCCGCGGCCCTCGACAAACTTGAGGTCCACAAATTTGACGACGCCGTTGTTGCGGGCTTCGAGCGTGGAGCGCTCGGAGACGCGCGTGGCGGTTCCGCCGATGTGGAAGGTACGCATGGTGAGCTGCGTGCCGGGTTCGCCGATGGACTGCGCGGCAATGACGCCGACCGCCTCGCCGAGCTCGACCATGCGGCCCGAGGCGAGATTGCGGCCGTAACAGAGCGCGCAAACACCGCGGCGGGATTCGCAGGTCAACACGGAGCGAATGCGTACGCGTTCAATACCCGCGCCTTGCACCTGGTTGGCGAGCTCTTCGGTGATTTCCTGGTTGACGTCGACAATGATCGTGCCTTCAAAGTCCTTGATCTTGTCGAGCGAAACGCGGCCCACGATGCGGTCGCGCAAAGGTTCGACTTCGACGCCGGCTTCCACGATCGGTTCGACGAAGATGCCGTCGGAGGTGCCGCAATCGCGCTCGTTGATGATCACGTCTTGCGCGACATCGACAAGGCGGCGCGTGAGGTAGCCGGAGTCCGCGGTCTTAAGCGCGGTATCGGCAAGACCCTTACGGGCACCGTGCGTGGAGATGAAGTATTGCAGCACGGTGAGGCCTTCGCGGAAGTTGGAAGTGATGGGCGTCTCGATGACTTCGCCGGAGGGCTTGGCCATCAATCCGCGCATACCGGAAAGCTGACGAATCTGCTGTTTGGAACCGCGGGCGCCGGAGTCCGCCATGACGTAGACGGGGTTGATGACGCCTTCCTTGTCCTGGTTTTCGAGGGCCTTGAACATTTCATCGGCCACGCGTTCGGTGATGTCGCCCCAAATGGCGATGACTTTGTTGTAGCGCTCGCCGTTGGTGATGGCGCCGTCGAGATATTGCTGCTGCACCTTGACGACTTCCTTTTCGGCGTTTTCCACCAGCTTGTATTTGTCGCTGGGGATGAGCATGTCGTCGATGCCGATGGAGATGCCGGACTTGGTGGAGTACATAAAGCCCAGCTCTTTTAGCTGATCGAGCAGCACGACGGTTTTTTCCAGGCCGAAGCGCAAGTAGGCGTAATAGACGAGCTGCTGCACGCCCTTCTTCTTGAGCAAGCCGTTAATGAACGGAAAATCCTCGGGCAGGCTGGAGTTCATGATGACGCGGCCCACGGTGGTCTGGATGAACTGGCGCTCCATCTTGACGGGCTCAGTGTGGGGCACGTCCTGGTTGTCGTAGGCGGTGGTCAGGTCGATCACTTCGCCGGTGAAACGCAGGCGGATGGGCGTGAGCAGTTCGACCTCGCCGGCCTCCAGCGCGAGAACCACGTCTTCCGGGCTGCCGAACACGCGGCCCTCACCCTTGGCGCCGGGGCGAGACTTGGTCAGGTAATAGATACCGAGGACCATGTCCTGCGACGGAACGGCGAGCGGCAAGCCGTGCGCGGGGCTCAGGATATTGCGCGAGCTGAGCATGAGCACGGAAGCTTCCACCTGGGATTCCGGGGAAAGCGGGATGTGCACGGCCATCTGGTCGCCGTCAAAGTCCGCGTTGAAGGCGGTGCAGACCAGCGGGTGAATGCGGATGGCTTTGCCTTCGACGAGGACGGGCTCGAACGCTTGGATGCCCAAGCGGTGCAGCGTGGGGGCGCGATTGAGCAGCACGGGATGTTCGCGGATAACGTCTTCGAGAATATCCCACACCACGGCTTCCTGCTGCTCGACCATTTCCTTGGCTTGCTTGATGGTGGTGCAGTGACCTTGGGCTTCGAGCTTGTGATAGATGAAGGGCTTGAATAGCTCCAGAGCCATCTTCTTGGGCAAACCGCACTGGTGAAGTTTCAGTTCGGGGCCGACGACGATGACGGAGCGGCCGGAATAGTCCACGCGCTTGCCGAGGAGGTTTTGGCGGAAACGGCCCTGTTTGCCCTTGAGCGTGTCGCTGAGGGACTTGAGCGGGCGGTTATTGGTGCCGCGCAGGACCCGGCCGCGGCGACCGTTGTCAAACAAAGCGTCAACGGCTTCCTGCAGCATGCGCTTTTCGTTGCGGACGATGACGTCCGGCGCGCGCAGTTCCATGAGCTTCTTGAGGCGGTTGTTGCGGTTGATGACGCGACGATAGAGATCATTCAGGTCGGAAGTGGCGAAGCGGCCGCCATCGAGGGGCACGAGCGGACGCAACTCCGGCGGAAGGACCGGGATTACGTCCAGAATCATCCACTCGGGCTTGTTGCCGCTCTTGCGGAAGGCTTCGAGCACCTTCAGGCGCTTGGCGAACTTGATGCGCTTCTGAAGGGAAGCGTCATTCTTCATCTTGTCGCGCAGTTCGTCGGCGAGCTTATCAACTTCCACGCGGCGCAAGAGTTCCTTGATGGCCTCGGCGCCCATCTTGGCGACGAATTGGCCGGGATATTCTTTCTGGAGTTCGCGGTACTTGTCCTCGAGGAGCACTTCGCGTTCCTTGAGGACGGCGACTTCGCCGACGTCCACGACGACGAAGGCTTCAAAGTAGAGAATGCGCTCGAGATCGCGCATGGAAATGTCCAAGAGGTAGCCGATGCGGCTGGGCAGCCCTTTGAAGAACCATACGTGCGAGCAGGGCGAGGCCAGCTCGATGTGGCCGAGGCGCTCGCGACGGACCTTGCTGAGCGTGACCTCCACGCCGCACTTGTCGCAGATGACGCCGCGATGCTTCATGCGCTTGTACTTGCCGCAGAGGCATTCCCAGTCGGTGACGGGGCCAAAAATCTTGGCGCAGAACAGGCCATCGCGCTCGGGCTTGAAGGTGCGGTAGTTGATGGTCTCCGGCTTGGTGACTTCGCCGTGGGACCACGAGCGGATTTTTTCCGGGCTGGCCAAGCTGATGCGAATGGAATCGAAATCAGCAATTAGACTTGCGCGATCATAGGGGCTGCTGCGATACAAGGTTGTTTCCTCCCTCCCGCGGCCTTGCGACTGCGGGATACGGTGCGATGTTTGGCATCGCGCCGGCTGAGAACCCAACTACGGAAACTGCTAACTGGTTCAAATCTTGCCGAGATGGGATGCAGCATGCTGCACCCCTGCAAATACTTCCTCGGCGATTAATCGGCTGCTTCCGCAACCGTGGGCTTTTGGCGTTTCATTAGCTCAACGTCCAGGCAGAGCGACTGCAGCTCGCGGACCAGCACGTTGAACGATTCCGGCACGCCCGGCTCGATGCCCGGCTCGCCCTTGACGATGGCCTCGTAAATTTTCGCGCGGCCATAGACGTCGTCAGACTTTGCCGTGAGCAACTCTTGCAGAATGTGCGCGGCGCCGTAGGCTTCAAGGGCCCACACTTCCATTTCTCCGAAGCGCTGTCCGCCGAACTGCGCTTTACCGCCCAGCGGCTGCTGGGTGATGAGCGAATAAGGCCCGATGGAGCGCGCGTGAATCTTGTCGTCGACAAGATGCGAGAGCTTGAGCATGTAAATGTAGCCGACGGTGACCGGTTGATCGAACTGCTCGCCGGTCATGCCGTCGAACAGGTTGATTTTTCCGGCGTGCGGCAGGCCGGCGACTTCCAGCAAGTGGCGAATTTCCGCTTCACGCGCGCCGTCGAAAACCGGGGTGGCGAAGGGTATGCCTTCCTTGAAGCCTTCGGCATACTCGAGCAACTCTTCATCGCTGAGGTTGACCAGGGTCTTCCACACGGAGGTGTCCGTGAAAACTTCACGGAACCAGCGGCGCAGGGCCTCGGCTTTGACTTCCTTGCTCAGGAGGCGCTTGAGGCTGTTGCCGAGCTCCTTGGCGGCCCAGCCCAAGTGGGTTTCGAGAATCTGCCCGACGTTCATACGCGACGGAACGCCGAGAGGATTGAGCACGATCTCGACGGGAGTGCCGTCGGGAAGCGCGGGCATATCTTCCTGCGGAACGATGCGCGCGATGACGCCCTTGTTACCGTGGCGGCCGGCCATCTTGTCTCCGATGGAGAGTTTCCTCTTCATGGCGATGTAGACTTTGGCCAACTTGATAACGCCCGGGGGCAACTCGTCGCCCTTCTTCAGCTTTTCCTTGCGCTCTTCGGTGATTTTGCGCAGCACGTCAATCTGCCGCGAGGTCATTTCCTCGACCTCTTCGATTTTCTCGATGAGCAGAGGATCCTTTTCATTCAGCTTCAGACGCTTGAGGTTGCGCGTGGAGATTTTCTCGATCAGCTCGCGCGTCAACTCGACGCCCTTGGTCAACAGGCGCTTGTTGGTCTTTTCATCGTGCAAGTCGGCCTGCAGAATCTTGCCGCCGAGAAGATCGCCGAGGCGCTTGAGGCGCTCATCGGTGAGAATGCGGATTTCGTCCGCCAGGTTCTTCTCGAGCTTGAAGATTTGCGAAGCTTCGATGGCCTTGTGGCGCTCGTCTTTTTCTCCGCCCTTGCGGGTGAAAATCTTGACGTCCACGATGGTGCCTTCGATGCCCGGCGGGCAGTAGAGAGAAGCATCGCGCACGTCGCCGGCTTTTTCACCGAAGATGGCGCGCAGCAGTTTCTCTTCCGGGGTGAGCGTGGTTTCGCCCTTGGGCGTGACCTTGCCGACCAGGATGTCGCCCGGCTTGATGACCGCGCCGATGCGGATGACGCCGCTCTCGTCGAGGTTACGCAGGAATGATTCGCTGATGTTAGGGATATCGCGCGTGACTTCCTCGGGACCGAGCTTGGTGTCGCGCGCTTCGATTTCGTACTCCTCGATGTGAATCGAGGTGTAGTAGTCGTCCTTGACCAGCTTTTCGCTGACCAGGATGGCGTCTTCGAAGTTATATCCGCGCCAGGGTACGAAAGCTACGAGCACATTGCGGCCGAGAGCGAGTTCGCCGCGCTCGGTGCAAGGACCGTCGGCAAGTACCTGGCCCTTTTTCACGCGATCGCCGACGCGAACGAGCGGCTTTTGACTGATGCAAGTGTTCTGGTTGGAACGCTTGAATTTGATGAGCTGGTAGATGTCCGCGCCCACTTCGCGGCTGAGTACGCCGGAGTGATCGGACTCGACGCGCACGATGATGCGCTCGGAGTCCACCTGGTCGACGATGCCTTCGCGCTTGCAAAGGACCACCGCGCCAGAGTCGCGCGCGGTGACGCGTTCCATGCCGGTGCCCACGAGCGGGGCATCGCCACGGATGAGCGGAACGGCCTGGCGCTGCATGTTGGAACCCATGAGCGCGCGGTTGGCATCGTCGTTCTCGAGGAACGGAATCAAGCTGGCGGCCACGGAAACGAGCTGCTTTGGCGAGACGTCGACGTAATCCACTTCATCGCGGCTCTTGAGCACGAAGTTGCCCGCCTGGCGGCAGTTGACCAGTTCGGTGGTGATTTTCAGTTTTTCGTCGAGCGCAACGTTGGCCTGCGCCACGACGTACTTGTCTTCTTCCCAAGCGGAAAGATAGAAGCAGTAGGGTTCGTACGTGACCTTGCGGCGCTTGAGCTCGTCGTTGAGCTCTTCGACGCGGTCCTGTTCCACGATGTCGCCGGCCTTGAATTCGCTGTCGCCGGCGTTGACGATCTGGACGTAATCGATGATACGGCCGCCCTTGACCTTGCGGTACGGCGATTCGATGAAGCCGTAATCGTTGATGCGCGCAAAGCAGCTAAGCGAGCTGATGAGGCCGATGTTCGGACCTTCCGGCGTTTCAATCGGGCAGATGCGGCCGTAGTGCGTGGGGTGCACGTCGCGCACTTCAAAGCCAGCGCGTTCCCGCGAGAGACCACCGGGTCCAAGAGCCGACAGGCGGCGCTTGTGGGTGATTTCGCTGAGCGGGTTGGTCTGGTCCATGAACTGGCTGAGCTGCGAGGAGCCGAAGAACTCGCGGATGGCGGCCATCACGGGCTTGGCGTTGACCAGGTCATGCGGCATGGCCGTAGACATTTCCTGATACACGCTCATCTTTTCCTTGATGGCGCGTTCCATACGGACCAGGCCGATGCGGAACTGGTTTTCGAGCAGTTCGCCGACCGCGCGAACGCGGCGGTTGCCGAGGTGATCGATGTCGTCGACCACGCCGATGCTCTTGCGCAGCTTGAAGAGATACTTGATGGCCGAGACGAAGTCCGGCGCCTCGAGCGTGCGGTTGTTGAGCGGCGTGTCCAGACCCATCTTGATGTTGAACTTCAAGCGGCCCACGCGGCTGAAATCGTATTTCCGCGGATCGAAGAACATGCCGCGGAAAAGATTGGTGGCCGTTTCGAGCGTCGGGGGATCTCCCGGGCGCAGCTTGCGGTAAATTTCAATGAGCGCCTCCTTGGAGGAGCGGATGGCGTCCTTTTCGAGCGTGCGCGAAAGGACCATGCCGATGTCGTCGCGCTCCGGAAAGAAGACGTCGACTTCAGTGATGCCGGCTTCGGCAAACGCCTGCCACAACTCGCCGGTGAGCGGCTTGTTGGCTTCGAGCAGCACTTCGCCGGTCTGGCGATTGACCACGTCGGCCACGCTGCACGCGCCTTCAAGGTCCTGCAGCGCCGCACGAACCTGCGAGATGCGCGCCTTGATGAGTTCCTTGAAGAGATTTTCCGTGATGCGCTTGTGCGCGCC
>Ga0302325_10028392_pt1 | contig 11577 bp, 13 predicted proteins | sample Palsa_T0_2_FD_201948 | JGI IMG/M metagenome (GOLD analysis project Ga0302325, IMG submission 201948) | Peat permafrost microbial communities from Stordalen Mire near Abisko, Sweden - Palsa_T0_2 | ecosystem: Environmental > Terrestrial > Soil > Palsa > Peat permafrost | place: Sweden: Abisko... | reverse complement strand
AGCTTGCATTGGAATTTAGAGCTGAAACCGGGTTTTGTGCGCCCGCACACGCGCTAAGCACGTGCAGGCATGCCACGTGACTGGCATACCGTAACACTACTTTCGAGGAACCATTGGCAGGATCGATTTCTTGACAACGAGAGGCTCGACGGCTCTGTTTAAGATAGTATGTCTCTGATATAAAAGTCATACATTTTTGAGAGAATAGATGCAGTAGAAGAGTTCACCACCCAACCGGCCACCCGTCAACCGGCCACCTGTTTTCCAGATTCTGAGTATCACAACAACCACAAATACAAACTCTTTATAAATTGGTAAGCTTAATTCTCAGAGACCTTTAATATCTCTACCCAGTTTAGATCATTTTTATACTATTTTACGAAAAGTTATTAGATATAATTATTTCGGCAACATCGCGAATTTACACTACTCGTACTTTTATAGCCCAAGAACTTTTATGCTTTTAGAAATTCCAAAGCATATAGGATATTCAATATAGATAGAATATGTAAAAAGCAATTATTGCATAAAAGATTTTGAGAGCAAAGTATTAGCTACTGTTAAACAATTCGATTTTTTAAAAGACGGTCTCAGGGGTGGCCGGTTAACCGGTAAACTCTTCTATTGACGTCTTTCGAGACAGGATTTTCTGTTTTTGACCCCGCTAAAGTGTAGTACGACTTGATTCTAAAGCCAAGCACTGAGACTATTTGCTTGTCGTAGACCTCAAAGGGCTTTTTGATGGTCTTCATTCTTTTACTATTGCCTGCCTTGAGTTCGTATAGGCTCGGTTAGATACGACGGCCTCGGGGAACTATTTTCCTTTTTGACCATCGCCTAGACGTCCTTCAAGTGTTGCTTGTCATCTTTAGGACCCGACAAGTTGAATCAAGAATTGACCAAGATGCATTTAAAAGAGTTATTCTGTTGTAGTTTGGCTACCCAAATTGTTTTGGTTGACATGTTTTAACCCGATTGAGCCTCTCTTGAACTACACAAGCTAAATAACATCCCAGCAACCTCTTATCTTCAACATTGTTGGACATGCCCAGACGACTTTGGCGTTTATATATGTCATGCCTGCTATTTGAATCTACAATCAATGGTTTCAAAAGACTTGTCGTTACAATTTGAGGTCTCCAGTCCTAGAAACCCTGCTCATCAGCAGACCTCCATCACCTGTCCAATAAGAACAGCACGGACGCGATGCAACTCAACGGCATCCTCCTCAGCCTCACCCTGGCGCTCAGCTCCCGAGGTGCCGCCAATCCAGCCCAACCAACACCCACATTCGTCACCCCACCCCAAACGGAGCAAGTCTGTCTCCCCTTTCCCCACTCCCCCACCTCCTACCCCCACCTCTCAACCCCACCTCCTCCTCTTTCCCCTCCTATAATTCCCCTTAAACTAGAATCCTCAACTAATGAATTCCCCAATCTACATGCTTGGCTTCCCCCTCTGTGCCGTGCACGGCTGGAACATCGTGCCCAGCAACTACACCCAGACCGTCGAGAATCAAGCCGGCTGCAATCTCGAATGTTGTCTCGACAAGTGCAGTCACAGCTATGGCACCTGCAATGGCATTGCGTTCAATGCACTTTACGGCGAGTGCTTCTTTTTCGACAGAGTTGTTGAGGAGACTTAGTTGACGGAAGACGCGTCGAGTGATTTTGTGCATTATGATTTGAATTGCACTGTCAATTGATATGAAGATGAGTGATGAAGGAGAGTCTGTACTTTGGGGGGGTCTAGACTCCTTAGCGGGGGCTCTTTGGAGCTTTTGTAGGGCTGGGGAAGGGAGGAGGAGAGGAGCATTCATGTAATGAGAATTTTGGATTGGGGATAGTGGCATGCGGTGGATTAGATGGGGAAGGTACTGCCAGGTCTCAACAAGTCAACATCGTGAAATTTTCGGACATTCACCGCTCCCTGTGTTCGGGATCACTTCTTGCATCTCGGCGATGTAAAACAGCCTCCGATGCTCGGGCACAGAATTCAGATGTCGTTTCTGCATGCTTTCCTCAGAATCTAAACAATCAGAATTGCATATTGAAAAGTATCGTATTAGATGAGAAACATAACCAGTGCTAGAAGACTTGGGTGAGGGGGTCGTGCCACGTCAATTGCTAAGTGGAATTTCAATTGGTAAGGCTCTTACTATCCACGATCATTACATGCACAGTAAGGAAAGAAGGTCAAAATCAGGAAATCAGAGTGTAGATTGATTCGTGATCAATGAAATAAACAAATGCTGGCAAAATAGCACGACTTCTAACTTCTAATTACTTGGCATCACCTCACTCGACGACGGCCCAGCGCAGCCTGCAGCTAAGACCCAGGCCTTCGTGAATGCCAAGTTAGCATGCTTTTTCCAGAGGTGCTCCGTCACCTTGTCCGGACGACTATATCCCTTTCCATAACTCTTTCGGCAGCCAGCAATGGGACACAGGTGAAGTCATGAATGTTTGAAGTGGAGACTTTGTTCGTGACGAGACTGGTCAGAATCTCGTTTGAATATCTTGTAGCAAGTTGGGTACCTGCAAGGAATTGTTCCTGCTGGCTGGAGCGAAGAAACGGGCGGGGCCAGTGCAGCAGAGGCCTGCCTGTCGTCAGAAGAGAAAGCATTTCCAAACCCGATTTGATCCCACGTATCGGTCCCATTTGGTTGACCTTGCATGCATGTGGCTTTATGGCCCTGCATCGGGTACAAGAGCTCGTGACCGAAATTCCCACGTTTGGCGAATTGAGGATCGTTTGTTAAAGACAGCACTCTATGACCATTCGGAACGGCAGGAGAAGACATGTGCGTTGAGTGTTGAACGTCTAGTTCGAGCCCAACGTAATCGTCGAAGAACTAGTAGATTCCATCGATGTAGGAATTATCGTCGAACTGGACCAGAGTCCTCGGTATAGCAGCCCAGGAGTCTCTAGCTTCTTCGTTCATAGAAATAGGATTGATAGGATATCCATCACTAATCTGAGCAATTTCATTAGCTGGACTAGCTAGCACTTGCAAACTTGAAATGCTCCCATCAAATTGTGACTGGGCAGAGAGTGGCCAGCCCAGTTTGGTTATACCAGGCAATGTTTGAATCGAACAGAAGAGCGCATGTGGAGTTAGGGAACCAATCAGGACGGCCGCTTTGGAAGGAAGACGGATGATCTTGACTAAGGCTAGAGACATTTGTTGTTCCAAAGCTTCCTACCGAGTTTGGCGAAAGCGGATGCTCGGCCCCCGGATTGATCCCACCACATCGTTAATGCTCAAATTGCACCCCAGACAATGACTGACAATGGAGCCAGTAAACGATGCGCCGTCGTCATTGATCCGATCGCTTCCAGAAACCACAGAACGGAACTCCACGTCCTGTTGCCTAGGCCCGAAATGTGACTCGATTTAACTGGCCACAATGGATTAGCCTGGTAGAAATAAACCCCACCAGACCCCAACCGGATCCCCAAAACCTTTTGCAGGGTACGGAGATTGGCTGAGTTCAGGAAATAAATCCATCTGGTTGGCCTAAGGCTATTTGTGGTTGTCATGCATAATTGGGGGCGAAGGGGGCGAAAGGGCGTAGCGTGGTTTTGAAAGTAAGGCTGTCTGGCGAGCCCAAGAACGCGAAAAGTCGGTGTATCACTCTGCGCAAGAAATCGCAAAAACTGCGGGAAAGAACGCAAGAACACTTCAAAATGAAATCTGGGATAGACAACCCTCTATATGCTCCTCCCACCCATGCCCACCAACGCCCAGCCCTCAAACGTCCAATCCTGTAAATGCCTCATACCCTCCGTATCCTATTCAAAAATTCCCTCATCCAAGTGAGGATCATTGATCCAAACCATCCAATTCCACCAAATGCATAACCGCCTCCACGACCTCGTTACCCGAGAGGTCTAGCTCCGGTTCGTCAATTTTCCGCGCCAAAACGTCGTCGAGCATGCCTCGGAGACGGCTTGCTAAGACACCAATTCGAGCCCAGCCTCGTAGCCGTAGCCAGCCGTCGACGATGAGGCCGCGACCGAGAGTGTCGAGGGTGATGGGACCGGAGAAAAGGAGGGCGGTGTAGGCATTGAAGGCTGATTTTGTGTTAGTGAATGGACTTGAGTGCACAGGAAGGGATGCTTACGCGTGAGATCTCGAATGAAAACCTTGCTTGTAGCCATCTGGTTGAAGTAGCTCATGTAAACACTATTCCCTGGAAAGCCTTGCGCATCGAATATTGTCGAGCTAGGATGCACGAACACCCTTCCATTTTCCTGGTTGAAGTATTTGATTGTCTTCGCTTCCGGGTCGAGTTCTACGGCTCCGGAAATGGACGGCGCGAATTTCTTGTCGGGGAAATCGATTCGTGCTAATTGTGGGTTGAAAGCACCTGCACAGAGAGAACGAAGAAGCGAAGTGTTGGAATTATGTTTGTTTAGAATTGCCAAAGCCGAAGGTGACGAGGGAATGAATGAGAGCTCGCGAAGGGATATGAGAAATTGAGTTCGGTTTGAGGCGATATCGTTTAACGTTTGATACGAGAGAAAGTTGTCGGAGCACCAATTTCTGATCTCACCTTGTCGAATACTGTCATTTGTTAGCAAATAATCGGAAATATGCAGAGTTACTTACTTCCTATTGGTGATCATCTCATCCCATTGTTCAAATGCTTTCAAATCGCCCATTAAGTCACCTTGGTTCTTCGCAAACCTTGCCCTTGCAACTTTAGACTCCTCTCTCTTATCTTGAGGCGAGACGAATGGTGACTTCACTGTCAGGATAGCTGCTATGCTAACACAAGCATCTAGACAGCCGAACGTGGCACCATATACCATGAGCTTACCACACCGAAGGTCAGCAGGGATCATAGACAGATGCCGTCCCAATGCAGTGAGATCATCGCCATCGAGCGCTCCCATCCTGCCTAACAGTTCCATCGCGCCATCGACAGCAACGCTCTCGGGTGGTGTCAACGCACTAGCCAAGAAAGCACCAACTTCTTTGATACCCATAGCTCGAACAGAAAGACACAGTTGCTCCAATGGCACTCTTCTTATTTCAGGCTCCGGTCTTTCCATCATCTTCGACATCTCGGCATTGCGGGTATAGAGCTTGTAGCATTTTCCTGCCTGGACTCTGCCTGCTCGACCTCGCCTTTGCTTGCAGGCAGCGCGGGATGCCCAAACTTCTTCAAGCTTCCGCATATTGTTCTGTGGATCGTAGCTTGTCTCCTTCACACGTCCAGTGTCAATCACTGCTACAATGTCATCGATCGTAATCGAAGTCTCAGCAACATTGGTAGCTACCACGATTTTGCGCTTCCCAGAAGGAGCATGGGGGAATACTCTGCGTTGCTCTACAGACTGTAGGGACGCGTGCAATGGCAACACAAGTAGATTCGAAATCGAACGCAAAGATTCCAAGGTCCGGTTGATCTCAACAACACCAGGCATAAATATGAGAATGCCACCATCTTGCTTGAAGTGCGATAATTCAGCATCAATTTCTTTGACCGTTTGAGTGATCAAATCGTAGTTGATCCTCATGCCAATGCTTTGAATGGCAGCAGCCACGTCAGCCTCCATTCCTGCCGTTTCATCGTCGTCGTCATCTCTTCTGACTCCGCGACCAGCGTTGAATCCAGTCATTCGTATGACATCGTCGAGGTAGTAGTTTTCGACAGGATACGTTCTCCCGCTGATCTCGACGCGCCCAACTTTGCCGTTGCTCTTAAAGTAGTCCTCGAAGACACCGGCGTCTAGGGTGGCACTCATCAAGATTAGTTTCAAGTCTTTCCGCTTCCTCAGAACATCTCTCAAAAGAACAAGCAAGAAGTCTGTGTCAAGACTTCGCTCATGGACTTCGTCAATAATCACGTGGCTGACATCAGTCAAGCTGGCAACAACATCTTCGCTGCTTCCTCCAGAGGTCTGAAGCCTTCTCAGCAGGACACCAGTAGTGACAAACGTGATTTTCGTGTTCTGGGTAGTCTTTGACTCTCCACGGATGATATAGCCGACTTCCTGGCCAACAGCTGAGCACCGCTCTTCGCTCACACGGTCAGCGAGGCCGAGGGCAGAGATCCTTCGTGGCTGCGTGCAACTAGAAATACTCAGTAGTGATCAAAACTGGAAGGGAAGCCAACAACTTACATGATTTTAGTGCATTCTCCCAAAGCTCTCTGGTACAGATCATCCAAAATGAACTGAGCAGACTGTGTGGATTTACCCGAACCAGTCTCACCAGATATAATTGTTACTTGGTGGGAATTGACAGTATCAATGATGATTTCCCTCATCTCCCACGCAGGCAAAGTTCTGCGCTGCTGCATTCTGGACTGCAGCTTAGGATCAGTTTGCCTCCTAGTCCAGTCATCCTTGCTTTTAGAATTTGGAACCCAAGCAATTGGACGAGGGTGTCTCGAGATCTTGTGTCTCCTTCGGTGCACTGGTCGCACCTCACTGACCGTGGAGGCAGCTGCAGACACGTCTCGAAGCTTGCCAGGCCTTTCAACAATGGCATAGAAGTTTTGCTCCACCCAATCTATAAGGAAAAAGATCATCTGTTCGCCGAGGAGGTTGTCCATGGCATAAGCCAAAGCTTGCTTCATAACACTCAGGCGAATATAAGCGGGTAGGGCTGCATGCACAGAGATAATTGGGGTCTTTTGCGGGTATTCCTGCGAACGTCGAATCTGGATGACAGGCTGCACCTCGGGGTTTCGACCCCGATTCGATGGGTTTATACCAATTCTGCAAACATCTTTCGACATAGAAGAATATTTATCTCCAAACACTGATTGGAGGCTGGTCAATTCTTCCTCCCATATGGCTTCCGATGACTCTTTCGACGCTTCGGAATCCCAAGACTCCTCTACTTCAGATATGTCTGATTCTTGTCCGCTAGACATCAGAATTTGTTGCAAGGCTTCTGCTGCTTTCCCTTCATCTCCGGCTGCATCAAATATCTGCTTACACAGATCCAGGGAATATCCAGCCTCAGCTAACCGTTTAATAGCACCTTCTCTTTTCAAGTCGCTGCTAGCCATACTAATTCCCGCCACATAACCTTCCGGTAATGCCCACCGTGGAAGGTCATCCTCCGGAACATGTATAAGCAGCCACTCGAGAGTTTCCTCTCGGTCTTTGCATTCCTCCACGGCCTCCTCGACATGACTTTGTCGAAAGTCCAGGGATTTGAACTCATTGACTATCGAATGCTTCTGAAATTCCGACATCTTGACGTCATGGGGATTCCACAATGCGTGCTTTCGAATCAAACTTTCAACCCTTGTGCGTGTTCGCTTTCCCATTTCAATTTTTGGGACTCGTGTCCAACCTCTGTGGATATTATGTGTCCCTGAACCGCTGCCATCTTGGCCATTGCTTCGCAGAGCCAGCCCAACACCCCCCGGGCCACCCGGAGTGTTCAAAGCCTTCTCTTTCGCCTTCTCTCGTTCCATGCGCTTTTTCTCCATTGCAGCCTTTGCTTCGTCCCGTTCTCTTAGAGCCGCGAACGGGTCTGCCTCGTACATCCATGCCCTGCCTTCTTTGACGTCTTCCTTCTTCAGGACTTCGAATTCACCTTTCCACAGATCTCTATAGTCAGGAGGAAGCATCATATGTATATTCCGCATGCTGCAGACTCTAAACAGACCATATGTAGCAGCAAAATGTCTTGCCTCGAGGGCCGTAGGTTTCGCAGCAAGGTGCCTATGACTTGGTGGGAGTTTGAAGGGAGGTAGCTGGGCCAGCTCTTGTGTCTTCGGATTTTTTGCTTTGAGTATGACCATCGATGAATATCCTTCGGGAGCTTTGGACTACAAATAGAGACAAGGATTAGCGAAGGTAAATAGAGCCTCACAATCACCTTACCATTGTATACTCTGGTTTCTCCCACTTTTGCTTTTGGCAATGCTCGGAAAGCATATTCACGGGCAGCTTCCCCGTCCATGATGCACCCCCGATCAATTTCTTGACGTCCGGCTTCTTGGGCGCCTCTCCTGCCAGAGCAGGTCCGTCCTGACCCGACGGTCCAGCAGCAGATGCTCCACCATTACTGGGCGCCGGTTTCTTCGGTTTGGGGTCTTTGTCGGAGTTCGAGAACACGATGAAGCTGTCATCACCTCCCGTCGTTGCTGGTGAGGGCTTTTTTGCACCTCCTCCGCCTCCCGGCTTCCCACCCTTTGCTTGGCCCTTCTTGACCATCGTCGGTCAAAATCTCGTGCAATGGATGGTAATCCATGTAATTATACTGCGCAGCTAAGCAAATAGTCCAAGAAGGCTGGATGGCGGTGTTTGTGGATTGCCTTGCGTGGCGGCGAAGACGAGGCTGCTGCCTCGCTAAAATTTTGCGTCAGGGGTCTCCGCGTCATTTCTTCCTCCATCTTGCTCCTTGGGGTCCCAAAACATGATCTTTTAACTCGACGACAACAATACAACAAAATTCCATGTTAGCAACCTATCATATTATATCTTGACTTGCACGAGAGCATATGCGTACACCCATTTGCTCAAACAGCGTTAAAGATAGAACTACGAGAAAAGAAAAGGGGCCGAAGTTCTCGCCCATCTCTCTGCTCAAATACCGCTTGATATCCACGAATGTCTATGCGTACTCTTGTACATAGCCTTACCAGATAGATGAGGACAGCACAGTCCCCAGTAGGGTAGGCTTTTGGGCTGTAAACCATCAAAATGTCAGAACATGAAAACAGATAAATAACAAGTAAATAAAATACTTTCAAATCCTTTCTCCTTAATTAAATTATTAATTTAAGATATAAAAAGGATTTAAATAAATAAAACTAATTTATTTAATATACAAGAAGAGGGTTAATAAGAGTACAAATAAATAAAGGGAAAGGGATGAAAGATGAGTAAATGGGCGAGGGGGGCCCTTCGCTTAAAGTTGGCCCACAACTTTTGCGTTTGTGGCACGTGCATATATTTGCACGCTATAAAAACAGGCACTCGTGCCCTGTGAAGCCGAAAACGAGTTCGCGTTTCCACGTTTTGACATTTTGATGGTTTACACCCTAAAAGCCCATACTAGTGGCGGCCTCTGTATCTTCGTCTGAATATTAATTCTATGCTAATTTTTTCTTTTGGACTTGTGCAGCATGCGCCTTCACCGACCTCGTGAACATGAATATCCGTAGGGTCAAATCCAACGTGCGTACGAAGTAGGTGTCTCACCAAATTTCCGCCACTTTAATCGCACCCAACCAAACAGTGCAAGAAGCAGCATATAAGACATTACGCATAGCAGACCAGCGATTGCAAGACATCGCCGCTGTCGCAACGGCAAGTGCCGCACGACAACTCGGAATTCAGCTCATCCCTCCTTAATTTTTAAACCTTCCTTCAAACGTCCTATCGTCATCTGATAATTTGTCCTTTAATTTAATCAGCCATGAAGCGCTTTCTCACAGGATATACCGCAAAGCTTGCCATCGAGTATCAAGAGGCCAGAGCCGCGACCCTCATCTCGTACTGGGGACCTCTTGTCTCCCCCAAGACCGGCGTAGAATCTCCAATGCTCACCCGCTTCATAATCTCAATCTACAATTGCTGCGTCTCCCTCAGCGAGCCCCCGGTCCTTCCTTCTACCTCCAAAAATCATGCCAAAGGCTGTCTCATGCCTGAAATTGTTTCAAGCATCCTCTCCGAATTTGGATTCGCAAACCCGACCTTTGATCTTGAGGTCTTGGAGACATGCGGGGTTGCTACTGTCGATGCGGAGTTTTCTGCATTTTACTTGAGTTTTGGTATACACTTTACGAAGAATGAGGAGGCTATAGTGTCGCCTTTTGGAGGGCAAGTGCGTCGAAAAGGGGTCTGTCCTCTGTTGTCGTGTGATGGATTGTTGGGATTCATACCTTTTCTCATCCGACATGATCCAGATTCCATGCAAAAAGCATTCAACAAGATCTTAGGAGAAGATCCATTACTCGACCCAGAGACGGGAAAACCCTTCCTCTATAAGGAAATCCCGAGAGCCTGTTTCCCCGCGGTTCCTGACCCGGTAGCAGGCGCAAAGTATAGGGCTGCGATGGCGAAATATGATAGGATGGATCAAGTTATTGCAGAGGCTGCGATGAAGACGTTGAAGACCAAGGAAGCGGCTGAGATAGAGGAATGTATGACGGGCATGCAGTCAAGCTCTGCTGCCTCGTCGTCGAGATGTTCCGACACAGGTAATGCTTCTCTTGCGACAAGTCAAAAGGAGGCAGCGATAAATGCGGCATACGCACGTGTCCAAGCCGCTGAAGCAGAGTATAAGGCTACGAGGGATGCGGCTCGAGGGGCAGAGATCACCGCAAGTTGTGATGGGATTGCTGTCGCGGCTTTGCCAGGACCGTCATATGCCTATTCGAGGCCCGGATACGAGTACATTCCGTGGGTGGTACAGAATGCAAGAAATATTGAAGAGAAGGCGTTAAGGCGGTTGAAGGAGGAGGAGAAAAGGTTCAGGGAAATTAGCGATGGGGTCTAATTAGGAATGAACGCCAATGGGCGAGAAGGCTGAAAGAGGCATTGGGGTTTCACATAAGAGGCTTATTTCCATTTCTAATTTTCTTGTTTAACTACCAATGCATACATCTCCGTCTTATCTAGCTGAAGGATCATAGCGACTTGCTTATGATATTCTCAGGGCTGTTAGCAGTGGTGAAATTATAGGCGGAATACCAGCTCCTAGGGATGGGTTCGATCAGGTGAGTTGTGGAGGATCAAAGATAAAGAAGACGGGCCGTTGAAATTTTTTTAAATTTTTTTTGAATTGCATGTTTATAATTCGAGCTCGTCGATGCTGTTTCTCAAAGCGCCCCTCTCCCTCCTTTCCCAACTCTATCCTCCACTTAGGCCTAGACCACTTCTATTCCCCTGATGTCCGATATAGTCATTGCGATGAGTTAAGGTAGGGAGCCTAGCAGGGCTTGAACAAGTCTTTTTTTTTTTTGTTCATGGCAAGGCAAAGGACTATTATTGAATATTCCCAGTGTGAGAATTGATTAGATTAGACTAGATTAATGGCCATTAATCTAATCTAATCAATTTTTTTAAAGCATTAATCTAATCTATTCAATTAATTATAATTAATTAATAGGTCACATGACATATATATTAAAATAAATATACTTTATTATTTATTTATAATAGTTAGGGCTATATATAAAGTGTAAGCTTATAAAGCCTTAGAAGTATATTCTATAAATCCTTATTTTATAATATAAAGCAGGGTCACACGTGATCTAAGCGAATGGTGAAGCTTAAATAAGGCTCTAGCCCATTCGGACCACGGGGCAGCTAGGCCTAATATAGTAATTTCTATCACATGATATATTAATTGATCAATCAAAAATTAATCAAAATAATTAATCTAATCTAATCTATTTTTTTATAAAAAAAGCATTAATCTAATCAGTTGATTATTAATTAATTATAATTAATTATTAATTGATTAATGTGAATAATCCTTTGCAGACTTGGCCATGGGTAAAAATGGACGTACCCACAGCTTTTAATGGATGGTACCTTACCCAGGATAAATTAGGGTGGATGGATACCCAGGTTTTCGTCTAGATGGATGGT
>Ga0302325_10028391_pt1 | contig 11577 bp, 9 predicted proteins | sample Palsa_T0_2_FD_201948 | JGI IMG/M metagenome (GOLD analysis project Ga0302325, IMG submission 201948) | Peat permafrost microbial communities from Stordalen Mire near Abisko, Sweden - Palsa_T0_2 | ecosystem: Environmental > Terrestrial > Soil > Palsa > Peat permafrost | place: Sweden: Abisko... | reverse complement strand
ACTCAGAAGGACAAATCCAGCTACGCCGTGGGAATGAGCATCGGCAATAACATCAAGAAACAGGCAGTTGATGTCGACCTGGCTACACTCATGCGCGGCATCAAAGACACGCTGGCCGGCAAGCCGCTGTTATCGGACGAGCAAGCGGTCGCCGCCTTGAATATCATGGGGCAAGAAGCACAAAAGAAACTGGGGGACACCAACATGAAGGACGGCGCGGAGTTTTTGGCTGCCAATAAGACGAAGGACGGAGTGGTCACGCTGCCTAGCGGACTGCAATACAAGATCATGACCACGGGCACGGGCGCCAAACCGGGCTCGGGCGATACTGTTGTTTGCAATTATCGGGGCACCTTGATCGACGGATCGGAATTCGACAGCTCCTACAAGCGCGGCATGCCTGCGACGTTTCCAGTCAGCGGAGTAATCAAAGGTTGGACCGAGGCGCTGCAACTGATGAACACGGGATCGAAGTGGCAGCTTTTCATTCCGCCCGATCTGGCATACGGAGCGCGCGGAGCCGGCGGCGTGATCGGCCCCAACGCGACGCTGGTCTTCGAAGTTGAGCTGATTTCCATTCAAGGGAAGTGACGTTGGCCCAACGTAAACCAACGGCCAAGCGAGTTCTAAGCGGCATGAGGCCGACCGGGCGTCTCCACCTCGGCCATTACTTCGGCGCCCTCCAGAACTGGTTGAAACTGCAGAAAGAGTACGATTGCTTCTTTTTCGTCGCGGATTGGCACGCGCTCACCACCCATTACGAAGACACTTCATCGATCGCGGAGAATACCCGGCAGGTCGCCACGGATTGGCTCGCAGTAGGTCTCGACCCCGAGAAGTCCACGCTGTTCGTGCAGTCGAGCATTCTCGAGCATGCCGAGTTGCATGTGCTGCTCTCCATGATCACGCCGCTTTCCTGGCTCGAACGAGTGCCGACCTACAAGGAGCAGATCGAGAATTTGAAAGATCGCGATCTGGGGACTTACGGTTTCCTCGGGTACCCGCTGCTCCAGTCAGCCGACATCGTAATCTACGACGCGGATTTCGTGCCGGTGGGCGAAGACCAGGTGCCGCACGTTGAGATTACCCGCGAGGTGGTGCGGCGGTTCAATACCGCATTTTTCGAAATCAAGAGAAGGCCGAACGATCTGCAGATGAAGGCTCTCCGCGCGAGTTTTGAGGCCAAGAACGAGCCATCCGTTGCTGCTATCCCCGACGAGTGGGAGCGTCTTCTCAGGGTGATCCGCAGCGCTCCGATTGATTATCGGCAATCGGTTTTCTCGAATGCTGGGATACGGACAAGCGCAGTCTTGCACGAACCGGGGCATCTGCTCACGGAGACGCCGAGGCTACCGGGCCTTGATGGACGGCGGATGGCGAAGAGTTATGGCAATGCCATCTGGCTGAGCGACACCCCGGACGAAATTCGCGCGAAGGTTCGCAACATGATGACGGACCCGCAACGGCAACGGCGGACCGATCCGGGACGGCCGGAGATTTGTCCTGTATTTGCATACCACAAACTGTTTTCGCCGGCCGATACGGTGGCACAAGTCGATCGCGATTGCCGCACGGCGGGGATTGGCTGCGTCGATTGCAAGAAGCTGATGGCCGACGGCCTGGTGAGATGGATCGAGCCTGTCCAGGCACGCCGCAAGGAATTCGAGAACAATCCGCAGCGCGTTTGGGATATCCTCGACGCCGGAAACAAGAAGGCGCGCAAGGCCGCGGTACGGACAATGAAGCGTGTGCGCAACGCGATCTTCAAATGGGACGAGGCGCGAAAATCATCAGCAGTGTGAGGTAGGTGACAGGCGTGGCATCACCGTATCGAGTCAATTTGCCGGTGTACGAAGGGCCGCTCGATCTCCTGCTCGATCTGATCCGCAAGCAGGAGATGGACATTCATAATATTCCCATCGCCAAAGTAACCGAGCAGTACCTCAACTACCTGCACCAGATCGAGCAGCTGGATATCGACGTCTCCGCCGACTTTATTTACATGGCGGCGACGCTGATTCATATCAAATCGAAGATGTTGCTTCCCGCCGACCCGCTGGCGGGGCCGGAAGAGCAGCAGGATCCGCGCGACGAGCTGGTGCACCGGCTGCTGGAGCACGAGAAATTCAAGAACGCCGCGCAACTGCTCTATCAGAAGCAGCACATTGAGGAGCACGTGTGGTCGCGGCCAGACCGCGAGCTATACACCGGAGATGCCGTCGAAGGCGAGCTGGTGGTTTCGCTGGTCGACCTGATCAAGACCTTCCAGCAGATCCTTGAGCGCAAGAAGGAAGTCCCCAAGTTCTCTCTGCGGCATGAGTCTGTGACCATCGCCCAGATGATGGAACGCTTGCGCCAGCGCCTGATGGCTACAGCGCAGCCTGTGTCGCTGACCGAATTCTTCGACACTTGCGAAACGCGCAACGCCATGATCGTCGCGCTGCTGGCGGTGTTGGAAATGGTGCGCATGCAGGCGGTAATCCTAGTGCAGACGGGTTTGTTCGCGGACGTCGGCCTGCTTAAGCACAAGATGTTCGACGCCGTGTTTGCCGGGCCGGACGCCATGTCGAAAATCGAAGAGCAGTATTTGTGAATGAGGCACCTAAAATGACGCCACACGAAATGCAGGCCGCGCTGGAAGCCATCATTTACGCTGCCGACGAGCCCGCCACGCTCGATCAGATCGCCCACGCGCTTGGCGCGGAGAAGGTTGAAGCGCGCGCGGCGCTCGATCTGCTGGTCGCCGCCTATCAAGTGGATGATCGCGGGATCGAAGTGCGCAAGGTTGCGGGCGGCTGGAAGTTCTACACCAAGCCGCAGCACCATGAGGTGGTCCGCAAATTTATCAAGAGCCTTCAGCCGCCCCTGCGCCTGACCATGCCGGCGCTCGAAACGTTGGCGGTGATCGCCTATAAGCAGCCGGCGACGGTGCCGGAGATCAACGAGATTCGTGGCGTGCACGTGGGCGGCGTAATAAAGACGCTACTGGAAAAGCGGCTGATTACGACGGCGGGACGCAAGGAAGTGATCGGGCGGCCCATTTTGTATCGCACCTCGAAACAATTCTTGATGCGCTTCGGGCTTTCGGACCTGGAGGAATTGCCCAGCCTCAAGGAGTTCGAGCAGCTGGCGCAGGCGGCGCTCGATTCCGACGCGGGAATTGCGCCGATCGAGCCCGGCGAGGCGCCGCTCGCGCAGCCGGAATCGGAATCAGCCGAGGCCGCTGAGATTCTCGCCTCGGGCGAAACAAACGATCTTGCTGAGCTGGCCGAAGACACGCCGGAGATTGGCCCCCAAGATGGGCCGGAGAATGGCCCGCACGATGGAGAGAAGACGGCCCGCGCCGCGTCTTCAACCTAGGGTCGATTTTTGCCGCTGAACAGGCGCGGCACGCTAAATCGCGAAGTTCGTGTGGAAGTTCATGTGTCGGGCCCCGCAGTTCAATTCGTCTCACTGGAAGTGACATGCGAGCGACGAAGTCGTTTCTGGCTCTTGTCTTCGTGGGATTGGCTCTCGCGGGGCGCGCTTCGACTTTGCCTCGGCCACAGAAACCGCCCGCGTCACAGGAACCCCCGGTTTCGTCCGGAGCAATCAAGACTCAAAGCCGGCTGGTTACCGTGGACGTGGTGGTCACGGATTCTCATGGACAGGCCGTGCGCGGCCTGACGCAGGACGATTTCCAACTCTTCGAGGAACACGCCGGGCAGCAGAAGATCGAGAAATTCAGATTTGTGGACGCTGTCAGCGGGCGTCCCGCAGCCCTCGCCGCGACATCTTCCGGCGCGCACGTTTACACGAATCAGACCTTCGATAAGCTGACCGTGCCTCCGTCCATCCTGCTATTGGATGCGCTCAATACCGAGCTCCGAAATCAAGCGGAAGCGCGCCACCACATGCTCATGCTCCTGAAGACTCTGCCTGCCGCGACGCCGGTGGCCGTATTCGTTCTCGGCCGCACCTTGCATGTGGTACAGGATTTCACCACGGACCCCGCGCTGCTTCGGGCGGCGGTGGATCGCACGCTGAGGTCGCCTGACATCGAGCAGAATCCCCAAGACGATCCCAACAGCCCATCGAACCTCGCGCTCGATCAGAACGGCGATCAGGAAACAGCGGAGGTCCAGGCGTTGGAACAGTTTGAGAAGGTCGAATATGAAGGGCAAATGACGATTCGCGTCGATGAAACCGCAGACGCGATGGTGGGGATCGCAAAATACCTCGGAGGCTATCCGGGGCGCAAGAACCTGCTGTGGTTTTCTTCGGCATTTCCCAGCTGGATCGAGCCGACGTCTGATTTCGGCACCAATGCGTTTTCCGGCAGCGCTACATACACGGATAAGATTCGGGCGGCATACGAGTCGTTGGCGGACGCGCAAGTCGCGGTCTATCCGGTAGATGCGCGCGGCCTTGAGGCTTCTCAGGTTTTCTCGAGCGCCGGAAATCCGCGCATCCGGGGCAACAACCCGGGTTCTATCGGCGGCCAGATCAACCGGGAGAATGGGGCGCGTTTCAACTCACAGGCAACGATGGAGCAGTTTGCGGAGGGAACCGGGGGCAAGACCTGCGTGAACACCAACGATCTCTCGGGCTGCGTCGCGAGCGCGCTGAATGACAGCTCGGCGTATTACGAACTGGCGTACTATCCCGAGAACGTACGTTGGGACGGCCTCTTTCATAAGATTACGGTGAAATCGAATCAGCACGGGATAAAACTGCGCTATCGCACCGGCTACATCGCGACGGACCTCGCAGCGCTTTCCAGGGGGCAAACTCCGGAGAAGCTTCTCCAGGAGAGTTGCACGGCGCCGTTGCCTTCCACGTCGATTCCTCTTAGCGCTGTAGCTGTACAACCGCCGCAAGCGCCGGCGAAAGATGCCGCGCAAGTGCGATACATGGTCACGATTTCGCCTGCCGGGCTGAGCCTGCCCGCCTCCGGCACGTCGCGCGATCTGCATTTGCGGATGGCAGTCTGCGAATACGATCCCAAAGAAGGATCGTTTGCTTTTTATCCACGAGACATATCTCAAAGCGTATCCGATGCGGGATACCAAAGCCTGCGGGCCAATGGACTGCGAAACATATTTGACTACGGGCCGAAACCCGAAAGCCGACGCCTGCGGTTTGCGGTGCTCGATGTGCCGAGCGGCGCGACGGGCTCCGTTGACGTTCCCGCACACCCGCGTGAATTCGCGTCCATGCCGACATCTTCTCCGTCGAATCCCTCTGCGCCGTCGCCGGCCGCTGCGGGAGGCGATGCCTCTGCACCACCTCGACAGGTCGTTAGGAGTCTTTCGTTCAAAATTAGCTCTGGTAAAGCCAGCAAGCTCGACTGGAGGACCGACAAGCTCTCGTACGAGGGCGATCTTGGCGTCGAGTTGGCGGCGTCTGCTTTTTTTCAGAAAACCATTGGCGGAAGTTTTCACTGTCAGGGTGGGGCTCTTTTACCCAACGACGCAAGTTCGAATGCTGTACCCGATCTGATTTTCGTGTTCGAGTCCCTTACGGGCCCCGCCGCCCAAGTCGACATGACGGGGAGCGAAACGACGTATTCAGGAAGCCTGCCGATCGATCCGACGGCGAAGCCATTCTTCGATCAAGTCTGGAAGCTCTGCCACTGCCAGTAACCTTAGCGCTTCGCCATCCGGCGTAACTCCGCTATGCTTGCGTCGAGGCGCTTGTCCGACAAATTCCATGGAAGAACGACTACAGAAAATAATTGCGCGAGCCGGCATAGCATCGCGTCGCCGTGCCGAAGAGATGATCAGCTCGGGCCTGGTAACCGTGAACGGCTGCATGATCACCGAATTGGGTTCGAAGGCTGACATCGGGCGCGATCACATCAAGGTGGCGGGCAAACTTCTGCGGCCAGAGGCCGAATCGGCGCACGTTTATCTGATCTTGCACAAGCCGACCGAAGTCGTCGCGACCATGAGCGATCCTGAGGGAAGGGAATCGCTGCGCGATCTGCTGCATGGGGTGCCGGAGAGAGTGTTTCCGGTGGGGCGCCTCGAGTATCACTCTTCCGGCCTGGTTTTCCTCACAAACGACGGCGGCCTGGCGAACCAGATGCTGAAAGCGCGCAATCTGCAGCAGACCTATCACTTCAAAGTGAAGGGGCTCCTGACGTTTGCGGAGATCGAAGAACTCTCTCGCTCGACCGGCGCGCGGATCACCCGGATGAAGGGCAAGGATCTGCCGTGGTATATCGTGACGCTCTCGGATGCCCGCCGGGACGCGCTACGGGACAAGCTGTTCCGTTCCGGTCATCCGGTGGAGAAAATCCGGCGCGTGGGCCTTGCCGGCGTCGAACTCGATTCGCTTGCACCGGGGCGGCATCGCGCGCTTTCGGCTGAAGAATTGTCGAACTTGCGCCGTTCGATTGCACCCGGTGGCGCGCCGGGCGGCATCGTACATACCGCGGGCCGCCCCGCGCCCCGCGTCGTGCCCCACACCGTGCCACGCCCCGCGCCCGGCGCCGCGGCCCGGACCGCGACGAGGCCCGCTCCGGGGACTCAACGGCCAAAGGTCAAAACGTTCCGGTCGCCTAAAGGCGCCTCCAAGTTTCGCGGGAATCGGCCGAAATCAGACCGCCACTGAGCTGACAGAGCCCCACTACCAGATGCCGGAAGGGCGCGGCACACTTTTCCCTTGCGTTGAATGGGCCAGAATGAGTAGAGTGAGGCCTACTCGTAGTAGGAGGGCGACCTTTCGCCTACGACATATAGGCCCAGGGTTACACACTGGGGAGTGAGAGGGTGGGTTTGACCTGCGTCCTGTCGGTTTCCAATCAAAAGGGCGGCGTTGGAAAGACCACTACTTCTATCAATCTCGCTGCCGCGCTTGCTCTGAGAAAAAAGAAAACCCTGCTGATCGATCTGGATCCGCAATCGAACGCTTCCATCACTTTTTTTGATCCTGCCGAGATCCAAACGTCGATGTACGACGTCTTCGCCGAGCATCCCGCACCGATAGCAAACGTGATTCGTCCGACGAAGGATCCGTTTCTTTTCGTAGCGCCCGCGCGTCTAGCGCTTGCGCGCCTCGAGCAGCAGCTCGGCGGCCAATTCGACGCGCCGTTCAAGCTCAAGGACGCGCTGTCACCCATTCTGAAGGACTACGACTACATCGTCATGGACACGCCTCCGGCGCTGGGCATCCTGACGGTGAACGCGCTGGTGGCTTCGACGCACTTGCTGGTGCCCATCCAGGCCGCGTACTTCGCCATTGAGGGAACCGACGATTTGCTCGAGACTTACGGCCGGATTCGGTCGCGCCCCAATCCGGATTTGAAGGTGCTGGGCGTAGTGATCACGCTGTTCGACAAGCGCACGACGATCTCGCGCGACACCTACGAACAGATTCGCGCCACATTCGGAAGCGTGCTTTTCAAGACGCGCATCAGCAAAAACGTGCGCCTGGAAGAGAGCCCAGCCTACAAAGAAACTATTTTTAGCTACGCGCCCAAATCTTCCGGCGCGGAAGAATATAAGAAACTTGCCCAGGAGGTATTACAACGTGTCGAAGAGGATCGGGTTACCCGTCACTCTCAAGATGCGGCATGACGCCCATTACGTCGAGACGCTGACCAGCTACAGTGGCGCGTCCATCGGGCGCATGATCCCGATCGATAAGATTCGCCCGAATCCGGATCAGCCGCGCAAGCATATCGGAGACGTCCGCGAGTTGGCGGATTCCATTCGCCAGAAGGGCGTGCTCGAGCCTCTGCTGGTGCGCTACATGTCCGGCGAAGACGCTTACTACATCATTTCCGGCGAGCGGCGCTATCACGCCTCGCAGGCTGCGGGACTGCACGAGCTGCCTTGCATTGAGAAGATTGCCGACGATGCGGAAACGCTGGAGCTGGCGCTGATCGAGAATTTGCAGCGCAAGGACCTAACAGCGTTCGAGGAAGCAGACGGCTTGCAGCGCTTGGCGGACCACTTCGATTATACCCATGACGACATCGCCAAGAAAATCGGCCGTGCCCGCTCGTCGGTGACCGAGACGATGTCCCTGAGGCTGATACCGGCGGACGTTCGCAAGGCGTGCGTCGACAATGGTATCGCGACCAAGTCGTTGCTCCTGCAGGTGGCGCGCCAGCCCACCGAAAAGAAGATGCGCGAGATCGTCCAGCGAATCTCCCAAGGCGGATTGACGCGCGACGAGGCCCGCCAAGCCCGCAAGGAAGAGACGGCGGCTGCTCCGCGTCCTCAGCCCTTCGTCTTCAACTTCCAGGCGGAAGACGGCACTTTTTCAGTGCGTTTGCAATTCCGCAAGAGCCACGTAAGCGATGAAGAGCTTGCCGCCGCGCTGCGCATGGTTCTACGGCGCATCGAATCGGGATCGTTTTCTTCTTCAGCTGCATAACGCCTGAAGCTCAACTTTGGCGCTCGGTTTTTGCCGTTACTCCGGCGCGACAATTCGCGTTATTCTGTTTCTTTCATGGAACTGACATCCCAACAGATCGCCACACTGGAACGGCTGCGCTCGCGTGGCATCGATATTGTCGCTTTTCCGATGTATGAGAGTTACGTCGGCGTACGGAAAGGGAATTGCGGCGCGCTACTGAAGCCGGAGGGATCACATGGCTTCAGCCTGTACGGCGAACCTTCGTATCTGGTCGGCGGCCTGCCGAGCGCACTGACGATTCAGTCCGACGGTCACTGGTTCATGCGCAAAAAAGACAAGCTCGCCGCCACCCCGGAGCGCACCGCTGAACTGGAAGCCTTCGCCGCGGAACTCGCGAACGCACTGCTGCCCGTCGCGTGAACGTCCGGGCCGGCGAGCCCCCTCTATGGTGCGCACCCATCACACCTGCGTACGCTAAAACTGGTTCGCCAGCAGACCGATGTTGACCAGCGTCTTGTCCTGATCGAGCAGCAGCGCGTGGCCGCCGTCGATGAGATAGTAAATCAGATTGTAGGTGACACCGGGATCAGTGCCCGCCAAGACCAGAGTGCCTCGCCCGTGCGTGCCGGGCGCTCCAAGCGAGCTGCCAGCAGCGCTGATAGGATCAGCCTGCGGAAAGACCGCGCTGAACGTATTCACGTTCAAGTTCCCCGAGGTTACGGCAGAACCCGAAAGTGTGACCTGGCCGATGGCGTTCTGCTGGACGGAAGCCGGGCTCTGGTGAAAGACACCCTGGCCGGCAAGCACGACCGCGAAGTTCCCGGCTAGCGTAGCCGTCGCGGATTGCTGCAGGAAAGCGGTTCCAGTGGTTATGCCTCCGGAATCGAGCTGGATGAGAATGACGGATCCTTGCGTGGTGGGATAAGCGGCAAATTCGGAAACGCTCGCCGCCGGCGTGGTTGGGCAAGTGCCACTCCCCACGAATAGCTTCAGATCGATTCGGCTGTTCGTGGAGTTCACCGTGTAAGCGCAAGAGCCGAGCGCTGCGTTAAGCGTGACGGTTCCCCCTGAGTTGTGGTCCGTCGCGCCGCCGGTAACATTCCCACCGCCGTCGGAGACAAACACTCCACCTAGCACGTCGGCGCTTCCCGCGGACGTTCCGCCGCTCGTGAAGACGTAATTACCGCTGGTCACATTCGAATTGGAAAACGAATTGCCGCTCGCGCCTGTGAGTACCTCTCCCGCCAAGAAGGCGTTGCGGTCAATTTCCACCAGGTGCATATGCGTGCCGTCCACGAGATAGAAGGCGAATTGCAGCGGCCCTGTCGTGGTGCTGGTCAGGTTGATCGTGCCGCGCGCTGTTCCGGGAAACGATGTGTCGAAGGAATAGGAACCTTGCAAAGACGTGTCGCCGCCTGCGGCACTCGTAACGGTACCGTTATCGTTCACGTCGATGACCGTGGCTGTCTGCGGGATGCTCCCGCCTCCATTGGCCGAAAATCTTCCGCCGGCGGTCTCCGGGTGAAAGCCCGCATCAGTGCCCGTAAGGGCAAACACATATGGGCCGGCCAGGAGGGAAGTTGAAGTTCCGAGATCGTTCAGATTTTGCTCATCGATGCTGCCGGCGCCGGTGAAATTCGCGTCGAAGCGGATCAGCGCCGCGTGCTGGTTGGTGGTCATTACGAAGTCCAGGGTGTTGGTCCCTCGAGAAGAGACGATAGAGGCGCTGCCGCGCCCGTCAGGGCCGACGGCGTAGCTGCCGGTAAACGTGAGCTCCGTCGAGATGCCTGTGAGCAAGCTCTGCACGTCTTCGACACCGCTGACGATGCTGCCGCTTCCATTCGTGACGAAACTGCCCGCCACGGCCAGAAAGCCTGAAGAATCATTTCCCACGTAGGTAAAGGCAAACGGGCCGTTAAGGGATTCATCCGAGTAGGTGATCTGGACAGTCGCGGTTGCCGTGGCGCCACCATCCTGCGCCGTAATCGTTACAACGCCCCCGGGCGGCGGAAAGTTGGGCGCCCTGTAGAATCCGCTGTTCGTGTCGATAGTGCCGAGGTTGCCGCCGTTCGCCGAACTGACGGACCAAGTGGCATTGAGGTCCACGAGTCCATTGAGCGTGGCGCCAAACTGAAAGCCACCCCCTGCCGCCACTGTCGCCGAAGTGGTTGTGATTGCCAAGCCTTGGCCAAGGCCGATGGTCACGGTAGCGGTATTCGATGTGACGGTCGGACCAGTTGTAGTAGTGGTGGAGTTGGGATCTTGCGGAGCCACGGCGGCGATGGTGACTTGGCCGTTGTTCGTCGAGGGCACCACGTGGGGAGCGGTGTAGATGCCGACCTGCACATCGGCGCTATCGGCCACGATGGTTCCAGTGGTCGAGCTGCCGCCGGCGACGCCGTTAACCTCCCAGGTGACGGCCGTGCTGGTGCTGGTAGCTGAAGAACCCGAGGAGAGGTTGACGGTGGCGTTGAATTGCGTGGTTTCGTTGATCTGAACGGTGGCGGTGGTGGGCGTGATGGTGACCGACGTTACCGTTCCAGGAGCGCTGCCGCCTTTTCCGCAACCTGAAATCACCAGAAAAGCTGCCAACACGAGTGCAAGCGCCGCGACCGCCGAACTTACCTTATTCATTCCCACCCTTTTCCCTTTGGAGGATAACACGCGCACTCCGCCACGCCTGAAACGATCTCGCACTGAGGCTGACACCCCTCAGTCCGCTGTAGTTATGCTATTTCGGAAAGCCAGACAAAAAGTTCCGGACTTTTTGATGTGCCTGACGTTGCTGGGGTTGCAAGGGAGATGATTGCCGGAGAGAACGGCCTCCGCAGGCGGCATGCTAGAATTTCGCCATGGGCAAAATGCTGATTTCGCCGGGCGGAGTGATCGAGGGCGCGGTCGAGCTGCCTGGGGACAAGTCGATCTCGCATCGCTACGCGATCCTGGGAGCGCTGGCGGAGGGGCGCACGGACATTGCGAACTACGCCTCCGCCGCAGACTGCCAAAGCACGCTCGAATGCTTGCGGCGGCTGGGTGTTGAAATTCAAGCAAAAGACGGCAACGTAAGCATAGCGGGTGTGGGATTGAGCGGTCTACGCGCGCCACGCAAGGCTCTTGACGCCGAAAACTCCGGGTCCACCATACGCATGCTGGCTGGGGTGCTGGCCGGACAGACATTCGCCTGCACGCTGACGGGTGACGACTCGCTGCGTCGGCGTCCGATGCGAC
>Ga0302325_10028390_pt1 | contig 11577 bp, 7 predicted proteins | sample Palsa_T0_2_FD_201948 | JGI IMG/M metagenome (GOLD analysis project Ga0302325, IMG submission 201948) | Peat permafrost microbial communities from Stordalen Mire near Abisko, Sweden - Palsa_T0_2 | ecosystem: Environmental > Terrestrial > Soil > Palsa > Peat permafrost | place: Sweden: Abisko... | reverse complement strand
GAGCGTGAGCACGCCCTTGGCGACCAGGTCGGCCAGTTCGGCGATGCGGTGACCCTCGTGCAGGTGCTGGCCGACCAGGACCAGGTGGATGGCGATGTCGCGTTCCGGTTCGCCCTGGTAGGGACGGACGGCCAGGAACTGGCCGCCGTCGCGGACCGCGCCGATGACGGCCGGGCCGAGCAGCGCCGCGTCGATGATCGCGTCCACCCCGTCGGGGTAGATCTCGCGGATCCCGTCCTCGGTGCCGACGCCGCGCGGCACCACGCGGTGGGCGCCGAACGACTCGATGAGCTCCACATCGGCCGGCGCCGCGTCACCGATCCCAGTCAGGCCCTCGTGCCGGCCGAGCTGGATCGCAAACTGGCCGACGATGCCGGCCGATCCGGTGACGGCGAGCGTCGACCCCGGCGGCAGCGCCAGCAGGTCCAGCGCGTTGCGCACGGTCAGCCCGTTCATCGGCAACGTCGCCGCCTCCACCAACGACCAGCCGTCCGGCACCCGGGCCAGCTGGTCCTCGTCGACGATCACGTACTCGGCCTGCGCGCCGCCGCCCGGTCGCGACGGGGAGACCGCGGCCATCACCCGGTCGCCCACCCGCCAGCCCGCCCCGTCCGGCCCGGCCGCATCGGGGCCGACCGCGTCGATCACGCCGGCCAGGTCCATGCCCGGGATGTACGGCGGCTCGACCCCGGGCGGCAGCGCCCGGCCGCCGGCCCGGAACCCGATGTCGGTCGGGTTCACGGTCGCCGCCGCCACCTTGACCAGCGCCTGCCCGGGCCCGGGGACGGGCTTGGGCACCGTGACAATGTGCAGGACCGACGAGTCACCGAAGTGCGTGAAACCCACGGCTCGCATCATCTCGGTCATGACTCTCCTTCGCTATGTCTTCCGGCGGGGTTGTGTCTTCCGGCGGCGCGATGCCCCGGCTGTGTCTTCCCGAGGGACGACACGGTATTCCGCGCCATGCTCTGCCCCTGAGTTGGGCGGCCGAGCGTCACCCCGGCCCCCGCCCCGGCCCCCGCAGTCCCAACTCGGCGCGACCGGTCCGCCGACCGGTGGATTCTGCTGGCCGCTGGGGGCGCGCCGGGCCGGATAGGCGGAGCCACGCGTGCGTTCGGGATGATCATGGTGAGCTCTCCGTGCAGAGCGCGAGCAGCTCGTCGACCCCGTGCAGGTGCAGGTGCGGCCGCTTCGCGGACGGCAGGTGGTCATAGGCGTCAGGGCCGGCCAGCCCGGTCTGGACCGCGACGGCGAGGGCATGGCCGCGGTGTGCCATCGGGACCTCGAGCAGCGGGTCGTCGCCGACGACCACGAGGTCCCTGGACGGGACGCCGAGCCTGACGGCGGCGGCGCGCAGCGCGTCGAGCGACGGCTTGCCGGTGACCGTCAGCCCGCAGCCGGTGATGGAGCGGATCATCGCGGAGATGGCCCTGGACGTGCCGAGGGCCCGGCCGCCGGCGATGGCGAAGAACGGGGTCTCCGATGCGCTGTACAGGGCGGCACCGGACCAGACCGCCTGGCAGGCGGCTTCCAGGTGGGACATGGTGAACTCGCGGAACCAGCCGACGAATACCGCGTCCACCCCGGCGGGCGTCGGCAATGGCCGGGTGTCCGCCGCGGCCTCGACCGGCGGCACGACCTCGATCCCCGCCTCGCGCAGGGGCCCGGTCAGGCCGTCGCCGCCCAGGACCATGACCCGCTTGTAGCCGCGCCTGGTGAACATGACGACGGCGCTGGACGCCGGCGTCATCATCTGGGAATCGGGCACGTCAAGCCCGGCCTCTCGCAGCACCTGGGCGAAGTGCGCGGGGGAGCGGTTGCTCCCGTTGGTGAACACGACATACGGCAGGCCCTGCCGCCTGACCCAGTCGAGGAGCTCGACCGCGCCGGGTAGCGGCGTAAGCCCGTGGTTGACCCGGTCGCCGAGCGCCAGGGTGCCGTCCATGTCGAAGATGAAGCCGCGAGCCTCTCGCAGTCGGCGCAGCGCCTCATCATCGGCAGTTGTCTCGGTCACCGGGCTCCTTTCAACGACCGTTACTCCGCAGCGATAGCCGGAACCCCGGCTTCTGCACCGTCAGCTCGCGCGGGGTCGGTCGCTGGCCCAGTTCGCGCAGCAGCGTCAGCATCGGCACCAGGTCGGGGTTGTAATGCGTGACGGCGGGGCCGGCCGCGATCATCGCGTCGACCTCCGCCCCCGGCAGGCCGAACCGCAGCACCAGTTCTTCGTCGCTGATCCGCTGGCCGAACCGCTTGCGCAGCGCGGCCACGTCCAGCGGCTCCGGCTCGCTGGCCAGCTCGGCCGCCCGGGGCCGGCTGAGCACCCGGTCAAGGACCCAGGGCTCGACCGGCGCGGTCGGCTTGCCGAACGTGCCGAGCACGTACCTGATCACCTGGTCGGGCACGGAGTCGTAGCGGGCGCCGCCGACGGCGCCGGCCGACAGCAGGTTCGCCAGCGCCTGCCCGATCACCATCTGCGGGAACGGTGTCACCATGATCGGGTAGCCGAGCTCGGCCCTGACCAGGGAGATCTCCGCCATCAGCGCCTCGAACCGGTCCGCCAGGCCGAGCTCGGCCAGCTGCCGCCTGGTGGTGGACATCACCCCGCCCGCCAGCTGGTGGTCCATGAACGCGGCGTCGAAGCCGCGGTGCTCGCCGCGCGGCAGCCCTTCGGCCCCCGCCAGCCGGTCGAAGTAGCGGGCGACGGCGGCCAGCAGCCGGTCGTCGATGTCCACCGTGTGCCCGCTCGCCCGCAGGTTGGCGACCAGGTCCTCGGCTTCCGGGAGCGAGGTGCCGTTGCCGAGCGCGCCGCACCCGACCTGCAGCACCTGAACGCCCAGCTCGGCCGCGACCAGGCAGGTCAGCGGGGACAGCCCCAGCGAGGCGTGCGAGTGCAGCTCCAGCGCCTTGCCGGTGTCGTGATCGGTACGGCCGCGCAGCGCGGCCTGGACGGCGGGGATGAGGGTCCGCGCCCGGTCCGGGGTGAGAATGCCGGCCGGGTCCTTGATGTAGGCGCGGTCGATGTCCGGGCAGTCCGCGTACGCGGCGGCGACGCGCGCGTAGAACGCGTCGTCGTGCACGGCGGAGATCGTGTAGGTCAGCGCCCCGATGACCTCGCGCGCGCCCGCCTTCTTGGCGATCGCGGCGGTGGCGCGGGCCGCGTCCATGTCGTGCGTCGGGTCGAGGACGACGAATCGGTCCATGCCGTTGCGCACCAGGGCGGAGTAAACGAGCTGGATCACCTCGGGGTGCGCCCGCTCCCAGGAGATGAACCGGAACCCGGTCCCGATGAACTGCAGCAGCGTGTCCGGCATGGCCGCGCGCGTCAGCCGCAGCAGCGCCCACGGGTCCTCCCGGTGCGTCCGCACCGACACGCCCATCGCGGTCGAGGACGAGTAGTCGAGCGCGCGGAACCCGGCCCGGCCGAGCAGCGGCGCGATCGTCGCGATGTGCGCGGTCCGCAGCCCGGTCGCCCCCCACAGCGACTGGTTCCCGTCCCGCAGCGACACGTCGACCAGGCGGATCTCAGCCATGGCCCACCCCGCCGTCGGCGAGCCACCGCCCGAGGTATCCCGTGTCGACGCCGCCGGCTGCGAACGCGGGGTCGGCGATGATCGCCCGCTGCAGGCCCAGGTTGGTCGTCACGCCGTCGACGACGCACCGGTCGAGCGCATCGCCCAGCGTCCTCAGCGCGTGGCTCCGGTCGGTGCCGCGCGCGATGACCTTGGCCAGCAGTGAGTCGTAGTAGGGGGGAACGGTCGCTCCGGCCTGGATGTGCGTGTCGACCCGTAGATATCCCGCGCCGACCGGGAACACCGCGCGGCTGAGCGTCCCCGGGCTGGGGCGGAAGTCACGGGCCGGATCCTCGGCGTTGATGCGGCATTCGATCGCGTGCCCGGCCAACGTGACGTCCTCCTGCCGCAGGCGGAGCGGTCGGCCCTCGGCGATGGCGATCTGCTCGGCGACGATGTCCAGGCCGGTGATCGCCTCGGTGACCGGGTGCTCGACCTGGATGCGCGCGTTGACCTCAAGGAAGTAGAACTCGCCGCGGTCGGCGTCGACGAGGAACTCGACCGTGCCCGCGCCGCGGTAGCGCAGGTGAGCGCCGAGGGTGACGGCCGCCGCCCGCAACCGGTCCCGTAGGTCATCGTCCAGTCCCGGCGCGGGTGCCTCCTCGATCAGCTTCTGGTACCGCCGCTGGACCGAGCAGTCCCGGTCGCCCAGGTGGATGACCCGCTCCCCGTCGCCCAGGATCTGCACCTCAACGTGACGCCCGCGCTCGACGTACCGCTCCAGATAGACCCGGGAATCACCGAACGCCGCCCCCGCCTCGGCGCTGGCGACGGCGACCGCGCCGGTCAACTCGGTCGGGTCCCTGACCACCCGCAGCCCGCGCCCGCCACCGCCGCCGGCCGCCTTGACCAGCACCGGATACCCGATCCGGGCGGCAAGAGCGGCGAATGGCCCTCCGCTAGCCTCGTGGCCCGTCGGCCTAGTTTCGCGGCCTGCCGGACTTGAGGCGTCCTGGCCGCTCGGACCCGGCTGAGTGTCCTGGTCGGCCGCCCGGCCAACGTGACCACCGGAGAGGACGGGCAGCCCGGCGGCGGTGGCGTGCTCACGGGCGGCGAGCTTGTCGCCGCTCGCCTCGAGCGTCTCGGGGGCCGGCCCGATGAACACGATGCCGGCCGCCGCGCACGCCCGGGCCAGCCGCGCGTTCTCCGACAGGAACCCGTAGCCGGGGTGGACCGCGTCGACCCCGGCCGCGAGGGCCGCGCCGACGACCGCGTCCACGTTGAGGTAGCTATCGGCGGCGGGAGCCGGGCCGATCCTGATGACCTTGTCCGCCTGCCGGGCGGGCACGGACCCAACGTCCGCATCCGACACGGTGAGCACAGTCTCGATGCCCAGCCGCCGGCAGGTCCTGGCCACCCGGGCGGCGATTTCCCCCCGATTAGCGACCAGCACCCGCCGGAACACCCGCGGCCCGCTCACGCCGACGCCCCGAAAGGATAACAGCAAGAAGCGCTCCGCGCCGCGCATCCGGCCGAAGATTGGGTGTACCTACCGTCAAATAGCCCCATTAGGTACACCCAATGATGAATCAGATCGGCCCGCCTCGGATAACAGCAAGAAGCGCTTGCGCTTTCCTGAGCCGTCCGGTCGGACATGCGTTGTTCGGTCACGAGTCAGCGTCGATAGGCAAGCGGGCGTCGGGGTTGATCGGCGCGCGGGAGTCGGGCTCGATCAGCAGCAGGGTGGCGCCTAGCGGGACGAACTCGCCGTTCTCGACCGGGATCCGCGCGACCCGGCCGGATGCGCCCGCGTGGACGGAGTTCATCAGCTTCATCGTCTCGATGATCGCGACGACCGTGTCCGCGCCGACCGCGTCCCCGACCTCGACGAACGGCGGCGCCCCGGGCCGCGGTGCGCGGTAGAACGTCCCCGGCAGCGGCGCCACGACGGCGACAAGCCCGCTCGCGTCGGCCCCGCCGGCGTTCGCCTCGCCCGCACCCCCGCCGTTCGCGTGCGCCCCGTCGGTGGGAGACGGTGCGCGGGTGGGAGACGGTGCGCGGGGAGCAGTGGTCGTTGGCGAGTTGGTCGGGGCGGTTGAGGTCGACGGGGGTGGGGTGGCGGGCGTTGGCTCGGTGAGGATCTCGGACTCTTCGGTCCAGCCGCCCGACGGCGCGCGCCGGAGCGTCAGCCGGAACTTGTCCGTCCGCAGGTCGAGCGAGTCATAGGGCAGCGAGTCGAGCAGCGCCAGGATGTCCGCCACGTCATCATTGGTCAGGTCCACGCGGCCGCCTCGCCTGACCCTGAACCGCCGCGACGGCAAGTCACGTGAGTCACAGTGGTTTCCCGAACAGGGACAGGACATGGTCGGCCGGGCGGGGCTTGGGAGCGCCCGCCGGGGCGGGGTCTTTCGCCGCCCAGACGGTCTCGGGGCGGGACTGGAGCAGCACGATGCGCGGGGCGGATGGGGCGGATGGGGCGGATGGGGCGGCGGGAGAGCCGTCGGCGTCCAGCAGCGCCCATTCGATGTCCTGCGGGGCGCCGTAGTGCGCCTCCACCTGGCGGGCGATCGCGGCGAGGGCGCGGATCTCGTCGTCGGTCAGGCAGGGCGCGTCGCGCAGGTTAAACGGCGTGTCCTCGACCGACACCCCCGGTCCGTGCGCGCTCGGCGAGTGGGGCGGAGCCACGCGTGCGTTCGGGCGATGGGTGTGGGTTTTGAGTTTGGGGGAGATGCGCCGGGTGGTGATCTCGCCGGTGATCTTGCTGACGATGAACGAGTCGGGCGTCACGTCACCGGAGACGAGCGCCGAGCCGAGCCCCCAGACCCCCTCGATCGCGACGACCGAACGGTCGCCGGTCACCGGTGACCGGGTGAACATCACCCCGGCCGCGCGCGGCGCGACCAGGCGCTGGACGACGACGGCCATCGCCAGCGCCCGCTCGGGCAGCCCCAGGCGGCGCCGGTAGGCGACCGACTCCTCGTTGTACAGCGAGGCCCAGCAGCGGCGGACGTGCTCGAGCACCGCAGGCGCGCCGGTCACGCCCAGGTAGGTGTCCTGCAGGCCGGCGAACGACGCCGCCGCGCTGTCCTCCAGGGTGGCCGACGAGCGGACGGCGACATCCGCCGGAGCGTCAGGCTCGCCCAGCGCGGCGTAGCTGGCCGTGATGGCGTCGGCGACCGGAGACGGCAGCGGCGCCTCGATGATCCGGGCGCGGAGCGCGGCGCAGGCGCGCGCGAGCAGCGGGGGATCCCCCGCCCCGAGCGCCCCGAGCGCCTCCAGTTGCGCGCGGAGCGCGCCGGAGGCGTCGACGGCGGCCATCGCGGCCGCGAACCCGTCGACGGCGACGACGAACCCGGGCGGCACCGCGATTCCCGCCCGGGCCAGTTCGCCCAGGCTCGCGCCCTTGCCGCCGACCAGCGCCGGGTCGCGCGCGTCGGCCAGCGTCACCGTGAACTCGGAACCCGATCGGCCGCTCACCTAGAGCACCCGGACCGTGCCGCGGTCGCCGTCGACGCGCACCCGGTCGCCGGTCCTGATCCGCTTGGTCGCGTCGCCGCAGCCGACGACGGCGGGCATCCCGTACTCGCGGGCGACGATCGCGGCGTGCGACATGGCCCCGCCGATGTCGGAGACGGCGGCGGCGATCTTCGCGAACACCGGGGCCCAGGACGGCGCGGTGACCGGCACGACCAGGATCTCGCCCTCCCGCAGGGAGGAGATCTCGGACACGTCGTGCAGCACCCGGGCGATGCCCTCCACCACGCCGGCCGACGCGGCGACCCCGACGACCTCGTCCGGGTCGGGGTTGAGCCAGGCCGCGATCCGCTCGGAGGTGATGCCCCAGAGCATCCGCACGGCGGGGTCGTTGAGCGCCTCAGGGACCGGGCCGAGCGCGGGCGGCGGCGACCAGTCCTCCAGTACCTTCAGCATCCGCTTGCGCTCGGCGATGATCGGCGGGAAGTGCCCGCCGCCGAGCGGCGGCGAGCCGGCCGCCCAGGCCAGCGAGAGGTCGGCCAGCGCCTGGTCGATCTCGGTGTGGTGCAAGTGGAAGACGTCGTCGGCGGAACCGATCACCCCGAACCGCGCCAGCAGCGCGCCGAACTCCTTCACCTTCTGGAAGAACCGCGTGGTGAACCAGTGCTCGCAGTAGAACTTGTGGTCCTCGACGAACGGGAACACCAGCCGGCACAGCCCCAGCATCTGGTCGAACGCCGCCTGCTCGTCGGCGGTCGGCAGCAGCTCTCGGTAGCCCGACGCGATCCGCTCCCGCTCACTGATGAGCAGCTCGGTCGGCCGTGACGTCAGCGTGCCCGCACCGATCGCGGCGACGTAGCCCGGCAGCGCGGTGAACGGCACGGTCAGGTCGTCGTTCCAGGACAGGTGGTGATGGTAGAAGCCGTCGCCGCTCGACACGTGGAACCACGGGTCGCGGGCCGCCTCGAGCGCGGCCAGCCAGGCCGCGCCGGCCGTGCCGCGGCCGCCCAGCGCGGCCAGCACCGCGCTCGCGTCGCAGCCCTCGGTGAACAGGTCGTCGACGCCGAGCTCGACCGCGAGCTTCGCCAGCGCCCGCAGCTCGTCGTCGGGGCGGTACATGATCACGTCGATGCCGGCCACCATCCGCGCCACCGTCTGATCGCTGATCTCAGGGAACGCCTGCTGGCAGAACTGGAAGAAGACCACGTAGGCGCCGTAGCCGAGCATCAGCATCTCGGTGTGGTGATGCCACATTTTCGAGTACAGCGCCAGCACCCGGTGGAAGTTCTCCTGCAGGTAGTGGTTCTGCGCGACGCCGACCGCGCCGAAGACCACGTCGGCCGGCTCCCACTCGGGCAGCGACGGCACCTCGATCGACTCGACCTCGGTGATCAGCGCGCGCAGCCGGTCCTTCCACCCCTCGTAGAGCGAGTCCCAGTTCTCGAAGTAGTACCCCGCGCGCGGCCCGAACTCGGCCGCCCGACGCTCGATCTCGGCCGGGTCGAGCACCGGGTTGGCGGTGATGTAAATGCGCCCGTTGACGATCCGGTGCTCGATCCCCAGCGTGGTGGGGAACACGAACAGCCGCGCCGTGTTGGCGCCGATCGCCTGGTAAGGGATTTCCCCGGTGATCGTGTCGAAGGCCGGCATCGGCTCGGGGAAGTGCATGGAGTTGTAGAACCAGAACCGCTGGTCGTCCTCGGGTTGGAAGCGCGTGAAGTACTGGTACATGGAGCGCCAGTTCTCCGCGCCGGGCACGTCGGCGATCTGCGAGGGGAGCGGGAAGCCTGCTTGTTCCGTCATTGGAACCTCTGATCTGCTGACTTGCGACGATTACATAGTGTAGTCATTCTGGGTGCGCGCGTAGTCGATGAACGCGTCAAGCGCGGACGGGTCGGCCATCGCGCTGGTGTTGGCCGCCTTCTCCAAGGGAACGCCCATCAGCAGGCGCCGGACCGGCACTTCGAGCTTCTTGCCGGTGATCGTCGTCGGCATCGCGGGCACCTGGATGATCTTGTCGGGGATGTGCCGCGGCGTGTACTCGCGCCGCAGCCGGGTCTTGATCTCGTTCTCGATCCGCTGGTCGAGCGTGATCCCGTCGGCCAGCTTGACGAACATCGGCATGAAGAACTGCCCGCCCGGCAGGTCCAGGTTAACCACGATCGCGTCGTCCACCTCGGGGATGGACTCGAGCACGTTGTAGATCTCGGCGGTGCCGATCCGCACCCCGAACCGGTTCAGCGTCGCGTCCGAGCGGCCGAGCACGAAGGTGCCGCCGCGCTCGGTGACGCGGAAGAAGTCGCCCTGCCGCCAGATCCCCGGCCACTGGTCGAAGTAGGTGGCCTTGTACCGGGTCATCTCTTCGTCGTCGCCCCAGAACTTCACCGGCATCGACGGCATCGGCTTGCTGATGACCATCTCGCCGACCTCGTTCACCACCGGTTCCCCGGCTTCGTTGAACGCGTAGGCGGCGACGCCCAGGTTGCGGTGCTGGTGCTCGCCCGCGTAGACCGGCAGCGTCGGCGAGCCGCCGGTGAAGCCGGCGCACACGTCGGTGCCGCCGCTGCCCACATGCAGCCACAGGTCGCGCTTGACGTTGCGCAGGAACCAGGCGTAGACCTCGGGCGACACCGGCGAGCCGGCCAGCATCACGCACTCAAGCGCGGACAGGTCGTACTTGTCCTTGGGCACCACACCGCGCTTGGCGAGCATGTCCGCGTACGCGGGTGACCCGCCGAACAGCGTCACCTGTGCCTGCGCTGCCATCCGCCACAGCGCGTCCGGCTCGGGATAGCCCGGGTTCCCGTCGTACAGCAGCGGCTTCACGCCGCACGCGAGCGAGCTGACCAGGAAGTTCCACATCATCCAGCCGGTGGTGGTGTAGAAGAACAGCACGTCGCCCGGGCTGAGGTTCATGTTCAGGTGCTGCAGTTTCAGCTGCTCGAGGAGGATTCCGCCGTGACTGTGGGTGATGGCCTTCGGCAGCCCGGTGGTGCCGCTTGAGAAGAGAATCCAGAGCGGCATTTGGAACGGACCGTGGTGATACCTGAACTCCTCCCGTGACACCGGCTCCCGGCCGAGCAGCTCATGCCAGTCCTCGGCGTTGTCGGCTGGCGCCGGGACGTCGCCGAATGGCAGGTAGATGACGTGCTCGAGGCAGGCCAGGTCGCCCGTGATCTGCCTGAGCTCGGCGCTGCGGTCGTAGGCCTTGCCGTTGTAGGTGTAGCCGCCGGTGCAGATCAGCGCGGTCGGCTGGAGCTGGCGGAACCGGTCGAGGACGCCGCGCCAGCCGAAGTCGGGGGAGACGCTGGTCCAGATCGCCCCGATCGACGTGACCGCGAGCATGGCGATGACGGCCTCGGGGATGTTCGGCAGCGTCGAGGCGACGCGGTCGCCCGGCTGGACGCCGAGGCGTCTGAGCTCGGTCGCCAGGATTCTGACCTTCCCGGCGAGGTCGTCCCAGGACAGCGGGGTGACCGGGGTGGTCTCCGAGTGGTAGTAGAGCGCGACCTCGCCCGGCCGCTCGCGGGCCATGACGTTCTCGGCGTAGTTGAGCTCCGCGCCGGGGAACCACTGCGCGCCCGGCATCTCCGGGTGGCCGAGCGCCGTGGTCGGCTGCTGGACGGCGACGATGTCGTGGTAGTCCCAGATGGACTGCCAGAACGGCCCGGTCTCGGTCACCGACCACTGCCAGAGCTCGGGGTAGCCGGCGAACTCCAGGCCGCGGGTCTCCTTCAGCCACGCCAGGTACGCGGTGATGTTCGCGCTCGCGACCCGCTCCGGCGTCGGCACCCAGAGCAGGTCGCCGGCCTTCACCGGCCCGGCCACCGGGTCACCGGCCAGGAGGTCCATGGGGACGGAGGGAGTGTAGACGTCAGGGCTCACACCGCCGAGGTTCGCATAGCGGGAGGGCCGGAGGCAATGGCGAGGCGGCCTAGTTCGGCGCGGCGAACTTGGTGGCGACCCCAAAGCCCTGGTTGACGGTGCCTGCCAGCTCAGGCGGCATGCTCGACATTCGCCGCGATGTCCGACGTGTACCATGCCATGAATGCGCACTGAACCGCTGACCGCCATCGATGTCCACGTGCACATCGAGTCAGACGGCCATGACCACTTCTCCCTTGACCAGGAGCTGATGGACGCCTCGGCCGCGTACTTCAAGTCGGCCGGTGACCGGACGCCAACGCTGGAGCGGATCGCCGAGCTGTACCGCGCGCTGAACATGGCGGCGGTCGTGTTCACGGTGGACGCGTCGACCGCGACCGGTCACCCGGCGCTGTCGAGCGAGGACATCGCGGATGCCGCGGTCGCCGAGTACGGGGACGTGCTGATCCCGTTCGGCTCGGTCGATCCGCTGCGCGGCGCGGGCGCGGTCGCGCAGGCGCGGGCGCTGGTCCGCGACCACGGCGCCCGCGGGTTCAAGTTCCACCCGTCGCTGCAGGCGTTCGCCCCCAACGACCCGCAGTTCTACCCGCTCTGGGCGGAAATCGAGTCGCTCGGAGTGCCGGCCCTGTTCCACAGCGGCCAGACCGGGATCGGGGCCGGCCTGCCCGGCGGGCGCGGCATCAAGCTCCGCTTCTCCGACCCGATGCTG
>Ga0302325_10028389_pt1 | contig 11577 bp, 13 predicted proteins | sample Palsa_T0_2_FD_201948 | JGI IMG/M metagenome (GOLD analysis project Ga0302325, IMG submission 201948) | Peat permafrost microbial communities from Stordalen Mire near Abisko, Sweden - Palsa_T0_2 | ecosystem: Environmental > Terrestrial > Soil > Palsa > Peat permafrost | place: Sweden: Abisko... | reverse complement strand
CTTAAGCCGCCTGCTCCAAAGCCTGTTGTTTGGAGTCGGAGCGCATGATCCTGCGACTCTGGGCGCAGTCGCGGCACTGTTGGCCCTGGTCGCGCTGGCTGCCACGCTGATTCCTGCGCGAAAGGCGATGCGCGTCGATCCCTCCGTGGCCCTCCGCGCGGAGTGATTCAGGTAAGCTGGAGGCGATGACTTCCACTTCCCCCATCCCGGCCCAACCACCCGACACAGACCGCGCCGTGCTCCTGATTGACTGTCCGGACCGCAAGGGCCTGGTGGCGCTCGTTTCCGGCTTGCTCTATGAGCAGAGTGCAAACATCCTCCACGCCGACCAGCACCAGGACCACGAACTGGGGCTATTTTTCATGCGCGTCGAGTGGGCGCTCGAAGGCGATACTCCGCAGGACGATCTCGCCGCGTTTGAACACGCCTTCACGCCGCTCGCCGCCCAACTCGAAATGCGCTGGCAGCTTCGGCGCATGAACCGGAAGCCGCGCGTAGCGATTTTCTGCTCGCAATATCTGCATTGCATCGCCGACCTCCTCCACCGCTCAAGCGCCGGCGAACTGGCTTGCGAGATCGCGCTGGTGGTCAGCAACCATCGAGATGCCGAAGCGTTGGCGGACTTCCACGGCGTTCCTTTCGTTCATATTCCAGTCACGCCGGAAACGCGCTCCGATGCCGAAGCGAAACAGCTTGCCCTGCTTGAATCCTTCGAGATTGAGCTGGTCGTGCTGGCGCGCTACATGCAGATCCTCAACGAGAACTTCGTCGCCCACTACCCAGCCGCGATCATCAACGTACACCACTCGTTCCTGCCGGCATTCATCGGCGCGCGGCCCTATCATGCGGCCCACGCGCGCGGCGTCAAGCTGATTGGCGCCACCAGCCATTACGTGACCACCGTGCTCGACGACGGGCCCATCATCGAGCAGGACGTGGCGCGCATCTCGCACCGCGACCAGGTGGAAGACCTGATCGCCCGCGGCCGCGACCTCGAACGCATCGTCCTCTCACGCGCCGTTCGTTGGCATCTGGAGCGGCGCATTCTCTGCTATGGGAACAAAACGGTAGTCTTCGATTAGATTTTGCAAAAGATTTGGCGGCCCTTAGAACAGATCGCCAATCGGCGGAAAAGTCAGCAGCAGGCCAATTGCGAGCAGGGCAAACGCAACCAGATTGATACGTCCTAAAGCTACGGTCTTCGACTTCCATCGCCATTCAAACACAGCCCAACTCAGCAGCCAGATCAGGATGGCCGTGGTCGTCACTCCAGAGAGCGCGCCGGTTGGTTTGTAGAAAACCAGAGCACGCTTCACCGCGGGAGTCTTGTCGGCGAGGACGGCGATCACCCCAATGGCAAAACAGCCGAGGCCGGCTGCGAGGATTGCTGCTGCTCCGGAGCCGTTGGGCAGATTGGCTGAAGTTTCCTGCGGCATAGCGTCAATCTCCTGCGAGGATACGGAGCGTGCTTCCGCCCTCAACCGGCGCATTCTTGTCAATCATGGCGCCGAAAAAACCGGCAATCCCCGCCGAAACGAAGGAAATCAAAACGAACCCCAATACGGCGTTGCGCATCTGCGGATAGTCCCGGATCGCTCGTCCATAGCGCGCGAAAACCGCAGCCGCCATGGTGATAGAAATTGGCGCAAGCCAGGCTACATGCTCCTTCCACTCCATCCCCATCGAGTGCCAGCCAACGGTCGAGTGCCGGGACATGAGCAACGCCTGCGGATATGCAGCGAGATTGGCAACTCCCGCCGGCGCAGCCGCGCGATACCAGGGATAGATCACGTACGCGCCAGTGAACACCGTAATCCAGGCGAGAATGGCCATTGCGCTCAGGTACGTCCTGAAGAATCGCTCATCGCCGATGCTCGGCGTCGCACTCGCATTGGGCGAATAACGCCTGAAGAACTCGATCAGCGCACCCGAGCATGCCATCAGGTACAGCGCCCCAAAACCCATGCCGTGGATCAGCGTCCAGAGGCTGCGCGTCGTGATTTCCATCTCTGCTCCTTACTTCCGTCCGCCCATGGACGGCGGTTCCAGCAGAGAAGCATCCGCTGCCGGCTTGTCGCCTTTGTCTTTGCCCCAGGTCTTGTAAAGGCCCAGGTAGCCGTAATTCTCCGTCTGCCCAGCGATCGAGTGGCCGTAAGCGAAGAGCAGTTGCCATCCCGGCGATTTGAAGTGGTAGTAGCCGCCGGCGTCGATCAGCGTGGAAGCCTGCGTCTGCGCCGCCGCAAAACCCTCATGGCCATGGGCGAAGATCTCCGCGGAAAGTTCCCATTGCTCGTTGACCACGCGCTTCACCAGGAATCCGCCGTAGAGGAAATTGCTGTATTGCTTCTGCGGCACGAGAGTATAGCCCATGCCGCCCACCAGGCTCCAAGGGCCAAATTCCTTCTCCGCCCAGAGTGGCAGCTTGTACCAGACCTTGCCCACGCCCAGGCCTTTGGAATAACTGCCGGTCGGAATCTCAAACATGGTGAAGGAGCCAATCTGCGGACGATGCTTGGTCTGCTTGATAAAGCCCCACTTGAAGCCCAGTTCCATGTCGTTGATGCCGTATGCGCTCGCCCCTGCACCGCCAGGCAGGTAGATGGGATTGTTTGAAGGCATCACGGCGCCAAAGGGCAAAATGGCGTGTAGCTGAATGTTGGGAATCGCGCCCCAATTGAACTCGAAGGCAGGACCGACAGGGTCGAGTTCCGCCGGCGTGCCATCGACTGTGCCGAAAACGTACGCCTCGTAGTGGCCCAGGTCGACCGGCGTGGGATCGTCGGTCTGAAACGGTGGGCCAGCCTGCGCTGTCATGCGCGTGGCGGCCAGCAGAAGCAAGAGCGCATGCGTCCATTTCCAGCAGTCCCTAAATCGCACGTCCTGCGGTCTCCTGCGGCCTGTTTACCCGCTGCTGCCTTACAACGAGAGCTTATATCGAAATTCGATAGCAAACAAATGAAAATCTTGCCGGCGGTATAGTGGAGGGATGTCCAAAGAGCATAGGGATCTCTTTTTTGGCTTGATACGGATCCACGTGCTGGTGCATGCCGCGCACGAGCCGGTATTTGGACTGGCCATGATGCAAGAGTTGGCGCACCACGGCTACCGCATCGGACCGGGGACACTCTACCCGCTCCTGCACGGGCTGGAACGGAACGGTCTGCTGAAGTCGGAGCAGGAGAGCGTGGCTGGGCGCAGGCGGCGCGTCTACCGGATCACCGCTGCCGGCGAGCAGGCTCTTACTGTTGCGCGGGAGAAAGTCGACGAGCTGCATGAAGAGCTTCATGAAGAACGCCCGCGAACAATCAGCCCGGAAACGGGTGAATAAGCCGCCAATGAATCCAGTTGGCGGTGGCCGCATCTATGTATTTGTTTGAACAACTATTCTCGGACAGATTGAGGACAATCCCATGCAGATCGGCATCGACAGCTTCGCGGCAACTATCAAAGACCCGGAAACTGGAGCCGCTATCGCTCCCAACGAGCGACTGCGCGACCTGGTCGAAGAGATTGAGCTGGCTGACCAGGTAGGCCTCGACGTCTTCGGTGTCGGCGAGCACCATCGTTCAGAATTTCTCGACTCCGCGCCGACGATAATTCTGGCCGCCGCAGCCGGGCGCACCAAAAACATCCGCCTCAGCTCTGCCGTCACGGTGCTCAGCGCGGCCGATCCAGTGCGCGTCTTTCAGGAATTTGCCACGCTGGACCTGATTTCGCAGGGCCGCGCGGAGATTGTCGCCGGTCGAGGCTCGTTTACCGAAGCCTACCCGCTCTTCGGACTCAAACTGCAGGACTACGACGAATTGTTCGTCGAAAAGCTCGACCTGCTCCTCAAAATTCGCGACAACGCCAGCGTCACCTGGAAGGGCAGGCACCGCCCCGCGCTCTCGGGGCAAGGAATCTACCCGCGCCCCATGCAGCAGCAGATGCCCATCTGGCTCGGCGTCGGCGGCACACCGGAGTCCTTCGCCCGCGCCGGCTTCCTCGGCCTGCCGCTCATGGTCGCCATCATCGGCGGCGAGCCGCACCGCTTTCGTCCGCTGATCGACCTCTACCGCGAAGCCGGCAAGCAGGCCGGACACGCCGACAAGCTCAGGGTAGGGCTGCACATGTTCGGCTTCCTCGGCGATACCTCGCAGCAAGCCGCAGACGACTTCTACCCCGGCTACGCTACCATGTTCACCCAGATCGGCCGCGAACGCGGCTGGTCGCCAACCACGCGCGCGCAGTATGAAGCGACGCGCAGCCCGAAAGGCGCGTATCTCATCGGCGACGCAAATTACGTGGCGGACAAGGTCCTTTACGTAAACGAGGCCCTCGGCGGCGTAGACCGTCTGGACTTCCAGATGACGACTGCGGTGATGGCGAAAGCCAAAATGATGCACTCCATCGAACTTCTGGGGACGAAGTTGGCTCCGGCAGTGCGCAAGGCGCTCGGAGTTGCGTTCAAGCCCGTCGCTTTGTAACAGGGCACGACTTCAGTCGTGCCAAAGGACCGCACAGTCGGAAGAGGGGGTTTTAACCCCCGAATTGTTCCGGCATAACAAGCCCGCGCCGTAAGCTACTCAATCACCACCCCCAACAGCCGAGTCAACTCCAGCGCCTGCGCCGCCGAGACGCGCGCGCCGCGCAGGTCTTCGAACGCAACCTGTATTCCATCGATGTCGTTGCTGCGCAGGTCCACGCCGTTGAGCCGCGTACCGCTCAGATCGGCCTGCCGCAGGATGCTCTGCATGAAACGCGATTCAGCCAGATCGCAGCGGCTCAACACCGCCTCACCCAGATGCGTCTCGCGAAACTCCGAGCGCCGCATCCGTCCGTCATTCAACTGCGCAAAGCGGGCATTCACCGTATCGAGCAGCACGCTCTGCCACTGACTCCTCGGCGCCACCAGCCCAACCATCCGGCAGCGCACAAACTCGACACGCGTACCCTCAAAACTGCGAATGCGCGCATTCGAAAGATCGCAGCCAGTGACGCGCACATCGCGCAAACGCAGCGACCCAATCTCGCAATTGGCAAGCGAGACCCGCTCCAGCACCGAGCCGCTGACGGTCAGCGAGCCGATCCGCTCGCCAGCTAAATCCAGATCGGCAAAGGCTTGCTCCTCAACCGGCGACCCATCCAGCAGCATCTCTCGCGCCGCCACGCCCTCAGGCCGCGCAAGCGACTCCAGTTGCTCCGGCAAATGAGGCAACTCGCGTGCGGGAGGCTGTTTCTTTGGTCGATCAGGCATCGGGGTTAGGATACCAGCGGCATCGTTCGCTTAGGCCTCAGCGATTGCCGCGATAGAGACTTTCATGCCCGCGATCCGAACCGGAAGTTTCGCGCCCTGCCGCGCCGGAGGATCCACCGGGAACCACTTCAACCACTCCTCATTCATCCCGGCAAAGTCAGTTTCCTCATGAAGGATAACCGTGGCGCTCACCACCCGATCCAGCGAAGTGCCTGCGGCCTCAAGAATGGCCGAAATATTCTTCAAGCATTGCCCGGTCTGCTCCTGAATCGTCTCCCCGACAAACTGGCCAGTTGCGGGATCAATCGGCGCAGTGCCCGACACAAAAACAAGTCCCGCCGCCCGCACCGCCTGACTGTACGTGGCCGGCGCCGCCGGCGCGTTCGGCGTTCGAATAATCTCTCGTGCCATCGATCTCTCCTGTGCTTGCAACATGGCATGATCGCACAACTCGCAGCAAAATCGGTTAGGGAACATCTGATTAAATCGGCGCTTTGAAAGGGCGTGGCTTCAGCCACGCCGTAAAGCCAAACAAATCAATGCGGCTTTAGCCGCCGAGGGAATGCGGGCGACTTGTTCAGAGCTTCCACAGAGCCTCTTCGTAAGAGTCATCTACCGTCGTTTCCAACCCACGCTCGATGAAACGCTTTTGCCGTTGCCTTTGTTCTTGCTTTTCTTTCTGTCATTCCCGTACGGGAATCTGCTTGTGCCTTTCTTTCTGTCCCTGTCAACTGGTAGCCACTTTTAGGGCCCGGCTTTACAGATTGCACAAAAGCCAACCTTAAGGTAGGACGGGGACTTATCCCCGGCAAAACGCAATGAAATCAATGTGGCCGTTAAGCCCTAAGGTATGTTTTCCGGCTATCATAGACCTATCCGACTACATGGCCGCGAGGGATTTGGGTGGAAAGGTTGGGTGCGCAATGAAGAACGTGTTGGCCAACCCAGCGGAAATGATCGCGCAGGGCGCGCCGCGCGTGATTCACAATGACGTTGAGCTAGAAACCTACACCGATGCACTTTTCCAACTCACAGCTCTTGATAGCCCAACACTGTCAGAAGAGGATGCCATCGAACTGCTGACGTTGCTGATCGAGCGCTACGAACGTGAACACTTTCGCATTCCGGCAGCGGATGCGCAAACGGTGGTGCGCTTTCTGCTGGAGCAGCAGCACTTGACGCAGCGAGACCTGATTCCGCAGTTCGGCACCGAGAGCGCCGTGTCGATGTTCCTAGCAGGAAAGCGGAAGCTTACGCTCAAACAGGTGAAGCGACTGAGTGAGCGTTTCCGCCTGCCGGCGGATGTGTTTCTGGCGAATCGTAGTGCTGTTTCCGGCGCTTGAACCCCTCTTGCTGAGGCCGTTGCGTCGTTGCGAAAATATAATTACAATTTTGGTGTGACAGGCATCCGGTTTGAATGGGATGAACGGAAGAATTTGGCCAATCAGCGGAAGCATCGTGTCGCATTTGAAGACGCGGCGCTTGTCTTTGACGATCCGTTGCGGGTTTCACATCTGGAGCGGGTGGAAGATGGCGAGGAACGTTGGCAGACCTTTGGTCGAGTCGGGGCGACGCTGCTGCTGATGGTGGCTCACACCGTCCGCGAGGAGTTGGCCAACGGGTTGTTTACCGAAGTAGTCCGAATCATCTCAGCGCGGCGCGCTACTGGCCCGGAACGGAGAGACTATGAAGCCGAAAATGGTTAGACACACATTGGAGACGCTCCCTCCCATGACAGAGGAGCGGAAGAAAAATCTTGAGCGGCTGGCGGCGCTGCCGGACAGCGAGATCGATACAAGCGATATTCCGGAATGGACAGAGGAGCAGTGGAAGACCGCTGTGCGCGGCGGGCTTTACCGGCCCGTGAAGCGGCAGATTACGGCTCGCGTGGACGCTGACGTGCTGGCGTGGCTCAAGTCACAAGGAAAGGGGTACCAGTCGCGCATCAATGCGATCTTGCGGCGGGAGATGCTGGCGGCGATGAGCATGGACGCAAAGTAGATGCGGCGGATGCGCAGGCGGTATTGCGGTTTCTGCTGGAGCAGCAGCATTTGACGCAGCGGGATCTGATTCCGCAGTTCGGCACAGAGAGCGCAGTGTCGATGTTTCTGGCGGGGAAGCGGAAGCTTACGCTCAGACAGGTGACTCGGTTGAGCGAGCGCTTCCGCCTGCCGGCGGATGTGTTTTTGCCTTAATGATGAGATTGTGGAGCGCGGCAAATCGCTCTTCTACTAACGATTTCAGTCCCGCTCAAAACGACTTTCCCCACACAGAAATCGTACGACAACGCCATGCTGCGCGAGCAACTCCTTATGATTCCACCAATCACTGTCGACCGCATTGAGTATCGGAGGTTTTTCTGAATGCGTGAGCGCCGCTGCTACAAATTTACGGTCAGAACGATCAAAGGTCGATAGTTCAGGCGCGGTCGGGAAAGCGGCAAACTCCCCCTGACGCTCAGCGTCTTCCAGTAGGGCAACTCGTTCAACTCGATCAGGTCTGTACCTATTGTCGGATAGCCATTTGAAGAAGAAGTCACCTGCGCCGGGTTGGCCCGCGAACGAGAGGTGTCTCCTGTACTCTTCAAAAATCAAGTCATCTTCATCGATTACAACAACACCGCTTCTAGTTATGTCATACAAGCGAGCCGCGCAAAGTGCTGAACACTCAAGGGACTCTCCGTTTGTATGGTTAGCGACGACTGGGACGTTAGTGTCAACAATGACAGGTGCCCGCTTGCTCTTTTTCACTTGATTTGCGCCTGCCTTCTCGCTGCAGCGCTCATTCTCGCAGAGAGTTCACCCATCTCATCGCCGAAAAAGTCATCCGGCCAGTTCTCAATATCCCCAAGCAAGTTGACACGCAGAGGTTCTAGCGTTGCTCCGTCCTCTCCCCTCGCGCAGAAATACAGGGCCACCTGATTGGGATCAATGAGTCCCTCGGCAACGCGCCGTTGAAGTCTCCTTAGGAAATGCTCCGAATGACTCTCTACGATCAGCTGAATATCTCTGTTTTCTCCATCTTCGCGTGACTGCACCGCCTCGATAAAGAGGTCTGCCAGAGTACTCTGAACCGAGGGGTGGAGGTGGATTTCGGGTTGTTCCATGAGAATGGTCGAATTCTGTTGGGCATAAAAGCACTCGACGATAACCGGTAGGACCTGTGACACACCAAATCCAACATCGAGCAAAGTTACTTCGGGGCCGTTAGAACGAGTCCTCACGATCACCTCATACTCTTTTCTGTTCTCTGCGATAGGCTTCAGCCTGAAGCTTTCGAGCAGCCCCATTTGCTCGAGCCAGCGGGCAACCATGGCTTGGAAAGGTTGGTTCCGCCGGCGATAACCGGGACTAATCTCCCTGTTTGCTGCTGCGAGCAGCGCTTCGACCGCTCGTGCTCCGCTCCAACCGACATGTTCCGGCACTTCACCCGACCAAACGTAAGACCTCCTCGGCACGGTTCGGAGCGGGCCAAGGTATTGGATGCGTCTCAATTCCTGCTCCAACGACAGGGTCAAATCGCTGGTGAAGCTGGCGTTTTGGTAATAGGCGCTGACTTCTTCCGGAAATCCGTAAAACCTTACTGGGCTAGGCAGCTTCCAAGGGCGACCTTGGTTCCGGAGTAGTTTGTAAGGCGATGCGTCAAGTTCAAATTGTTGTCTAGCGGAGTTCTCGGGTCCAAGCGGCCTCATGGAGACGCGAAGAGGCTCTTCTGAATTGCGAAGTACATACTCCAGATGTGCGATTCGGGGCGACAGTTCCTTTTGATCGAATGCGATTGAGGCTTGAAATGAAAGCGAGGTTCCCGAATTTTTGTAGGTTCCAATTGGGTCCAGGACTTGGAGGGAAGCCGGAAGATTCCACTCCATCTCGAACTTGATTTCCTTGGCGAGGTCGTGGTCGAAGACCAGGTCGCGAAGGGTCCCGAGTTCGACTTGTGTGCTTGCGTCCCCAGGGTGGAGGATTCTTCGCCTGTCCGGCGACTCGGCAGTTTGCCGCAGCATTAAAAGAAATTGGATTAGACTGCTCTTGCCCGCGCTGTTGCTACCGAAGAAAACTGTGATCGGTGCGAGCCTGATCTCGGATGTGTCCGCCCAGTTCTTAAAATTCTGAATTCGCAGCCTGGTTATCATGAGCGACGCCTCTCTAATGTTTTAGCAGAAGGGCGTGGCGACTACGCAGAACAAGTTGCCGAGTGTGGGCCTGATGAGCCAATGAGCGATCGCCTCCTGCCCAGCATTTGAGGAACTCGTCTCTCGGCCAAACTGATTTCATCGTGCGCTTGCGCAAGCCCATCATCATTCAGTTGCGGATGGTTTGGTGATGGAGCAAACTTTGCCTAGGCCCAGAGTGGCATCTGCCCCGAACTGTCCCAAAGCATCAATCCGAAATTGCAGATAATTTCTTCAAAAAGCGTAGAATACAAATAACCGTCAACTACTGCATCTCACGTCAGGGGGCAACGGTGCCGCACAAATGTGCGCTAATGTACGCCTAAACCGCGCCTAATCGCGCCATAACTTGCGTGTAACCTGAATGGAATGAAAGCGATACACGCAAGAATCGCGTACCCACCCCCTTGGGCGGCTCTGAGGGGTGAATTTCGCCGTAAATCGGCGCTGTTTCAATGCACAGTCTTCATCTTGCGATTGAGAAAGTCCATCATCAAATAATTCCCGAGCGTCTGCGGAGTGGTGAAATAGGCCTTCCCGCGGCACATCGCGCTCACTCGTTGCACAAACTGCACTAACCCAGGATCGGAGGCGAGCATGAACGTGTTAATCAAAATTCCAGCGCGGCGGCAGCGGGCCACTTCCTCCAGCGTCTCCGATAACACCAGCGGGTCCAGCCCGAAAGCATTTTTATAAATCCGCCCGTCGGGCAGAGTTAGCGCTGAGGGTTTGCCGTCGGTGATCATCACGATCTGGCGCATCTCCTTCCGCTGCCGGTTGAGGATGCTCCGCGCCAGCCGCAACCCCTCGCGCGTGTTGGTGTAATGCGGGCCAACCTTGACGCGGGCAATCTGCGAAACCGGCACCTCTTCCGCCGAATCGTGAAAGAGCACCAGGTTCATCGTGTCGCCTGGATACTGCGTGCGGATCAGATGCGAAAGCGCCATCGCCACGCGCTTCGCAGGCGTAAAGCGGTCTTCGCCGTACAGAATCATCGAGTGCGAGCAGTCCAGCATGACGACCGTGGCGCAACTCGATTGGTAGTCGCTCTGCTGCACGTGCAGGTGTTTGTAGTCCACGTCGATAGGCCACGTGATCGGCCCTTGGTCGGAATCGCGGTGCGCTTCGGCCTGCGAGATCATGGCGGCGGCGAGTGTAGCGTTAGCGTCGAGGTTAAGCGTGTCGCCAAATTCGTAAGGCCTGATCGAGCCGTTGGTTTCAACGCCGGTAGCCTGATGCGAAGTATCGTGGCGTCCAGCACTGGCGCGCCCCAGCGAGCCCATCAGATCCTGAAGGGTTTTGTAGCCGAGAAAGTCGAGGGATTTGTCGGTGACTTCAAAGCGCGCGTGCGCTTCGCCTTCGCCCACATCGCCGGGGCCAGAAGACGGCTGCGATGGATCTTCAGGATTGTCGATGCGGATGTAGTCCTGCTGCTCCATGCGCTGCATCAGTTGGTCGATGAGCTTGTCTATCTCGCCCTCAGCAGCCATTTGATCTAGCCGGTCGCGAATGGCTAGATCGAAGTCGCCCAACTCAAGCGCCTCGCGCAGAGCTTCGCGAAGATTATCGAGCGTGTGCTCGCCCTGCAGCTCCTGAAAGCGCGACATGGGATCCTGAAAGCCGGAGTCGAGCAGGTAGTCGGAGAGCTGCTGCATCAGGTCTTCGAGATCCATGTCGCCGGCCAGGTCGCCGTTGTACTTGGTGTAGCGAATTCGCTTCATCTGGACCTCTGTCTACGTAGCATTGCTCTGCCGGCGAAACTCTGCTTAGGGTTAGTTGAAGCTGCCGCGGCGGCCTGTGCGGCGGTTTTGCCAGTCTTCGTGTTGCTGTTCCTCTTCGCCGGCAGCCTGGCGCTGTTCGCGGCGGGCTGGCTTGTCGGGAGCAGTAAAGCCGCGCTCTTCATTGCGGCTGAGTTTCTTGTGCGCGTAGAGGCCTTCGAGCAGGAATTCCGACGCAGCGACAACTTGCGCTGCGTATTCGGTGCCTTTGATGCCAAGCGGCTTCAGCTTGTCGGTGAGTCCCTGAATCTGGCGCAGGTTTTCGAGGATGGTCTTCGACGAATCCGAGTCATCCACCTGCAACGAGCCGCCAAGATGGAACCACTGCTCGATCTGCTGCGTGTTGGTCTCGCCGAAGTATTTGTCGTAAACCTTGGCGATGGCGTTGCGCA
>Ga0302325_10028388_pt1 | contig 11577 bp, 7 predicted proteins | sample Palsa_T0_2_FD_201948 | JGI IMG/M metagenome (GOLD analysis project Ga0302325, IMG submission 201948) | Peat permafrost microbial communities from Stordalen Mire near Abisko, Sweden - Palsa_T0_2 | ecosystem: Environmental > Terrestrial > Soil > Palsa > Peat permafrost | place: Sweden: Abisko... | reverse complement strand
GCGAAAGCCGCCACACTGTTTACCAGTCGATCGGCCCCCACCTCGGTGGGGTTATCAACCAGGATGGGCATCCCCGTCTTGATGCCCGGCTCCACAAACATTGGCTTGAGATTGAAATATCGCTCGCAGACCTGGCGGAGGGTCGACTCGAGAGGCGGCACCACCGAAGAGATGATGATGGCCGAGACCCCAGCGGCTTCGACCTTCCGCATGGCGAAAAGGTTTAGAAAGAGCACGCCATATTCGTCCGCCGTCTGCGTCCGCAGGGTGCTGACCCGCCAGTGGGTGATCAATTCATCGGAGGCGAGGCGGTAAAGGCCGAGGACGGTATTGGTATTGCCGACGTCGAGGGTGAGGAGCATAGAGTTTCCGTCATTCATCCCGGACGCCACCGGAGTGCACGGTGCGCAGGCCTTCGGTTGTGCGCACCCGAAGAAAACCGCGGGAATCAAGACCCGCGGTGACGCCGGAGTAGCCTGAGCCCTCGTCTACGTGCACGCGCCTGCCGCGAATCCAGGTAGAAGCACCTTCCAGGCGGCTAAGGATGTTCAACGCCGCGCCGGTTGTCTCCGCACTGAGCGCTTGTGCCTCCCGGTAAAGCGATTGTAACAAAGCGATCAGCAGATCCTGGCGCGCCCAGGATCTCCCGGTTTCGCTGCGCAGCGAAGACGCCAGAAGTGCCAGATCACCGGGAAAGCTATCCTGGTGCACGTTGATGCCGATGCCCACCACGGCATGGCGGACGCGCGTGACCTCAGCGTTGAGTTCGGTCAGAATGCCGCAGAATTTTTTCCTGCCGAAGAGCAGGTCGTTGGGCCAGCGAATATCGGCTTCGAGCGACGTGACCTGGCGCACCGCCTCCCGCACCGCGAGCCCCGCAGCCAGGGAGAGCCAGAGGATATCTGCCGGCGCCACTCGCGGACGGAGGAGCACGCTGACATAGAGGCCAGCTCCCCGGGCGGAGTGCCAGCCATGGGCGCCCCGGCCGCGGCCGGCCGTCTGCTCGTCTGCCAGGTACACCCTGCCTTCCGGCGCGCCCTCGTCGGCTTCACGCATGGCCAATACGTTGGTGGAGTGGATGGAAGGAAAGTAGCGGACGTTGCCGGCGAATGGAGTCCCGGCCAGCGCTTCGTCGATTGCAGTTAAATCGTAACCGTCTTCTTGGGCGGGATTCAGCAATAGAACGTCCTAGTGTCGTTTGGGGTAACTGGAGAAAACCGCAGGTCCCTCCGCTACGCTTCGCTCCGGTCGGGATGACAATTCTGTGGGACCATCGACTGCCATTCCTCTGACCGCTTCTAAAGCCGTTTCTGCAAAAGAACTGTCATCCCGACCGGAGCGAACCCGGATTTCCTGCACGCGGATCTCGCCAACGGCCACGTGTGCGGCTTTCAGTAAGGAAAGCCGCATGAAGCTCGCGGACGCCACCAAGCTCAACAGGAAATCCGGGGTAGCGTAGCGGAGGAACCTGCGGTTCAATACTCCCCTAGAAAATGTCCGTCGTCACTCGCATGCTCAGCTCAACCGTGGCGGCCGATTGCGTCAGGGCGCCCACCGAAATAAAGTCAACCCCGGCGAGGGCGTATTTGCGGATATTCTCCAGCGTGATGACGCCGCCCGAGGTTTCCAGTGGGATGGTAAGACCGCGACCGCGCACAACAGCGACCGCCTTCTTGGTCTCGGTTGGGGACATGTTGTCCAAAAGGAGCGACTCCGCCCCGCCGTCCAGAGCCTGCTCCAACTCCGCCAGAGTACGAACCTCGCACTGCACCGTCTGGCCGGGAGTTCGCGCGGCAAAGGCGCGGGCCAGAACCTTAGCAATACCGCCGCCCAGCCCAATGTGATTGCTCTTGATCAGAATGCCGTCGGAAAGATCGAGCCGATGGCTCTCGCCACCCCCGCAACGGACAGCGTATTTGTCCAGTACCCGCAGGCCGGGAACCGTCTTGCGCGTGTCCAATACCTTGGCTTTAGTCCCGGCTACGGCGTCCACGTACTCCCGGGTACAAGTCGAGATGCCGCTCATCCGTTGCATCAAGTTCAGAATGACGCGTTCGCAGCCCAGAATGACGCGAGCATTGCTGCGAATCACGGCCACCGCCTGACCCTTCTTGACCCGGACTCCATCGAACATCTCGGGGTGGTTAATCACCTCAAAACGGCTCGAAGTCCTCTTGTCGAGCCGGATGAAGATCTCCAGAAAGCGGGGAATACAACCCAGGCCGGAGACCACGCAATCCTGCCTGGCGAAGACAGTGCCCGACGCCCGCAGTCCGGGTTCGATGGTCATGGCCGTCGTGACGTCGTTGGTCGCCCGGTCTTCTACCAGCGCCTGTTCCAGGGTGGCTTCAACACGCCTGCTCTTCCAATCCATTGGCCTTCCTTAGTGGGCCTTATCGTCGCAGTCCAGGCTCTCGAGCGCATTGCGGGTCTTGGGAATCAGCACGCTCAACTCAGCGGTGCGGCGGCGCAATCCTTCCACCACGTTCGCCGGTGCCTTGGCAAGAAACCCGTCATTCGCCAGCTGGCGATCCGCATTGGATAGTTCCTTCTCAAAGCGTGCCAGCTCCTTCTTCAGGCGCTCGCACTCTACTGCAACATCGATCGTACGCTCATAGAGGACGGCTACGTCGAATCCCGGTGCCGAGCGGACGGCCGTGCCTTCGGGCATGGTCTCGACAAACTCTATGGCCGAGACCTTGGCCAGGCGGCTAATGATGTCAGTGTTCTGTTCGATGCCGGCCCGCTCAGCAGCATCGACTCGCAGGAGGATAGGCACGGCGGCCTTCTCTTCGACACTCAGCTTGCGGCGCATGTCGCGCACCGCGACGATCAGCTCCTGCATCCGCTCCATCTGCTTCTCGGCCGCCAAGTCAAGGAGATCCTGTCGGCCCTGAGGGTAACGCGTGAGCGCAATCGATTTGGCGGGAGGACGATTTTCGTACAGCGCATGCCAGATCTCTTCGCTGATAAATGGCATAAACGGAGAGAGCAGGCGCAAGGCCGACTCGAAGACCTTCAGCAAGGTGGCGAGCGCCGCACGCACCGGCGTTGGGGGGCAGCTGAAATCAAGGCGCAGCTTAACCACCTCGAGGTACCAGTCGCAGAAGTCTCCCCAAAAGAAGCTATAGAGGGTGTTGGCCGCCTCGTGGAAGCGGTACTCTCCCAACGCCTCGTTGATCAAGAACGTAGTGCTTTGCAAGCGGGAAAGGATCCATCGGGCCTCGAGTGGGGCGTCGGGATCCTCGGCTGGCCCCTCCCCAAGAAGACGCAAATCGATGGTGATACCGGCCTCTGCGGCTCGCTCCATTTGCATGAAGATGAAGCGCGCGGCGTTCCAGATCTTGTTAGCGAAGGCGCGATAGCCGTCGGTGCGCTCTTCGCTAAAGGCGATGTCTGTACCCGGCGCGGCCATCGCGGCCAGCGTGAAGCGCACCGCATCCGTCCCGAAGCGCTCTACCACCTGGATGGGGTCGACTACGTTGCCCTTGGTCTTAGACATCTTCTGCCGATCCGCATCGCGTACCAGCGCATGGATGTACACCTCGCGGAAAGGCACCGCATCCTTCAGGGTCCGCTGGCTGCCGTCGGCCAGAGGCTCCTCCAGCATGAAATGGCAGCCCAACATGATCATGCGGGCGACCCAAAAGAAAAGGATGTCGAAACCGGTGACCAGCAACCGGGTGGGATAAAAAGCGTCCAGATCAGGCGTATGTTCCGGCCAGCCAAGGGAAGAGCAGGGCAACAGGCCGGAGGAAAACCAGGTGTCCAGCACGTCCTTTTCCTGCTCGATGCGATCGCTTTTGCAGTGGGCGCAGGCCTCGGGCGTGGTACGGGCCACGGTGATCTTGCTGCACGCGGCGCAGTGCCAGGCCGGAATGCGATGGCCCCACCACAGCTGGCGCGAGATGCACCAGTCGTGGATGTTGCGCATCCACTCAAAGTACGTCTTGGCATATTGTTCGGGCGTAAGGCGAATGAAGCCCTGGTCGACCGCAGCAATGGCTTTGTCCGCGAGCGGCTGAATCCTGATAAACCATTGCGTCGAAAGCAGAGGCTCAACCACGGTTTTGCATCGGTCGCACTTGCCGATGGAGTTCACGTGGTCGCGCACCCCGGCTAGCAGTTGTTGCGCTTCCAGATCGGCTAGAATCCGCTGCCGCGCCTTGTATCGGTCGAGACCGGCATAAGCGCCCGCGGCAGCATTCATGTGCGCCGTTTCGTCCATGACACTGATGGAAGGCAGGCCCTGGCGTTGCCCCAAGGCAAAATCGTTGGGGTCGTGTGCGGGCGTCACCTTAACCGCGCCGGTACCAAACTCGCGGCTCACCCAGCTATCCGTAACGACGGGAACCTCGCGTCCGGTCAGAGGCAACTGCAGCATCTTGCCGTGCAGGTGAGCATAGCGCTCATCGTCCGGGTGGACGGCGACGGCCACGTCACCCAGCATGGTTTCGGGGCGGGTGGTCGCGACGGTGACGAAGCCGGGCTCGCCCACGACGGGGTAGCGGATCTCCCAAAGCTTGCCCTGCTGCTCCTCGTGAATTACCTCGATGTCGGAGATAGCGGTCTGGCAGCGTGGGCACCAATTAACGATATACGCGCCACGATAAATGAGCCCCTGCTCGTACAGCCGGACGAAGGCCTCACGAACAGCCGTCGAGCGGGGAGCATCCATGGTGAAGTACTCGCGTGACCAGTCGACGCTGGTACCCAAACGGCGCATCTGGTCCAGGATGGCCGCGCCATAATGCTGCTTCCATTGCCACACCCGTTCCACGAAAGCTTCGCGGCCCAGTTGCTGGCGCGTTTTGTGCTCTTCGGCAAGCTGGCGTTCGACCATCAACTGCGTAGCGATGCCGGCATGATCGGTGCCCGGAATCCACAGAGCCAGGTCCCCGCACATGCGGCGCCAACGAGTGAGGATATCCATCTCGGTGTGTTCCAGCATGTGTCCCATGTGCAGCCGGCCGGTGACATTGGGCGGGGGCAGCAGCATGGTGAAGATGGGGGCAGAGGAGGTAGCTTCCGCGCGAGGCACGGAAAAGAGGTCCTCTTCAACCCAATAGGCTGCCCAACGATCTTCGATGGCAGCCGGGTCGTAGGCTTTGGGGAGGTCACGAGGCATGGGGGTTTTCTTTCAACCCCAGTGCGGGGTACGGGATGAACCCGTACCCCGCACCATGGGTGGGGCTTTAGCCCCTGAGGGAGGGGAGTTCCTAGAATGGATTGAGCTTGTCGAGCCCCTTCTTTTTCTTCTCTTTGCTGCAAGACTCATCGCTGGTATTGCATTTTGGCGCCTTGGGCTTCTTCTTGCCGTTGGTAGCACCGGCATCGGTGCCGGTCTGCACCTGGGCGGCAGTCCCACTTTTCACATCGTTGGTCTGTGCTGGAGCCTCGGCCGGCTTCTCCACCGGAGGTAGAGGCTCATTATTGGTCGGCCCGACCGCCCCCAACCCGCCAGGGTTCTGCGCGCCGGGCACTCCGGCTGCTTTAGCCGCGGTAGCAGCGCCGTCCGGCGTAACCGGCGGGCCTACTGGCACGGCCGTGGATGGCGGTGTAGACGTAGGCGGTCCAGATTGCGCCGGGGCGGCGTCTGTGGTGCTGCCTTCACCCGTGCTCACGATGCTAGCTCCGATAGCCGGTCCGCCACTGGCCGGTGCACCGCCGCTATCGGCGGAGGGCACATTCTCCAGCTGAAGCGTCGAGCCGGCGCCGGCTTCGGGTGCGGCAGGAGTTCCGCTCGCTGCGGTGGTCGTCGCCGGCGGTCCAGGCGCGGCCACGGCGGGTAGCGGTTCACCCTTGAGCGCCGCGGTGAACAATGCTGTGTCACGCTTATGAACATCGGGCGCCGTGATCGCTGGAGGGTCGGTCAAAGTCGGTTCCCCGATACGCGCCGCATTAACCGTAACCGGGCCCCGCTTTATCAGCAGGAGGGCTCGATCCTTGAAAGTGATACCGGTACGGCTTTGCTCTTCGGCTTCGCTTTCAGCGAGTTCTTCCTTGGTAGGTTCGGGTACCGTGCGATTGAGCGCGATCAGGCGTTCCCTGGCATCTTCGACGTGTGCGGCCATGGAATAGTGCGTGACCACGCGGGAGTAGGCATCCGCGGCCTGGTCATCGTAAGCCTTCATCAGCTCCTGCTTGGCCTTGGGATTGATCTGGGTCAGGCCCTGAACATAGCGGGCTTCGGCCGCATAGGCGTCTCCCAGGCCGATCAGTGCCAGGTCGCTATGGCTGTAGAGCGGATAACTATCAGTAACCGTCTGCAGGCGGGCAATGGTCGCTGCCCAGTTCTCGTGTGTGGCGTAAAAGCTCCCGATCTGGTACTCGCGCTCGGCCTGCACTTCCTGCACTTCCCGCAGCCGCTGTTTGGCCCGGGGCACAAAGGTAGAATCGGGGAACTGCTGGATCATCGTGCGGTATTCCTGCTCGGCTTGGTTGGCATTCTTGGGGTCGCGATCGGGCTTCTCCATCTGCATGTAGTAGATGTCGGCGACCTTCATCTGCGCTTCAGCGGCTTCCGGCTGGTTGGGAAAAAAGGTGATGAAGTCCTTATATTCAGCCTCCGCCTGGGTCAGCGCGGCGGTGCCCCCTTCTTTGAACCAGCTATCGCCTACAGCCAACTTGGCGCGCATCTGGTATTCGGATTCCGGGTAGGTATTCAGCAGGGTCTGCAAGTCCAGCCTGGCGACATCAAACTTGCCCTTCTTCATGGCCTCCATCGCCTTGTCGAAGAGCTCCTTGTCCGGCTGCTTCGAAGCGTGGCCGGCGAGGGGGTCGTCCTGCGTGGGCTTAGTCGCCGGTTTGGAGGGTTTGAATATGCCGAACTGAGCGGTCGCGGGGAGCGCGCAAAGCAAACACAGGGTGAAAAGCCGGAATAGGAAACGCTGCATAGCACCTCATGGGCAGGGGCTCGGCCGGAGCCAAAATCGTGACCGGTTGTGGTGCCCCGCCACAGCGGTCGGTATTACTTGCTTACTTAATGTTAAATGGCGGCGGCCCGCCTGGAATGGAAATTTTGCTCTCGGCGGCCCTGTTCAGCTTCCTGCGCCAATTTCAGCAGGACACGGGCCTCGTGTTCGGGACGCCCGGAATCGAAAACTGCGCTGCCGGCGACCAGCAAATCGGCACCCGCCTCGACCACAGAGGCAATGGTCTCGTGGGACACGCCCCCATCGACCTCGATTCTGAAGTTGAGATCAAGTTCAGCCCGGAGTTTTACCAGATGTCTGATCTTGTCCAGCGAGAAATGAATGAATTTTTGACCTCCAAAACCGGGGTTAACGCTCATCACCAGCACGTGATGGACCATAGGCAGGATTTCGATCAGAAAATCGACCCGGGTGGCGGGATTGATGACCACCGCGGGTTTCATGCCGTGTTGGGCGATCAACTCCAGGGTGCGATGCAGGTGGCGGCAGGCCTCGTAGTGGACGCTGATCCAGTCGGCCCCGGCATCTGCGAACTCGGCGATGAAATCGCCTGGATTTTCAATCATCAGGTGGCAGTCGAGCGGCAGGCTGGTGACTTTGCGCAGAGACTTAACGACGGGAGGCCCCATGGTGAGGTTGGGGACGAAATGGCCGTCCATGATGTCGATATGGATGGCAGAGCCACCGCCGCGCTCGGCGGCCTCGATTTCCAAGGCCAGCTTCGAGAAGTCGGCAGAGAGGATGGATGGCACTAATTCAACCATGGTTCCCCCTCAAGATGCCCTCAGTGTAGCAGGAGTCTGTAAAGAGCAAAGCGGGGCTCGTGCTTTAGCAGCGAGAGCGTTTCTCCCCGGTCGTTGTTGAATACTCCGGACTCGCGATCAGCCACAGATCAAAGCGTCGCAGGCCAAAGGACGGGTGCCGGCGGCAATGTGCCGCTGACCGATCTGCCAGGAGTTACCTGCACCAGCGGCGGAAGCGGGAGTGCGGCTGCGACACTGAATTCGAACGACAGGAATGTCTACCTGGGCCGTGGCTCGAAGGTCCTCCTCGCCATTTCGGCCGGCCACTGAGCCCCTCGTTGCCGGGAGAACCAATGCCGGCTTATTATTCCCGCCATGTCCTGCGCGAGAACATCCGCGGCCTGTTGTGGTGTCGTTCTTCTTGCGTCAGTGACCGTGCCTGGCTACGGTCAAGTGAGCTCCGGCCAACCTCAGGCGTTGTCAGTCAGTCCACCATCGCCGACAATGCAGACCACGGACAGTCCAGGCCATATTGCCGTTGTCGCGCCGACAGCTGTGGGTGAAAAGCTCCGCGCGGCATCGCAGTCCTGGTCGCTGCAATCAGTTCCCCTTGGCCGGGGGCTCGAACGCGCATTGGAAAAGTCGTCGCTCACTGGAATCGGCGCTCTACAGTTTCACCTGAAAGCCAGCGTCGAAGATCCCATGAATCCATCCTCGGATTACGATGCGGAGATCGACGAAATTTGGGCAGGTCCGAAGCAATGGCGCCGCACGATCGATTCCAAAGGATTCCGGCAAACCATCATCGTCAATGGGGACCAGGTTAGCGAAAAGAACGACGGAGACTATTACCCCCTGTGGTTGCAGAACTTTATCAGAGCCATCTTCGAGCCGGTTCCCAATGTTCAGCAATGGGAGTCCCTGGACGCCAAATTGACCCAAACGATCTTACCGAACGGTGAGCGCATGAACGCGTGCGTTGGAGCCAGTGCAGAAGTGGGGACCGAGGCGGTAAAGAGCAGCGTGTACAGCGACCTATGCCTTGATGGCAACGGAATGCTCGCCTTCTACAGCTCCCCGGGATACAGCATGGAGTTCTACGACTATAAGAGCTTCGGGAAAAAAACCGTTGCCCGCCGTTATGAGAGCCATCCGAAACCGGGCCTGAGACTCGTCGCTAGAATTACTCTTCTGGACAAGCTAAAGGATCCGGACCCATCTTCATTCGCCATCACGGAACCGACTTCGCCACGGGAGCGGCTGCTGTCGATCGGTGTTCCGCAAAGTATGGTTGAACTCGCGATCTTGCATGCGCCACCCATCGTTTGGCCTCCCGTGCGCAGCGGCAGAACCAGCGGGATGCTGAATATGTACATTTCCATGGACCGCAAGGGGCGCATCCGCGAGATCTATCCTCTCAACTCCGACAACGCCGAACTTGAAGAAGTCGCGCGAGAACACCTCCTTCAGTGGCAGTTGAAGCAGCTGACCGTGCACGGAAGCCCGGCTCAGGCAGAATCGACGATTACCTTCCACTTCGATACAAACCAGCTTCCCTCTACACCCGCTCTCGCCGATCAAAGCCCAACCGGTCCTCCCATCCGGGTGAACGCGAAGCTTGCCGGCAAGCTGCTAATCTCGCATCCCACTCCGGTGTATCCGCAGGACGCGCTGCTAAGTCACCTCTGGGGCACCGTTGTATTGGAGCTTACGGTTGATCGTGAAGGAATCCCAAGAGACATTCGGGTGCTCTCCACTCCCGATGCATCGTTGTCGCGATCCGCGGTGGATGCTCTGCGGCAAGCGCGCTATCGACCCTATCTGGTGAACGGCAGGCCGGCGGAAATTCAATCCACCGTTGATGTTGATTTCACCCTTCAGTGACGCAGGATATTCCCAGGTTCCGCAGAATTGACCCTGTTTCTGTAGGTTACGCGTGCCATTGGATTGGAGGCTTGGCCAGCTCTTCTGGGTTTGCGCTATTAGCACGCGCGGCCACCCGTGAAATGGCTCGCAGCAAAGGCTTTCGCGGCACCACCCCATCCACTCCGGCGAACACCATCTCTCCCGTAGACCGCGTTGCGGGCCGGTAAAACCATTGCGCGAAGAGTGCCACGTGGTCCGATAAAGTCTGCGACGACAACGATTTAGGAGCCAACTGCGCGAGCGTCCCCAGAGCCTCCTCAAGGCGCAACTCCAGCACATCTTTCCCGGCTACGACCGGGTTTCCCGCCAACGGAACAGGCTCCAGCGCAAAAGGATGAGCGAAGAGAGAGCTGGACCCCGACCGCTCATTCGCCAGCCGCATGCCAAGAATCGAATAGAGTGCCGGCCCACTCCACACTCCCCGGTGCAAAGCGAAGAGCGCGACGTGGTCAAGCTCATCTGACGGCTGCACCAGGATGCCGCTGAGTTGGGCCAGTGGGTGAACCGCCTCACTGGCCAGGTGGGCTACCGCCTGCACCTTCTGGATCCGCTGGTGGATGGCGGCGGCCCGTTCAAATTCCATCGCGTCCGATGCTGCGTTGCGCTCGCCCTCCAGCTTGGCCAGCATGGAGGCGCCGCGCGTGGAAAGAAAAGCAAACACATCTGCTGACTCCTGCTGATACCGATCATCGGAGCAGCCCTTATAGCAGGGGGCAAGGCACATCTTCATCTCGGAATAAACACATCCTGGGAAGGCTGGATCGGGGTTTAGGTCTTCGGTGCAGCGGCGCAACAGAAACAGGTTCAGCATTTCATCCGCGTACCGCTCCGCCGCCGCCCGCGACGGAAACGGACCGAAAAGCGCGTTGGCTGCAGTCTTACTGATCTTGGCCGTTACGTAAACCCGGGGATAGGGGTTGTCGACCGACATCCGCAAGAAAGTCGGAGGTCGCAGGCGCAGGCGTTTTTTGGCCCGGTCGCCAAAAGCGCGCACGGAGGCCTGGTAAAGGCACAAAGCGGACTCGAACTCGGACCCGGTGACCGTGTACTCAATATGGTCGACCATGTGCGCCAATTGCAGGCGCTTGGTGCGAGGCGGTTCGCTTTTCCCTTCGGTGGTCTGCGGTCCACGCAGAAAGCGCATCAGCCGGCGGCGCAAACTGGGCGTTTTGCTCAGATAAGGCTCGGCCGCGGGATCGGCGGCGCATAGCGCAAACACAGCCGGAGCCTCAGGGAGGCCACCCAGGCTGGCGCGGGGATCAGCCGGATCGAAGCGGATGGAGTTGGCTAGACCGGCACTCATAGGCCCCCGGAAGACTCACTCGTCGGACAGTCTCCGCCCGACCAGATGATTATTCCCCGGCGATGGTCATCCCGTCGATGCGCAGGGTGGGTGAGGCAACCGATCCGCGAAATTCCAGGTCGTTGGCGATCGCGGTGATGTTGTTCAGCATCTCCTTCAGGTTGCCGGCGATGGTGACCTCCTCCACCGCGAAGGTCAGCTCTCCATTTTCGATCCACAGACCCGCAGCGCCACGGGAGTAGTCGCCAGTCACCATGTTGACGCCGAATCCCATCAGCTCCGTGACATAGAAGCCCACCTTGACTTCGGCCAGCAGCTGCTGTGGCGTAACCGTGCCCTGCTCAAGAAAGAGATTGCCGCCGCCGATGCCAGGAGTGCCGGCCAGCCCGCGCGAAGCATTTCCTGTGCTCTGCATATTGAGTTTGCGCGCGGTGTAGGTGTTCAGCAGGTAGTTCTTCAAGATGCCATTTTCGACAATGACCGTACGTCGTGTGGGCAGGCCTTCTCCATCGAACGGTGAGGTTCCAAAGAGCCCGGGCATCGTGCCGTCATCAATAACAGTCACGTTGGAACTGGCAACCGGCTGCCCCAGCTGGTTGGCCCAGAAGGATGTGCCGCGATAAATACTGTCTCCATTGGCAGCTTCAAAGATGTTGCCCACCAGCGAGCG
>Ga0302325_10028386_pt1 | contig 11578 bp, 8 predicted proteins | sample Palsa_T0_2_FD_201948 | JGI IMG/M metagenome (GOLD analysis project Ga0302325, IMG submission 201948) | Peat permafrost microbial communities from Stordalen Mire near Abisko, Sweden - Palsa_T0_2 | ecosystem: Environmental > Terrestrial > Soil > Palsa > Peat permafrost | place: Sweden: Abisko... | reverse complement strand
CCGTAGGCCGGATCGGCTCACATCTGGACGTAATCGCCGCGGTCCTTCGCTCGACCATCGAACGCGCCAGTGAACGGGCGGCCTTCTCCCAAGAGCTCTTCGAAATCGACACCTGGACCCTCCGGCCGCTCGCGGCGGCGCTCAATTTCCAACTGCGGCCGGATATGGCGCTTATCCGATATACGGTGCGCGCCACCTTTCTGACGATGGCCAGCGTCATCGCGCTCAAGGCGCTCCACCTGCATCACGGCTATTGGCTTCCGTTCACAATCGTCGTCGTCCTTCAGCCCGATTACGGATCGACGCGGCAGCGAGCGGCCCAAAGGGTCGTCGGAACGCTTGTCGGCAGCATCCTGGCGAGCGCGCTTCTTTGGCTCCATCCGCCGGGCGCCATCTTGATCGCCGCTATCGCCGCGACGAGTTTCACCTTCATCTATTTCATCAAGAGAAACTATGGAATCGCGGTCGTTTTTATCACCCTGTTCGTTGTCCTTCTGACCGAATCGAGCGGACCAGTTGATATCGGCTTCACCATCGAACGCCTGGTGATCACGACGGCGGGCGGACTCCTGGCCCTCGGAGCGGCGCTATTCTTCTGGCCCACCTGGGAACGGAGCCGCTTTCCGCCGATTCTCTCCGCGGCGCTCCGGGCCAATCGCGACTATCTGAAAATTGTCGTGGACCGTGTGATCGCTGGGCGAGGCGGCGATGACGAAGTCATTCGCGCGCAGCGGGCGGTCGAATCGCGCAACAGCGCGGTCTTTTCCTCACTCCGCCGAATGAGCGGCGACCCCGGGAACCGCGACGATGAAATCCAACGCGCCGCGGCGCTCGTCAACGGCAACCAGAGAATGACCCGGGTCCTCAATGTCCTCGCCCGCCAGCTGAAGGCGGGGGGAGCCGTGAGCGGCGGCCCGCTGCTGACCGAGTTCCGCGACCGCGCATGCGAGGCTCTCGAAGCGCTCGCTGCGGCGGCGGAGCGTGGCGATCCTCCGCGCGAAGCTTTTGAAGCCCTGCGCGCGGAGCTCGACCGGATGGAGGCCCCTGCGGCGGCCGCCGATGCCACCGGCGAAGAGGGCCTGCGCCAATCGTGGATCACCGCGCAGCTCGGCCGCGCTAGCACAGAGCTCAGTGCGATGTTGCTCGCATAGCTCTGCCGGAATCGGGAGGGCAGGCCACGGTCCGCGTCGTCGGAGAAGCCAAGGCCCGGATCTGCCCTCAGGCCGGCCGCCCAAGACCGCCGGCATCGTGCGACGCCGGCCGGAGCGCGGCCCAAAGAGGGCAGAAGGCGGCTTCAACTCCTCCGCTAACCGTAGCCTGCTCTCCCGATTCCGGAGTCAGTTTCCTGCTTCGCAAAATAAAACCTACCCGAGCTTTGCTAGCGCTAATGCCACAGCGAAACCGATGAGGACAAGGCCCATGGTTCGGTCGATCCAGGGGCCAGCGCGCAGGAAGTTGCGGCGCACCGATTCTTTGGTGAAAAGAAGCGAGACGGCGGAGAACCAGAGCAGGGTCGTCACGGACATCCACAGGCCGTAGCAGGCTTGGATCCAGCGCGGGGTGCTCGGATCGATGACGGCGGCAAAGAGAGCGACGATGAACAGCGTCGCTTTCGGGTTGAGGACATTGGTCAAAAATCCGGCGACCCACGATGCGCGGGGTCCGGAGGCGGTAGGGTGGTTTGCGCGCTCGGACGGGACGGCATCGGCCCGAGCCGCCGCAAACTCGGCGCCCCCTGCCCCGCCTGTGCCACCCGCCCCAGCGCTCACCGATCGGCCGCCCCAAATCTGCCCAACACCGAGCGCTTTGAGCCCAATCCACGCCAGATAGGCCGCCCCCGCATATTTTAGCACGGCAAACGCGATCGGCGATTCCCGCAGGAGCAATCCGATTCCCAGCAGCGAGTAGGTAACGTGAACCAGAATGGCGCTTCCTATCCCTACGCTTGTCCAAATCGCCGTGCGCCGTCCGTGCGCCAGGCTCTGGCGCATCACCATCGCAAAGTCAGGACCCGGGCTCGCGAGCGCGAGGAGATGAGCGAGGGCGACCTTCAGGAATTGCGCGCCCATTACGGAGAGAGCCCCATCGCATCGGTTCCGTCAGAGAGCAGCAGAACGGTGCGAAGGCATCAAAACGGCTCAAAGATCGGGCGGGACGGTGGCGAGCGCCTCTTCGATCGTGGTGAGGCCCTCTTTCACCTTGAGCAAGCTGTCCTGATGCAGCGTCTTCATGCCATCCTTCACCGCTATCTTCTTGAGCTCTGAAGTTTCCACACGGCGATTGATCGCGGTCACAAGGGATTCCGTGACCGTCATGAGCTCATGGATGCCGACACGACCCTTGTAGCCGCTGCCACCGCATTTTGGGCATCCCTTGACATTGTGGTGGAATATCTGGCCTGACCAGCCGATCGCTTTCTCGATCAGCTCCTTCTCCCGGTCCTTGGGCTCGTAAGCTACCCGGCATTGCTTGCATACACGGCGCATCAGCCGCTGGGCGCACACGCACAGAAGGGAGGATGAAACCATGAAGGGCTCAACACCCATTTCGGTGAGCCGGGCCACCGTTGAAGGGGCATCATTGGTATGGAGAGTCGAGATGAGCAGGTGGCCCGTCAGCGCGGCCTCCACAGCGATCTCCGCTGTCTCGGTGTCCCGGATCTCACCGACAAGAATAATATCGGGGTCCTGCCGCAAATACGCGCGGAGCGCGGTCGCGAACGTGAGTCCGATTTGCCGATGCATCTGCATCTGGTTGATCCCTGGAAGCGTGTATTCGATGGGATCCTCCGCGGTGCGGATCACGATATCGGGCGTGTTGATCTCGTTGAGCGCCGAATACAGGGTCATCGACTTTCCAGAGCCAGTCGGGCCGCAATGCAGGATCATGCCATAGGGCTGGCGGATGCAGGCTCGGTATCTCGAGAGATTCTCGTCACTGAAGCCGAGGGACACCAGCGGCAGTGTCGTCTTCTGCTTGTCAAGAATGCGCATGACGACGCCCTCCCCGTAATTGAGCGGAGCCGTCGATACGCGCAAGTCCAGGTCCAGTCCTTTCTTGGTGTACTGCTTGAAGATGATGCGTCCGTCCTGGGGCATGCGGCGCTCCGCGATGTCCATGTCGCACATGATTTTGAGGCGCGCGACCAGGCCCGGACCGACCTTGACCGGCAGCCTGAGCTTCTCCTGACAGAGTCCATCGATTCGGTATCGGACGATGACTTCCTTCTCCTGGGGCTCCACGTGGATATCGCTCGCCCCAGCATAATAGGCGTCCTCGATAATCCGCCCGGCGAGCTGGATGATAGGCCCCGACTCTTCGGTGACGTTCTCGAGCTCCGCCTCGACCTCTTTGCCGTATTCCGCGCCAATCTGTTCGACCACCTCGTCGAAACCCGAGGTGCCCCCGCCCCCCTTGTTGAACTTCTCGCGGATGTCCTTTTCGCGCGCCAGGAGTCGCACGACGCGAAGTCCCGTCATTTCCTGCACCTTCGTGGCCAGCGAAACCTCGAATGGATTCGCCACCGCGATCAAGAGGATGTCGCCGACCCGGCCAACCGGAAGCACGAGATGCTCCTGGCAGAATTCCTGGGGCACCCGCTCGAAGGTTGCCGCCGTGATCCGGTAGCGGGTGGCGTTGAACGGCGCCAGTCCGAGCGCACGCCCTTTTGCCACCAGGCATTGGAACGGAGTGACCTTGTAGCTCTCCTGGAGCATCCGGTCCATCGCGTCGCCACTGAGGTCTTCCGGACGCGCAGCCATCGCATCGCGCTGTTCCGGCGTCAGTCGCTCCATGGCGACAAGATGGGCAAGGATCTGGGTCTGGACTTTGCCGAGGGCCATCGGAGTGGAAAGGGGTGGGGTTAGGCGGGTCAGCGGCTCACACCGGCGGCGACGCGAGCTTTTCCAGGTAGTCAGCGATATTTTCGAGCGTCGTCCCGTACCAGAGCACCGGACCCTCGCAGCGCTTTTCCCAATAGGTCCGAACAGCGGGACTCAGATAATAGGCAGTCGCCATGAAAGTGAACCCTTCCTCTTTGTCGAACGGGACCGACCACGTGGCCCAGCAAGCCCCCGGTTCGAGCCCTTTTCTGACCTCGTCCGATATTTCGTAAGAACGCAGGTCGACCAGCCCGATCCCTTCCACGTCCACCAAATGCTGCAGCACGTCCTCTTCCTGCAAAACCTTGCTCTCGTAGGCCAAGATGCCGAGGACCGTCGCCTGACGGGGCTGGTTCTCCCCGGCAACAATCAGCATTCGCTCGTTCGCCGACTCCAAATCCTCAATCTTTACCAGGTTGTGTTCAACGAGTCCCGCGCCCATGAGACGGTTGGCGCGCATCATCAGCGAACGGAATTCGGGGGAGATTACGGACACGGGTCGAAGGACGTTAGGCTCGGCCGCCACTGAGCCAAGGACGAATGCTGGGGCACTGGACTTTTAACATTTCCTTACGCAGCAGCCTTCGCGGACACCTCGCGGTATTTCATCACGCGCTTCATGAGCTCCGCTTTCAGACGGGGGAGCCCCTTGCCCGTCGCACAGGATATCTCGATGAGGGATACCTTGTAGCGGCGCTTGAATTTCGCCAGATTGGCCGCGGACTCGGGCAGGTCCATTTTATTTGCGGCCAGAATCCGGGGCTTCTTCAAGAGCGCCGGATCATACAGCTTCATTTCGGCGAGTAGATGCCGGTAGTCTTCTCGCGGATCGCGGCCGTCGGTTCCCGCCATATCGACCATTACCAGCAGAAGGGAGCACCTTTCGATGTGCTTGAGGAAACGGTGTCCGAGGCCCCGGTTCTCGCTGGCGCCCTCGATGAGGCCGGGAACGTCGGCTAGGAGCAGCCGGCGATCGCCGATGACCTCGTCCAGATATTCGATCACCCCAACCTGGGGATGCAAGGTGGTGAACGGATAGGCTGCTGTCTTTGGATGGGCCTTGGTGATCGCGTTGGTGAGGGACGATTTGCCCGCGTTGGGAAATCCCACCAGGCCTATGTCCGCGATGGTTTTCAGGACCAGGCGATACTCTCCCTGTTCGCCGAGTTGTCCGTCATTGGCCCGGCGGGGCGCCCGGTTCGTCGAGGTCTTGAAATGCGTATTGCCCCAGCCGCCATTGCCGCCTTGGCAAAGAACGATCTTCTGCCCGTCGGCCGTCACTTCGGCCACGATCTGTTCAGTCGCCTTGTCGGTGATGACCGTTCCCAGCGGAAGTCTTAAGATGGCCGGGCGGCCCTCGCGGCCATTGCAGTCCTTGCCCTGCCCGTGCTCGCCCCGTTCGCCCTTCCAATGGGGCTTGTACTTGAAATCGATGAGATTGTTGGTGTCGTCATCGCCGATGAGAATGACGTCGCCGCCGCGGCCACCGTCACCCCCATTGGGGCCGCCCCACGGCTCATATTTCTCGCGCCGGAATGATATGCAGCCGCGGCCGCCGTCGCCGGCCTTCACTTTGATCGTGCACTCGTCGACAAACAGCATTCCGCCACACTGCACGAGTCCGCACGCGGGATCAAGGTTGGCTAATCGCCTGTGCTAGCCCGATTTGGAGGAAGCTGGGTCCGCCTCGTCGGAGATGCCAAGGCCCAGACCTGTCCTCAAACCGGCCGCCCAACACCGCCGGTCCCGTGCGAGCCCGGCCGGAGGGCGGCCCAGAGAGGACAGGATACGGCATCAACTCCTCGGCGGACCCAGCTTCCTCCAAATCGGGGAGCGTCGGCGGGGCTAAAGGGGGATCTGGGCCAAGGCCAGTATTTCCGCGCGGCTTACTTTGGGGCGGGGGACGGGAGCAGGGGCTGAATCCAATCCGGCTGAACGGGCGGGTTCGGGCCATCGAGAGATAGGCGCCATTCCTGGTCGGTCAATCGGCGATCGGAGGGCGACTCGTAGTAGGTCATCACCGAGCCTAGACACAGCACGGGCCGACCCTTCCACGGATAAACGACATATAGCATCCGCGGACGTCCCACGGCGACCCCCAGTCCACGGTCCGCGGATGCGTCCTGGAAGACGATGGTCCAACACGGCGCCGTGTCTTTGGGTTCCTCCCAGGAATCCGACTCGTAACCCATAAGATGCGCCGCAGTTTCGCCATAGGCTTTCAGCACCAAAGCCTCGTCGCGAGTCCAGTCTTCGCCCCGGAGCTGCTTATACGCCATAGCTTCAAATTGCCGGCTCAAACGCTCCAAGGTCAGCCATCGCTGCAGCTGTTCGGGGTCGCTAAATAGACCCATGCTGGAAAATCGGTCGATCGCAAAGGACACACTTCCGGCAAAGGCTTCGAAAAACGCAGGGTTGGGTTCGACGAAACCGGCCGGGTGGATCGTCACTCCGAGCGTGTGTAGCTCCAGTTTGGCGTGCAGCTCGGCATCATGCCGCAATTGAGCCCAACCGGCCAAGGCCGTCTGGAGAGATTTTTGCTGCCATGCCTCGGAGCTCATGAAGGCCGGAGCGCCCACTACGGGCGGCACGAAAAGGGTACGCAGGCTTTCTTCGTAGCGCTCCGGGAGTGTGAGCTCGATCCTCGGATTCCTCTTCGCAAGGTCAGCAACGACGAACAGCCCAAAATCATTACCCCGCTCTTTTTCGACCAGCGAGATCGCCAGGGGAGACCCCAGCCATCCAGCTACCTCCAAGCCCTCCGGCCATCTAAAAGGCGGACCCTGATGCTTGGCCCAGCGACTCAGAAAGAGGTCCTCCGGCAATCCCGTAGCGGGTAGAATATGCAGAATCGCCTCCTCCTGGTCCGCAGACGACGGCGGCGGACGCAGCGCGTCGTTCATCTCGGAGACCTTTTGCCGAGCCTGGAAATTCACCCTCCTTCGCAGTGTGGCCAGCGCCCTTTCGGTCGATTCGCGAGACAGGCTGTCGACCAGGATCGGCGAGAACTGAAAGAGATCGAGCCCAGGACCGTCCCCTTTACCCCAGAGTTGCTCCTCCCCGGCACAAAAGTCGGCCAATTCCTTGCTCGTCCGATAGTCCCTGCTGGAATCCGCCAGAAGCCCGATCGCACCGAGCTCCCGTTCGCGGCTCGCGCGGAACGGAACCATCTGCAGCCAGCGGGTCGCCCGGTAATAACCTTCCAGCTCCGGATCTCCCGCATATAGCCCGATCGGTCGACACCGCCGGTAGTCGATCGCCCGGAGTGTGCGATCGGCGGGCTCAAGCCAGGCCGGCAGCTCAACGGCCGCTGCCGCCACTATTTTCTGCGTCTCGGCCGAAACCTGTGCCTCCAGTTCGGAGTCGCCCAAAGGAAGCGACGAACCCAAACACCGCAACGCAGGCCCGATGACCAAGGCCAATTGCCGGAGATAAGGCGCCGCCGCGGCACGCGGCACATGAGCGTCCGCCAAACGTGGATTCAGCCGCGTCCAAGAACGCTCTAAGATCGCCCGCAACTGCTGGGCTCGGCTCCGATCGAGGGGTCGCATCGAATTTCCAAGCAGTCGATGAAAGACATTTACCAGCGAATCGCTGGTGATGAAGGGAACGGCCGGTGTGGCCACGTAGACTTGGAACGACTCCTTGAGATACGGACCGCCGATCGCGACGCCCTCCTTCCCTAGCCGCTCGATCGTCCCCGCGCTCAATCCCTCCCTAACCGCCTCGCTCTGCCATGTGTAGCCCTCTGGCATTTCGACGCCGGAAATCTCCGCACGCATACCATGCGCCCTCAATCGCTCCACTTCCGGCGATTGCGAATAGGCTTTCAAGTAGGCGCGCATTTGTTGCCCGTACGGAGCCAACACCCGAGTCGCCTCATCGGGTGAAAGATTGTCCACGTTAGGCGCCATAGGCGCGGACGGAGGCACACTGTTGGCGGCACGCCCCGCAGGAGCGACAGACCCAGACTCAGCCAGAACCGCAGGGGAAAACACGCCGGCACCCCACGCCAGCCACGTCAAAGTACGCCACATCCGAGGCATCTTTGCACAAGAGTCGTGGGGACGACCGGTGTCGAGCTGATCGCATCAGAACCAAGGCCCTCTACCCGCCTCCCATTTTGAAGAGAGAGACCGGCGACGCCAAAAATCCTGCGCTGCTAGGGTCCCTCCAAATCGGCGAGATCGGCTTGCAGGGCAGGATTCCCCTGGATGTCGCGATGACGGAAGCGGGAGCGCGGGAGGTCGAGACGCTGCTCAAGAGAATCGAATATGGAATTCTCGCGTGAAGGCTTGGAGCCCGGGAGATTGCCCCGGGACTTTTCGCCGCGCACGGGGTACGGCATCAGCCAGGCTTTGGGAAATGCGTGGCTTCAGAGCAACCGGTCACCGGCATTGGTCGTGCCGAGCGCTATGGCCCCAGAAGAACGATGTGTCCTTCTGAACCCCCTGCACCCCTCCTATTCGAGGTGCACCTGGGGGAATTTCATTCCGATCCAACTCGATTCGAGACTCTGGGCCGCTTAGGCTTGCGGCCAAGGCATTCCAAGTGCAACCGCCGTTGCCAATATTTTGTCCGGTTTCTAAACGCACGGGCATTAGTGTGTGTTCCCACACTGAGATGAACCTGAGTGAACCCCGTCCTGCGACCGTCGAGGCGCACCTTCCGGCAAGCGACTCGGAACTGCTGCGGTGCTATGTCGAGGCTGGTTCGGAAGCCGCTTTTGCCCATTTGGTGAGCCGGCACCTCAGTCTGGTTTATCACTCCGCTCTGCGGCGGACGGGCGGCCGCTCCCATCTCGCCGAGGAAGCCAGCCAGGTCGTCTTTGCGACCCTCGCGCACCGAGCGGCTGCCCTTGCGCGACACGAATTCCTGTCTGGATGGCTTTACACGACCACCCGTTACGCGGCAAATCGGATCCTGCGCGACGAGCGCCGGCGGTTGCGCCGCGAAACCGAGGCTCATCTCATGCATACGAGTTCTTGCCCCGAACCAGAAGTAAACTGGGACCGTCTGCGCCTGGCGCTCGATGGCGTCATGGATGATCTGCCAGAGAAAGAGCGCGAAGCGATCCTGCTGCGGTTCTTCAACGGGAGGGCTTACGCCGAACTGGGAGGGGCCTGGCGGTTGAGTGAAGACGGAGCCCGCAAGCGTGTGGATCGCGCGGTCGACCGGATGCGGGCCCTTCTCGCCGCGCGCGGCATCACCTCCACGACCGTGGCGGTCACCGCGCTGTTGACCGGGCAGGCCGGCCTGGCGGCGCCCGAAGGCTTGGTGGAGGCAGTCGTTGGTGGAAGCCTCTCCTCGGCCGCCGTGGGTGCGCTGACCTCGACGATCGCACTACAAATTATGGGCACTAAAATATCATTGGGAATCGCAGGTGTTCTCGGCATCGCCGGGTTCCTCGGCCTCTCGGGAATCGGAGTCGCCGTTTACGAAAATCACAGGGCCCAGACCACCCAGGCGGCCCTGCAGGCCGCACAAAACGAATTTCAGACGGAGCAGGAGCGCGTCCGAAAGCTGGATCACGACGCGCAGGTGGCCGAGACTCGAGCAGCCAAGGCCCAGCAGAATCTGGAGCAGTTTCGAACGACCGCCTCGACGCACTCGGCAGCCGAAGCGGCGGCGGCGAAAGCGGCGGCGGAGCGGTCCCGTTCACCCAACGCACAAGGGCGGGATCCTCAGGCCGACGGAATCAAATTCCTGGCAACGTATGGACAGGCTCAGTCCATGCTGATGGAAATTGGGAAGGCCCAGATCGCTCGGAATTACGCTGACTTCTACAGGTCTGCCGGCCTCACCCCCGCGCAAATCGAGCAATTCGAGACCCAGACCGCGGCATTTTGGCTGACCAACATCTCCGTGTCGCCCGATGCCATTCATCCCACGGCCAATCAGCTTCCCGACGGCCAATTGCAGCAAATCTTGGGAGACTCGGCTCTGGCGCAATTTAAGGACTATACGAGCACCCTGGGCGCGCATGGGTTTGTGACGGGCGTCGCGACCACGGTCGCGTTCACGGCGGATCCGCTCACCAACGAACAGTCGGACCAACTCACCCAGCTCGTGTTGTCAAATAGCACAGGTCCCAACAACCGCAGCGTCAATTGGTCGGCGGTATCCGAACAAGCTAAGACGATCCTGTCGCCTGCGCAGTACCAGGCCGCGCAAGGCACCTTTCTCAACCAATTATTCCAGCAGGGAGTGAACCAGACCCAGAACGCCGCGGCAGCCGCAGCCAAGGCGGCTGCCGCGGCAAAATGATCCCATGAACAAGAGTAAAATCCTGTGGATCACGCTCGGAATCACCGCTGCCGCCCTTGGTCTTGGGTTCGCATGGGTCGAACTTGGCGCCACACAACAGGCGGAAGCCAGGATCGTAGAGATTGCCGGCAAGCGCTCGGCGCTGAACGCGCACGCCTCGGCCGTCCGCCAGCGGATCGAAGCGGCGGCCAAGAGCGAGGACGACTTCAAGGCTGCTCTGACGGAAGCCCGGAGCAGGTCGCCAGGGATGCCTAGGCCGACGCCCGCGCAGAATTTGGCTGCCCTTCTCGAGGCGCATCCAGAATTGCGCGCCCTTCGATCCACCTCGTTTAGGGCCAATCTGGCGCTGACGTATCTGCCCCTCTTCGACTCGTTGAAACTCTCCCCTCCCCAGATTGAGAAGTTCAAGGACCTATTGACGGAGCGCGAAGAGGAGCGCCTGGATCTTCAGTCGACGGCTCAGTCTCAGGGCTTGCCCATGTCGGATCCGGCCATCGCCGCTCTGCGGCAGCAGCAGGACGACAAGCTTCACTCCGACGAGGTCGAACTCCTCGGAGATGCCGGCGCCCAGGCCGCCCAACAATTCGTGCGGATGCAGCCGTTGGAGAATCCCATCAACGACATGGCCAGTTTCGTCGCCCACACCGCCACCCCGCTCACGGCACCTCAGGCCGAGCAGCTGCTCAACGTCCTCGCCGCTTCGAGCAGCCAGTTTCAGGCCGGAGGCACGGCCAATCCGCAGAACGTCGATTGGCCGGCAGCCCTGGCGACGGCCAAGACCTTCCTGACGCCCGCGCAATATGCGGCCCTGAGCGCCGAGTCCCAGCTTCCCCAGGTATTCAAGCTCTCAACACAGTTTTTTAAGGCCGAAACGGCGCAAAAGTAAGGCCCAGGCGATAGACTCGCCTTTCGGCATTCCCCGGGTTCCTCAGCCAGATCCGTCTTGGCATATTAGGCAATCTCGCTTCCCTCTCTCTCCACGCCACCCAGCAGGCGATCGCTCGCTTCGATCATAAAACTCGGGGGCTGGACCCGCTTCCGGCCCCGCGGAAGCCGGGTCCGCCGAGGAGTTGAAGCCGTATTCTGCCATCTCTGGGCCGCGCTCTGGAAGGGCGTCGCACGATGCCCGCGGCCTTGCGCGGCCGGAATTGATGGCAGATCCCGGTCTTGGCTTCTCCGACGAGGCGAACCCGGCTTCCGCGGAGCCGGAACTACGAAGCCGCCCCCCTCAGATCGAAATCTTGATCCCCTTGCGCAGGTAAGTGGGCACGTCCAGATCCTGCCCATCAAAAAGATTTCGGTCCGTCTTCTCGAACTGGCCCCGCGTCTCCAACTCGCCAAATCCGAACTCATCTTGCTTCGCCTTGGCCACCGCCGCCGAAGCGGCCAAATCCGCCGCAGTCGCCTCCACCGGAGCGGCGGGCGCCGCG
>Ga0302325_10028385_pt1 | contig 11578 bp, 8 predicted proteins | sample Palsa_T0_2_FD_201948 | JGI IMG/M metagenome (GOLD analysis project Ga0302325, IMG submission 201948) | Peat permafrost microbial communities from Stordalen Mire near Abisko, Sweden - Palsa_T0_2 | ecosystem: Environmental > Terrestrial > Soil > Palsa > Peat permafrost | place: Sweden: Abisko... | reverse complement strand
AACCCGGGAGAGCGCGTTACGCGCCACTTTCCCAGGGATCTCTACACAGGCTCCCGAATCAATTTCTTCAATTCACAAATCTTCTGAGGCGGACATTATTTACCAGCCCCAGAGCCAAAAAACTAGACCAGATACTGGAACCGCCAAAGCTCATGAACAGCAGCGGAATGCCGGTCACCGGCATCAAACCCGCCACCATTCCCACATTCACAAGGATATGGCAAAGCAACAAGGCCGCAATCCCCATGCAAATGTACATACCCGAACGGTCGGACGCCATCTGCGCATTCTGAACTATGCGCATCAGCAGCACAAAATACAGCGACAGCACAATCACAACGCCTACGAATCCCTGCTCTTCGGCGAATGCCGAAAAAATGAAATCCTTGTACGGCACGGGCAAAAACCGAAGCCGCGTCTGCGTCCCCTTCGTCCACCCCTTGCCGGTCATACCCCCCGATCCGATCGCGATCTTCGACTGGATCCTCTGGTATCCCTTGCCCTGAGGGTCTGCGTCGGGGTTCATAAAGCTCACCAAACGCTGCCTCTGATAATCCTTCAAAAAAACCGATCCAGCGGAAACAGCCAACGCCCCCAGTACAATCAGGACGGCGATATACTTCCAATGCAATCCCGCCAGAAACACTCCCACCAGCAAAATAGCAACATACGTGAGCGCCGTTCCCAAATCGGGCTGCAACAATACCAGCCCAACCGGAACCAGCACCAAACCCGCCAACTTCAAGGTATCCCAAATATCCAGATCGTCCTTGTGAAGATCGGTCAGGAACCGGGCTACCAACAATATTATCACCAGCTTGACAAATTCCGATACTTGTAAATGAAATCGGCCGAAGGCAATCCAGCGCGTCGATCCGAACGCCGCTTCGCCCAGGACATAAGTTACCAGCAACACTCCCACCGACCCGAGGTACAGCATGGGGACGAAATGCAGCAGCGTATGATAATCGATGGAGAGCGCTACCCACATCAAAACCAGACCCGTCGCGACGTAGAAAGCCTGCATCCACCAGTCGCTGCGCGAGCTCGTATCGAGGGTAGCGCTATAGATCTGCGCCACGCCCACGACACAAATGACCAGCGCGATCAGCAACAGCCACCAATCGATATCGCGGAAGGAAAGATAGCGGGACATATCGGTTCCGGTTCAGCCCCGCATCAGTTTTGCCGGATGGGCGGAAGCTTCATGGTGACTGCCGAAACCAGCTTCTGCGCCGCGCTGTTCGGTTGCTGCTGAAGCGCCGCCACGCGCGCTTTCTTATCGAAATATGCCTTCAGCACATCGCGCACAATGGGTGCGGCGTACTTGCTCTCGAAGCCGTGCTCGAACAGCGCAGTCACCACAATCTCGGGCTTCTCGCAGGGAGCGAATCCCACAAACCATGCGTTGTCCCGGAATTTTTTATCTTTGCCTTGGGTCTTGACGAAATCCGCCGAAGCCACCTGCGCCGTACCGGTCTTCCCGCAGACCGCGATGCCCGGTATCGCGGCCCGGACGCCGGTCGCGCCGGCTTCATTCACAACGCCGTACATGCCACTGACCACGTCTTTGACATTCTGCGGATTCAGACTCCACGATACGGGCGTCTCTTCGGGGGCCGCCTTCAACAGGTGAGGGCGCCGCCAGATGCCGCCCATGGCGATGCCGGCAATGGCGCGAGTCAATTGGAGGGGAGTGACGGTCAGTGCGCCCTGACCGATGGACACCGAAATGGTTTCTCCGGCGTACCATTTTTGGCGTTGGTTGCGCAGTTTCCATTCCGGCGAAGGCATCACCCCGGTGCGCTCCTGCGGCAGGTCGATGCCGGTCAATTTGCCATACCCGACCAGATCGCCGTAGTATGCAATGTTATCGATCCCCATCTTATTGCCGACGTTGTAGAAGTATACGTCGCAGGAATCCACGATGCCCTTATGCAGGGCCACCGTGCCATGGCTGGCATGGCAACGGAAAACGCGCCCGTAAAACACTGCGCTGCCGCCACAGTGCACCGTCCACGTGTCGTCGATGGTTCCCGTCTCGAGCCCGGCCAGCGCCATGATCGGCTTGAAAGTCGAGCCCGGCGCCTGCGCATCCTGAATCGCGCGGTTCAAGAGAGGATGGTCCGGATTGTCGTTGATCTCTTTCCAATCCTTGGTCTTGATGCGCCCGGAAAACTTGTTCGGATCGAAGGTTGGCCGGCTCACCATGGCCAGCACTTCGCCATTATTCGGATCGAGCGCCACCACCGCCCCGTTCTTGTGATCGACGCCTAGTTCGGCCAATCCGCTATCCATGGCAAGCTCGGCTACGGTTTGCAAATCGAGGTCGATCGTGACCTGCAAATCCTTGCCGGGAATGGCAGGCTTGTTGGCCAGTTCCTTGCGAACTTGCATGGCGTTATCCACCAGCACCTGGCGTTGGCCGTCCACGCCTGTAAGCCAATCGTTATATTGACGCTCGATGCCGGACTTGCCGATCACCTGTCCGGGATTGTATTTGCCGTATTCCGGCAGATCCAATTCCTGCTCGCTGATTTCGCCGGTATACCCGATGACATGCGCCATCATGCCGTTCCCTGGATACAGCCTCGGCTGGGAATGAATCAGCACCAACTCCGGAAAGAAATCGCGGTGCGATTCGACGAAAGCAAGATCGCCCGGGGTGAGTTCTCCTTTGAGCACGATGGGCTCGTACTTCGGCCGGGTGCGGTAACGCCTGACGCGCGCTAAGAGATCGTCGTAATCCAGATCCAGGCCTTGAGCGATCGGCCGCAAATCTTCTTCTTTCATCGATTCACGGGCTAAAAGTAATGTAAAGGAAGAATGGTTATCCACGATCACCCGGCCGTCGCGGTCCAGGATACGGCCACGCGGCGCGATGATGGGAACCGACTTAATGCTGTTGGACTGGGCGCGCTCATCATACATCTCGGGGTTCTGAACTTGCAGCCCCCAGAATCCGGCGATGAGGAGGAGGAATACGACCACGCTGCCGTATTGGAAGATGGCGATTTTGCCCGACGCGAAATTCGCATCGTCGCGCAGGGGCGGCTTCTCGGCGGGCTGTTGATCGAGATTAGGGTCGGTAGGGGGCAGGATCACAACTTCGCGCAGCACGCCGCGCTCATCCATTATAGTAGCAGGTGGGTGTTACGTGGCGCACGCACTCCTGCGTGCAGCGTTCACAATCGTGTGAACGCGCTTTTCGACCGCCGCGAGCAAGCGTCCCCATGAGTGGGGACGCTGCACGCAGGAGTGCGTGCGCCACACATCGGAAACTAAATGCGGCGCTCCGCCCTGATTCTCTACCTCTCGCTTCTCGCCAATGTCATCGTCTTTTTTCACAAGCCGCTATTTAGCTCCGAATTCCTGTTTCCGTGGGATTTCCGCGGCGTCCAGCTGCCGCTCATCACTTTCCTGGCGGATGAACTGCGGCATGGCCGGTTTGCACTTTGGAACCCTTATAGCTATTGCGGCTATCCGGTGTTCGCCAATATCGAGGCGTGCTACTTTCATCCGCTGATTCTGCTCTGCGCATTGATTGCGTCGCATTCGCCGGCTAATTTGCCGCAACTGCTCGAATGGGCGGTGGTGTTGCAGGTTTGGGTGGCGGGAATAGCCGCCTACCATTTCCTGCGCGAGCTCGATGCCGGCCACGCGGCGGCATGGACGGGCGCAATCATCTTCGAAACGGGCGGGTACTTCGCCTCGCGCGCGGAGCATATCGGCGCCATGATGGCGGTGGCGTGGATGCCTCTGGCATGGCTGGCTGTGCTCAAGCTGCGCAACGGATTCCAATTCCGCTGGTTCGCCGCGCTCTGCGGCGCGCTCGGAATGTCGATTCTGGGTGGCTTTCCACAGCCTACGCTGGCGGTATTCGCCTCCACCATGATGCTGTCGATCTTTCTGCCCGCCTGGCGGATGGCGAGATTTCGACTGGTGGCTTATTCTCTTGCCGCCTGCCTGTTGGGAATCGGTCTGGCCGCGGTCCAGTTTATCCCCACGTATCAACTGATGCAGAATAGCGTGGCCAAGTATCGCGCCGGATGGCTGGGATCGGGCGGCGGCCTGTATTGGCAAAGCCTGGTTTCCTTGCTGCTGCCGGATCATTACAACCAATTCGATATGGCCCGTTTCCAAGGCCCGGGAGACCCCAGCTTTCTTTACCTCTACTGTGGCGTCGGAGGCCTGCTGCTGGCCATCTTCGCGCTGGGCGCCGTGAGTAGACGGAGCGCATGGCTGCTGGCTTCCATGACCGCATTCGGCTTGCTCTGGATGCTGGGCGAGCACACGCCCATGTGGCGTGCGGCGTATCCTTTATTACCCGTCTCGATCCGTATCGGCATCCACCCCGAGTACACGTACTGCATTTTCTGCTTCGGCCTGGCTGGATTAGCCGCGCTGGGTTTGCAGGCGTTGCCCGTCAGAGAAACCTTGCGGTTCGCGGCAGGGGTATTGATTGCACTGGATCTTTTCGTGGCGGGTTCGGGCCGGCCCATGAATCTGGTCGCCGTGCAGGTAGAACCGGGCGTTACTCAGGTGGCCTTTGAAGGGAGCGCGCCGCTGCTGCGGGCTGTAAAGGGGTTGGTTGGTCAGCAGACGCCGCCATGGCGTATCGATAATACCGAGGACGCGGGCCTTGACTGGGCGATCCAGGCGCCAATCAGCCGTATTCCCACCGCCAACGGGGTGAGTCCGCTGGCCCTCGAGAATGAGATTCAGCTTCGCTTGTTTCTGCACGACGGCCACCCGTGGGGCTGGTATTACCCGGTTGCCAAGGCGGAGTCGCCGGTGCTCGATCTCATGAATGTCAAATATGTAGTGACTCGTTCGCAGGATGCGGCGCTGCTGGCAGCGGCGCCGCGCTTCCAACACGCGGCGAGCCTTCCGCTGGGGTTCGAATTATTCGAGAATCTTGCGGCGATGCCGCGATTCTTTCTGGTTCACGAAGCCGTTTATTCTCAGTCGCTTCCGGACACGCGGCGGCTGATTGCGGATGGAACGGTAGATCTGCACCGGACGGCAATCACGGAACGGCCAATCTCGCTGCCGGGCGGCCTCGGCGGTGACGAAGCCGTGCAGACACTTGAATATCAGCCGGGATGGTTACAGTTGAAGGTGAGCGCGCAGCAGCCCGCGTTGCTGGTTTTGGCGGAGAGCTATTATCCGGGATGGATGGCATGGGTAGATGGAAGCCCATCGGAAATTTACCGCGCGGATATCGCCTTCCGGGGAATTCTCGTGCCAGCCGGGACGCACACGGTGAGCATGGAATTCCGCCCGGTAATCTTGCCTATTTCGATTGCGGTGTCGGTAGGAACAGCAGCGGGGCTATTGGCGTTTTTCTGGTGGCGCAGGCGCTTCCGCCCGCGGGTCCCGGCTTTGCGCTGCTCCTAGCCGTGGGTCCGATCGGAACCAAAATTAACCACAGATTTGCCTCGGCGCAGCCTGTTTTGTGGGGCAGGATGGCATCCTGCTCGGCCATTGGGCAGGCCGATTGCCAATCTGATTGCCAATCGGCCGCAGGTTGCCATCCTGCCCCACATAGCGGCAAGCCGCAAACCTCCTGCTACCGGTGTCAGGAGGTTTTCGGTCGGCAGAGTCAGGCCGATTTTGACAATCGGCCGCAGGTTTTGACAACCTGCCCCACATCGCTTCAGCCACTAGCTTGCGGCGGCGCAGAATCATCGCGGCGCGCGAAGAATCAAATGGATAGTAGTACAAAAAAATCGTCGCCTACGCCGCAGCCAGGCTGCCATCCCCGCCGGGATTCAGGTTGCGCATCTCGAGCAGCGTATTCAATCCGCTCGCGAAGAGCGCGGCCTCGGCGGCGACGCATCCGGCCGGCGTGAGCCGTTCGATGATGCTGGTGCGATTGCCCGAGATCGCCAGGCGGTTGGCGGGGATTGCGGCGTAATCCAGCAGGTCGCGGCTCTGTTGAGCCATCGTAAGTCCAAGCCACTCGCGAAATGCCTGTACATGGAGCCGCGCTCTCGTGCGGGCGTCTTCGGCGGAAGCGGATTCGTCCTGGCGTCCGGCCAGGAAAGTCAAGCGGCCAAACACGGTGGGAAATCGAGCCGCTTGCGTGGCCAGATCCGGCGGGGCCTTGGTCCGCGGAGCCGGCGCTTCCTCTTCCTCGACGAAACAGCTTTCAAAAGCGCGACCGAGGATCTCATCATTCAATACGTAAGGCAGCTTTTCAAAATGGATGAGGTTGAGGGCGTGGAACAGGAGATCGCGCGGTTGGCAGCGGCGCAGCGGCTTACCGGTCCGGCGGAAGTGCTTATCGAGGAAGCGGTCGAGCAGGCCGGGCGCATGCGGTATGCGGTGCGCGACGCAGGAGCGTTCGAAGATTTGTGCGAACTCGGCATCGGAAGGGCCGCGTAACAGCATTTTGTACTGAATGCGGCGCAGAAAGGCTTCGTCGCCCAAACTGGAGGGGTTCAAATTGGTGGAGAACACCAGGAACGTTTCGAACGGCGCCGTCATCTTTCCGCCGGTCAGGAAGTTGAGATAATCCACGCGCCGCTCCATGGGCACAATCCAGCGGTTCAATACTTCGGCGGGCGTGGCGCGCTGGCGTCCGAAATCGTCGATGAGGTAAATGCCGTTATTGGCCTTCAATTGAAACGGCGCTTCGTAGATTTTCGACGTCTGATTGTGACGCAGATCGAGCATATCGAGAGACAGCTCGCCGCCGCTGACGATGAAGGGGCGCTTGCATTGGACCCATCGGCGGTCGTGCGAGCGCTCAACGGCAATGGTCAGGACGGAAGGCTGCTCTACTTCGACCGCCTGGTGATAAATAGGGTCGAAAAGCTGGATAATATTCCCCTGGCATTCAATCGCGTAGGGCACGAAGACAAGCGAGCTTTCCAGATTGTTGAGTTGTTCCACCAGGAAGGTTTTTCCATCTCCTGGCTTCCCATACAGCAGCAGCGAATTGGCCGCACTGATCGCCGGGCCCACTTGCGAGAGAAGGCGCTCCGTGATCACCATGTTGCCGAAAGCGTTGCGGAGAGCCTCTTTAGTAAGCCATCCCTGGCGGGGCCGCTGCAAGCGCACCATCTCGGCATACTGCGCCAACGGGACCGGTGCGGGACCCGAGTATTGACTGGCCTCCAGATGTTCGCGGGCGCGGTTCCTTCCGGATTCGGTAAGGGCCAGCAGCGATGCAATGCGACCCATTCCCAGCGAACGCTTGACCTGCACGTGATGTTGCAGAATCAGAGCTTCCAGAAGGTCGTGAATCACGCTGAACTTCAGCCCTAGCGCCTGGCACAGATCCTGCCCGTAGACTTCGCCGCGGAAGTAGAGAATCTTGAGAAGCAACTGTTCCAGCAGCGTGGCGCCGAGACCCGTCTCCTCGAGCGATTCGGGCTCAACCGGGGCGTTAGGTCGGCTGTCCGGCGTATCCATAAGGCGTATCGATCGCTGATGTTTAGAACAGTACTAGCATTACCTGAGGCCTAGTCGGCGTCTAACCTCTAGAAGCCAATCCTAATTGGAACTTAAACTTAGCCGCATGCGAAAGCTGCCTAAAGTTAATTAGGTACTGATAGTATCGTAAAGTACTCAATCGGCCACGGCCCGCTGGACCGTGCTCTCGGCCGGCAACCTTAGCCGGGCGATACAACCAGGACCATCGGTGCGGTTCTCGAGCGTAAGGGCGCCGCCGTGGCCTTCGGCGATTTGGCGGCTCAGTACCAGGCCGATTCCGGAACCACCGGGCTTGGTGGTAAAAAACGGCACGAACAGATTGGCGGTGCCGGCTAGACCGGGGCCCTCGTCCTTAATCCAGATTTCGAGCATGGCGCCATCGCGCCTCCAACCCGCCTTCACACCTCCGTTAGTGGTAAGCGACGCATCCGCGGCATTGCGCAGCAGGTTGATGAGCACTTGTTCCAGTTGGTCGGGGTCGCCTTGGATGGCGATGTCCGGGCCGGTCATCACTTCGACGGGAATGCGCGTTTCAAAGCTGGCTGCGCGCCCCACGCAGGCCGCCACTTCGAGAGGTTGCAATTGCGGACGCGGCAGTTTGGCCAGGCGCGCGTAGGAGCCGATGAAACGGCTGAGACTCTCCGAGCGCGCGGTGATCACGCTGAGTCCGCGGCGCATATCGTCGCGCCAGTCGTCGGCCAACTCTTCCCTGGAGACGATGCCGAGCAAGCTGCCGGCGATTGATTTGATCGGCGCCAGCGAATTATTCAGCTCATGGCCCAGGACGCGCACCAGCCGTTGCCACGCTTGCAATTCCTGCTCGCTGAGGGCCTGGGTCAGGTCGGAAAGCACGACCAGTTCGAGCGGAAGACCGCGTTCGCGAATGCCGGTGCGGCGCAGGCCGAAGCGCCCGGCCCCGCCCGGAAACGAAGCTTGCAAGGTAGTTTGCGGCGGTCCGTCGAGACACGCTTCCATGTGGAGCTCTTCGGCGGTCTGGCCGAGCAGCATTTCCTGCTGATTATCGAGCAGACGTTCGCCGCCGCGATTCACCAGGCGCAGGCGGCGATTTTCATCGAAGGCGAATATGGCGACATCGATTTCGCGCATCACCGTCCGCAGCAGCGTGGTGGCTTCAACCGCTCCCAGCCTCTGTTCGCGGAGCGTGCTGCCGAGTGTGTTGAACTCGCGCATCACCTCTCCCAGCGCGTCGTCTTCGCGATAGGAGCGGCCGCGCACTGAAAAATCGCCTTCGCGTAGAGCGCCCAACAGGTTTGAGAGCGTCTGCAGCGAGAATACAACGCGCTCGCGCAGCGCAAGAGCGCAAAAGAACCACGCGCCCACGATCACCACGGTGATGGTGATCTGTACCGAGGACTTGTAGTCGCCGCTCCAGATCAGCGCCAGCGCGCAGACCGAACCGGGCAACGCCGCCAGAATAGCCAGCAGGACGATATGCCCTTCGTAACTAACGCGACTTGGCCGGATGCGGCTGCTCATTAGTAGGGCGGACCCCCTGGTCCGCGGCCGGCCCCCCGGCCGGCCTTGCGGGATTCGCGTGAAGCTGATTTTGCCAGGCGAAGAGCGGGTCCAGGGGGACTCGCGCGGACCAGGGGTTCCGCCCCACTTTTACAATCCATACCTTTGCAGCCTGCGGTAGAGCGCGCTGCGGCTCAGCCCCAATGCGTTGGCGGCGTGGCTAACATTGCCATTGAATCGCGCCAGCGCCTTCTTGATTAGCAGAGCTTCCACGTCTTCGAGGCTCATGTCTTCGAGGCGCAACGGACCCTCCCGGCCGGTGCGCAGGCCCAAATCGGCGGAGCGGATGGTCTCGCCTTGGGCCATCAGGACGGCGCGTTCCACGGCATGGTCGAGCTCGCGCACGTTGCCCGGCCACGCATGGGAGAGCATCGCTTTCACCGCCCCTTCGTCGAAGCCGGTAAGCGGTTTGCGGTAGTGGCCGGCGTGCTGACGGAGGAAGTGGGTGGCTAGCACGGGGATGTCTTCGCGGCGGTCGCGCAAATTTGGCAGACGGATCTCAATCGTGTTCAGCCGGAAGAGCAGATCCTGGCGGAAGCGGCTCTCAGCCACGGCGGTATTCAGATCGGCGTTGGTGGCGGAAAAAACGCGCACGTCCACGCGGCGGGTCTTCGATGAGCCAACGCGCTCGAAGTCCCCGGTCTCGAGCGTGCGCAGAAGTTTGGCTTGCAGGCCCTGGGAAATATTGGCGATCTCGTCAAGGAACAGCGTGCCGCCATCGGCCATTTCGAAGCGGCCCACACGGTCGGATTTCGCGTCCGTGAAAGCGCCCTTCACATGGCCGAAAAGCTCGCTTTCAAAGACGCCCTCGGCGAGTCCGCCGGTGTTGACAGTGACTAGCGGGCGCGTGGAGCGCAGCGAAACCGAATGGAGAGTCTGCGCCACCAATCCTTTGCCGGTGCCGTTTTCGCCGGTAATCAGGACGTTCGCATCCGATGGGCCCACGCGCGAGATCACGTCGAGCACGGGCCGCATGGCCGCCGATTGCGCGATCAGCTGGGGGAATCGCTCGGCGCGCAGCGCGTGGTTTTCGGCTTCGAGCCGTTGGCCCTTGCGGAGCGCGCGCCCCAGCTCGATCTGCGTCTTGAGAATGGCGGAGAGGCGCGCATTGTCCCAGGGTTTTTGAATGAAGTCGCGGGCGCCGCGCCGCATCGCTTCCACGGCGAGATCGACCGAACCCCAAGCGGTCATCACGATGACGGGCAAGGTGGTGTCGAGCGTTTGAATACGGTTGAGCAGCTCCAGACCTTCTTGTCCGGAGGTAGTATCGCGCGTGTAATTGAGGTCCATCAGAACGGCATCGAAGTCGCGCGATTCGATGGCATCGAGGGCCGCCGGCGGCGAGTTAACCGATTCGGCCTGGAATCCCTCCCCTTTGACGAGGAAGCGCAAGGCTTCGAGGACATCCGGCTGATCGTCGGCAATAAGGATGCAGGGCGTAGATGATTTCATCGGGTTCTATCGGTAGTGCAAGGGGTATGAACCGGCACTTGACGGGCCAGCGATACTTGATTGAGACTCAAGCACTTATGATACATGGTCGTGGCATCAAAGTGTCCGCTCATGGGACAACGAGGACAGAATTGCTTCCGTAATCCTACCGCTCTAGAACCGCGTTTACGGGATCAGATGCAGCTTTTTCCCGTGCGGAAGACGGAGTACGCCAAAGGCGCGCCGATCCAGAGTAAACAGCGTTTCAATCCCTTCACGGTTTGCCAGGTGCGCCAGCGATGCATCGGCAAGCTGGATTCCCAAGTCTTTATATTTGGCGAGGATTGCGGCAATTCCGGGGAGATCCGCGTCGCCCAGCGGAATAAGCTCGAAGGGGCGGCCTTGGAAAGAGGAGAAGAGCTTCCGGATCGCCTGTGGGTATGCACGCAAGAGCCAGGCCGCCTCGGTAATCACGGGCCAACAAGTCAACAGAGATCCCCTGATGGAACGAAGTTGCTCGACGCAGGCCGCATGGTGTTCGTCGGATTCCGACAGGATGGCCACGATAGTGCCGGTATCCACCAGTACTTTGCCGGTCAAGAGTCACCGAACCCGTCAAAATACTTTGGGTTCGTGCTGAGGTCCCGAACTGTCCCCTTCACCGTTCCAATCAATCCAGCCTTTTTCGCATGCTCGTACGCGGTGAGCGAGCCCTCTTCCGCTGCAAGTTGCAGTTCCACTGCGCTGCGAACGAGGTCGGACTCGCGCGTTCCGCCACGCCGAGCGGCGGCCTTAAGCCGGCGGCGCAGCTCAGGGGAGAATCGCACGGTAATGCGCTGGTCTTTCATATACTACCGTCTGACGTTCTATCAGATCTGTCCGACATTGGCGGCTTAGACCGGCGAGCTACTTCTTAGCGCCCTTGTCCATCCAGCTTGTCCAATATTCCTTCCACTCCACCGCTTCCCCCGCCGGCAGCACGTGGATCGGATTCAACCCGTCCAGCATCACGGCGTACTCGTCGGTATGCGTCTTCTTCGTTTGATTCGCCAGCGCCTTGGGATGCGGGCCGTGGTGAATGCCGCGCGGATGCAGCGTCGCATAGCCCGGCTTGATATTGTCTTTACTGAAGAAATCGCCGTCGTGATAAAAGATGAACTCGTCGTAG
>Ga0302325_10028383_pt1 | contig 11579 bp, 9 predicted proteins | sample Palsa_T0_2_FD_201948 | JGI IMG/M metagenome (GOLD analysis project Ga0302325, IMG submission 201948) | Peat permafrost microbial communities from Stordalen Mire near Abisko, Sweden - Palsa_T0_2 | ecosystem: Environmental > Terrestrial > Soil > Palsa > Peat permafrost | place: Sweden: Abisko... | reverse complement strand
TCGGGCTCAGTGAGCCGCTCGCACCGAGACGCGACGAGCCTTTACGCTGAGAGGGTCGCGGCCGCGCGCGGGGACGCCGCCTGCTCCCGACGGACTCACAACGGGTGGCGAGGATGCTCAGAAGCGAGGAGGACGGTGACCGGCAAGCCGAGGCGTAAGAGGGGCCAGCGGGCATGAGCGGGACGCCGACGGCGTTCCGCAAGCGGCTTGACCGCGGAGGCCCACTGATCGCCGACGGCGCGACCGGGACGAACTACCAGGCGATGGGGCTCCCGCTCGGTGCCGCACCGGAGGACTGGCTCTTCGACGCTCCCGAGCGCGTGATCGAGCTGCACGAGGCGTTCATCGCCGCCGGCTCCGAGCTCATCCTCACCTGCAGCTTCGGCGCGACGAATCTCCGCCTCGCCGACGGTTCGCTTGCCGGGCGGGGCCGCGAGGTGAACATGCGCGCGGCCGAACTCGCACGTGCGGCGTCCGGCGGCGCGGTCATCGTCGCGGGATCGATGGGACCCACCGGCCAGCTCTGCGAGCCGCTCGGCCCTCTCAGCCCAGAGCAGTGCGCCGAGGAGTTCGCCGCCCAGGCCAGCGCGCTCACCGAGGGCGGCGTGGACGTCCTCGTGCTCGAGACATTCTTCGCGCTCGAGGAGGCGATCGGCGCAATCAACGGCGCGCAGCGGGTGAGCGAGCTCCCACTCGTCGTGAGCTTCAGCTTCGATCAGGGAACGCGCACGATGATGGGACTCTCCCCGGCTGACGCGGTCGCCGCGGTCGTCCCGCTCGGCGTGAGTGGCGTTGGCGCGAACTGCGGCCGCTCGCTCGCTGACATGGACGCGATCGTCCCGGAGATCGTCGCGGCCGCGGCGGGGAGAGTACCCGTCTGGGTCAAACCGAACGCAGGCATCCCGAGAATCGTCGGAGACTCCGTCGTCTACGACGCAGACGCCGAGACTTTCGCGGTGCACGCGCGCCGCTACGTCGAGCAGGGCGTGCGGATCGTCGGTGGCTGTTGCGGTTCGACACCCGCCCATATCGCAGCAATCGCGCGCGCCCTCGCCGCGAGCGGCGCTCAAGACTAGATCCCGAGCTCACGGGGGTGCGCGAGGTTGTCGGCCGCGGGGCGAAGCTCCGGCACGCGCCGCAGTTCCTGCGTCGCAACCAAGCCGCACCTTTCCTCCCTCGCCGGCGAGCCGTGGGAGCAGTGGGAGCCGGCGAACGTAACAAGGCTCGCACCGAGAGCCGACTTGTCGAGCGGGGCCTCGACTCGGGCCGGTTCAGCGTCGGGCCGCTCGTAGGCTCGGAGCGGAGCGCTCAGACTTCTACGCCGGTTTGCTGACCCCGGCGAACGATGCCCAAGCGGCCGGTCATCACGGGGAAAACGAGAAGGTGGCGGTCGTGTTCCAGCTGAACCACCTGGAGCCGATGGCGGGAATCGCGATCACACAGGCGAAGAAGACGATCGAGTAGAGCTATCCAAGCTGGAACGTCGACGCCGTCATGTCTCCGAGCGCGGTGCCGATCACGAAGGTGGCGACGACCGCGGAATAGGAGAACGCTCGCGACGCGCGGTCGATCGTGCGGAGCGGAGCGTGTGCGGTTCTGGGCCAGCCGACAAGGAGGCGGCGAGCAGGCCAGCGCTTCGGCGCGGTGGAGGCGCTGTAGGGAGGCCGAATCTGACGTGGAGGACGTCTGCAGCCATCGTGCCGAACGCGCCGACCATCACAACCGCGAACCAGTAGCTCCACGCGCGGTAGCGCCGCATCGAGGTTCTCCGCCGCGACCTCGCCGCGGGGGATTCGGCGGTCGACCGAACGTCTTCCCGAGGAGCTGGAGATCAGGTGTTCGGCCTACCTTCGCGGGAATGAACCCCGAGCCTCGGACGAGAGGAAACATCACGCCGCGACTCGGGCGGCGCCATCGTGTCCTCTCGTCCGATCCTTCGACCTGGTGTACCGGGCAGGTGGGGTGCGCTTTTGCAGTGTCCGGCTATGTGCGACATGCGACGCTATGCGGTGTGCGGCGTTGCCTGAGTCTCGAGTGAGAACGGCGGGTAGGGAGCGACGAGCGAGGCAAGGTAGGCCATGAGGCGGGCTTGCCAGGCGATCACCCCGTACTGGAAGCTCCAGAGGGGCGCGGGGAACGTCTCGTCGAGGAGGATCGAGATCGCGGCGACGAGCCAGACCGCCGAGCCGGCGAGGCCGAGCAGGGCGAGGGCGAGGGCGCTCGGGGTCGCCTTGAGAATCCGCAGGAGCGCGGTTTCAACGCTGGGATCGCCGGAGCGAACGATCTCGAGTCGTATTGGCTGTCGGCCGCCACCGGGTAGCTCGTCGGTGAGGAGGGCGACGTAGGCGAGTACGCCGACGAAGAACGCGACCCAGCCGGCCACCCGATCGCCGCTTTCTGCGAGGTAGCGCTGCCTGCCTTTCTGGCTGATGAGGATCGCCGCGGCGGCTGGAAGGCCGAGGTAGGCGAGCCCGAGCCACCCTCCTGTCCCGACGATCCATGATGAGAGGACGAGGACCACGATGCGCAGGAACACGTGGGCGCGGCTCATCCTGGCTGGCCGCTCGAGCCTGAAGGTGACCGGGTAGGAGCTCATGAGGGCACGCATTCGACGATCTCGACCGCGGCGAGCCTGCGCTCCGCGAAGCCGGAGTGCACGCGGGCGTACGGCGTAGCGCCACGAGGTTGACGTACTCGGTGATGGGTGATCCGGGCGGGCATGCGTTCTCCGATCGATTGAGTGGATACCATTACTATACGCCCGTACATGTACATATGTCAAGTCAGCTGGTATGCTCGTCGGGTGAGCACTTCGGCGAGGCGCACCCGCAATCCGCGAGGACAGGGCGTGCGCCTACGCGCGGCGCTCCTGAACGCTGCGCGCGAGCTTCTGCTCGAACTCGGCGATCAGGACAAGCTGTCGGTGCGTGCCGTCACCGCCCGCGCCGGCGTGACCGCCAACGCGCTGTACCTCCACTTCTCGGGCAAGGACGAGCTCCTGAGCGCCGTGATGCTCGGCGGCTACCGAGAGCTGCGGGCGTTCCTGAACGGCGCGATACCCTCCGACGCGGTCCCGCTCGACCAGCTTCGTGTGCTTGGCTACGCCTCCCTCGAGTTCGCCGATCGACGCCCCTGGAATCTACCGCGTCCTCTTCATGACGAAGGTCCGCGAGGGCGTGCCGATGCCCGCGCCCGGTGGCGCACCCGGGCTCGACGAAGGCGTCGACACGTTCGATGACCTCCGCCGGATCGTCGCCCGCTGTCTGCCCGCCGGACACGATCCCTTCACCCAGGCGACCTCCATCTGGGCGGGGCTTCACGGGTTCGCCTCACTCCGCCAGGCCATCCCGGCCTTCCCCTGGCCAGCCGCGCCTGACTATGTCGAACGACTGATCCAGGCCCACATCGTCGGCGCCGCCAGCCAGTTGCGCCCGCCTGGCTCGAGCGCTCGTGGTTCGAGCGGACGGTAGCCCCGGGTTCGGCTCAGCTGCCTGGGCTGTCCAGGACGACACCCTCAGGCAGCACGCGCGGTGTCGAACCCTCGATGTTGATGTGCGGGAGCGGCCCGTCGAGCCATCGCGGCAGGCGCCAGGTGATCGGGCCGAGCAGCTCGAGCACGGCCGGCAGCAGGACGCATCGTACGACGATCGCGTCCAGGAACACCGCCACTGCGAGCCCGAAGCCGAATTCCTTGAGCGTTCGTTCGTTTCCCAGCGTGAACGAGAGAAAGACACAGATCATGATCGCGGCGGCGGCGCTGATCACGCGGCCGGTGAGCGCGATCCCGTCGGCGACCGCGACGGATGCGTCACCCCGACGTAGCCACTCCTCCCGCACGCGCGAGATGAGGAACACCTCGTAGTCCATCGAGAGCCCGAACACGACCGCGAACATCAGCACCGGTACCCACGCCTCGATCGGCCCCTTTTGGACCCCAAGCACGCCGGCGAACCATCCCTTTTGGAAGACGGCGACGGTCACGCCGAGCGAGGCCGCGATGGTGAGGAGGTTCATGAGCGCGGCCTGGACCGGGATCACGAGCGAGCGGAAGATGACGAAGAGGAGCAGCGCCGAGAGCAGGATCACGAGCCCGAAGAACAGCGGCAGCTTGTGGGACAGGACGTGGGAAAAGTCGATGGAGCCGGCTGTGAACCCTCCGACAAGGACGGGCACGCCGGTCCTGCGCTGAAAGGCCGGCAGCACCTGGTCCCGCAAGTGATTGACGAGGTTGGTGGTCGCGACTGCCTGCGGTGCCGAGTCGGGGTAGGCCTCCATGACGGCGAGGGTGCCCGAGGGTGCGATCCGCGGCTGCGTGACGGTCACCACGTCAGGCGTGGAACGCGCCAGGGCGCGCAACGCCGCGAGCGCGCTCGCTCCGCGGCCGCCCGGGAGTTCCGCGACGAGCAGGAGCGGGCCGTTGAACCCCGGCCCGAAGCCCTGCGCGAGCAGGTCGAAGGCGTGGCGTGAACTCGTGTTGGCGGGATCGTTCCCGGCATCGCTGCTGTCGAGCCTCAACGCGAGCACGGGCACCACGAGCACGACCATCAGTGCGAGCGACGCGATTGCCAATCTCCACGGGCGCGCCCGCACGACCTCACTCCACCGCCGCCACGACAGGCGTCGCGACGGGGCGGTGCCGACCATCGCTGTCGCCCGCCGGAGGCCGAGTCGATGCTTGCCGTCGCCGCGGGGGCGCACGAGACGGCCGCCGAGGCGCCCGGCCAGCAACGCCGGCAGCAGCGTCAGCGACGCCACGAGAGTGAGCAACACGGCGATAACGGCCGCGATCGCCAACCCGTACATGAAGGCAACCCCCGTCGCGAACATCCCGAGCAGCGCGATGACCACCGTCGCACCTGCGAGCAGGATCGCCCGCCCCGAGGTGTCCATCGCCGCGACCACCGATCGCTCCACGTCTCCGAACTCGAGATAATTCTCACGGAAACGCGTGACAATGAACAGCGAGTAGTCAACCCCGACGCCGAGCCCGATCATCAGAGCCAGATCAGGAGCGATGTTCGACAGGTTCGTGACACGGGTCGCCAACCCGATCAGCGCAACCCCTGTGATCAGCCCGAGTCCGGCCGTGATCAACGGCATCCCGGCGGCCGACAGGGAGCCGAACGTGATCAACAGGATGAACAGTGCGGCGACGACGCCGACCTCCGTCGCGGGGCCGACGTTGAACCCCTCGGCCGCCTCGACAACCTGACCGCCGGCGGAGACCTCAAGGCCGGGTACCCGCACCGCATTGACCATGTCCAGCAGGGGCTTACCCGTGTCCGACGGGAGCACGTTCGCCGGCTTGTCGTAGTTGACCGTCGCAAAGGCCGTCATCCGGTTCCTGGAAACCTGGACCGCTCCCGGAATGCTGTACGGGCTCACGACTCCCGTGACATGCGGGAGCGCGGCCACGCGTGCCAGGAGCGGCGCGATCGAGCTGCGTACCGCCGGAGAGTCGATCGTGCCGCGCGAGACGTGAAAGACGATCGCGTCGGCGTCACCACTCTGAGCGCTGAACTGCTTGGCGAGCAAATCGTGGGCTCGCTGCGTCTGTGTCCCGGGAAGGCTGTACACCGTGACATAGTTCGGGCCCACAGCGTGTGCCACAACGGTCGCCAGCACCGCGACCACGACCCACCCAACGATGACCCGACCGCGGCGGGCCATGCACCAGCGAGCGAGACGCAGCATCGCTACCGTGCCCCCGGACTCGATCGGGCGTCGTCTCGGCGTGCCCGCCGCCCAGGCGGAACCGACCGTCTTGGCCTGGCTTGCATCCCGTCCCCCGTCACGACGTCCCCCGTCACGACGTCCCGCGTCACGACGTCCGCGCCGCCTCTCGCGCAGCGACTCCCGGGCATCCGCCACGACCGAAAGCTGGATGTCGTCGCCCGCGACCTGGGCCGAGCCGGCCCGAGCCTGGACGCCCTCAGAGACAGCAATATCTCCGAGAGACGGAGCCGCTGAGACGTCGAGGAAAGGTGTGCGTCACGCTCCGCGCACGGCATTGGTAGCGCTGACGCTACCACCCGCTTGACAGCCGCGCGCCGCGCGTCCGCCGAAGCGGGTGCGAGTCCAGCGTGGCCTAAACCACGCGCCACGGCATGACCATCCTCGAACTCAAGCGGCGATTCCTGGCCACCGCCGACCTGGACGCGGCCTGGCGTTGGGGGTATCGACGCTTTCCGGCCGCGGCCAAGTCAGCGGGGGGCGCCTCGTGCGCGGACCGCACAAGACCGATTCCCGCCCTCCGACGCCCGGATGGCGGCGGAGAGCGCTCGGGACGATGCGGCGAAACCGCCGCACAAGCTCTCCGAGCTACGGAACGATTTCCGCCTGGTCGTGATCGGGTGCCACGCTGTCCCCGATTCGGACTGACCCGGGTTCGAGCACCTCGCCGAAGACGCCGAAGGCGAGACGTTCGGTTGTTGGGAGATCGCGGCGGTAGGCGAGAAGCTTGAGCGTCGGCATGTCGACGATCCCGGTGTCGGGGGACTGCGACGTGACGAGGCAGCGTCCGACGTGCCCGCGTATCGCAACGCGTGCGGCGCCGATCTGGACCCTGTGCCCGACCCACTCGTCCTCCTCATGGGCGCCCACGCCGTTGATTTCTACGAGCATCCTGAAACGTCTGGCGTCGACCGGTCGGCCGGCGAGCTGCTCGAGTCTGTCTATCGACGCGCCGGATATGAGGGACATCGCTCCGGACAGTCCACGATCGACGCCGCCCTGATCGGGGTCGGATTGCACGAGTCGCAGCCGTCTGCCGGTGTAGCGTGAGAGCATCTCCGACCAGGGGCCCTGAACGAGCCGAGCCGTCGGTGTGCGTGAGAAGAACTGCGTCTGGATCGAGGCTCCCGGTTGCACGATGTCTGCGACCTCGGTTCCGTCCGGGAAGGTCATGGCCAGCCGGCGGGTATCGCCATCGTAGTCAGCGCACACGGCGGCGAGAATGCCGATCCCCTTGCCGTTCACCATCTGCGCGTTCTCATCGATGAGGTAGAAGAGGCGGTTCCCGGGAACGCCCGCTCGTGTGAGGGTCACCTCGTTGCGGGGCAGGATGCGGAGCCCCTTCACGGGTGTCGTCGCGAGAGCCGTCACGACGGCCACGCGCGACGGACTCGGCATCGCCGCTTTCTCTGCCGTGCGGACTTCGCCGTCCCCTGTCTGAACGCTACTCACTCGGTCTCAGCCAATGCCGTGACTCCCTCTGGAGCTGATTCGCGTGCCATTCGAAGCGAACTGGGTCACTCGGAGGAGCGGAGCCGCCTTGGATCACCTCCGCGTAGATCCCCCGATGCGCCTCGTTGTACTGTCCCGCCGCGCCCGCATACTTCCGGGGTCGCCCGGAAGGTCTGCGTCGGGCGGCGTGACCCTCACCGGCGGGAGTTCGCTGTCCACCCGAGGCGGCCCGACGACTGACGAGCGGCAACCGACGAGGTGAGGCCACTTCTTCGGGTCTTGGCGCTTGCGAGCGTGCCGGTCTGTGGATCGACGATGGCGTAGTCGCCGTCCCCGAGCAGACCGCGCCGTCCGATCGTCGAGGCGTTCAGCTCCTCGCCCAGCATCGACTTGACCGGGTAACGCCGGAGCGCGCCGACCGAGCCCACGCTGCGACTGACGCTGTTGTGCGCAACGACTGACATGCTGATCACCTCCCTTGACCCTGACGACTGGTTCTGCGCCGATCGCGGAGCGCTTCCCAGCTGGGCGAGTGAGCCGCGAAGGCGATTGTGCCTGATGCACGTTCGGGCTCCGCGCCGGCGAGGCCTGGATGCGACCCAGGCCTCGCCTCCGCTTGCGACCTTTCGCCAATACGGCGGTGAACTAGCTCGCGGGCGCCGGGCTGACCTGAGGACCGCGTTCGGGACCGTGGTGGCGGTGCTGCTGCTCCTCGTCGAGCGCGATTTCGTGCGCCGAAGCTTCGAGACTCCGCTCGAGGGCACGCTCGATCGCGAGGAGCGTGCCGGGTTGCCGGCGGCTGATCACCCACAGCCAGGCTCCACCGACGAGCATGTAGCCCAGGAAGATGTACGGGAACAGGTCGATCGGCCACGGGGGAGCCGGATAAAAGCTCCCGACGGTGGGCACGAGCAGGCACGCGAACCCTGCCACCGCGATCAGCACGTGCCGGGGGCGGAGCTCACCGAGTCGCCGCAGATAGACAGGCGCGGCGACCGTGATCGTGAAATAGGCCAGCAGGAAGCCAAACGCAGCCAATGTGCCGGCGTCGTCGAAGATCGTCAACGCCGTCCAGCCACTGGCGTGGAGGATGAACGCGACGACCAGGATGATCACACCGTAGACAGCGATCGCGACGTGCGGTGTCATGTTCTTGGCATGCACGCGACGCAGGCGGTTGTGCAGGAACCCGTGCTCGCCCATCGGAAACATGATCCGCGTCCCCGCATTGAGACAGGAGAGTGTGAGCGAGAAGAAGCTCACCATCGCCCCGAGGCAGACCGGCACCTTGAAGAAGCTGACCTTGTAGGCCGCCGCGATCGTGCTCAGTGGAGTGGCGAGAGAGCCGAGCGAGGCGGCCGAGTGACGGGTCGCGAAGACCTCGACGTAACTCATGAACACCATGAATGCGCCGGTGATCAAGAGGCTCCAGATCACCGCGCGCGGGACGTTGCGGAGCGGACGCTTCGCCTCTCCCCCGAGCGCCGTCGCGCTCTCGAAGCCCACCAGGCTGAAGATACAGATGACAATCGCGAAGTCCATCCCGCGGAGGCTCACACCCTTGAGCTGCAGCTGCGCGGTGTCCAGGGAGACCCCGTGTTTGAAGATCACGACCGCCGCCAAGCCCAGGATGCACGCTACCGACAGCCCCTCGAAGAGCAGGGTCAAAAGCGATGACAGGCGGATGTCCTTCCAAGCGATCGTCATGCACACAATCCCGCTGATCGCGAAGAAGATGAACGGAGACACCCCGTGAACGCCGAGCGTCGAGAGGAGCTGGCTCGAGAAGATCGAGAAACCCGAGAGTCCCGCGATGGCGATGAACAGGTATGACCAGAGCAACGTCCATCCGGAGAGCAGGCCCGCCGCGGGGCCCAGTCCGCGGGCGGTGTAGGCATACATCGATCCGGCGCTCGCCGAGCGGCGAGCGAACTGATTCAGCCCCAACACGACAAACAGCAACATGATCGTCCCGAACAGGTACGCCGCCCAGGTTCCCTGCCCGGCATCGAGGAACGCCAGCGGAATGATGAGCACGGCCGTCATCGTCGGAGAGATGGCGGCGACCGACTGGGCGAGAAGAGGTGGAAATCCCAGCGCGTGCGGCCGTAAGCGAGGAGACCCGCTCACGTCGGATCGAGGCGCGGGTGCGGTGGAACGCTCGGTAAGCATGTATCGCTCCTCCAGTTCTGGTTCGACGGAGACAAAACGACCAAAGATGAGGACGGAGTCACATCGACCCCTGAGCTTCGTCGCTCGCCGAGACAACAGAGCCGCGGAAACCGCGCCAGACAAGGAAGCGCGGGGCTCGGACGCCAACGTCCGAAACACGGGCATCGCCGCCCGGGTTGAGATCGTCAACGACTCTCAACCGGCGCCCAAGCTACCACAATCCTGCTCAACGCGACCGAGCGATGCCGATCGTCGCTCCCCCGCTGTCGTTCGCGACCCCGCTGTCGTCGCCTACCCGATGCGGGTCGACCGGAAGGTGCGGCGCGACCTTCAGGAGCGGTCACTCCGGGCCCGCGTCAACGATCGAGGGCGCGAGCCGACGCGGTCGGCGCCCTGTCCCGCAACCATGCAGACGACGAGACATCTGCCACCGACGATCGGCGACGACCAGTGTCGAGGGTCTCGCCGCTCCCCGATCGGTCGAGCATGACGTCCTCGTCGAAGCCGCCGCTTGCGAGGTGGTCAGGCCTCAAGGAGGTCTGATCCGCTCCGCACTCAGGGACTAGGCTTGAGTCACTTGTTCACCGTTCCTCATCCCGTCTCTCAGCCGAACCGAATCTGTCCGAACGGCCGCGGCGTGTTCTCGTGGCGAGCTGCGCGATGACCTCGAGCGAGCTCATCGGTCCGGTACGCATCGCCGTCATCTACTACAGCGCAACCGGGAACGTCCATACGATGGCACACGCCGTCGCCGAGGGGGCAGCCGACAGCGGGGCAGACGTCCGCCTACGACACGTCGCCGAACTGGCCGAGGAGATGCTCATCTCGGCGAATCAGTACTGGGCGCAGCACAGGATCGCCGTGGAAGGGGAGCCAATCGCCCAGCTCGCGGATCTCGAGTGGGCAGACGGGATCGCATTCGGCACGCCGACCCGGTTTGGCAACGTCGCCGCGCAGCTCAAGATGTTCCTCGACCAGGCCGGCGACCTCTGGCAACAGGGCAAGCTCGTCAACAAGGTCGGCACCGCGTTCACCTCCTCCCAGACAACCCACGGCGGGCAAGAGTCCACGATCCTCGCGCTCAACAACACGCTCTACCACTGGGGCACGATCATCGTTCCAGTCGGGTACACGGTCCACGAGGCCTTCAACAGCGGCGGCAACCCATACGGTGCGTCGTTCACAAGCACCCGGATAGGCACCCGTCCTGACGAGGAGGTGCTGCGAGCGGCCCGAGAGCAGGGAGCCCGGCTCGCCCGCGTCGCGACCGCGGTCGCTGCAGCCCGCGCCAGCGGCGGACTCGCATAGTCGCAGCGAAGCTGAGCTGGCAGCCGATCGCGCCATGACCAGCGGGCGGCGGCATCTGAGAGATGGCCGGTGCGACCGGATCAGATGGTGAGGCTGGAACGACTGCCAGCCGCGTCGGGACGGACGAAGTCATGCTGAAGCAGTATGAGGAGTTGTGCGGCGGCTGTGGCTTGGCACTTCGACCAGCGCTGAGGAGCGCATGCCGTTCGCTTTGATCGTGGTAGGTTTGCGCTCGCCGATGCCGTGCGGCGCGGGTGCGTCTATTTGGAGACGGTCTCGAGAGGAGAATCACAGCGATGACCGAAGCCGCGCCCACCGCGACCGGCCCGCCGGAGCAGATCCTGCTCATCCGCCACGGCGAGAAGCCGAAGAACCCCCCGAGCCCGCCGAGTGCACCTTGCACGCAGCCACCGTGCGGCGTGGATGTGAACGGCGTGGGCAACGGAGACAGCCTGATCCCCCAGGGATGGCAGCGTGCCGGGGCGCTCGCGGTTCTCTTCGATCCCGAGCTCGGCCCGCTACGCAGCCCGCTCACCCGTCCTGACCGCATCTACGCGCCCTGTTACGCGCCGCCCTGCACGACGCCGCCGAACGCCGACACGATCAACCATCGCACCTACGAGACGATCTCGCCGCTCGCACAGCGCCTCGGAGTTGCCATCGAGTGCCTCTACGAGACCTCGCAGCATCACAAGGTTGTCGGCATGCTCTTGTCAGACGTTGGCGGCACGACGCTCGTATGTTGGGAGCACGAGAATATCCCCGACATCGCGCAGCTCATCCCCCTCGCCCCGAATTCGCCCCCCATCCCGTCGTCCGGCTGGCCTGTTGACGAGAACAACGATCCGAGGTTCGACGTCATCTGGCTCTTCACACTCGCGGGCCCTGAGCCCGAATACAGCTTCGCGCAGCTG
>Ga0302325_10028382_pt1 | contig 11580 bp, 8 predicted proteins | sample Palsa_T0_2_FD_201948 | JGI IMG/M metagenome (GOLD analysis project Ga0302325, IMG submission 201948) | Peat permafrost microbial communities from Stordalen Mire near Abisko, Sweden - Palsa_T0_2 | ecosystem: Environmental > Terrestrial > Soil > Palsa > Peat permafrost | place: Sweden: Abisko... | reverse complement strand
TTCTCGTGGTCGATCCCTTCGGGCACGTGGATCGCGCCGTGCACATCGGCCAGGCCGACGATCTTCATACCGCGTTGGCTGAGCAGTTTTACTAACGGCGCGCCCACCTTGCCGTATCCCTGAATGACCACGCGCTCACCTTCGGGACTGCGACCGAGACGGTTCAACAGCGCCACCGTGCAGATAGTCACACCGAGCGACGTGGCGCCCGCGTGACCGAGCGTGCCGCCGATCGCCAGAGGTTTGCCGGTCACCACCCCGGGCGTGTTGTGGCCGCGCAGCATCGAAACGGTGTCCATGATCCAACTCATCACCTGGGGGTCGGTGTTGATGTCGGGGGCGGGGATGTCGCGGTCGGGCCCGATCATCGGCGCGATGGCGAAGGCGTAACGCCGAGTGAGGCGCTCGAGTTCGGCGTGAGAGAGCAGACTGGGGTCGACCTTCACGCCGCCCTTGGCCCCACCGTAGGGGATGTTCACCACCGCACACTTGATGGACATGTCGGCGCTCAAGGCGGCGATCTCGTCGACGTTCACGCTCGGGTGGAAGCGAATGCCCCCCTTGCCCGGCCCCCGCGAGGAGTTGTGCTGGATCCGCCAACCGGTGAACATGTGGATCTCGCGGTTGTCCATGCGTACGGGCACCGCGACCTCGAGGATGCGCTCGGGGGTGACGATACGAGTGATCATTCCGTCGTCGAGTCCGAGCAGGTGCCCGGCCTCTTCGATGAGTGAGGTGACCCTCAGCCAGGGATTGAACTCGTGGGGAACTGCCTCGTGAGGACGCGTGACCATGCGTCACCAGCCTTTGATTGATGAAAGCGCCGTTGCTTCCAGCATCCAGGTTACGTGAGCCGCGCCAGGGGTGGGCACCATCGCACCACAATTCGACGCGGGTGGGTCCGATACTGTGAACGTCGGATGGCGAAAGGTCGACCATGAAGATAACGACGATGCTCAGTTACGCGGGAGGCTTCAAAGAGGCCGCGCGCAACGTGGCCGAGATGGAAAAGGCGGGCCTCGACCTGGTCTGGGTCGCCGAGGCCTACGGCTTCGACAGCCCCTCGTTGATGGGGTACCTCGCGGCCCTGACCGAACGGGTCGAGATCGGCGCCGCGATCTTGCCGATCTACACCCGCACGCCGACGCTGCTGGCCATGACCGCGGCGGGGATTGACGCGTTGTCGGACGGTCGATTTCACCTGGGACTCGGGGCCTCCGGACCCCAGGTCATCGAGGGCTTCCACGGCGTGCCCTACACCAACCCCCTCGGACGCACGCGCGAGATCGTCGAGATCTGTCGCGACGTGTGGAAGCGTGACGCGCCGCTGGTGCATGAGGGCAACAACTTCACGCTGCCCCTCCCCGCCGGTCAGGGCACCGGGCTCGGCAAGCCCCTCAAGATCATCGCCCACCCCGTGCGCAGCGAGATACCGATCTGGATCGCGTCGTTGGGCGAGAAGAACGTGGCCATGACCGCCGAGATCGCCGACGGCTGGTTGCCGATCTTCTTTATCCCCGAACGTGCACGCGAGGTCTGGGGCGGCGCGCTCGACGCGGGGGGACACAAGCGCGATGCGTCACTGGGTGCGTTGATGGTCTCCGCGGGGGGACTCCTCGCCATCGGCGAGGGTGAGGCCGTCATCAAGTTGCGCGAACTTCAGCGTCCCGCCGTCGCGCTCTACGTGGGGGGCATGGGCGCGAGGGGCAAGAACTTCTATAACGAACTGGCGATTCGCTACGGCTTCGAAAAAGAGGCCGAACTCATCCAAGACCTCTACCTGGCGGGCAACAAGCGTGAGGCCGAAGCGGCGGTGCCCGAGGAGTTCTTGGAACTGACGACGCTCTGTGGACCGCTCAGCTACGTGAAAGAGCGCGTCGCGGCGTTCAAGGCCGCGGGGGTCACGCACCTCCAGGTCCACCCGGTCCCCTTGGGGGAGCAGACCAACGCGTCGCTCATCGAGGCCGTCAAGGAAATGGCCTAGCCGCGAGGGCGAGGCTAGGAACTCGCGCGCGTGGCGTCGCGACCGCCCGAGGCGAGCCACGCGTCGTACATGACGGCGTAGGCGCCGTGCGCGGCGAGCAGCTCCTCGGGCGTGCCCATTTCGACGACGCCTCCGTCGTCAATCACCACGATGCGGTCCGCCCGCTGCGCGGTGGTGAGACGGTGCGCGATGAGGATGGCCGAACGACCTTCGAGTAATCGGTCGAGGGCGCGCTCGATGACGATCTCGCTCTGCAAGTCGAGCGACGAGGTCGCTTCGTCGAGGATCAGCACGCGCGGTCGAGCGAGGAAGGCCCGGGCCAGGGCCAGTTGCTGCCGCTCGCCGGCCGAGAGTGTCTGCCCTCGTTCGTGGACGGGCGTGTCGAGTCCCTCGGGGAGGCGTTCGACGAGATCGCCCAGACCGACCACGTCGACGGCGGTCTCGATCTCCGCGTCCGTGGCGTCGGGGCGACCAAAGCGCAGGTTCGTGCGGATGGAGCCGGCGAAGAGGAAGGGCTCTTGGGGGACCACACCGAGTTGTGAACGGAGCGAACGCAACGTCACCGTCTTGATATCGATCCCGTCCAAGAGGACCCGGCCCGAGGTGGGGTCGTAGAAGCGATTGGCCAGTTTGGCCATGGTGGATTTTCCGGCCCCGGTCGGTCCGACGAAGGCGACCGACTCACCCGGTGCGATCTCGAGGTTCACGTCGTGTAACACGAGTTCCCCGGGCAGGTAACCAAAGTCCACGTCCTCAAAGGTGATGCGGCCCTCGATGGTGGGGAGGTCCGTCGCGTCGGGCCCCTCGTTGACGCCGGGGGCGGTCTCGAGGAGTTCACGCAGTCGGATGATCGAGGAGCGGCCCTGCTGGAGGGTCGTGTACTGCTGGACGAGGAGTTGGATGGGTGAGAAGAAGCGGTTGAGGTACAAGAAGAAAACGATGAGTTGATAGACGTGGAGTTGGTGACTCAAGACCATGTGGCCGCCGATGCCGAGCAGCATCGCCTGTCCGAGGATGCCGATCATCAACGTCGAAGGACCGTAGATCGCGTTCACTCGACCGGTGTAGGCGTTGGCGTCACGGTAGGCCCCGACCACGTGGAGGTGGTTGTTGATGTTGCGCCGCTGACGGTTGTTCGCCGTCACCACGCGAATCCCGTAGAGCGACTCCGAGAGGTCGGCCAAGACCGTGGCGATACGGTCGCGCGCCAGCAGGTAACCCTTCTCCGAGGCGTGGTGGTACCAGATAGAAAAGGCGACGAGCGCGGGCACGACCAGCAGCACCGTCCAGGCCGCGAGCACGACGTTGGTCAAGAACAAGATGACGGTGATCACGACCATCGTGAGGCCCTGCAGGGCGAACTGACTGATGCCGTCCTGGATGAGTTGCTGGAGGTTCTCAATGTCGCTGGTCATGCGACTCATTAAGACGCCGGCCTTCTCCTCAGTAAAGAAGTCGAGGCTGAGTCGCTGGAACTGCGTGAAGACGCGGATGCGCAGGTCGTGCATGACCCGAGAGGAGAGCTTGCCGGTGACTTCGACCTGTTCGCGCTGGAAGAACACGCTGGCCAGGGCCAGGCCCAAGTACAGCAGCGCGCAGACGGCGATCACGAGGAAACTCTTGTGTCCCTCCATCCCGTGTTTAATGGCGTACTCGGTCAACAAGGGTCCGGCCTGCAAGGTCAGGCTGATGATGATCACCAGCAGTGAGCCCGCGACTAACCACCCGGGGTAGACGGCGAGCAGTCGGGGAAGGGTGAGACGCTCTCGCTCCTTCGCGCTCGGGCGTTGGGTGAAGTGGACGTGAGACTTCTCGTGTTCGGGCTCGCTGGCGAGCAGTTTGGTCGCCTCGTCCATCAACTCCTCGGGGATACCGCCGAAGGGCAGTCCCGCGCGACCACTCGCCGAACTCGCGCTCGGCCCGAACATCGCGCCGCCCCCGCCGCCCATCCCGCCCCAGGCCATCAGCCCTCCTCGGTCGTGGCCGTTTGGGCGAGGATCTCTGAATAGAGCGGCACGTGGTCGAGCAACTCCTCGTGGGTGCCACTCGCGACGACCCGTCCCTCGTCGAGTAACAGCACTCGGCTCGCCAGGGCGATGGTCGACACCCGGTGCGCGATGACGATGGTGGTGCGCTGGCGCAGCAGTCCCCGCAGGGCCTGATAGATCCCCGACTCGACGTGCACGTCGATGGCACTCGTCGCGTCGTCCAAGATCAAGATCGGGGGATTGAGCAGGAGGGTACGCGCGATGGCGATGCGTTGACGCTGACCACCCGACAGCGTGTAGCCCCGCTCGCCGACGACGGTGTCGTAGCCCTCGGGCAGGCGCACGATGAACTCATCGGCGTTGGCGGCTCGCGCGGCGGCTTCGATGTCCTTGAGGGACGCGTCGGGTCGACCGTAGGCGATGTTGTCGCGGATCGAGATCGAAAAGAGGAACGGTTCATCGAGGACGACCCCCACGTTTTCGCGTAGCGACGTCAGCGTGACGTCGCGTAGGTCGTGGCCGTCGATGGTGATTGCGCCTGCGGTCACGTCGTAAAAGCGCGTCATCAGGCGCGCCACCGTGGACTTACCCGACCCGGTACGTCCCACCAGCGCCACGGTCTCGCCAGGAGCGATGTGGGCGTCGAAGTCCCTCAAGATCTCCGCGCCGTTGTCGTAGGTGAAGTCGACGTGGTCAAAGTCGATCGCTCCCTCGACGTCGATGAGGTCAAAGGCGCCGGGGCGCTCGGTGATCTCGGGGTTCTCGTCCAAGATCTCAAAGATGCGCCCGGCGCTCGCCTTGGCGCGCTGACCCATCATCACCAGTTGGCCGAGCATCATGAAGGGGGCTTGGAGCATCAAGAGGTACAAGCTGAAGGCGAGGATCTCGGGGTACTGGAAGTTACCGTGGACGACCATCCACCCACCGCAGAGCAGCACCAGCGCCAGACCCAGTTGCGGCAGGTTCTGCACCCAAGGGGACCAGATCGCGCGTATGTTCGCGTCTTTGATGTAGGCCCACGCCACGCCTTCTGCGGCGTCGGCCAGCCGGTTGATCTCGGCCTCCTCTTGCGCGAAGGACTTAACGACTCGAACGCCGTTCACGTTTTCGTCGACGATCGTCGCGACCTCGGCCAAACGCGATTGGGTGATCCACGAGATTGGGAACATCACGCGGCGCATTTTGATGCCCACGACGTAGAGGATCGGCATCACGATCATCGCGATCAGCGCCAGCACCCAGTTGATCGCGAGCATGAAGCCAAAGGCCACCACGCCGATGCCGCATTGGACGATGATCAAGGGCGCGAAGATCGAGTACATCTGCACGCTGCGGATATCGCTGTTGGCCCGGCTGATGAGTTGACCGGACTGCACGCGGTCATAGAAGCTAAAGGAGAGCCAGGTCAAGTGCTGGTAGATCAGCGAACGCAGGTCCGCTTCGACGTTGTAGGCCGTGTAGTAGAGGTACTGGCGCGAGATGATGCCCGAGATGCCCGCCAGCAGTCCCACCACGAAGATCGAGACCACGTCGCCGTGCAGACTCGAGACGTGCTTGACGAAGGTGCGCTCGATGTCCGAACTCAACATGTTGGGCACCAGCACCTGGAAGATGAGGCTGACGAACGAGAGGGAGATCGCGGTGATGAAGGTCCCGCGGTGCGACGCGATGACCGGAAGGACCCGACGCCACCAGGGGAGACTTCGGTCGCGGGAGATCTCTCGGCGCGGACCGGGATACTTCGAGGTCACCCCCCCGAGGGGATTTACCGAACTCTCCCGATCACGGTTCGCGCGTTCGGAAAGTGAAGAAGACACCGCTCAATTCTAACGGTCGACCTGTCACAGCCAGCCCGAAGGCGGCGCGACGTAGTGTGACCACGTGACGTCGCTCTTCGTGCTCGAACACCCTGTCGTCGCGGACAAGGTACGCCAGTTGCGTGACGTGCGCACCGCCAACGCCGACTTCCTGCGCTTGGCCGGGGAGATCTCTCGTTTCGTGGCCTACGAGGCCTTTCGGGAGATCTCGGTCGAACACACCACCGTCGACACCCCGGTCGTTGTTGGGGCCCCGGCGCTACGCATCGATACCCAGTTCGTCATCGTGCCCATCCTGCGAGCGGGCCTCGGCATGAGCCCGGCCGTGCAAGAAGTACTGCCCCTGCACCGCGTGTGCTTGGTGGGTCTGCGGCGCAACGAGGAGACCTTGCTGCCGGACGTCTACTTAGATGGCTTGCCCGAGGACTTGGCCGGCGCGCCGGTGGTGCTCTGTGACCCGATGCTCGCCACCGGGGGGTCGCTCGATCGAGTACTCGAGATGATGCGGGGTCGCAATCCGGGCGCGGTGACGGTGCTCTGTCTCATTGCGGCCCAGCCGGGTGTCGACTTGGTCCTGTCCCGCCACCCCGAGGTTCGCATCGTCGTGGCGGCCCTCGACGCGCACCTCAACGACGTCGGCTACATCACCCCCGGGCTCGGGGACGCGGGGGATCGGCTGTTCGGGCCACCGGTTCGTTAACTACTCCCCGATGTCCTCGTGCCAGAGCTCGGAGTGTTCGTCGATGAAGGTCTTGAGCAACGAGACGCACGCGGGATCATCGAGCACCACGACCTCCACGCCCAGCTCTTCGAGCCACGCGTGGCCCCCCACGAAGTTCTCGGCCTCGCCGATCACCACCGCACCGATGTTGAACTGTCGCACGAGGCCCGAACAGTACCAACACGGTGAGAGCGTGGTGACCATGACGCACTCGGGGTAGTCGCGACGCCGTCCGGCCTTGCGAAAGGCGTCAGTCTCGGCGTGCACCGACGCGTCGTCTTCTTGGACGCGGCGGTTGTGGCCCGAGCCGAGGAGCGTGCCGTCGCGAAGAAAGAGCGCCGCGCCGATGGGGATCCCGCCCTCACGGAGACCGAGCACGGCTTCGTCGTATGCGACCGTGAGCATCGTGGTCGCGAGGTCCTTCGTCAGGGTGGGTCGAGGCATCGTCACGTCTTCAGTATGCTCCCAGCGTGACGCGAGGAACCTACTTCGTCGAGATCGGCTCCCAGCGCGTCGAACTGCCGATCGTCTCTTTGGACGAACACCTGGCCCTGGCGTTGCTGATCACCGTCGACATGGGCGTCGCCTTCATGGAGCGAGCGGGCGCGGAGTTGGCCGAGGTCATAAAGGGCTACGACGTCGACGTCGTGGCGACCGTGGCCACGATGGGCATCCCCTTGGCCGTTGAGGTCACGCGCCATCTGGGCCTGGATAAGTACGTGACGCTCCACAAGACGCCCAAAATCCACCTGGCCGACGCGATCAGTGAACCGGTGCGCTCGATCACCACCGCGACCGAGCAACGCCTGCTCTTTGACCGCGCGCGACTCGAGGACGTCGTGGGCAAGCGCGTCGCGCTGGTCGATGACGTCGTGTCGACGGGCGCCTCGACGGGCGCGAGCCTGCGACTCTTTCGCGGCGTCGGGGCCAACGTCGTGGTGATTGGGACCCTCGTCACCGAGGCGGGCCGGTGGCGCGACGCCCTCGGGGAGGACGCCGCGCTCGTGCGCTCGCTCGGCGCCATCCCCGTCTTTCACCCCGACGGGACCGGTGGCCTCGTCGAAGACTGGGACGGCTGAGTTACTCGCTCGTCGTGCTCGCCAGCACCCGGTCCTGCTCGTCGGCCTGAGCCCGTACGCCCTTCCAGGCGAGGGCCAGGTAGAGCAGCCCCGCAACCCCGACCCCGAGGAAGACGCTGAAGTCCGCGCCATAGCCGTAACTGTCGCGCGTGGCGTAGGTGATCGGGTTGAGCCAACGCGGCAGGTGGAATGTCGTCGAGAGCGCCGAGATCGCCGCGTACATGCCAACGAACTGCGAGATGAGCGCCGGCCAGTAGTACCCGCCGTTGCGGTAGTACATGCCCGCCTTGTCGGTGCGCTGAAGCTCTTTGGGCACGTAGCGGAAACGTCGTAGCGCCCAGTCGACCAGGTAGATAGCGCCCCAGGGTGCGATCCAGACGATGACCAGGTCCACGAAGTCGGTCAGGTACGTGGTGAAGGAGGAACTGAACACCGCGTAGAGCGTGATGACCAGCGCGATGGCGCAGTCGATCAAGACGGCCTGGTGGCGCTTGATCTTGGCCCCCATCGCCTGGAGGGTGACGCCCGAGGAGTACATGTCGAGGCTGTTGATGCAGAAGAGCTGGACGATCACCACGATCAAGAAGATCACCACGAACCACGACGGGATGGCCGACTGGGTGGCGAAGGGGTAGAGCGAACCGTAACCCTTGTTCGAGCCGCCGATGCCGGGGATAAAGGTCGCGATCGCCGCCCCGAGGGTCATGATCAAGATCTCAGGTACCGCGGTGCCGAGGAAGATCCAGCCGACGATGGCCTTTTTGGAGGCCTCGGGCTTGCAGTACCGGGTGTAGTCGTTGCCGCACTCCATCCAACCCAACCCCGAGAGCGTGATCGTGAAGGCGAGACCTTCGAACATGGTCTGCCAGTCCGCGCCGTGCGCGACACCGTGGACCGTGGCGTGAGGAATCGCGAAGGCCAAGAGCACCCCGAAGAGAATGACGAAGGGGATCACCAACACGCGCAGAGTCTTGACGATGGTGGCGTGACCGAGCACGGGTAGGAACGCCTGGATCGCGACGGCGACCAAGACGTAGATGATCTTCGACGCGTCACCGGGTGCGTAGCCGGCCTTGATGCCGAGCACCAGGGCGGCGCCGACGATGAGGATCAGGCCCTCGACCTCGAAGCCGATCTGGGTGACCCAGTTAAAGAAGGCGATAATCCGTGACCCGTTCGGCCCGTAACTGGCGCGGTTGATCGAAAAGACCGTCGTGCCGGTCTGGGGTCCCTGGAGGCTCGCCAGACCGAGCAGGAAGTAGGACAGGTTGCCGATGATGATCAGGGCGACGGCCTGGGCGAAGGAGACGCCGAAGGACATCAATATGGCGCCGTAGATGAAGTACTCGACCTGGACGCTGGCGCCGGCCCACATGCCCCCGACGGCGCGCGGTGAGGCCCACCGTTCGCTCAGCGGCACGTAGTCGATGCCGTGCTTCTCTATTCGAAACGCCTGGTCTTCCGCAGATCCGTCCTGCGAATCGATCGTTGTCGTCACGCTCGCTTCCTTCCCCTAAGTGTCCTGCCGGTTCGATGTCCTCACGGTGACGACTCCGTGAAGAGCCGATCATCCGCGCTAAGTATGGCCGAAAACAACTGGTCGATGACGGGTCGAAGAGAGGAATTAGCACCCCGTTTACAAAGGCCGGATTTAGGACCTTCTTATCGTCCTCGAAGGGCCAGCACACAGTGGCTGGCCAGACTGTCTCCAGTCCGCTACGCGACGCGAAAGAAGAGAGGAGGATCGTCCGATGAGCACACCGAACCGGACGATCGCGCTCTGTTCTACGGTGCCGAACGGACCCGCGGGCCGCGGTGCCCTCCCCAACCAATTGCCCGCGCCGTAGCCCACCTCTTCGGGGCCCGGGCGGCCACTCCCTCCGTCCGGGTCCCGAGGCAATACCGCCCAAAGAGTTTGTCGCCGTGTACTGGCGAGTACGCCAGTTCTTGCTAAGTTCTCGCCCAGTGGAGAAACCCAAAGCGGGCTCTCCGGGGGAAAGCAGGGCCAAGATGTCGTCAACGTTTGATCGTCGTTCGTTCCTAACTCATTCAGCCGCCACCGTTGGTGGACTCGCCATGGCGGGCACCGTGGTTGATGGGATGCTCGCCAACGTCGCGGGAGCGACCGTCGGCATTGGCAAGGGCAAGCCGAAGATGGGGGGCACCCTCACCGTGGGCACGCTCTCGGATGTGCCGAACTACCACATATTCAACGGTTCCCAGGGCAAACTCGACGCGTCGGGCTTCTGTGTGGCCAATGCGCTCTACGACCCACTCTTCATCATGTCCGAGAACGGCAAGGTGGCCTTGCCCATGCTGGCCCTGTCCGGCACGCCGAACAGCGATTACACCGTGTGGACCATCAAGCTGCGCGAGGGCGTGGGCTTCACCAACGGCGCCACCTTCGACGCCGACATCTGTGTGGCCAACTACACCGCCGCCGCGGCCGACCCGACGGTGGGACTGGCTATTCAACCCATCATCACCTCGGTCACCAAGGTGGACGCCTACACCGTGGCCTACAACATGGTGATCCCCTTTGCGTCGTTCCTGGTCTCACTGGCCAACACGCAGATTTGCTACATGGCCCACCCGGTCTCTTTCGTACCGACCTACACGGGTGACCCGATCGGGACCGGACCCTTCAAGGTGAAGTCCTGGCAGGTGGGCGTCGAGTCCCAGTTCGTCAAGAACCACAAGTACTGGCGCAAGGACGGGGCCGGTCGCCGCTTGCCGTACCTCGACGGCGTCAACTTCAAGACCATCGTCGACTCACAGTCACGTAACGAGGCCCTGCAGGCGGGCGCCGTGGACATGATGCTCCAACAGACCGGTACGCAAATTAAGCAGCTGAAGACGATGAAGGGCGTCACGATGATCACCGACCAGACCCAGCCGGCCGACCCCGCGATCAACTGCCTGATCTTGAACACCACCGGGACGCTCAACCAGTACTTCTGCTGGGCGAACGAGTTCGCCTCCATTGGCGTACCCGGGGGGCTGCCCTACGTCCTTAAGGGCGAGGCCATCCCGACGGCGGTCCAGGACGCGGACTGGCTCGGCACGCTCGGCGCGGTCAACCCCTCGACCTTGATGTGGGACACGACGCTCAAGCCCGTGATGAACGACCTGTCGATCCGCCAGGCCTGCGCCATGGCGATCAACCGGAGCACGTACTTCAAGATCATCGACGGCAACGTCGGCAGCGTGTCGGACGGTCTGTACCGTAAGACGTCACCGTTCTACGACAACCCCGGCTATCCGGCGTACAACCCGAGCAAGGCGAAGGCCTTGGTCCAGGCCTACATGTCGACGAACAACCTCACGTCGGTCGGAATCGTTATCGACATCCTCTCCGACGACTCGACGGCCCAGCAGGCCTACGCCTTCTTCGAGCAGCAGCTCGGGGCCATCGGGATCACCACGACGCCGCGACCACTCGTCCAGAGCACGCTGATTAACAACGTGATCTACGGTGAGTACGACTGCGCGACGTGGAACCAGTTCGGCGGGGTTGACCCTTCGCTCAACTACGTGTGGTTCCTCAGCCTCAGCGCCACGGCCTCGCCAGCGGCCGGCGGGCTCGGCCTGACGACGTTGCCCGCGGGCACCAACATCGCGGGCGCGGTGAACTTCGCCCACCAGGGCGATCCCGTCGTCGAGGCGTCGATGTTGCAGGCCTTGGCGTCCAAGCCCGGCACGCCGATCGAGATCCGTTCGTGGCGTACGGTCAACTCGCAGTTCGCCAAGCAGGTTCCCTACCTGTGGCTCGACCAGTTGGTCAACGCCTGGGCGGCACGGGACAATGTGCAGAACTGGAACTACGGGACGGCCGCCGACGGTACGACGCGCACCTTCACCCCCACGCAGGACGTCTCTCGCTGGGACCAGATCTGGCTGTCGTAGTTCTCTGTTGAACCTCGCGCGAGCGGCTACGTGCCGCTCGCGCGGGGGGCTAGCACGGGTGCCGGTGCGACATGTCCCACCACGT
>Ga0302325_10028381_pt1 | contig 11580 bp, 11 predicted proteins | sample Palsa_T0_2_FD_201948 | JGI IMG/M metagenome (GOLD analysis project Ga0302325, IMG submission 201948) | Peat permafrost microbial communities from Stordalen Mire near Abisko, Sweden - Palsa_T0_2 | ecosystem: Environmental > Terrestrial > Soil > Palsa > Peat permafrost | place: Sweden: Abisko... | reverse complement strand
GCCCATGGGTGGGTGGTCGGGTTTTTCCCCGAAAAAAGATCAGACACCCACTCAGATTCTTGGGGGACGACGTCCCGCTCTGGTTGGACGACGTCCCGCTCTGGTTGGACGACGTCCCGCTCTGGTTGGACGACGTCCCACTCTTGTTGGACGACGTCCCGCTCTAGTTGGACGACGTCCCGCTCTAGTTGGACGACGTCCCGCTCTGGTTGGACGACGTCCCGCTCTAGTTGGACGTCGTCCCGCTCTGGTTGGACGTCGTCCCGCTCTAGTTGGACGTCGTCCCGCTCTTGTTGGACGACGTCCCGCTCTTGTTGGACGACGTCCCACTCTAGTTGGACGTCGTCCCGCTCTAGTTGGACGTCGTCCCGCTCTAGTTGGACGTCGTCCCGCTCTAGTTGGACGTCGTCCAAACTTCACAGCAGCGTGCCATCATGGTGAGCGATGGTACGAGTCCGCTCGACCTGGTGCGCACGACCGACGAGTCGACTAGTCCGATGACCGCGCGACGATTCGGTGGGAGCTACGTGTTTGCCCTGTTCGCGTTGGTGCACTGCGAGCGCGAGCACGATGCGGCGCGCGAGGTCCACACCAAAAAGGAAGGCAGCAAGACCGCCCACAACACCGACCCCCAGCCCACAACGACGCAGACGGCGTACGTGCCGACCAACGTCGAAGTCCCGTCGTGCACGTGCGTCTCTCGAGGCGAGGCGAGGAACACGTTCGTGCTCCAGCCTCCGACGCTGCAGGGCGACGCGCGACGTTGGTACTTCGGCTGGACACCACACCTCGTGCAGAAGCCGTCCGGGTACAGCTCGATGAGCAGCGGGTTCTACGCGGGCGCGAGCGATGCAGGGCTCGAGAGCGTCGTGCCGCTCGCCCCGGACGCGACGAAGCTGCGCGCGGCGATGGCGTGCGAGGGGGAGATCGTGGCCCTCGTCTCGGGCAGCGTCGCGTCGGCGTGGTCGGGGAGCGACAATGGCGAGCTCATTTGGACGCACAAGCTCCCGGCTCCGATGGCAGACGCGACGGACGATGTCGCCCCGTCTTCAGGGACCATGTTCGACGTCGCCTGCACGGGGACGCTGCCAGTCGCAGGCGGCGTGTTCACGGTGCCGCTCGCGAAGGGCAAGAAGATCACTCTCTCGATCCAAGACGGAACGACTAGATGAACAAGGCGAACGCGGCGTACACCGCGCAGAGATCGCCCATATCGGTGCGACCAAGCCGACGAACAGCGCGACCATTCCGGCGAATCGAGCGCTCGTCTCCGTCAGCAACGCTCGGACCGAAAGCACCGAGCAAGCGAGCCCGAGGACGCTGCCAGAGCCAAACGCCACGAGCGAAAGCGCTCCCGTCACACGCCGGTCTTCGAACACGAGCGCGCTCGCCGCGCACAGGGCAGGCGTCATGATCGCCACGAGGGCGACCACCGCTGCGGTTCGCGTCGCGCCGCGTGGGATCTGGCTTCCGAGCGCGACGAGCGGGCTCGTCATCGCTCGAACAATCGCGCGGTCCTCGGCACGCCTGTGCTCCTCTTCTTCGAGGAGATGTCGTTGCTCGAGCTCGAGCTCCCGCGCACAGTCAGGGTCGGCGTGACGGTAGCTCACGTGCTCTGTCCTACGCTCCGCCCCTCGAAACGCTTCCCGAGAATCGCGGAGCGATTCTCGATCGATCATGTACGCTGACCGCTCGCGGTGTAGGAGTCGCCCATGCGCGCCACGCTCGACACGTTGTACGCGGACTATCTCGCTCGCGGCTGCCCGTGTCGGTTCCCACGTTTCCGCGCTGTCGCGAAGCAGTGGGGTCTGCCACCGGGGATCCTCTCGAGCGAAGATCGCGATGGCCTCGTCGGAGTCTTCGAAGCGAACGTGCCGCTCGTGGATCGACGAACGGACTTTGACGGCTGGGAGGCGACGTGCGCGAAGTGTGGGGCGTCCGTTCGCATGGGAAGAGCGGTGTCATCGCGCGCCGAGACTTGGGTCGACTACTTGATGATCACCGCGGTCCAAGCCGATGTGGGTGCTCGACTGGAGCAACCGCTCGTTCGATGTCGCCCGTGGCGCATCGTGGGTCCGGGCTCCGAGGGGCTCATGCTCGAGGCGGGTCGCAAGTACCCGCTCGTGGACGAGACCGAGTGGCTCGCGTGGATGCGAGCCTAGACGCTGAACGAGCCGTCGCCCGAGTGAGTGAAGCGCGATGACGGAGCTCTAACCAACTGAGCTAAATTGGCGAAGGTGCCAAATGCAGGATTCGAACCTGCGACTTCCGGATTGAAGATCCTGTGCGTGTGGGCTTCTTTCTGGCGGGCGACGGCACCTGAATGACGTCCATGCACAGCCACGGCTGACAGGGTCAGCGAGCTCGAGTTGCGCCGCGTTCAGAAGCAGTTTGCGAATGTGGGCTTCCCCGGCAACGTCGTCCAGGCTGACCGCTGGTAGCGCGCTGACCCTGGAGCATTGGCACACCATGTGTGCCAAAGGGGGATCCACGCGTCATGCCTTACGCTGCTTCTTTTCCGGTGAATTGCGGGAAAAGCCTCGAGTGGACGTCGGCATGTCCAGTGCACTGCAGGGCGAGCTCATGGCCACGCGGATGCTCATCGGACGGGTCTTGGCGCTTTTGGCGGTGCTCCTCACGACGAGCGCTGTGTGGGCGGAGGAGACGCACGTTCGATATTTCCAGAAGCTGGAAAACCCTGCCGCAGTGGGCAACGCGGGCAACGCGTCGACTCCGGCGCCCAACGCCCTTCCGTTGTTGAACACGTTCACCACCCTTCACACGATGCTGGGTGGAAGTCAGGGTACGAGCGGCGTCGTCGCGGGCGTTTTTGGTGCTGCGCTCGTCGGGAGCGGAGCCATCGCTGGCGCGCGGACGCTCTGGGTCACCCTTCGCACGATGATCCGGCATCAGCGCCTCACCGCTCGCGAGCGGGTCTTTTCGTTGTCGCCCGCCCCTATATTCACGAAGAACATGGTGGGGCTCGCGCTCGTCGGAAAGTTCTGAACGCCTCGACGTAGCCACGCGACAACGAATCCGTTAGATTCGCGGGCGCGCTTCGCAACCGGTACTCAAGAAGGAGATCGAACATGAAGGTAAACGCACTGCGTCGGCTCACTCTCGTGCTGATGACCCTCGCCGCGTTGGTCCTTGTCGTGGGGCAGGCGCTCGCCGCTGTGAAAGCGCACCACCACAACAGCGGTCACTCGCTCGCCGCTCAACACCTGACGTCGCCTGGGGTCCATCAGCTTGACCACAAGGGTCACCACACGGTCTCTGCAGAGGTCAGGAATGGAAAGATCGCCACCTTCAAGGTGAGGCACGAAACCAAGGGCGACATCGCGGTCAAGAAGTACAAGTCGAGGCAGAAAATGGCCGCGCTCGAGGGTGCGGACCCACGATCGGTACCGGCGCAGACCGACATCGGCACCGTGTACATCGCCTACGCCTACGTCGACGATGACGGCAACGAGGAATACTACTGGTTTCCGTACGCGGAGATCCTCGACGGGGACACCGGCGCGGTGGACTACGTACCGCTGCCCTAGTCCGGCAGACGCCGATCTCAGAACATCGTTGACGCAATCGAGCCATGCGTCAGCGAGCACGTCGAGCTCGCGCCTGACTTGCTCGGCGACGGCGCCGTCGGCTGCGAGAAGGTCAACGGATGCCAGCGACCCCATCGCGAGCCCGAGCATCTCATGCTGCCCGTCGCGGTCGCCCAAGACGACGAATCGTTGAACGAGCAGCTCGCGTCGCAGGACAAGACGCGCGTGCTGGATGCGCTGCGACGGGCCAACGGGAACCAGACGGAGGCCGCGAAGCTACTCGGCGTGTCGAGGCGCACGATCATCAGCAAGATCGAGACATTTGGCATCGATCGACCGCGAAAAGGCACTGCGCGAAGACCGCGAGACTCTTAACGTCAATGCGTGCAGGCCGGACCGGAGATGTTCGTGTTCATCAGCGCGAGGTCGAGGTCGTTGACGACGCCGTCGTGGTTGAAGTCGCCCTGCATCCACCACACGTTCGTCGACATACCGTAGCTCGCGTTCACGATCGCGCAGTCTTTGGCGTTCACCACGCCGTCGAGGTTGGCGTCGCCGGCGAAGCTCGTGAGCGACAAGAGCGCGTCCCACTTCTGCGACCCCGGATCGTCTTGGTTGATGAGCGCGCCCCACTCGCCGTACGACCCAGCGGACCCCGCGTAGTCGAAGTGATTGAAGAGGTGGCTGCGACCGATGAGCGAGTCCCACACGGCGAAGTAGGTGAGGTAGGCCTGGTACATGCGCGGGTCGTTCTCCGCGGCGAGCCAGGTCGTCTCGTTGGTTTGGCCGTTCAAGCCCTGACCGCCCTCGTAGGCGATGATGGGCAAGCCATACATGTTGGCTTCGGCGAGGTCGGCGCCGAGCCAGCTCGCGATCGTGTCGGAACCTGCGTCCGCGCTCGTCACGAGCGTGGCGTCGAGGCCCGCGAACACCGCATCGACCGAGGTCGCGGTGTTGTAGTCGGCGATGTTGAAGTACGGCGCGACGGCCATGAAGTCGATGATGCTCGAGACCGATCCGTACGTGCTCTTGAGGAGCGCAAACCCAGGGTCGACCTCGGCTGCGTAGGCCGCCTGCACGTTCATGACGATCTGCGCCTGGCAGCCTTGCCCGCTCGTGCAGCCGAACACCGAGCGCGTGATGTCGCTGACGCGCTTGGTGAGGAAGACCGAGAACTGGGTCGCTTTTGCATACGTGTTGGTGCTCCACGCGATCGAGGTGTTCGCGAGGTCGGCCACGCCCATCGCGCTCGTCGGCGCGGTGACGTCGCAGTACTTGCCGGACTCCGTCTTGTCGGGCATGCCCCAGACCATGCAGTAGATGTCCTCGGTCTGCTGGAAGCCCCAGTTCCACACTTCGTTGCTGTACTCGAAGTAGACCTTGGACTGCGGGGCGAGCGGAGTCGTGGTCGGGCTCTGTGCGGGAGCCGTCGTGCTGCACGCCGAGTTCGACATGTCGCCTTGCTCGCCGTACTTGAAAAGGCGCGCGAGGCGGCAGACGTAGTCGTCCGTCGCGAGGGCGGGGACGTTGACCCACACGTCGACGCCGAACGCGTTCGCGAGCGCGATGATGTCTTCATAGGCCATGCCCTGAGGGCGGTTGGCGCGGCTGCCTTGCGACGGCCATGTGCGCTGCGACCAATTCTGAACGAGGTTTCCGTTGGTGTTGAGCGCTTCCATGAAGCGCAGCGTCGTGAACGGATGCATGCGCGTCGCGAAGTCCTGCATGAACATGCCGCTCGCAAAGGCGAGCGACGGGTCCGCCATGATGTGGATGTTCGTGATGGGCGGCGTCGCCTTGAGCGGGTACCAGGCGGCGCTCGTCTGAGTCGAAAGCTTCTGCTGAAAGCTCATCGTCGCCGTGTTGTGCTGAACGCTGCCCGTCATCGTCGTCGTGACGGCGCCGATCGTCGGTCCGCCCGATATGCTGATGGATCCCGTGCCATCCCACGTGACCGTGTAGTTGCCGGTCGGGTAGTCGGCGGTGACGGCGCTCGTCGCCGCGACCGTGGGCGCACCCGTGCCATCGAGCGGAGCAGCGACGTTTCCGTTGTCCCACGGGCCATTGTTGCCGGCGATCGCGAGCGCCATGTCCGCGTAGATGGCGACGTTGTTGTAGTAGTTCAAGCTAGGGGCGTTCATGCCGAGGTTGTAGGCGTTCGTTGGCCTCGCGGGCTTCTGCGCGGCATCGGTGCTCGCGTCGGCGGAGGCGCTGTCGTTGCCGCTCGACGCATCGGTGCCGGAATCGGGCTGGCCGCTCCCACTCGTTCCGCACGCGAAAGCGGCGCCCGCGAGCACGAGAACACCGGCGACCTTGGTCTGAGAGTTTTTCATGGCTATTGCTCCGGCACACCCGTGAAGAACGCCTTGCGGATCTGACGGCCGCACAGCTCCGAATGGTAGCCGTTGCCGATGGAGGAGTCCGGATTCGTCAGGCTCGTCGACTGCTCTCGCGAGATGACGCCATAGTACGTCTTCGAGGCGTCGATCCACGGGTAGAAACCGAAGGCGCCTGCGCTGTTGAACGCGCCATCGGAGTCCATCGCTGTCGGATCGTTCTCGACCCAGTGACCGTACGAGTAGCTCAGGTTCTCCTCTGGGATGGGGGTGTACTTGGCGGTGGTGCAGCCTTTGGCGGGATTGGTGCACACCGGATCTGCGCCCAAGAACGCGTTGATCTTCAGGGTTCCGTTCAAGATGTTTTGCAAGAACGTCGCGTACTCTGCCGCCGACGTGTCGACGCCGCCCGCGAGCTGCGGGTTGGAGTAAGAAAACGGCGCGAGTGTGATGCCCAGTACTCCGAGCACGTCGGACGCGAGGGTCGGGCTGGTCTGTGGGCTGCAACCCGTGCAGATGTCGCCGCCCATGTTGAATCCGTACGTCCCGTCGTTGTCGCCCGGGTTGACGACACCGGGTCCAGCCGCGACGGCGTACCTCTGGAAGTGGCCGCCGCCATAGCTGAAGAACCCGTCGCTGCCCGCCGTGTACGTGGAGTTCTGCTGGACGGTGTACGCCGTCGGATCGGTGAGCACCGGCGCTTGCAGGCTGCAGCCCGCGACCTGCTTCGTCGACGTGTCGATCCAGCAGTACATGTTCGCGCAGTCCGTGACGGTGTTGGTGCCGTACTTTTGATCGCAAGAGTCGTCCTGAAACGTCGTGTAGCCCGACGACAGGTGCAAGAACTTCTGCGTGACGGGGTCCATCGCGCCGTTCAGCTTCTGGATCGTGTACGCGGCGAACATCCACTTCGACGCCGACGCGATCGAGTACACTGTGGTTCGCTGAATGGGAGCGTTGGTGGTCGGGTCAACGCCAATCGATCCCGACACGGTCGGCGCCCCGCCCGTCGTTTGATCACCAATCTCCCAGTAGAAGGGCGAGATGGCGACGCACGTCGCCGCTGACACGGCCGTCGATTGGGCGGCGCTCGCTTGCGTCGCCGGCGACACATACGTCCACTTGAAGGGCGGAGACTGCTGCGACGCACCGGCCTGGTCCGTCGCCGTCACCACGAACGTGTGCGGCCCCTCGGTGACGCTCTGCGAAAAGGTGAGGCTGGAGCAGTCGACGGCCGCGGCGGTGTCGAGCTGGCACGTGATGCTCTGAACGTTCGCGCCGGCCACGGCGAACCCGAACGTCGGCGACGCCACGTTCGACACGGCGTACATGTTCAAGGTCGGTGTCTTGGTGAGCGTGACGCCGAGCGCCCCGGCGTCGCCATTCGAGCTCGGGCCCGCATCGTTACCGCTTGGCGCAGAAGATGGAGCGCTGCATCCCGCAGCGAGCACGGCGAGAACGAACGACACGGACGAAGCTCGGAGCCTGTTCATCGAAGTCACCTCGGACGCTTCCTTTGCAGCACGCATGCCGGGCGTTCTCGCCGTGATTCTCCAATCGTTTGTGGGCTCGAGCTCGCTCGGGTGACGGGCGAGGGCATCGCGGTGTCATGCGGTGACACCCGCGTGCTAAATGTGAAGGGCATGTCGGGAGAGACGAAGACGCAGCAACTGAGCTTCGTAAAGGCGATGTGCAGCGTCGGGTTTGCCGTTCGCGGGCCGGAGTCCAGCCTCACGATCGTGGGCAACCCGTCGGAGCGTTTCTACGTGGGCTCGAGCGAGGTCTGCGCCCTCGTCGTGCGCGACCCCATGGTTTCGCGCCGGCACCTCGCGCTGCAAGCCACGGGCGACCACCTGCGCGTCACGGACCTCGCCTCGAAGAACGGAAGCACCGTCGACGGCGTTCGCATCGAGTCGGCGCTGCTCGCGGGCGGGGAGCGCATCACGCTCGGGCGGACCACCCTCGACGTGCAGCGACTCGACAACGTAGAGGTCACGACACCCGCCCCAGACCGCAAGAGCTTCGGCAAGGTGGTCGGGGCGAGCCCCGCGATGCAGAAGCTCTACCCGCTCTGCGACAGGCTCGCGCAAAGCAACGTATCCGTCCTGATCGAAGGCGAGACCGGCACCGGCAAGGAGCAGCTCGCCGAGGCGCTCCACGAAAATGGGCCGCGAGCTCTTCGTCCCTTCGTCGTCTTCGATTGCACGGCCGTGCCGCCTTCGCTGCTCGAGAGCGAGCTCTTCGGCTACGAGCGCGGGGCCTTCACTGGCGCAGTCACGTCGCGCGCGGGCGTGTTCGAGGCCGCCGACGGGGGCACGCTCTTCATCGACGAGATCGGCGACCTCGACCTCACGATGCAACCCAAGCTGCTTCGCGCCATCGAGAAGCTCGAAGTGCGGCGACTCGGCGCGACGAAGGCCACGCGCATCGACGCACGCCTGATTTTCGCGACGAGGCGGGACCTCGATCGCGAGGTGCAGATGGGCCGATTTCGCGACGACTTGTTCCACCGAATCGTCGTCGGGCGCATCGAGCTACCGCCCCTGCGCCAGCGCGAGGGTGACGTGGCGCTCCTCACTCGCGCATTCGCCAAGGCGATGGGCCACCCCGAGAACGCCGTTCCCCACGAGGCGCTCGTGCGTTGGGAGGATTCTCCGTGGCCCGGCAACGTGAGAGAGCTCCGCAACGCGGTGATGCAGCTGCTCGAGCTCGGCACGTTCAGTGCGCCGCGCGCTGCCGAGCCGAGCACCACTACGATGGCCGGCCTGAGGGCGATCGCCGAGCAGCAAGTCGCCTCTGGCGTCCCCCTACCGGTCGCGCGAGAGCGCGTCGTGAACGAGCTCGAACGGTGCTACGTCGAACGGTTGCTCGCCCAGCACGGCGGTGACATCGCAGGCGCCGTGGCGGCAAGCGGCGTCGCGCGGAGGCAGTTCTTTCGGCTGAAGGCCAAGCTCGGCGAGCGCTAGCCTTTAGGGTGGTAGGGCGAGCTTCTGGATCTGATTGCCGACGCCGAAGTAGGCGAAGCTGTCGTCGACTGCGAGCGACCCCACGACTTGGCCCAAGCCCGCGCGCACCGTCGACGCGTCTTGGGGCGCATCGGCCGACGCGCGCTTGAGCTGGTCCTCGGGCAGGTAATAGACGTAGTCGCCGTGGATGACGATGTTGAGGTAGTTGGTGTCGACGGTGAAGGGCGCCGCAGGTGGGCAGGCGTACGGCGATCCCGCGTCGGCGGTCAGGACGCAGCACGTGTTGTTGCCGTCGAAGCGATAGCCGATGCTGGCCCGATAGAGCGACAGCACGCCGCCATCGACGCGCGAGGCGACTTGAAAGTCCAGCGCGGCGCCGCCGCCGATCTCGAGACCGCAGTAGGGATCGCCGATGTTTGGATCGGTGGGCTGGCGCTGGCGCCCGAGGGCGTGCCCCGAAGCGTAATAGATGCCACTGTCGGTGAGCGCGACACGCCCATCGCTCGATTGGTCGGCGAGCGGGGTTGCACCGCCTTCGTCGAGCGCGAACGACGCGCCGTTGCCGAGGTACACCCCGACGTAATTGGGCGTCGTGTCACCGACGAAGGCGACGCCGATGTTTTCGCCATTGACGTCGATTGCTCCGCAGCTCGTGACGGCCGAGTCGATCATGACGGGCGCCGTGGCTCCAGGCCGCCACGCTTGAAGCCCCGTCGTCGCGCCGCACCACGCGACGAGGTCGGCACCGTTGCTTGCCATCGCGGTGAGCTCGCCGCCGCCGAACGTGAACAGCGTCTGGATGTCGCCACCGGTCTTGGGTACCGCGTAGATGCCCGTGCTCGTCGCGTACACCACGAGCGACGAGGTCAGCACGATCTTGGTCGCGGAGTCGCCGGCGGTGGCGATGACCGTCAGCTGCCCGGACGGATCGAAGTAGTCCGAGGGGCGATAAATGAGCGAGCACGCGATGAGCGTGGTCGTGGCGGCCAGCGAGAGCCAGCGCTTCACCGCGTCCTCTCGGTCGTGGCGTGCAACCACCGAACCTCGCTCACGGTCGGTCGCGCGAAAAACCAGATGGCGGACGCCACTGCGGACGTAATCGCGACGATGGCGGAGATGTCGGCGACGTAGCTCGTGGCCTCGAGCGTCCCTTGTTGGCTCGTGCCGCAATAGGGCTTGCACGAGGAGAGCGCTTGGTACGAGCTGACCGTGTAAATGCCTGTCGCCAGCGACAGAAGCCCAGACGCGATCGTCGTGGCTCCGAGCAAGTAGACGGGCAACGGCACGGGGCGGCGGTGGACGGTCTCCCGCAGATCGACGTGAACCAAGACGCTGACGTTCTGCTTTCCCCGCTCGAGAACGAAGCTCGCCTCGCCCACGCGACCGACATACAAAGCCTTCGCCACGTGCGCTCCTGGATCGAGCGCGAGGGGCTTCGACGGATCGAGCGTAACCGTGTCGACCTCGAGGACCTCGGGCCGCACGGGCAGCCCGCGATCGTCCTCGACGCGAACGTTCGCGGTCGGGATGTCGGCGACGACGCTCGCGAGCCTCTGGGTGCAGAAGGCGCGGATCTCTTCGCACTCGTTGGCCTGCGCGTCATCGGCGCACGCCTTGCTCGAGCACGTCGCCAAGAGCTCGCGCGCGCGAAGGAGCTTGCCCTCCTTTTGCATGACTTGGGCGGAGATCACGAGCGCGCGATGCTCTTCGGTGTTCGACGCCTCGCCCGCTGCGAGCGACGACGCCCACAGGCCGACCGCAACCGCGACAGCGCCGCGCATTCGGACGATGCTACTGCATTACGAACCGGCGGGGCAGTTGTCGAGGCAGTTGCTGAACCGGATGCGAATATCGTCGGAGCAACAAGGTGCCTTCGATGCCGGCGGTAGCGCGCTCGCCGACGTCGTCACGCCGGCGTCGCGCCCGTGCGGACGCGCAGTCGGAAGGGCCGACGCAGCAACGGTCTCCGAAGTTTTTTCAGCGGCCTCCGGCTCTCGCATGCTCGTGGCGAGCGGCGCTGACAGCGGCGGCGGTGCGACTGCGACTGGCGTGCGGGGCGATGCAGCTTGCAGTGGATGGCGTGTCGCCACGAAGACGGCGCCCGCGCCCACCGTCGCGGCGATGGCTGCCGCGAGCACCATAAGAAGCGTTCGTGGCCTTGGCTCCGCGAGCCTCATTCGCGGCGCGACGACTGCAGTGGCGCTGTTGGGCGCGAGGCCTGTCGCGGCCTCAGAGCGACCGTGAAGGTCGGAGGCGATCGGAAGCGCCGCGACGAGCGCACGCCGTGTCGCCAAGAAATCGCGACTGACGTCTTCGAGCCACTCGGCAACTTCTCTCGGTGGCGCTCGCTTCGTGGGCAAGACCAAGAACGCCTCGGCCATCGCCCTCGTCGTGGGGAAACGGTCTTGCGGCTTCTTTTCGAGCGCTCGAACGACGATGGCGGCGAGCTCTTCGGAGATCTCGGGGCGTGCGTCGCGTGGGCTCGGTACGGGATTGAGCACGTGCATCAATGCCGTCGAAGCGAAGTCGTGACCCGCGAACGGCCGCGCGCCGGTGAGGATCTCGTAGAGGACGATGCCTGCGGCGTATACGTCGGCGCGACGATCCACCGGCCGCCCCTCGACCTGCTCGGGCGCCATGTAGCTGGCCTTGCCCTTCAAGTCGCCAGGTCGCGTGTGGTGCAGCTTACCCACGGCCGCCGCGATACCGAAGTCGATGACCTTGGCAACG
>Ga0302325_10028380_pt1 | contig 11580 bp, 10 predicted proteins | sample Palsa_T0_2_FD_201948 | JGI IMG/M metagenome (GOLD analysis project Ga0302325, IMG submission 201948) | Peat permafrost microbial communities from Stordalen Mire near Abisko, Sweden - Palsa_T0_2 | ecosystem: Environmental > Terrestrial > Soil > Palsa > Peat permafrost | place: Sweden: Abisko... | reverse complement strand
CTCCATCGTGAGGATCGGATCGAGATCGTAGGCCTGATTCCACGGGCCGCCCATATGCGATCGCGTCGGCACGATATCGGCAAGCTGGACGAACGTGTCGGCGCCGTCGCCCGCGATCACTACTTGATGGTCCCAGGTATGGCCGCCGGTCACCTCGACGCGCACGCCAGTGCATATGGCAGCGTCGCCTTTTATCGCCTCAATCGATTTGACGTTCGGCGCGAGACATTCTTCAACGTGCTTGTAGGCCGCCCGTACCCGCTCGTTGGATGCGGCGCGCGCGGTGTCCAGTTCGCCCTTCTGGATGATCAGTTTCGCCCGCGGAAAGGCGGGTTCCATCACGCCTGAGTCGCGTACCCGCACAATTCCACCGCAATGGTCGAAATGCAGGTGGGTCAGTACGATGGCGGTGATGTCGCCGGGCTCCATCCCGAGCGCGCGCAGGCCGTCGAGCAGCCAACCGTCGCCATAATCGAAGATTTTGCGCTGGACGTCGGACAGGCGGTTGCCGATTCCAGTATCGACCAGGATCGCTTCGGACCCGCTGATAATCAGCGGACAGATCAGATTCAGCCGGATACGGTTCTGATCGTCGGGCGGATGGTTCTTCTTCCATAGTTCGCGCGGGACGACGCCGAACATGCATCCGCCGTCGTTGCGCCAGTAGCCGTCGGTGAGCATCGCGACCCGAATCGGACCGATTGTTATTTCCGGCGGCTTTTCCAATGCAGTTCCCGTCGCGATCGAATTTCCCGCGCGCTTACGAGCCGGCGAGCCACAGGCCCGCGCCCAGCGCGACAGCACCCATGATAGCCGTCGCCGCCCATAATGATGAGATCCGCGCCGACTCGTGATCGAACGCCGCGGTGTCGTCGATTCGCAATGCCGCGTTCATCCTGATTCGCGCGCGGATGATGCCGATGAGCGCGAGACACATCGCAAGGTAGAGAACTATCTTGACACTCAGCACTGCGACGAATTGCGATCCGAAATTGAAATTGCGCGCGCGTCCGGCGAACCACAGATTCGAGATGCCGGTGATGACGATCGTGATCGCGCCGGCGAGCCCGATCATGCCGATCGGCTTCGCGGCCCTGACGAAGAATTCGCGGCGCTCGGCGCTGCCGCGTTCCATCGCGATCGCCGCCAGCACGAAGGCGAGCGCGGCGCCGATCCACGCGATACCCGCGGACACGTGAATCCATACGACGATGTCGGCGATCGTCATTTGGGGATCATCACCGGGGCGATCGGCATCGGGCGATCGTGATTGGGGGATTGCAGCCGGATGCGCACGCCGAGCAATCTAGCGGTCGCACCGCCAAACACAACCGATCACGCCGTGGCGATCCCCCGATGATTGGGCTATTGAGCATCCAAGGCGATGCAAATTCGCCAAGTTATTTTTCACTGGAGGACGAGAACCGATGAAAGCCGCCGTCATGGAAGAGCATCAGAAGCCCCTCGTCGTCCGCGAGATGCCCGATCCGACCTGCGGACCCGACGCCATCGTGATGCGCGTCGAAGCCAACGGCGTATGCCGTTCCGACTGGCATCTGTGGATGGGCGACTGGTCGTGGGTCGGCCTCGCCGTGAATCCGCCCGCCGTGCTCGGCCACGAATTCTGCGGCGTGATCGAAGAGGTCGGCAAGGACGTCAAGAATTTCAAAAAGGGCGACCGCGTCGTCACGCCGTTCTGCCAGGGCGAGGGCAACTGCGAGTTCTGCCGTTCGGGCAATTCCCATATGTGCATGATGCCGAAAATTCCCGGGCTCAGTTACTACGGCGGCTTCGGCCGCTATGTCGAAGTGCCGGCGGCTGATCTCAACGTCGTGACGCTGCCCGAAGAGGTCGGCCTGGTTGAAGGCGCCTCGATCGGATGCCGCTTCATGACGGCCTTCCACGGTATCGTCGATCGGGCCAATGTCCGGCCCCGCGAATGGGTGGCGGTGCATGGATGCGGCGGCGTCGGACTGTCGGCGATTCATATCGCGTCGGCGATCGGCGCGCAGGTGATCGGTATCGATCTCGACGATGCCAAGCTCGATCTAGCGAAGACGGCCGGTGCGGCCCATGTGATCAACGCCAAGCGCGACGAGCCGATCTCGTCCATCCGTCAGATTACCGGCGGCGGTGCCCACGTGGCCGTCGATGCGCTCGGTGTCGCCGCTACATGCCGCAACGCGATCATGTGCCTGCGCAAGCAGGGGCGTCATCTGCAGATCGGCCTGACGACTTCGGTCGAGCAGGGCGAGATCGCGATGCCGATCGACATGATCGTCGGGATGGAGCTCGCGATGTTCGGGTCTTTCGGGATGCCGGCGACGCGCTACCCGGCGATGCTCGAGATGATCGCGGCGGGCCGCCTCGATCCGGGCAAGATGGTCACCTCGACGTGCAGCCTGAGCGGTATCAACAAGGTCTTCGGCGAGATGGAGAAGTTTCAGAACGTCGGTATGACCGTGCTCAACGACTACTCGTAGCCGTCGGCGACTGGCGTGCCGGCGCTATCACGGCGGCCGCAATTGTGATGGGATCGAACTGGGTTTATGCGAAAGCTCAGGCTCATTCCGATTGCTCTACTGGCGCTGCTGATGGCCCTGCTGCCTGTCTGGCCCGACATGGCGATCGTCTTCGCGGACGATACGCCCGATCCGACCAGCGCGGGGCTCACCAACGACCTCCATCAGCATCGCCTGCCGGCCGTCGGCGCGCAGGTCACCAATATGCCCGATGGGGGCAAGACGGTGGTTCTGTACGGCTTCGTCGCGACAGAGAAGGGCAAGACTGACGCCGAAATCCGTGCAAGGAACTATCTTAACGACCCTTCGGTCGCGATAACCAATCGCATCAGGATCGACCCAACCATTCTCGCCTCCAACAAGCCCGGATCGGCCAACAGTCAGATTGACGACTATCAAAACGAGGGCAATCCGGATTCGTCGGGTAATGGATCGGGGAGCAACGGATCGGGCGGCAATGGATCGACGAGCACCGGATCCGGATCATCGTCGAACGCGCCGCTGCCGCCCAACGTCGGCAGTATGCAGGCCTATCAGCAGTCGGGAAATCCGATGGCCGATCCGTACAACCAGGGCGGCGTTCCGATGAACGGCCTCGGCACCGGCTTGATGATTATCGGGCCTATTATCGGCGGACTGTTGCTCTACAACGCGCTCAGCGGCCCTTCATACAACAACCAGCCCTACTACGGGCATCAGTATGGCGGCGGCCATCACGGCCATCGCTAAGAGTATCGGTAGACTACTGACCGTACGCCCGCTTAAGCCGCTTCAGACCCATCAGATCCTTCGCCACCAGCACGCCTGACGCGCCGTGCAGTCCCGGGCCCGGATGAGTCGACGCGCCGATATGGTAGAGCCCCGGAATCATCGTGCGATGGCGCGGCAGTCCGGGCAGCGGTCTCCATAAAAAAAACTGATCAGGTGTACAGGCGCCGGCGTACGGGTCGCCACCGACGAGGTTGGGATTGGCGGCTTCGAGATCGGCTGGGGATAGCACCACCCGGCGCATGATCGATCCTTCCAGGTTGGGAATCTGCCGCGCGAGCTTGTCCACGATTCGATCCGCCATCCGTTCGCGCAGCTCCGGCGTCCAGGTACCGTCGCCCGTCGCTATCTCGCCGGCCGCGTCGCCAGTCGGCCGGTTGGGCATCTCCTGAAGTTGCAGCCATAGAATCCAGCGGCCAGCCGGCGCGCGCGACGGATCGACTGCCATCGGCTGGCCGACAACGACCGTCGGATCGGCGGGCAACAGGCCGCGCTCAGCTTCGTTCACTGCACGCGACACCCCGTTGATACCGTCGGCCACGTGAACCATCGCGGTGCGCAGAAAACGATCGTCGCCGCCTGGCCATTTCGGCGGCTCGGACAGTGCCAGATGAATCTGCATATCGGCGCGGCCGTAACGGAAGCGGTTGGTCGTATCGACGACCCAGTCGGGCACGATCGCGCGATCGAGCAACTTCAGATAGAGCTGATGCGGCGTGACGCAGCATACGACGGCCCGCCGCGCCTCGAACTCGCCCGCCGCGGTTCGAATCCCCACTGCCTTTCCGTTGCGCACGATCACGCTGTCCACCGGCGCCTCGCGATGGAACTCGCCGCCCTGATCGTTGATCAACTTGATAAATCCGTCGACCAGCCGGGCCGCGCCGCCGCGAGGAATCGGCATCCCGATAAGCTCGAGCGCCGCCGCGATTAGCTGCGTCATGAAGCCCGAGGTTGCGTTGTCGGGTCCAAGCCCGGTGTGCAGCACCCACGGCGCGAGCAGCCCGTGGATAGCCGGCGACTTGAACGTCGAGGTCAGCCATTTGCGGCAGGTCGACATCAGCTCGCTGCCGAATTCGAGCGACCCGCGCACCTTCAGCCGCCAGGCTGCCCGCGCGACCATCTGCGCCCCCGCGAGCGACCACAACTCGGTGCCCATCAGGCCGAACGCGAGATCGCTCTTGGCCATGAAGGAGTTGAACGATCGATCCCACGAAACGCCGTCGCCGCGCGCCAGCTCCTCGAAGTGCTCGTGATTCTTCTGATGCGAGGTCGAGATAAACGCGCTGGTGCCGTCGGGCATCAGGCCCGCCGCGCCGTATTCGCAGTTGGCGTAATCGACGCCGCGCGTGATCAGGTCATCCTTCAGGAGCCCCCACGCCTCGCCGCCGACGAACAGCGGATGCCACGCGGAAAACACATCGTGGATAAACCCGGGCTCGGTTATCTCGGCGCTGCGGATATTGCCGCCGATCCATGGGTTGCGCTCGAAGACGCCGACCCGCAGGCCGCACTTGCCGAGCAGCGCCGCGCCGACCAGGCTCGAGATGCCACTGCCGATAAAAATCGCATCGTAGGTTTTTGCCATCGCGCACCGCCGCCGTGCGAAAATACACTTAATCGCGGCGCCGTCAAACGTCGCGGCCATTGTGCTTCGCCAGGCTTCGATCGATTATCGGGCAGACCGGTAGCGAGGGCCGTGCCGATGAAATTTTCCGTCTTCATGATCACGATGGGCCGCGGACGGCTGTCAGACCGCCAGGTTTATGACGACGCGCTCGCCGACGTCCGTATCGCCGAGCATCTCGGCTTCGATTCGTTCATGTTCGCCGAGCATCATTTCAACGCCGATTTCTGTATGTCGCCGGCGCCCAACCTGATGGTCGCCGCTGCCGCTCGCACCACCGAGCGGATTCGCCTGGGCGTTGCCGTCAACGTGCTGCCGATGCATCATCCGGTGCGGGTCGCCGAAGAGGGCGCGATGCTCGATCAGTTGAGCGGTGGGCGTCTTATATGGGGAATCGGCCGCGGAATCGTCGGCCACGAATTCGCGCCGTTCGGAGTCGAGCCCGCGACTTCGCGCGATCGCTTCATCGAGACTCACGACGCCGTGATCAACGCGTGGCGGACCGGCAAGCTCGAACATCACGGCCGCTTCCACGATTATTCGGCCGCCGAACTCGCGCCTAACGTCGTCCAGCGGCCGCATCCCGATGTGTGGGTGGCGGCGCAGAGCCCCGATTCGGTCGCATGGTGCGCGCAGCATGACTACGTCGCGATGCAGGTGGCGGAGTCGCTCGAGCAGGGGCGTCGCCAGGCCGATCGCTATCGCCGCGCGGCCGACGCCGCCGGCGTGACGACGCGCAACGGCGGTATCGCGCCGCTGCGCTACTGCTTCGTCGCCGAGACCGACGATATCGCTCGCGAAAAATGCGCGCCGCATATCCGCGAGTTCTGGGAACACTTCGTCAAAATCGCCGCGCCCGGCGGTATCCTTCCCGATCGCACCGGCTACGAGTACTGGTACGGCGAGGGCGACGTGTCGAAGTACGCCGGCGACGATTACGATCGGTTGAACGACGAGGGCATCATAATCTGCGGCTCGCCGGAGAGCGTGATCGAGGGCATCCGGCGGCAAGGCGACGCGCTCGGCACGAATCGGATACTGGTCGATTTCTGGCGCGGCTCGCTCAATCGCGAGGATCGGATCAAATCGATGGAAATGTTTGGCAAGGAAGTGATTCCCGCTTTCCGCGACACGGCAGACTCCGCCGCCGCATAAGGAGGCGTGGACGACTTAGAATCGCGTCAACCCAACCCACATGGAGGCATAAATCGATGGACAGTCCGCAGCTTCAAGCAACAATCGCGCAGTACAAGGCGCTCGGCGCCGATATGGCCAAGGCGCAGGGGCCCGGCGACGTGCGCGCGGCGCTCTCGAAGGCGTTCGCCGCGTTTCCGAGCAAAGGAAAAGTCAAAGTCGAGCTGGTCAGCGCGGGCGGCGTTCCGTCCGAATGGATCAGCGCGCCTGACGCCAGACCCGATCACGCGTTTCTCTACCTGCACGGCGGCGGCTATGTGGCCGGCGGTCTCGATACTCATCGCGAGGTCGCCGCGCGAGTCTCCGCGGCAACTGGTGCGCGCACACTGCTCATCGACTACCGGCTCGCACCGGAGCATCCGTTTCCCGCGGCAGTTGACGACGCCGTCGCGGCTTACAAGTTCATCCTGGCCGGCGGTATCAAGCCGTCGAAAATCGCGATCGGCGGCGACTCGGCCGGCGGCGGCCTGACGGTCGCGCTGCTGGTCGCCCTGCGCGATGCGAAGGTCCCGCTGCCGGCTGCCGGCGTATGCATCTCGCCGTGGGCGGATCTCGAGGCGCTCGGGAAATCGATGGAGACCAAGGCGGCGATCGATCCGGCCGTCGCGCGCGAATTTATCGTGCTGCTCGGCAATATGTACGTCGGTGAAAAGGGCAACAAGCACCATCCACTCGCCGCACCGATCTACGCCGATCTCACCGGTCTGCCGCCCCTGCTGATCCAGGTCGGATCGGCGGAGACGCTGCTGGACGACGCCACGCGTATCGCGACTCGCGCCGGCGAGGGGAACGTCGAGACGACGCTCGAAATATGGCCCGATATGCCGCACGTATGGCATTGGTTCGCGCCGATTCTTCCCGAGGGCGACAAGGCGATCAAAAGCATCGGCGAGTTTGTCCGCAAACACACCGCGTAGTCGCGGCTCGAAGGGGGGATCACGATGGCTAACCGATCATGCAAGCGCGCGGTTCTGGTCGGACCCAACCGGCCTATCGAAATATGGGACAGGCCGGTGCCGTCACCCGGCGCGGGCGAGGTGCTGGCGCGGGTCGAGATGAGCGGCGTATGCGGCACCGACGTGCATTTCTGGCGCGGCGAGGTCGCGATGCCCGGACCGGTCGTGCTCGGCCATGAGGGAATCGCGGTGGTCGAAGAGGTCGGACCCGGCGCGGCCGCCGATTACGCTGGCGTGCCGATCGCCCGCGGCGATCGTATCTACTGGCAACCGATGCGCGCGTGCCATCGATGCTACGCCTGTACGATCCTCCGGGACTTTTCGATGTGTGAAAGCGGCTTCGCGCCCATCATGCGCAATGCCGCCGAACCCACCGCGGCGTCTTACAGCGAATACTCGCTGATACCCGAAGGCATGGCGTTCTTCCGCGTCCCCGACGACACGCCCTCGGCGGCGGTGATCGCTTTCGGCTGCGCGATGCCGACGATTCTGCAGGGTGTCGACCGAATCGGCGGAATCGCGGTGGGCAGCGACGTGGTCATCCAGGGATGCGGTCCGGTCGGGCTGGCGGGCGTAATGGTGGCGTCGCTCGGCGGCGCGCGCCGCGTGATCGTGACGGGTGCGCCGGCCAAGCGGCTTGCGATGGCGAAGCGGTTGGGCGCGACGCATACGATCGATATGGACGAAGTCAAATCGGCCGACGATCGGATAGCCCGCGTGCTCGATATTACCGATGGGCGTCGAGCCGACGTCGTACTGGAGGCGGCCGGTGCGATTCCCGCCTTTCCGGAAGGCTTGCAGATGGTCGCGAAAGGCGGCCGCTATCTGACTATCGGATTATGGTCGGCGCCCGGCACGGTGCCGGTCGAACCGCGATTCATCAATAACAATAATCTGCGGATTTTCGGCAGCGCGCTGTCTCAGCCGGGTCACCTTCACGCGGCGCTGCAAGTGGCCCGCAAGTACCATCGCGAGTACGCGATGGCCGACGTGATCACCCATCGTTTCAGCCTGGACGCGAGCCAGAGCGCTCTGGAAGCGGTCGCGCGCCTGGAAACCGTGAAGGCGGTGATCACGCCCGGGGCATAGGCCGCGCGAGGCCGCCCGGTGGTTGATGGTCAGATGCCGAGGCCGCCGGCCACGTTCATCACCTGGCCGGTCGTGAAGCCCGAATCGGACGACGCGAAGTAGAGCGCCGCTTCCGCGATTTCGTCGGGCTTGCCGATTCGTCCGACCGCCGGACCGCGCGCACCGGGAATGCGAGCGTGCATCTCTTCAGTGAACTCCGCGAGCATCGGCGTGTCGATCGGCCCGGGTCCGATCACGTTGACGGTCACGCCTGCCGGCGCGAACTCGAGCGCGAGACATCGCGCCATCCCCTGCGCGCCCGCCTTGGCGGCGCATATATGACCCATGCCGGGCACGCCGATCGTGCCGGAAACGGCCGTGATCAGAATAATTCGTCCCCGTTTGCGCTGGACCATCGCGGGAAGCGCCGCTTGCGCGCAGTTGAACATGCCCTTCAGATCGATGGTCAGCACCTCGTCCCATTCGGTCTCGGTAATTTCCAGAAACGGCGTGAAATGAAAGACACCGGCGCTCAGCACCAGGATGTCGATTCGGCCGAGTGCCGCGGCCGCCTTATCGACCATAGCGCGCGCCTCGGCGTGGCTGGCGACGTTGGCGGGGACGCCCACGGCACGGCGTCCGATCGCTTCGACTTCGCGCACGACGGCGGCGATCTTTTTTTCGTCGCGGCCGTTGATCGCAATATCGGCGCCCTCGCGCGCAAAGCGCAGTGCGATAGCGCGGCCGATCCCGGAGCTCGCTCCCGTCACTAGTGCGGTCTTTCCGGCAAGTTTCATTAGCGATATGCCTCCCACGATGCGCGCGACGCTCCCGAAACCCTCAATGCGTCGCACGATATAATCGCAGCTATGGCACCGGGGCCGCTGCAATTGCAACGACGGCGATTTGCCATTTGGCCGCGCGCTCGGCTACAGCGTCGATTTGGGGAATATCCCGGCGAGAAGATCCTTGAGGAGGTTACTCAAAATGATCAGTCTGGTGCCGAACGACGAAGCCGCCGCGCGGGGCAAGGCGAATGGGATCGATGACTTCTTCTCGCGGGTCAACGCGTTCCGGGCGATGCTGCACAATCCGCACGCCGCGGGCGCGGCCTACAGGATGCTCGACGCGCTGCTGATCCACGGCACGCTCAGTCCGATCGTTCGCGAGCTGGTAATCCTGCGCACCGGATGGCGCACGCGATCGGAATATGAATTCTGCCAGCACGTGCGGGTGGCCAGCCAGGCCGGTCTCAGTGAGGAAAAGATTCTCGGCGTGCGCGATCCCGATTCGTGCGCCGCCTTCAGCGAGAGCGAACGCGCCGTGATGCGGATGGTCGACGAGCTGCTCGAACGATAGGAGGTGTCGCCGGCGACGCTGGAAATTCTGAAACGATCTTTTACCGATTCGGACGTGGTCGAGCTGCTGATGGTCGCCGGCTTCTGGCGGACGATCGCGAGCCTCCTGAAAACCGCCAAGGTGCCACTCGACGACGGCGTTCCCGGATGGCCCGAAGGGCGCGCACCCGCCTGATCGGCCGTATCGGCAAGCTAACTGGGATACGGAGGACCCGAGTCGATCGCCGCGAGCAGGGGCTTATCGTAACCGTAAATGTCGTCGTAGAAATGTACGCTGCCCTCGGGCGTGACCACCGCGGTGCTGTACAAAATCAGCACGGGAATGGGATTTTTCAGGTTGACTTGGATCGTCTGACTGCCGTTCATCGCGGCGTCAATTTTAGCCGGCGTCCAGTTGGGATCGTCGCGCAAAACCCACGCGGCCAGCTTGGCCGGCTCGGCAACCCGGATACATCCGTGGCTGAAGTCGCGCCGCGCCCGCGAGAACAGTTCGGGCGACGGCGTGCTGTGGAGATAAACGTTGTAGCGATTGGGAAAGATGAACTTGACCAGTCCGAGCGCATTCTTCGGTCCCGGCTTCTGACGGATTTGGTAGGCGCCCGATCGCAGCCCCGACAGGACGTCATCGGAGACGACGCCGTCGGTTATGACATTTCCCGAGCCGTCGACAACCTGGTAACCATGGGCCGCGAGATAGCCCGGGTCGCGCCGTGTCTTGGGCACCAGTTCGTTGAACTGGATCGACATGGGCACCAGCCAGTACGGGCGGAAGACCAGGTACTTCATATAGTCGGCGAACACCGGCGTCTGGGTGCGCATGGCGCGTCCGACCACCACCGCCATCGAGATGAATCCGCCCGGCTGGCGGCGCAATGTGCGCAAGCGGAACTCCGGAATGTTCACCACGATCGGCGGCTGCGGAAACGTCGGCGGAATCCATCGATAGCGCTCGAGCGTCAGGTCGAGCTCGACGACGCGCTGATGGAGCGGAACGTTGATCGCGGCAACCGTACCTTTGCCGAGCACGCCGTCGGTCGCAAGCCCGTGACGATCCTGAAAATGCTTGACCGCCGTTACGAGCGCGCCCTGATAGACCGCGCCGGCCGGCGGCGGCGCGTTGGCCGGCAGATCGCCGAGAAGGCGCAGCCGCGCATCGAGCTGCGGCAGGCCCGCGTAATTGTCGCTGGGACGGACCGACACGGCGGGCATCGGAACAGGCGCGCCGTCGCCGGCCTGCGCAAGCTTCAGGTATTGCGGCAACGCATCTTCGGCTCGCAGATAGCCGGCGAAATGAGGCTCAACTGAAGCGGCCGCGCTGGGAAGATCGGCGCTGTTGATGATCTTGCCACGGATGAAACCCGCCAGATCGAGCGGCGCCGGGCCGCTCGTCAACGCGAATTTGAAGTGATTCGGATTTATCCGGCCGTTATGCAGCGCGCTGAAGTAGCGCATCGCGCAGACCGTCATCGCCAGGTCGAACCGCGCGACGTCGTCATCGAGCGGCGTCGCCGTCGCCGGTTTCAACTTTGCGATCGCGCCTGCCCACCGCGAGGCGTCGTAATCTTCGCGCCGAAGGCCTTTGAACTCGGCCCCGCGAAATAGATCGATCATCTCGGCCGCTTGCGGCGTCGGTTGTCCGCCGCTCGTCCATACGGGCGTCCACTTGCCAGCCGAATAGAATTGCGAGACAGCGGGCGCGACGTCGCTGAAGGTCGGCCATTTCAGATCGGCAAAACGGCCGCTCTGCGCGAGCGATTGAATCAGCGACACCGGTTGCGGCGACGACGTGGACGTTGGCGTCGCCGAAGCACTCGGAGTCGATGACGCGGTCGCGGATGGTGAAGCGGTCGCGGTGCTGGTTGACTCCGCGCGGCATCCGACGAGGCTGAACAAGATCACGATGGTCGCGATAACGGCAGCCGAGAGGGATCGCCGCGCCGCCAACCGCCCAGAATCACTTCGACGGGGGATAACCTTCATTAACTGACTGGACCTGCCTGGCGCGCCGTTTCGCGCACGGTACACGCGCCAGTCGACGACGGCAACCTTAGAACGGAAGATCACATTTTTAGACGACGATCAGGCTA
>Ga0302325_10028379_pt1 | contig 11580 bp, 8 predicted proteins | sample Palsa_T0_2_FD_201948 | JGI IMG/M metagenome (GOLD analysis project Ga0302325, IMG submission 201948) | Peat permafrost microbial communities from Stordalen Mire near Abisko, Sweden - Palsa_T0_2 | ecosystem: Environmental > Terrestrial > Soil > Palsa > Peat permafrost | place: Sweden: Abisko... | reverse complement strand
GCCGGCGCGGTGAATACCAGCCTCGGCTCCGGGGCGGTGCTGCCCGGCCAGTCGGTCTCTGACCGCAACTACTACCGGTACACCGACGTGCTGGCGCCGACCTCGGCCGGCCAGTGGCAGGTCGTCTCGGACTATCCGCTCGTGTACTACCCGCAGGCTAAGGAGTGCAAGCCGTGAAACACCTCGCTGGCTGGCGGCGGCTCGGCTGGAAGGGCCGCGTCGTCGTGCTCGGGCTGACCGGGCTGCTGCCCGTCCTCGCGGCCGTCCCGGCCGGCGCGGCCGACGGCAGCTCGTCGGTTACCTGCGCGACCGGAGACAGCTGCGTGATCCAGCTCGACCGCATGGTCCAGTTCGGCGGAGCCGACTACTCCCCGGGCGCGGACAACATGGTCATCGACATCGCGCCGCCGCCCTGCTCGTGGAACCCCATCGGCAACGCGTACACCGGCAGCCAGGCCGTCATCAGCGGCTCCGGCGGCACGGCGCCGCCGCCCGGCTCCGCGTTCGACACGGCCCAGACCTACCAGCAGGCGAAGCAGCTGCTGGCCACTACCCCGATGCCGGCCGGCGAGTGGTATGTCCTGCCGATCGCCCCGGGTGACACCGCGGCTCAGGCGGCCGCGTGCCTGGCCGAACCGCTGTATTTCTTCGATGTGCCCGGCGCGGCGCTGCCGGGCATCGACATCCCGCCGGTGACCCTGGCCCAGCTGGCCGTGTCCAAGCTGTACGTCCCGGTGGCGGGCCGCATGTACCTCAGCCCGGTCAACGGCGTCAGCTACTCCAACCTGCCGGTCTTCGCGCGGGTGACGCTGGCCGGCCGGTACCACCTCGGGCCGAACGGCATGCCCTACACCACGGACAACGCGCGCCTGGGGAACAACGCCGCCACCGTCTGGGTGGAGGCCATGCCGCTGCAGATCAGCACGACCGACAGCTCGGCCACGCTAGATACGAACGGCTGCGGCTACACCGGCTCGGCCGAGATGGTCCACGACCCGGCCGCGGTGGCCAGCACCGGCGCGAACGGCACGGCCGACTGCGGCGCGACCTTCCGTGCCCCGGGAGCCTGGACGATAACGGCCGCCCTCACCTGGCGGACCTGCTGGGTTCCGGCCGTTGAGAACGGCCCGCCGCCGGCCGCCTGCAACGCCGTCCCCGGCGCCAACCTGAACCCGGTCAACTGGGTCCGCAACGTCAACGTGCACGAGATCCAGGCCGCCAACGGCGCCGACTGACCCCCCGCTCCCTCCGGTACACCCCAGATCAGCGCCGGACACCCGCGCCCCCGCGGCCCCCCTTGCCGCCACCGGCGTCTGTCTCGCAACCCCATTAGCAACATTGGCACGCCCCGTTACATGCTCGAATTAATGTGCGACAAAAATCCAATGATCAGGGGGTTCTTGTCGCACAACGATGAATGGCACCTACAGTCGTGACCGGTGTTGCAGGCGGGACTCGTCTACGGGCCGGCTAGCCCTGGAACAGTCGCAGCGCGTGCGCCTTGGCCGCGGCTTCACCCCGGGAGGCCGCGCCGAGCTTGCCGAGGATGTTCGACACGTGAACGCTGGCCGTCTTCGGCGAGATGAACAGCTCTGCGGCGATCTCCCGGTTGCTGCGCCCGGTCGCGACCAGCCGCAGCACCTCAAGTTCGCGCCCGGTTAGGCCGAGCCCGCTGGTCCCCGCCAGTTCGTTGTCGTGGGCGACATCGCTGCCATCAGGCCCTGGCTCGCCGTCGTCTGGCCGGGCGAGCCGGATCCCGGCCCGCCGGGCGAGGATGGCGATCTCCTGACCGAGCGGCGTCGCCCCCAGCCCCGCGGCGCGCGGCGCGGCGCGCGTCAGCCGGGCCGCCGCGCTGTCGCGGTCGCCGCAGGCCAGTGCCGCCTCGGCCGCAAGCAGCAGGGCCTGGGCCAGCGGGTAAGGCTCGCTGACCGTCTCCCACGCCGCGGCCGCCTCATCCCAGCCGGAGCGCAGCGCGCCCGCCCCTGAGCCGCCGCCCGCCCCTGAGCCGTCGATCGTGCCCAGCAGCCAGGATGCGTGCGCGTCGGCCGCCGCGAAGGTGAGCTGCTGGGCTTGCTGGACCGGGCCGAACCAGGCCAGCTTCTCCGCGACCGTGCGCAGCCGGGCCGCCGTCGCGGCGGCTTGCTCACGGAGTTCTTCGTCGTGGCTGACTGCGACCTGGCGGGCTGCGTCGAGGACCGCCCCGGCGCCGGCCGTCAGGACCAGCCAGGTGTACCTCGGACTGCTCCCGGCCAGGTCAAAGCGATCCGCGGTCTGGCAGGCGGCCGCGAGCGCGGCCGTCGGCCCGTCCGCCGCGAGGGCGAGCGTGATCTCCAGCCGGGCCAGCGGGAGCTGATGCTGATCCTCATAACGGGCTGACCGTATGATGCCCCGGGCGGTTGCTGCCGCCAGCCGGGCCGCGGCCAGGTCGCCGCGCGCGCAGGCAATGCTGCCGGTCACCACCTGCAGCAGGGCCCGGTGCAGCGGCCCGGCACCGTGGTAAAGGTCCAGGGCGCCGGCGATGACCTTGTTCGCCTCGTCCCAGCGGCCCAGCGCGAACAGCGGCTCGGCCTGGTTGATAGCCAGCAGGCTGCCCGAGGTGCGGGACAGCCGCTCCGCGTCGGCGCTCGCGGTCCCGGCGCGCGCCACCGCTACCGCGAGTTCGTGCTCGCCCGCGCCCTCGAGCACGTGCGAGGCGTTGATCGCCGCCTTAAGCAGCACGTCGTTGGCTCCGCTCCGCTCGCCTACGGCACGTGCCTGCTCGATCAGCGCGATGGGATCGCTGCCCGGCCCCGCCTGCTGGCCGGGGTCGGCGTGGAACATCGCCAGCGTCAGCAAGGCGTGCGCCTCGCACACCTCGTCCCCGATCCGGCGGGCCAGGGCCAGGGCCTCGTCGGCGTAGGACCGTTCGTCGGTCACCGCGGGCGCGCACCGGGCCAGGAACAGCAAGATATTGATCCGGTTCACCGGGGACACGTCATCCGGGACGTACGAAAGCGCGTCGTACAGGTCCTGGGTGTAGTCGGCGCGGCCGAGCCGCATCCGGAAATGGCTGCGGTCCTCAAGCAGCCGCGCGACGCGGACCGGCTCGGTCGCGGGGTCGAGTTCCTTCAGCGCCGAGGTCGCCAGCGCGACGCCGCGCTCGATCTCCCCGGCATCGGCGGCCGCGCAGGTGGCCTCCTCGAGGACACGCGCGTGGTCGGCGCTTATCCGCGTGGCCGCATCAGGGACCTGGTCCCACAAGGCGAGCACGCGGGCCAGCAGAGAGAGCCGCTCGGCGGCCGCCACGGACCGGCCGGCCTGCGCCGCCGCCTGCCAGGCCGCGATCAGCGCCTGGGGCGAATCGTGCGCGGAGTGCCAGTGATGCGCCATCTCGACGGCGGCCCGGCCCGGCGGGACCAGCGCGGGATCGGCGTCGATGGCCTCGGCGAACCGGCTGTGCAGCCTGCCGTGCTCGCCGGGCAGCAGGTCGTCGTGAACGGCCTCGCGGATAAGCTCGTGCCGGAATGAGTAGCCGTCGCCTCGCGCCCGGAGCACGTTGGCCAGGACGGCCGGCCGCAGCGCCCGGGTCAGCGCGCCGTCGTCCAGGCCGCTCACCGCGGCGAGCAGCGTGTGTCCGGTCGCCGTGCCGCCCGCGCTGGCCATCCGGAGCACCTCCTGGGTGTCTTCCGGCAGCCGGCGCACGCTGTCGATCAGCAGGTCGCGGAGCGATTCTGGCAGCGCGGGGATCAGCTCGCCGTCGCAGCACAGCAGCGTTTCCACGAAGAGCGGATTGCCTTCCGAGCGGCGGTACAGCGCGTCGGCCAGCTCGCCGGCCGGCTCTCGGCCGAGGATGCGGACCGCCAGTTCGCTGGTGTCGTGCCTGCTGAGCCTAGGCAGCTCGACACGCTCCACCCAGTCGATCCGGTCGAGCGCGGCGAGCAGCGGGCGCAGGGGATGGGTCCGGTGCAGTTCGTCCGAACGGAAGGTGACGATGATCGCCAGCCCGTTGATGGCGCGCTGATTGCCGATCAGGAATGTCAGCAGATCGCGGCTTGACCGATCGGCCCAGTGCGCGTCCTCGATCACCAGGACCACCGGTGCTCCCGTACTGAGGTGCTCGAGCACGCTGAGCACATCTTCGAACAACCGCGCCCGCGCCGCGTCTGGGTCGGCGCCCTCGTCCGGGTTGCCCAGTTCGGGCAGCAGCCGGGCCAGCCCGCGCGTGGTCCGGCCGGGCAACATCGCGGCCACCGCGTCGCCGCCAAGTTCGTGCACGAGATCGCGCAGCACGGCGGTGAAGGGCGCGTACGGCAGCCCGTCGGTGCCCAGCTCCAGGCAGCCGCCGATCAGGACCCGGGCACCCGCCGCGCCCGCGGCCGCGCCGAACTCGGCGATCAGCCGGGACTTGCCGACCCCGGCTTCCCCGCCAAGCAGGACAGCTGACGGACCGCCCTGGCGCACGCTCAGCAGAGCGGCGTCCAGGGCGGCCATCTGCTCGTCTCGCCCGACCAGGACGGGACTGGAGGCTCGCCCGCTCATCTCTTCGATAAGCATGTCACGTGCCTGCGACATTCCGGCGGGGTCGCGACGGCTGCTGGCGGCGCTCATGACTGCCTCGGCCGGCGGCTGCTGACGGCGGTCATGGCTGCCTCAGGCGGCGCGGTCCGTCGCGGGCAGCGGGCCCGGCTGGCCAGCCGCCTGGTCGTGGGCCGCCGTCGCGCGGAACGACCCGTCGACGTAGTCCGGGATGGGCGGAAAGACGATCTCGGCGCCGTCATCTAGGCCGCTCAGCTCCCGCCGCCTAGCCCGCCGGATCCCGGTCGCCATCCGGGCCAGCGAGACCCGGTGCGCCTGGTCCCGCATATCACGGCCGCGCTGTGATGCCAGTTCACGGAGAATCTCGGGATGCATGGTTCCTCCTTGGCCCCCGAGGAGCCTCGTCCGGCTCCTCACATCCTCAAGACTCGCCGTAAGGCCCGGCCCTAGGCATCGGGCGAATTCCCTATCTTCGCGCCAGAAAGAGGCTTAGGCCGGCCAATCCACCCCCACCGCCCGCCTAAGCCGTCTTAGCCCAGCTCAGGGGGCATTGGCCGCGGATGAACGATAGTGGCGCCTCATTCTGGTGAGGGGCTTCCCAAGTTCGGTCTACCGCCTGCGCGACCAGCTCGGCCGAATCAAGGGTCTGCGCCTCGCCGCAGAGAACGCCAGCGCCGCCGCAGCCAAGGCCGGCCTCTAATCGTCCCAAAACGGCGTTCGGCGGACTCTACCTGTTTAACAGAGGTCTCGGGCAGACGCATGTGCCCCACACTGTCAGCTCGCGTATTGTCATGAAAAAATCATCGTAGACAAAAGTGTGTGTAGGGTGAGTCACTCTTTACATCAGAACAGGCATGAAACGGCCCGCGAAGCAGGTCGGTCGCCGTCGTGGGCGTGAACTGCCCCAAGGGCCGCCCCCGGGCAACCTAGCCTGGCGGCAACACGCCCCGCCGCGGCCACCCTGCCTCCCCGGCCAGCGCTGCCCACGGCAGGCCCGATGTGACCTGGCTCACCAGCAGGTCAGCGTAATGTCGAAGCTGTACCGCGACGCCCGGTAGATGTGATTGCCGTACTCCGCCGCGCGGCCCTGGTCGTCGTGCGCGGCGCGGCTCATGGTCAGCAGCGGGGCGCCCTTGCTCTCGCCGAGCGCGCGTGCCTCGGCGGCGGTACTGGCGCGCGCGCCGATGGACTGCCTGGCCGCCCGGAGGTTGATCCCGGCCCGGCGGAACAGGTTGTAGAGCCCCTGCCCCTCCAGGTCGGCGGCGGACAGCCGCAGCAGGCTGACCGGGACGTAGTTGTGCATCAGCGCGAGCGGCTCGGTCTCGGCGTACCTGAGCCGTTCGAAGACGTAGACGTCGGTGCCCGTGGGCAGTCCGAGTTCGGCCGCGATCTCGTCGGGCGCCGGCTCGACGCCGAAGCGGAGCACCTGCGTACGCGGGCTGCGCCTGGACTTGGCCAGGTCGTCGTAAAGGCTGGTCAGCTCGACCTGGCGGCGGACCTTGGCGTGCCCGACCTCGGTGCCCACGCCGCGCCTGCGGATCAGCAGGCCGCGGTCGACGAGGTACCCGATGGCCCGGCGCATCGTCGGCCGGGACAAGCCGAACTGGTCGGCCAGGCCGATCTCGTTCTCGAGCCGCGTCCCGCTGGGGAGTTCGCCGGACTCGATCATCTGCTCCAGCTGCTGGGCAACCTGAAAGTACAGGGGTACCGGGCTGTTCCGGTCCACCTCGACAGGCACGGCGGTACGGTCCACGGCGATCTCTCTCGCGGGGTCTGGACGGGAGACCTAGCCCCATTATGACCCGGGTCGGCCGTCCACGTGACGATAGGGTGTCACGTTGTCTGGAGATCTATACGTAAATATGTCTGGACATACTATTGACCACTCGGAAACGCAGGCGTAAAAAAGTTAGCAACTCACCGTTTTTCTGGACGGAACCTCCCCGGGAGGCAGAACCGATGAGCGCCTTCGAGGTCCTCACCATGGGCCGGGTCGGCGTCGACCTGTATCCGCAGCAGGCCGGCGTCCACCTTGAGGACGTCGAGACCTTCGCCAAGTACCTCGGCGGCAGTGCCACCAACGTGGCCGTGGCCGCCGCCCGGTACCAGCGGCGCACCGCGGTCATCACCCGCACCGGCGACGACCCGTTCGGCAGGTTCGTCCACCAAGCGCTCAAGGGGTACGGCATCGACGACCGGTTCGTCAGTTCGGTCCCCGGGCTGCCCACTCCGGTCACGTTCTGCGAGATCTTCCCGCCGGATGATTTCCCGCTCTACTTCTACCGCTGGCCCAAGGCGCCGGACCTGCAGATATACGCCGAAGAGCTGGACTACGACGCGATCCGCGCGGCGGGCGTGTTCTGGGTCACCGGGACCGGGCTGTGCGACGAGCCGAGCCGCACCGCGACGCTGGCCGCCCTGGAAGCACGGAAAGCACGCAAAAAGCAGGCCATCACCGTCCTGGACCTGGACTACCGGCCGATGTTCTGGGAGTCGCGGGAGCAGGCCAGGAGCTGGATCCAGCGGGCGCTGCCGTACGTGACCGTGGCGGTCGGCAACCTCGACGAGTGCGACACCGCGGTGGGGGAACGCGAGCCACTCAAGGCCGCCCAAGCGCTGCACGACTTCGGCGTCAGCCTGGCGGTGGTCAAGCAGGGGCCCAAGGGGGTGCTGGCGCACGATCGCACCACTGCGGTCGAAGTGCCGCCAGTTCCGGTCAACGTGCTCAACGGCCTCGGCGCCGGCGACGCGTTCGGCGGGGCGCTGTGCCACGGACTGCTGGCCGGCTGGGACGTCGAGCGGGTGATGCGGTTCGCGAACGCCGCCGGGGCCATCGTGGCCGGGCGGCTGGCCTGCTCGGATGCGATGCCTACCGCCGCCGAGGTCGCGGAACTCCTGGCCGAGGGACCACGGGAGGACATCCATGCGTGAGCAGCTCAAGACCATTCTCGACATCCGGACGAGGCGGCCGCAGGCCATCGCCGAGGCGGCCGCCAGGCGCAAGCGCCGCGATGCCATCCTCGGCGAGGACAGCCAGCTGCTCATCATCGCCGCCGACCATCCCGCCCGCGGCGCGCTGCGGGTGGGGAACGATCCGATGGCGATCGCGGACCGGCTGGATCTGCTCGAGCGGCTGTCTGTCGCGCTGTCCAGGCCCGGCGTCGACGGCGTGCTCGGCACCGCGGACATCATCGAGGACCTGCTGCTGCTCGGCGTGCTCGAAGACAAGGTGATCATCGGCTCGATGAACCGCGGCGGCCTGGCCGGGACCGCGTTCGAGATGGACGACCGGTTCACCGGCTATGACGCTCCCGCCATCGCCAAGATGGGCCTGGACGGCGGCAAGATGCTGTTCCGCATCGACCCGGACGATCCCGCCACCGTGGTGACCATGGAGTCCTGCGCGCGGGCCATCAGCGACCTCGCGGACCGCGGCCTGATGGCCATGGTCGAGCCGTTCATCTCACACCGGGTCGACGGCCGGGTCCGCAATGACCTGTCACCCGAGGCCGTGATCCGCTCGATCGCGGTCACCGCCGGACTCGGCACGACCTCGGCTTACACCTGGCTCAAGGTGCCGGTGGTCGAGGACATGGAGCGGGTCCTGGCCGCCTCCACGCTGCCTGCCCTGCTGCTGGGCGGTGAAGTCAGCGCCGACCAGGACGCGGCCTTCGGCCAGTGGCGCAAGGCCCTGAAGATCCCGTCCGTGCACGGGCTCGTGATCGGCCGGTCGCTGCTCTTCCCGCCCGACAACGACGTTGCCGGCGCCGTCGACGGCACCGTCGCGCTGATGCGGGGATGAGCATGGACGACAAGCTGTACCTGCAAGCCGGGTCAAGCGCCGGGGGCGCCTTCGACCTGGTGGTGACGCCCGAGACCGCCGGATGGGCCTACAGCGGCCTGCGCATCCTCAACCTAAAACCTGGCCACGCGCACACCTGGGCCACCGAGAACGACGAGATACTTGTCCTGCCGCTGTCCGGATCGGCCCTGGTCAGCTGCGACCAGAAGACCTTCGAGCTGCAGGGACGGCGCGACGTCTTCTCCCGCGTCACCGACTTCGCCTACGCCCCCCGCGACGCGACGGTGACCGTGACCTCCGAAAAAGGCGGCGTGTTCGCCATCTGCTCGGCGCGCTGCACGCAGCGACTAGAACCCCGCTACGGCCCGGCCGAGGGCGTCCCGGTCGAACTGCGCGGTGCCGGTCAGGCCAGCCGGCAGGTCAACAACTTCTGCTCGCCCGGGGCCTTCGCCTGCGACAAGCTCATCGCCGTCGAGGTGCTCACGCCCGGCGGGAACTGGTCGTCCTACCCGCCGCACAAGCACGACGAGACGCGCGCCGACGAGTCCGAGCTCGAGGAGATCTACTACTTCGAGACCCCGGGGCTCGGCTACCAGCGGGTCTACGGCACCGCGGCCCGTCCCGTGGACGTGCTGGCCGAAGTCAGGACGGGCGACGTGGTGCTCGTCCCGCACGGCTGGCACGGCCCGTCGATCGCGGCCCCCGGTTACCCCCTGTACTACCTCAACGTCATGGCCGGGCCGTCCGACGAGCGCATCTGGCGCTTCTGTGACGACCCCGCGCACGCCTGGATCCGCGGCACCTGGCTCGATCAGGACATCGATCCGCGCCTGCCCATGACCTCGGCCAAGCCAAGGGAGAGCTGAACGTGTCCACGGTCCGCCTCACCGTCGCCCAGGCCCTGGTGCGCTTCCTGGCCGTCCAGTACAGCGAGCGTGACGGCGTGCGGCAGCGGCTGATCCCCGGCTGCTTCGGCATCTTCGGCCACGGCAACGTGGCGGGCGTCGCCCAGGCGCTGCTGCAGGCCAGCGAGAACAAAGAGGCCGACCTGCCGTATTACCTGGCCCGCAACGAGCAGGCCATGGTGCACGCCAGCGTGGGCTTCGCCCGGATGCGGAACCGCCTCCAAACCCTCGCCTGCACCGCGTCCATCGGCCCGGGCTCGACCAACATGATCACCGGGGCCGCGCTCGCGACGATCAACCGGATCCCGGTGCTGCTGCTGCCCAGCGACTTCTTCGCCACCCGGGCCGCCAGCCCGGTCCTGCAGGAGCTGGAGGACCCGCGGTCCTACGACGTGAGCGTCAACGACGCGTTCAAGCCGGTGTCGCGGTTCTGGGACCGGATCAACCGCCCGGAGCAGCTGCCGTCGGCGCTGCTGGCCGCGATGCGGGTGCTCACCGACCCGGCCGAGACCGGCGCCGTCACCCTGGCTCTCCCGCAGGACGTGCAGGCCGAGGCCTACGACTGGCCCGAAGTTCTTTTTTCCGAACGGACCTGGCACGTGCCGCGCCCGGTACCCGAGCCCGCCGCCCTGGCCCGCGCCGTCGAAGTCCTCAGCAAGGCAAGAAAACCGCTCATCGTGGCCGGCGGCGGCGCTATCTACTCCGAGGCGAGCCAGGCCCTGAAGGAGTTCGCCGAGGCGACCGGCATCGGTGTCGCCGACACCCAGGCGGGCAAGGGCGCGCTGGCCTGGGATCACCCGTGCGCGGTCGGCGGCGTCGGCGCCACCGGTTCGCCAGTCGCCAACGCGCTGGCCCGCGAGGCCGACGTGGTGCTCGGCATCGGCACCCGTTACAGCGACTTCACCACCGCCTCGCGCACCGCGTTTCAGAACCCGGACGTGAGGTTCGTCAACCTGAACGTCACGGCCTTCGACGCCGGCAAGCACGCGGGCGTCGCCCTCGTCGCCGACGCCCGCGAAGGTCTGGAAGCACTCACCGCAAGCTTGCAGAGCTACCACGTCGACGACACCTACACCGCCCAGCTCCACGGTGAGAACGCGGCCTGGCAAAGCGTCGTGGACGAGGCCTACCACCTGGGCCACGGCCCGCTCCCGGCCCAGACCGAGATCCTCGGCGCGCTGAACGAGTTCATGGACGAGCGTGACGTGGTGGTCCAGGCGGCCGGCAGCATGCCGGGCGACCTGCAGATGCTGTGGCGGGCTCGCGACCCCAAGGCCTACCACGTCGAGTACGGCTACTCCTGCATGGGCTATGAGATCGCCGGGGGCCTGGGCGCCAAGCTGGCCGCCCCGGACCGCGAGGTGTTCGTGCTCGTCGGCGACGGGTCGTACCTGATGATGGCGCAAGAGATCGTCACCGCGGTGGCCGAGGGCATCAAGCTGAACATCGTCCTGGTCCAGAACCAGGGCTTCGCCTCCATCGGCGCGCTGTCGGAGTCGCTGGGCTCGCAGCGGTTCGGCACCGCCTACCGCTACCGCAACCCGGACACGAAAATGCTCGACGGCGGCATCCTGCCCGTCGACCTGGCCGCGAACGCGGCCAGCCTGGGCGCCGACGTGCTCAGGACGAAGACCGTCAAAGAGTTCAATGAGGCACTCATCCAAGCCAGGGCCAGCCAGAACACCACGGTCATCTACATCGAGACCGATCCGCTCGCCCCCGTCCCGTCCTCGCAGAGCTGGTGGGACGTCCCGGTCTCCGAAGTGTCGGAACTGGCAAGTACCCGCGACGCGCGCGCCTCCTACGAGGCGGCCAAGCGCAACCAGAGACGTTTCCTTTAGAGAGGTCCGATCACGTTATGCGCACCATCCCGCACTGGATCGCCGGGTCGGAGACGACCGGGGCGTCGACCAGGTTCGGTCCGGTTTACAACCCCGCCACCGGTGCGCAGCAGGCCCAGGTCGTGCTGGCGGAGCCGGCCGACGTGGACGCCGCCGTGCAGGCGGCCGCGAAGGCGTTCGACGGCTGGCGCGACGCGTCGCTCACCCGCCGGGCGCGCGTCATGTTCGCGATGCGCGACCTGATCGAGCGCCACACCGGCGAGCTGTCCGAGATGATCGCCGACGAGCACGGCAAGGTCTTCTCCGACGCCAGGGGCGAGGTCACCCGGGGCATGGAGGTGGTCGAATACGCCTGCGGTATCCCGACCCTGCTCAAGGGCGAGTACTCCGAGCAGGTCTCCGCCGGCGTGGACGCCTACTCGTTCCGGCAGCCGCTCGGCGTGGTCGCCGGGATCACTCCCTTTAACTTCCCCGCCATGGTCCCGATGTGGATGCACCCCATCGCCATCGCGACCGG
>Ga0302325_10028378_pt1 | contig 11581 bp, 12 predicted proteins | sample Palsa_T0_2_FD_201948 | JGI IMG/M metagenome (GOLD analysis project Ga0302325, IMG submission 201948) | Peat permafrost microbial communities from Stordalen Mire near Abisko, Sweden - Palsa_T0_2 | ecosystem: Environmental > Terrestrial > Soil > Palsa > Peat permafrost | place: Sweden: Abisko... | reverse complement strand
ATTCCCGACGTCAGTTCATTCATTATTTAAGTCCTGCTTATACCATTAAGATACCCTATCCTATCATCCCTTTACATCACATCCTCAACTCTCTCCCCAAGCTTTGTTATTGCAACCCAACCAGGTATCTTAAATCCCAATTCCGACAAATCCCCGAGAAATCTACTCTACAGGTACGATACACAAATTACCTTCTCCCCACTATTTTCGTCCTCTTTACTCAGTCTTCACCAGTGAAGTGTCGTCAGAAGAAGGGGCTGCTCCACCGCCTACAATGGTCAGGCCTTGCAAGATCTCACTCCCACTAACATATATCATATATGAGGGCAAAACGAGCCAGGCGCCACTACAGAGCGTAAGCAGTGTAGTTCAATATGGGAAACAGATAACTTACTTAGGAATGAGCCAGAGGAAGATCAGATCGGTAGCACTATTATGGCCAATGTGCGCGAACCCAGAGTAGTACTCATTCAGCCCTAAGAGAATCAGCAAGGCCCAGAAGTAAATTCAACGACACTAACAATATAACACGGTCTTGCTAACTGTCATCAGCGCAGCGCTATATGCAACCAAGACAGCCAGAGCACCCATCTTCCCATCCACGCATCGCTGTTGTCCCAAGAACCCCACAGACGAAGCCTTCGGTGCGCCGCGGCCCTGAGCCTTTGATTGTTTCCCGTACGCGTACAGAATATATAGGTAATAACCATACATCAGGGATTCGATGATGTTCAGCATGCCTTGGGCTGACGTGAAACCATTATGCTCGTGGAACGCTTTCCAACCGTAGATGTAGTCCACCCTCCCATACAGGTCATACGGCACACTAGATTGCAGGAGCCTATTAGCATTTGCTTTAAAAGATATCATTCCGAGTGGAGAACAGTGTTGTATGAGCTTGTTTGCTCTCACAATTTAGGGACTAAATGCTCGCAGGTACACTTTGTACTCAAAGAAGGCTACAATTGGAGAAACTTACTAAAGCGGCCAATGCAACGATCCTCCCGGCATCGTGAGCGGTCGAAGCATGACATATCCCGTATCCCAGGCGACGAGAGGAAGAGAAACGAAGAGCCAGATGATGGCAAGATTCGACGGAGTATGCGACCATTGGCCCTTGCGAGCATCGCGCGATCGCGACGACTTCGACGGGGTGGAGGGGCTAGATTTGGTAGGCGTGAGGTCGGGTTCAGGAAATTCCTGGGGATGACCGCGGGTTGAGACCATTTTTGCGTGACGGATTGCGGGTTTGGAGGTGATGGTTGTCGTACCTGACTTGACCCCAAACCCCAAGCCTTTGCGCTTGCGGGGTGACAGCGCCTCGAAATGAGTTGCCGAGCGAGCCACCCGGCAGCTGCTCTGCACCCTTCATAAGGTTACTTGACTGCATAATTGTCAGGAGTTGAAAGTGCCTCTACCAAGGCAATAGGACAGAGCATTTTCACCCTATATTTGTCGCGCGGAGGGCATCGCTGATGGTGAACAGTGAAATGGGGGCACGAGTTGTCTACCTAGTCCCTTCCCTGACCAGGACTTCCAGAGTCCATTGTCGAAGCTGATTGGACTCATCCAAACATAATCACGTGCATACTTCGGGCTGGAGTATTGTGAAGTTGCAGGAATTGATACACTATATTCGGTACTTCTTATTAGCCTTCTCATTCCCCTAGCTGTCTTCCTCTTCCATTGCTGCTCTCCTCTCCTTCTAGCGCTGTGTTTCGCTGCATGTTCTCAAAACCGTTCAACTTTCTGCTATCTCCGTCTTCTTGCTGTACACTGAATCTAGTTTGGGCGCTGGCTTTCAGATATATGCTCTCCAAAAGATATTGTTTAAGAGAGCATCTACTGATGGATCATCTCGAGGAAAGCGGTGCGTTTTTCTGCAGATGTATAGGAGAATTTTCACAACACCGTTTGAGCCAAAGTCCAGCAGTTCAAGCGCTACTCTTCGTACAATCATACCTATCTTAATTTTTGAGACAGCTATACAGAGCGATTCATTACCTCCCGCCCTCCATACCTTTCCATACATTTCAGTCGTACAATCTGCCCGTGGACCACAATGGATACATCCCCCTTCTGAACCCATCAAGCCTCGATTAACCTTGCAAAAAACGCTGCTCTATGGGCCTAAACCCTACCAGCACCAATAATAGCAGAAGCAGTATCTGAATGACATATCTTTATTTTTGTTCTGTATTCTACCATTACTTAAGTTTATCAAAGTCTCCTGAAACATGCTATGCCTCTTGCTGGCGGTTATTGCTTCGACACGGGTGTGCAGCAAATCAAGTCGACAAATATAAATGCTGCAAGAATGCAGGCCTCTTTTACCGGCTTTTTCCCCCTCTCTGTTCCGGATGCAGTGGTTCCAGCCATTGTGAATTCTGAAGCAAGTTGTTGTGCAATTATTAGTCGAGTTGGGGATTTCCTACCGAGGGTGTTTTTGGCTCTAGTAAGATATTGTATGGATTTTAGAATGTGGAGCATGTCGACGGACACTTGGGCTCCTGAGGCACTTTTTGTGAAGATGATTGAAGGCGGATCTGCAGCTTCCAGAGGTTGGAATTAGTCTAAGAAATCCTCGCACAAATATTACAGAGAAAGTGGGGACGAGACAAAATAATGATGCAATTGGGTTCATATGCATTCGCCTTGCCCACGACATACATGGCCTTGGCCCGCGGGAATGTAGGCCACCTTTCTTGAAAAATACGGAATTCCCGTTTCAAGGAGCTAGGATCCCATAATTCCAATTACCAAGCTTGTTCCTCCATCCAATCCCGCCATCCCAGCGGTGTCCAATGAACTCGGACGGGCGTACAATTTGATTCAGGGATTTCTTTACGATGACTGCGAGTAGAGACCCTCTTGCATGTAATATGATTCTTCAATTTGCAAAAAATAAATGCAACGATTTAACCTTAGTACCCAGAAGAGGGGCAGATGAGGGGTTTTCTGGCCAGCAGTACCTAGCATGTGGAACCAACTGTGGCTCAGGAAGAAGCTCAAATAGCCATAATCAACTCGATCAGTGATTCTGGGACAAGAAATTGGCACCTCTTAAGTAGTTTTATGTCCACTCAATGGAGCTGAAGTTGCAATACTGTTCCGAGACCGTTGGTGGGTTGACGTAGTAAAAATAAGGTTTGCGCTAGCGCAAAATCCAGACTTGAAGGCAAAACGTCATCGGACCAGCCGTAGGTATTTCGTTGCCTCTTGCCCCCGAGCTTCAATCTGGCTTCAAAATCATCTCGCTGCCTGCTCCTCGTCGCAGAACAATCTCGAAGCTCTCAAATTTCATCTACCCGATGTTATAGTATCTGAAAATGGATTCGCCCTCCACGACACCTCGCCGCAGTGCACGTATCCAAAAACTCTCCCCTTCCTCGACGTCGGATCAGACGAATGGCCCTCCAGCAACCCCTTCAAAGACTGCGAAGATGGCAGTTAGAAGATCTCCTTTTATGCCAACCTACCTCGAAGTAATTCTCCTCACAATTTACAGCGTAACCCTTGTTGTAGGGTCTCTCGTCTGGCTCTTCGATCCTGTTGCTCGGGCAGCTCCATACAATACAACAACCCAGTCGCATTATGCAAATACGGCTCCCTCATACTTTGCTAAAAAGAGCAATATCTTCAACAAGTTCTTTGTAAAGCAGGGCTGGGCGTGGGTCACTCTCAGCTATCTCTTCTTCCTTTTCACGCATCCCTCAACAGGTCCTGTCGGCTCGCTGGCCATGACCTCTAAGCGACTTCGTGGAATTCTAAGATATGGCATGGTGACTTTATGGTGGATATTCGTCACGCAGTGGTTCTTTGGTCCCCCAATTATTGACCGTGGGTTCCTCCTTACGGGTGGTCAATGTGACCTTGTGGAGCTGGCAGATGAAGGAAAGGTGGACATGGACAATACGAGACAGTTTGTGACCGGCGTCGCTTGTAAAGCTGTTGGTGGCAAATGGAAAGGAGGCCATGACATTAGTGGCCATGTCTTCCTATTGGTTCTTGGGAGCATGTTCATTTTCGAGGAGGTTCTTCATGTGGTTTCCAATTCCACGAGAGCTAGGGAAGAGAGAACGATCTTGATGAGTGATGGAGCCGTGAAAAGCGCTGAAGTAGAGGCCGATCGGACCACCCCTGAGGCTTCTGGGCAGTGGACTTTGGGTGCGAAGACTGTACTTGGTGTTGCGGTATTGAGTTTGTACATGCTTTTGATGACGGCAGCTTACTTTCATACTTGGTTCGAAAAGGTATGCCACAAATTCTCCCTCGAAGACCATCGACTAACAGTGTCTTCAGTTCACTGGCCTACTTGTCGCATTAAGTGGCATCTTTGTTGTTTATTTTTTGCCACGAGCGATACCTGCGTTGCGAGGCGTGATCGGACTTCCTGGTGTATAGAGTTGTGGACATGGGATAGAATCAAAAACATTTGCTCAACCAATGACTGAGTTGTGTATTCTAGTGATCGAGTCCGAGGTAAGCCAAGTTGGTGGCAACTCTTTCACATCCGGTACTGCTCCTTTGGCCATCATCTCAAGAAGTGTATCCTTTAAATGAGGGAAAGCCCTTTCGTTAGTAGATGATGCCCAAATTGAGGCTAAGTTTACTTCTTATTCTGTGCCCCAACAAAACTTCTAAGTGCTTCAGCACAATTGAAGCTCCTCTCGTCTTAACTTTGCCAATGTTCTCTTTTCATCTTTGAGGTGTACATTCGAGACATTTTCATCGCATCCGTTGAGACCTTGAGAAGAAATGTTTCTGCTTAGTGTGAGCGGCACGCGAAGAGGTTGCCCCTTTGGATAGGCGAGAGCTTGCCATTTCATGCCTTGGAAAAACAAAAACAAAAACAAAAACAAAAACGATATCATGTTAGAGGAACTCTAGCTTTGTTTTTGTATTCCTACTTTCAGTAACGTTCACTTCATTATAAGTCAAAGAAAGCTGTACTGTGCTCGCAAAAAATGACATTGTACACGAATAATAATAATAGGATCAAATCAGGCTCTTCTTCTCCATGGCCTCTTTCACCTCCTTCAATCCCTTTTTAATTCTCAACTTCATTTCCCTCAGCGTCGTAGGAGAAGGCATCAACACTTCTGCGTGCCTTCTTTGCCTTCTTGGCCTTCTTCTTTGGCTCTCGTTTTTCAACCTCCTGGTCCTCAGAGATTTCATTTCCTGCAGCATCGTATTGGAATGAATCTCTCTCCTCGATCTCGTTTCCTTGGGCGTCGTAAGAGAAGGCATCGACACTTCTACGTGCCTTCTTTGCCTAAAGATGAATTAGTATGGAAACTTTCTACAATTGAAGATCCTCGGGAGCCAAGCTCTCAAGACACAATGTCGACTTTAATAAAAGCTCTGGGCTGAATATCGCAAGAGGAAAGCAAATCATGATGGAAATAAGATACCTTCTTGGCCTTTTTCTTTGGCTCTCTTTTTTCAATTTCGTTTCCCTGGGCATCGTATTCCCAGTTGCCTCTCTTCTCTATTTCATTCCCAGCTGCATCATATTCAAAGTCGCCCCTCCGCTCAATTTCGTTTCCAGCGAAGTCATATTGGAATTCGGATGGGGTTGCTTGGACGGCAAGCATGGCGCAAAAGGCTAGAATCATGGAGGCTGTTGAGGCACGCATTTTGGCGGTGTATATTAAGTCGTTACGAATGTATAAGTGTGTTGAGACTCAGACCAGCTGTGTAAGAAGTTTGAAGAATGTGTAGATGGGAGCTTTAATGTTTGTGGGTGGAAAGAAAGGACACTTATATGAAGGCAAGAGGGTCCTGACAACTTGTCTAGCTTTCACCTAAGTCTTGTAACGGGAGTGACACATTGAAAAGACTGTCTCGAATAATCTCAACGTCAGGCCCAGCCTCAACTACTCGTCGAGCTTGATTCAGCCCCCGGAAAGATTACCAACGTTGAGTCTAGAATCGATCAACTGTAACAGTACGATCTCGGTGCCGGAGAATCAAAACACACCATGCCACCACCACAGTGACTAAGAGCCTCACTTGGAACACACCATGCTAGCGCTCTGTGGCGTATGAGGCCGAGCATAGAATTTTAACATCCAGGACCAAGCATGCACATCCTAGCACTAGTCTTGGATACAAACTCTTGCTCGCTATTCAACGATCAGATCTGAGACGATGCAAGCTTTAGATTCACATTGAGGACTCCTGGCAGCCATATGATACATTTTTATTGGGTCATGCTCGAAACAAGTTTGAAGCATGGGGTCAAGGCGGGGTTGTTTTACCTCATGCCTCGCCTATCATATCTGATGGAACACCAAGATTAGATGACTGGAAAGATGGAAGTTGAGAAATAATCAGGCAAGAAAATCATCAGCTGGACATAGCCCCAGAGACTTTCGAGACATTCACAGCCTCAAGAATGAGTAGAGACCGAAACCATGAGAGAGTTTATGCAATGCTTCTCTGTCACAGATACACGAGATGGGATCACCCCCCGAGGGAATTTTATTCTGGTCTTCCAGCGCGCAATGCTAGTGTATCAACATTATGAATCGTAAGAGCTCATGCCTCCTCGCAAAGACAGCCACCTTGCAGAATCCCGAGTAGTGAGGACCATGAACAAAAGGGAAAGCGCTTTCATAAAGACATAACAAACGAGATCAACAAGCACAACCTTCCTTCGATGCGTTGTCTCTTGGTCCAGTCAGGTTCACCCTTGACTGTTCTTCTGTTCTTCCTGCGGTACCCGAAGCAGCACCTGGTCCTCTGGCACCCTTCAAAGATGTCTCCGGGATAGCGTTTGCAATAGCAGTGAAAACCTCTGTTACGTTGGTTCCAAGCTTTGCACTGGTCTCGAAGAACAAAAGACCCTCTTCCTCCGCATAAGACTTGGCTTCGGCCGTCGAGACTTTTCTCGCATCTCCATCTGCATCTTCTCCATCAGCTGCTTCGCCATCGCCATCCTCGCCCAAGGCATTGCTCGAAGTGTTGGGCTCGTTTGTTAAATCGAGTTTGTTTCCCACTAGTGCAATGACGATTCCTGGTGAGGCCTGTCTCTGAAGTTCTGCGACCCAGTGCTTTGCCTTGATGAGTGATGTTGGTTTTGTGAGGTCGTATACAACAAGAGCAGATTGCGCATTTCGGTAGTACATGGGTGCGAGTGATGCAAAGCGTTCCTGTCCCGCAGTGTCCCATATCTCAAATTTGATGGTCCGGGTTGGCAGGTTGCATTTTTGTGTGAGAAAAGCAGCTATAGACACAAAGTCAGATAAACTACGAAGGCTACAACAGCAGCTCGATCCCATACCTCCAATGGTTGGCTCTTTATTTTCTTGGAAATCATTGTTCACAAATCGTAGCACAAGAGAGGACTGTACAATTAGCCAGTCTGCTACGTTGTCTCCTTAGATGCATGTTATTTACCTTTCCAACTGCTGCTTCGCCAAGGAGGACGAGCTTTACACTGCTGCTTGGCTTGGGTGCTGTTGCCTCCGCCATCCTGAGGGGAACGTTCGGGTTGATGACAGGCTTTATGCGCAGTTGTATTCTTTTTCAACGAGCGTTAGATGCTCAGCAGCCAGTAGCACGGGAGTCCAGGATCCTGCGATAATAGCGATGAAGTTGTCCGGAATGAAAATGTTCAAAAGCTCGACATTTCTTGGGCTTTCGATGGGGTGTTTGAATGGGTTGACTGCTTGATGACGATTCGCGCTAGTGGCTCGCGGCCGCTAGCCTTTCTCGGAAAGTTCTTTCCGTGCTCCGACCTTTTCTTCAAATTATTTTCGGGATTGAAGGTGAAAGTCAAACCAAGATTCTCAAAATACTCGACTCCTAAGCCTCCACCATGCCGAAAAGGAAGGCAGAAACTTTGTCTCAAGCGCCTATTGCCAATGGCAGCAAGAAGGCCAAACACGACACGACCACTGAGAAAATCATTCCAAGCCTTCTTGACGATAGTGATTCCGCCAGCAGCAGCGACGAAGATTCTGTTGGTGGGGCTAAGCTAGAAGGGCCAGAATTCAAGATCAATGAGGAATACGCAAAGAGATTCGAGCATAACAAGAAGAGAGAAGAGTTGCATAAATGTTTGTCTTTCACAGAACTTGACAATCCTTTACTGACCACCATTTAGTGGAGGAGAAATATCAAAAGACGTCCAAACCCACAAAGGGTCTGTATGGCGACAAATACGATGAAGATTCTTCGTCCTCGGATGATGAAGATGAAGATGACGAGGGATTTCTTGCAACAGAGGCTTTGGACATGGAGATTTCAGCCACACTACAGGCAATACGCTCTAAAGACCCCAGAGTCTATGATGAGAAGTCGACTTTCTACGCCCCGATAGTCGAGGGAGATGACGGAAATCCCGCGCCCGAAAAGAAAGAGAAGCCAATGTACCTAAGCGACTACCACCGAGAGAATCTGCTCAAAGGACATACCGGAGCCGATGAAGAGGAAGAGGCCCCTCCACGAACGTTTGCGGAGGAGCAAGAATATCTCAAAACTTCAATTGTTAAAGAAATGCACGCTGCTGCAGAAAATGCATCGGATGAGGAAGATGATGAAGATGCAGGCTTTTTAATACCAAAATCGAAGCCACAACCACCCACCCAAGGAATACATCCATCAAGAGCAAGCAAAGTAAAGGTTAACCTTGATGTTGCTACGGCTGACAAGGACCCCGAGACTTTCCTCTCTAATTTTATGGCAGCTCGAGCCTGGGTACCTTCCGATGGAGCACGATTTCAACCATTGGAATCGGATGACGATGAAGAAGATGAGCGTGCGGAGAAGTTCGAGGTTGCATACAATCTACGATTTGAAGATCCCCAAGGAAGTAACGAAATGCTAAAATCTTACGCAAGAGATGTCGTAGCCGCCAAAACCGTACGCCGAGAAGAACCAAGCGGTAGGAAGAAACAACGGGATATACAGAGAGAGAAGAGAGAGGCTGAAAAGCTGGAGCGAGAGGAGGAAAGAGCACGGTTGAGACGCCTTAAGATCGAGGAAATGGAAGAAAAGCTCCAGAAGATCAAGAAAGCAGCAGGCCTAAAGGGAAAGACCCTCAAGGATGAGGATTGGACGAAATTCTTAGAGGATGGTTGGGATGACGAGCAGTGGGAGGCAGAAATGAATAAGCGATTTGGGGATGATTATTATGCTGAGCAGGAGGCTATCTCTGACAATAGCGATGTTGACTCCGAAGCAGGAGAAAGCAAGAAGAAGAAAGTTAAAAAACCCAAATGGGATGACGATATTGACATCAAGGATCTAATCCCCGAGTTCGAGGAGGAAGAGGAGTTGCAGAAAAAGCCGGCTTTCACTTTGTCTGATTCTGAAGCAGAGGATGAGGATGAGGACGAGGATACACCGAAAAAAACTAAGACCAGCAAGGATCGACAGCAGGAGAAGCATGCAAAGAAGAAAGCAGCCCGAATTGAAAGAAAGAAGATCGAGGACCTTGTGGACAGCAAAATGGAGTTGGACATTCCTACCAAGTCCAAGCAACCAGCTAGATTTCGCTATCGCGAGACATCACCAACCTCTTTTGGTCTGACAACGACAGATATTTTGATGGCTCCAGATTCTTCACTCAATCAGTTTGCAGGCCTTAAAAAGATGGCCACATTTCGAGACCCCGAGAAGAAGCGGAAGGATAAGAAGCACCTGGGGAAGAAAGCTCGGTTGCGGCAATGGAGAAAGGAGACATTTGGCAACGAGGATGGACTAGAGATTGTCGTCAACGCTGATGCCACTGGAGGGGGCGACGTTGATGGTGGGGTGGATATTGTGGAAGGTGGACGCAAAAAGAAGAAGAGGTCGAGGAAGAACAAGAGTCAACCTGTGGCTTAGGACGCAACTGTTAAGCATGTTTATTGGCTTATCTCTCAAATATTCCTCGACGTCTTGCCGGTCTCAGGGTGGCACTTGTCAAATCTCTGCAGCAACTTGGCGAAACTTAATGTAGTTAATACCCAATCAAGTTGAATACCAATGCCGAGCATATTTTCCAATCATTGTTCTGGCGCATCACCACTAATTACTGAGGCATATTGTAATTCAAGCTCGCCCATCTCGCTTAGACCCCTTTTCCTATCCTCGGCTGGCGAATAAGAAATCCAAAAGCATCAACATTTTTTCCGGCTGAGTGTCATAGAGCAATGATTGACCAAGGAGCAACGGCTCGATCACAATTTCTTTATTTAACAGGAGTACGTTTTCGAAACAGGATATCACCCAACACCAAGCAACAAAGGGCCTCCCCAAACACCCCAACCTTCGTCAGATCTCCTTCACAAACCCAACCTCAACTAGATTATCAAACGGAAGTCCAATATCAGCCATCTTAGTGCGAGAATTCTCACGTATCCATAAGAACATCCATAAAACGGCTGCCCGCGCAAAATTCGTTCCCTTCTTGATAGTCATCTGTTCCTTACCCATAATGTAAACCATCTGAGTTTGAGCCGCCTTGTTGATAATTTCAAGTTCAGCTTGGACCTCCGGCGAGTGATCGACCGACGATGCACTAGACGCTGACGAGGTGTGATCCCGCGTAACGAAGAGGATAAGCTGCTCAGTGATCACACGTCCGAGATCAGGACTGACGATCGTGTCATTGTACCCATGTCGAGCGGTCATGCGATAGCAGCCTGGGATAGCAGTCCGCTGAATGATATATCTTTCGGCTTCGGGGATAGATGGGGTGGAGATCTGCCTCATGTGGAAGAATACGATGATCTCAGGACGAGCACTGAACTTCTTGACGAATTGTGCGAAGACAATCGGGACGAGATCCCCGACCTTATCGAAGAAGATTCCAACTCCATCGACTTTAGTGACTGCTCCACCGCCAAATTCAGGCGTAAGCTTCACTTCTCCGTTCGCACCGGTGGTCAGCAGGTGCGATGGCTGAAACCTGTCCTCAGCTTCTGCTGCCCATTGATTCTCTTTTCCAAAACGCCAGAGAACGAAGATACATGAAAGAATTGCGGCGAGCATGATGGTGAACCAGGCTCCTGTTGGGACTTTGGTGAGGGCCGATGAGAGATAGGCTCCATCTAGACATGCAAATACCAGGAAGAGGAAGCCGACGATGAAGATATTGATGCGCCACTTGATGATTGCAACAAGGGTGACCATAATGGTGGTTATGAGTGTGACGCAGACGACACAAACTCCATACGCATTTCCTAGCCGGGTGGTCTGTATCGAATTAGAACAGATGCCTACAAAATGGGGATACGCTCAACACCTACATTGGAATATGCGGCTGTGACTATGACTGTGCCAATCATCAACAGAATATTCGCCAAAGGCATGTAAACCTGTCCATGGAAAAGCTTCGATGTATGAACCTGTGGTCATTCCAGGTCAGCTTTTTTTTTTCTCGACATGCGAAGATTCAGAGCCATGGGAAGTGGGTGTAGGAGGAAGAGGACTACTGACGAGTTTGATGTGAGGCGCATACGACATATTCATGACCTGCATAAGTAGCTGGAAAGCTCCGGTGATCATGGCTTGACTCGCAACGATCGCAGCCAAAATGGCAATAACGAGACCTAAAAAACTCTGTTTTAGTCATAATTACGGTGCG
>Ga0302325_10028377_pt1 | contig 11581 bp, 9 predicted proteins | sample Palsa_T0_2_FD_201948 | JGI IMG/M metagenome (GOLD analysis project Ga0302325, IMG submission 201948) | Peat permafrost microbial communities from Stordalen Mire near Abisko, Sweden - Palsa_T0_2 | ecosystem: Environmental > Terrestrial > Soil > Palsa > Peat permafrost | place: Sweden: Abisko... | reverse complement strand
GGGGCGTGGGGGTGACGCGGGGACGCGGCGAATCCTTGTTCGGCCGCTGGTCTCTTTCTGCCTTCAGGTTAGCATTGGGGGTGGATGGGGACTGGGGCTGCGGCGGAGGGGGTCGGGCTGTAGGTTGCTGGAAAGATAGGGAAAAAGGGGCGTGGAGGAATTATTGTCGCCGTGTGACCGGGTGCGTGTCCGGTTCGGCAAAGACTGGAGGACTGATGAATAGCCGTTGCGTGCGTATACGTGCGGGCAATCCTCGAAATGACGCGTTTCACTTGCGCCGCCAGGTCTGAATCGGCACTACATCCCGGGCAAACACTCAATTGACGAGCCGCTTGGACGACATGTGGTTCCAGGTGGACATTTGAAGAAGACCCATTTTCCGTGTATGCACTTCTCAAACCCCTGCCCGTGACATCGAGAGGTCCCCTTCTTGCAAGTTGCATCGTAAGTCTGCCCCAGAACGAGGTTTGCGAGTACGCCTCCCGTAAGAACCTTGCCCGCGAGCTTCAGCGCGTTCCTGCGCCCCATGGGCGCCGCTAGAATCTTGGCGATTTCGTCAAACACGATCATGCCGAAATGATAACACCAGCCGTCGCGCCAGGTTTGCCGCCGCCTCCAGTTGGCGTCCACCGACTTGCCGGCCACCTCCCGTAAAGGCCGGCGCAGGCGCGCAGCTACTATGGAACGACCGAGGGTATTGAAACAGTGACGAATCCCAACTGGGATGCTTACGGCTGCGGGACGGTCTATGAGCCGACCCACATTGCGGCTGGCTGGGGGTACAAGTTGCTGCATTCGTTGGTCGCGTCGATGACGGATTTTTCAACGAGTATTATGCGCGGGTTAGCAGTCGCCGCGGAGGGCCGTCTGTATGGCACCACTGTTCGAAGTAAGGCCGTAGGGGGCGGACGGATGGACGGCGTCTGAAGGCGGCGGAAGGGTCGATTGGCGGACGCGGGCGGTTGAAAGCAGGGGGCGGCCTGAAAGGCGCCAGCGGGGATAAGTCCCCGTGCGGGCTAAAGCCCGCCCCCCATGGCGTTGCATCGGTTTGCATCACTATTCGTGGGCGGCAGGCCCATCCTGACAGGCCTCTAGTTCGGCCTGGCGTAAAATGTATGGCCGGTACCGAGGTGATCGTAAAAGGTGCCCACAAACCAACCCTTGTTGTTGATCTGGCCGGTAGTGATTCCCTGCTTTGCGGCGGGCGGCGCCACGATGTCGAAGAACGACCCGTCGTAGTACAGAAAGGCGCTCGACGGACCGTCGAATCCCGACCAATGCCCCAGTATGGTCCCGGCGTCGTTGATGCCGGTCAGAATGGTGAGGAAAGCGCCGGGGTAGTCAATCGTCAGGCTGCAAGTGCCAAAGCCGGCCAGGAAGCCATGGATAGGACCCATTGAGTTGGAATCGTAAAAGCCGACCACTTCGCCGTTGTTGTTGAATGCAAAAGCGCTGGTGTCGATTGCGCCGGGGCATTGGAAAGTAAAAGCGTCAAAGACGTTCACCCACGCCTCGTAATGGTAGGTGTTGTCCACGGTGCTTTGGTACTGGCAGTAGCCGACCGTCTCGTTGCCATCGTTGTTACCTGTCATCACCGTATCCAGGCAGCCGGTCATGTTGAAATCGGAAAAGCTGCCTCCCTGGTCCACCATGCCCGAATCCTGTCCCTGCACGGACTGATAGGCACCCACTATATTGCCGGAAGTGTTGATGGAGTTGCCAGCGGTCCCATTGGGCCCCTTAGGGTCGCTGATGGGATAGGTATAAACCTTCGTTTTGATATCGTAGGTGAAGGCGTGCGAGCCGGCTGAATCGGAGTAGGTGCCCACGACGATGTCATCGTTGCTAATGCCATTCGCGCTGGTGTAGGACGCGCCAGGCACGTTGAGTTGTACGAACTTGTAAGCCGCGTTGGCGGCGGCGTTGGTTGAAATCACGGTAGCGGCCATGGCGATGATGGTCCGCGCATTGCACATAAGCTTTTTCATGTTCATTTTCCTTTTGGGGCTTGATTTGCCCTCACCTGTAATGCGGAATCCGCGTTCCTTATTTTGCGGATTGGGCAAAATGTTTTTTGTGGCCGCCTTAAAGGCGGCCTGCGGCCAATATTGGCCGCCCCACAAGGTCAGCTAGGTTCCAGGTAGAATGGGGATATGCGCATCTTGCTGTTCAGCGGGAAAGGCGGCGTCGGCAAGACCAGCCTGGCGGCGGCCACGGGAGTGCAACTGGCGCGCCTGGGCTACCGCACCCTGGTGATGAGCGTGGACCCGGCCCACAGCCTGGCCGATTCCTTCGACCTGGAAACCAGCCTCTTCCACGAAAAGACCGGCGACCCTTACCCGATCACGGACAAGCTGGCCATCCACGAAGTCAATATCCAGAAAGAGATCAAGCGGCATTGGCGCGAGATATCCGCCTACGTGATTTCGGTGCTGCGCACCACAGGCATCAGCGACGTGGAAGCCGAGGAACTGGCTATCCTGCCCGGCATGGAAGAACTCAGCGCCATGATGTGGGTGAACCAGTTCAAGCGCGAAGCCCGCTACGACGTGATCGTGCTGGACTGCGCGCCCACCGCCGAATCCATGCGCTTCGTGAGCATGCCCACCACGCTCGATTGGTACATGAAGCACATCTTCCCGTTCCAGCGGACGGTGCTGAAAGCGGTGCGCCCGCTGGCCAACCGGGTTTCGCCGGTGGAACTGCCGACCGATAGTTACTTCGCCAACATCCAGGACCTATTCGGCAAGCTGGAGGGCATCGACGAACTGCTGGAAAATCCGCGCACCACCAGCGTGCGCCTGGTGACCAATCCGGAGAAGATGGTGCTGCGCGAGACGCAGCGCGCGTTCGTTTACTTCTCGCTGCACGGCCTGACGGTGGATAACATTATCGTGAATCGCGTGCTGCCCGAGACCATCACGGATTCCTTTTTCTCGGAATGGCGCGAGTCACAGCGGCGCGTGCTGGCGGAGATCGACACCTACTTCGCGCCCGTGCCCGTGAAGCACGTGCCGCTGTTCACGCACGAAGTGCTGGGGGCCGAGCGGCTGCAGGACTTGGCGCGGGCGCTGTATGCCGAGGACGAAGATCCCGCCGCGGTGACGCGCACCGAAGCGCCCTACAGCTTCGCCAAGCGCAATGGGCATTTCGAGGTGACGTTGCAATTGCCGTTCGCGGTGAAGGGGGAAGTGGGGTTGTTCAAGAAGGGCGACGAGTTGGTGGTTCAGATCGGAACGTTGCGCCGGCACATCGGCCTGCCTACCTCGATGGCGGCCCTGTCGCCCGCGCACGCAAAGTTGGAGAATAAAGTATTGACCGTGGAAATGAGGGAGAATTGATTATGCCAGACGAAAAGACGAACGTGGACGCTCCGGGCTGCTTCTACTGCCTGAATGTGAAGCCGTTTTTGCGGAAGGCTTGGTCGGACGCTACGGCGGACCATTTCCGCAATGCGCGCGTGGAGTTTCTGAAGGGCGTGCGCAGCGTGATCGACGACCGGATTGGGAATCTGTCGCGGCACGAGGCCAAGGGCACGCACGTTACGGTGGAGTAGGTTTCTCTAATGCCCGGCGAATGACGGCGATAACCGCCCCTACTTTGTCCTCCTGACCTTGCCCCAACGCCGATAGGAATTGTTCGCGCGCCACTGCGAGAAGCTCCTCTGTATCCTCACCCGCGGCTGCCGCGGCACGGAGCGCTTCTATCAACGGTCTCAACTCCTCGGGTGCCTCGTTCGCCTCGACGTCTTCTGATCGCGCCAATTCCAGCACCTTTCGGAACGCTTCGTCACCCGTGCTGGCGTTTTCCGTCGGGAGCCGCGAGAACAGGTCGCGAAACCGCACGCCTTCCACGCGTTCGACAATCTCGCAAAGCTCATCGAAGTTGGCAGGCAGCGGCGGCGGACCGGGCGAAAAGGATTCGAGGTCCTGGGATAGGGCTTGCAAGGTCGTCGCCAGGTGTCCGTCGCCCGTTTGGAACCGGATGGCAGCGGCCGCCAGCCTGTGGCCAAAAGCCTCCTGTGGATCACCGCCACCGTCCATAAGGTAGTTGGCGAGGTTGAAGTGGCTGATGGCACAGTGACGCGGCTCCCCAACGTGGTACTTGAATCGCAGAGAAGCCTGCTCGTGGCGAACGGACTCCGCGCGATGGCCGAGTTTGTCCTCCAGGTCCGCGAGCGCGCTCAGCACCGCGCCCAGCCCCCTGGTGTACGATGCCTCTTCGAATCGTTGCCGGCACTCCAGCAGCAATTGGCTAGCCTCCAAGTAGCGCCCTAGGCGCAAAAGCGGCCCGCAATCATTGAAACGCGTGCGGGCGACTTCGAGATCGGTGGCGCCACGCGCCTTGGTAACCTCCTCGACCTCCCGGCTGAGATCGAGCGCGTCCTCCCAGCGCTCCGGGCCCAACGCGGATGTGTATCCAGTATGCAGGATGACCTCCCGGACATTCCACGGGTTAGCGGCTTCTTCAGCCGCGCCGGATTCAGGCAAGCTCTGCATCTGATTCCGTAATTGCGCCACAGCCTCAAGTACTTCGGAATATTCCCCGAGTTCGCTTAGAATTTGGAGTCGCTGACACTCATTCGCAAGCTGCGACCAAGGACCTAGGCCAGCCGCGTCAGTTCCTTCTTCGTGGCGACGACGGCCAGCGCCTCTCTTGGTCGCCCTGTCGAGCGCAGCAGATTGACGAGGTCGCCTGCCACCCCGTTCGCCAGCCCGAACTGGCCCCGCTGCCTAGCCTCTTGCAGGATTTCCCGCATCATCCCCTCGGCTTCACCGGACTGGCCGAGCAAGCGAACCATGACGGCCAGCACGGCGCCGTCGAGCAACCCTCGATCGCTGCCCTTGGTCGCTTCGGCAACGCGACGCATTAGCGGCACCACCGACGCCAAATTTCCGGGTGACTCATCTCGATGGGTGACCCGCTCCAGCAGAGTAGAGGCCACGTCCCACTCCCGCCTGCGCATCAGGTAAGGCGCAGCGCTAAGCCCGGCGCGCAGGATCATCGGTCCGCTTCCCTGCATTTCCTCGCGTAAACCGGCGGAATGCATCGTCCGCCGGAATCCGGCCATCTCCCTGTCCGCCGCTGTCCGGCACGCCTCATCCGCCTGTTCCCGACCGGACTCCGCCACGCCAGGGTGAATGCGGTACCCCTTTTCGACGACATCCACAAGCCCCACATCGCGCACCTGATTGGTACACGGCTCCGCGCTAGGAGGCTCCCCTCCCTGGCCGAGACGCTTCCAGCAATTCGGCCAGACCTGCGTCACGATCCAGCCTTCCCGGTCGCCCTCCTCCAAGCAGCACAGGAAATGGAAGAAAGCCCGCGCTTCTGGCGCCAGCGAATCCGTGATGGAGCGGGTCCAAGCGCCCAATGTCTGCAAGAATTCCGGTGCGTCCAGTTTCGATTCACCCTCCGCAAAGAACGCGGCCAGCCGGGCCTCGCCGACAGTGCTCGCCGCAGCCGCGCGATCTAGATGCGCCTCCAGTGCCTCCGCACTGGCCGCCTGCTTTTCCGCCAGCTTGATCAACTCAGGATGCCCCTGCACCACCTCCAGCGTGCGCCTCACGAGCGCGCGCTGGTCTTCATCTCGCAGCAGCCCTCCCAAATTCGGCAACTGCCGCGCCAGCAGCGCGGCCTCATCCAACGAAAGCGCATGAACCGCCAGCTCCCGACGGTGCATGTCCGCCGGAACCGGCCGGATACGCGAAGTCAACAGCACCCGCGACGGCCCGTCATGATCCAGCATGGCCGCCATCAGCTTCGCCCAGCGCTCATCGCGCCAATCGCCGCCCACGCGCTGCAGCGATTCCAGATTGTCCAGCACCAACAGAACGCTATGCTTGCGCAAGAACTCGGTGAGGCGCGGCAAGAAGGCCTTGAACCGCGCGGTCTCCGCCGCAACCGCCGCCAGCAACGGTGGCGGCCTCAGCTCCTCGAATTGCGTCTCCCACGCCTGTGCAAGATCCACGAGCGCTCCCGCGATCTCGTGCCCTTCCTCCGGAGCGTGATACCAGAGGAAATGGGTGAACCGCTTCAGGTCCTCGTAGTGGAACGCCAGTTCCACCGCGCAGGCCGTCTTCCCTGCGCCCGCCATCCCATAGAACAGCACGCCGGTGTAAGGGCTGGCCGGCGCCAGTGCCCGGCTGGCAGCCGACAGAACCCCCACCCTGCCGACGAAGTGCTCGCCGGGGCGCTGCTCGAAGTACGCCAGCCCCGTGCGAGCAGGCTCCTGAACGGATGGCGCAGCCGGCACGTGAATCTTCAGATCGGCGGACTGCCGTCCAAACAGCGCCGGAGTGGCCACCGAAAGCGCGGCGGCGTCCTCCTGCATGGCCTTCGGCAGCGCGACTTGCAGCGCGCGCGGCAGCGCCTGCCTCTTCTCCAGCACACCCTTATACAGCCGCTCGGCCAGTTCGATGGCGAAGGCATCCCCGACCGGATAGCGCATCGCCAGCACGGCGCAGTCGAGGTCGTGGACCAATTTGCGAGCTAGCGCCGGCAGCACCTTGTCTGCCGCCGCGTGCCCCGCCGGAGGGGTTGCCGCCGCGCGCTGGGGTTCCACGCGCAGCCACAACAGCGTCTCCTCAACGGTCGCCGCCGCGGAGAGGCAAGCCGACAGCATCAGCCACTTCAGCCGCCCTCTCGCGGGCTTGACCAAGTCCAGCAATTCCTCCGACGAAACCAGATCGTTTGTGCCGTCCGCCTTCTCCAGGACCAAGTGCGCCTGCAAGCCGTGCCCGGAGAAGTGCAGGATATCCCACCCGTCGCCTTCTTCCAGGATCTCTTGGATCGCCTTGCGCGTGGCGCCGTACTGCAACACGCGCAGATCGATCACCAGGCCCTTCCGGTCGGCGAGTCCGCGAATCAGCCGCGCCAATCTGTAGCGCTCTTGCCGCAGGTTGAGTGCGTTCACATCGGTGGGCAAGGCTGAAAACCGCGAGCATCCGCAACGCGCCTTCCACCGGCTGGTGGACGACCGGCGCCGACTCGCCCTGGATTTCGAAGACCAGCGATACATCCTGCAAGGCGAGGGGCTGGCCATTGGCGTGGCCCAATTCCCACGGCAGGTAGAGCAGGCCGGACGCTTCGACCGGTGCCGCCGGGATCTCCACCCGCACCACCGACGGAGTGCCCGCGGCAAGAATCGTGCCGGCGATGGGGCCGTAGACATTCCGTCCAATCCAGGCCCCTACCTGTTCGATGAGCCGGGCTTCGTCCTGCTGGCGCTGGTGTGGCACAGCGTGGTTGTGCAGAAACGAGGGCAGGTCCAGGAAGCCTTCGTATTCCAGGTCGCGCGGGCTGAGGCTCACTTCGTGGTCGGCCAACTGATTGCCGTTGGCGTCGAGAAGGCGGGAGTACCAATGATTGGCGTCCCGGTAGTCGGAAATGGCGAGCTTCAGGAGCATGGGTCTTGTGGGCGCACTGCTCCCGATATTACATCAAATCCATCCGGAGAGCACACTTGTAGCGTCTGTTAATATAGTGACGCGAAGGCAGCAAACGTTTCATTCCAGCGCAAACAAACTAAAATGACCACCCCACCCCTCAAAATCCTGGTCCTCGACGTCGGCGGCACCCACATCAAAATCCTGGCCACCGGCCACAAAACGCCCATCGAGATTCCTTCCGGGCCGAAGATGACTCCGCGCAAGATGGTGGCCGACGTGCGCAAGGCGATTGATGGCTGGGAATATTCGGTGGCGTCGATCGGTTATCCGGGGCCGGTGGTGCACGGCAAGCCGGTGAGCGATCCGCACAATTTGGGATCCGGCTGGGTAGGCTTCGATTTCAAGAAAGCGCTGGGTTGTCCCGTGAAGATCATCAACGACGCGGCCATGCAGGCGCTGGGCCACTACGAGGGAGGGCGCATGCTATTTCTCGGGCTGGGCACGGGCCTTGGCTCGGCTCTGATCGTAGACGGCGTCCTGGAGCCGATGGAACTGGCGCACCTGCCTTACAAGAATGGGCGCACGTATGAAGATTACGTCGGCATTCGGGGCCTGAAGCGGCTGGGCAAGAAGAAGTGGCGTCAGTATGTGTTCGACGTGGTGAAGCGGTTGAGGGCGGCGCTTGAAGCCGACTATGTGATCCTGGGCGGCGGGAATGCCAAGGCTTTGAAAAAGCTCCCGCCGGGCGCGCGGCTGGGCGACAACGCCAACGCTTTCCGGGGCGGGTATCGGCTGTGGCAGGATGCCGGGGAACGCCACAATTGAAAGCACCCGCTCCCCGGCGAGCTTCGCTCGCCTGCGCCGGCAGGAGTGCCGGCGCGGCAGGCCGGGGGCCTGCGCCACGAGGCATGAAAGGGAATTCCGGCGTAGTCTCGTTACAATAATAGACCAGCACGAGAGGAGTGGTCGAAATGAGACTAAATTCACTGAAATCAATCGCCGGGATCGGCCTGCTGCTGGCCGCCCTAAGCGGAACCGCGAAACCCCAAACTACCAAGGCGCATGACCCAGGCCCGCGTGCAGGCGGCAGCGCCGGCGGACCGATCGCCAACCTCAAACCTGGCGAACTCAAGCTCTTCAACGAAGGCCAAGCCACATTCGCGAAAACGGATACCGTCACCGACGACGGCTTGGGGCCGCGCATGAATTTCGACAGTTGTTCGGGATGTCACGCGCAACCCAGTGTCGGGGGATCGGGCGGAAAGCCCAATCCGCAGTTTCAAATTATCAAGCGGCTGGGCCTGCATAACACAGTGCCCTTCTTCATTACGGAGAACGGACCGACCCGCGAAGCGCGATTCCCGAAAACCAGCACGGGCACGCCGGACGGTGGCGTACACGATTTATTCACCATAACCGGCGCGGCAGGCGCGGGCACTTGCCAACTGAATCAGCCGGCCTTCGAGGCAAACAGGAAAAATGTAATCTTCAGGATCCCGACCCCGGTGTTTGGCGCCGGGCTGATCGAGCAGATCCGAGATACCGACATCCTGGCGAACCTCGGAACGGAGAAGCCCGCCAAGCAACGTCTGCAAATCAGATACAAACTCAACATCGTCGTTTCCGGAAATACGCACACCGAGCAGGTTCGCGTAGAAGGGGTACCCAACGACAACGGCAACGACGGAACCATCGCCCGATTTGGCTGGAAGGCGCAGAACAAATCCCTGCTCCTCTTCGCCGGCGAAGCCTACAACGTGGAGATGGGCATTTCAAACGAGTTGTTCCAAACCGAACGGGAAGAGCTGTGTCCCAATACTGCCGTGCTGATGCCCAACGACGGCACCAATACGAATCCGGATCAGATCGGCACGCCGGACCCTCCGTTCGATGTGCTCAGCGACATCGAACACTTCGCCGCCTTCATGCGCTTCCTGGCGCCGCCAACGCCTTCCGATACGGAACCGGGAGGGTCCGCATCCATCCTGAAGGGCAAGGCGCTGTTTACTCAAGTCGGCTGCCATCTTTGCCACACTCCGTCGTTGCCAACCGATCCTAACTCGCGCGTCGCCGCACTGGCGAAACAGACGGCGAACCTTTATTCGGATTTGGCGCTGCACCAAATGGGCAAGAACCTTGAGGACGGGATATCTCAGGGGGAGGCTTTAGGAAACGAGTTCCGCACCGCGCCGTTGTGGGGTCTTGGACAGCGTTATTTCTTCTTGCACGATGGACGCACCAGCGATTTGCTGGTGGCGATCCAGGAGCACCGCGGCGTCGGGTCGGAAGCCGATGGCGTGATCAAGCAATTCGATCGTCTCAGCGAGACCGACAAGCAGGATCTTCTCAACTTCCTGCGGTCGCTTTGATCGGGTGGAAGACAGGAGACAGAAGTCAGCCCAGCCACCGGCGGGGCCGGATCAGAAAAGGTGTGACTTCTCAGAATGTGGGGCGGGCAATTCTGCCCGCAGCCGCTTTTCAGCCGGCTTGGCCGCCTCTCTCTCCAGAAACTGCTCCTCGAAGTACGGCGATCAGGTTTTTGTTTTTGTTTTTTTCGGGTAGATTATTGGATCGTAGCAGGGGGATGAAGGTTCTTCCGCCAAAGTCCGGACACACTTCGGGCGGGATCTGTTTTCGGTACTTAAGACTCGACGTGGCGCCGCAGTTCGGGTTAACGGGGTGTGGCGATCGGCACCAGCATATACCCTTTGGCCAAGGCCTTGGAGTGCAGATTCGCCAGTTCTCGTTCGCCACTCCGTCGCTCAAAGTGCACTGCGCCGCGGTCCACCCAGGCTTGGCCTTTGGTGAGCAAGCGGTAGATCGGCAAGGCGAGCTCGTGAGCCATCGCTTTGACGGCCGACTTGTAGGTTTTCAAGTTCCTGCGGAAATGGCGATACCGGGCCCCGAGGTACGTTTGGCTGTTCAGCAGCGCGGTGGCCGCCGTGCGGAGGGCCACGGCAACCCGGTTCTTCACTTTCGTTTTACTGCTTCCGATAATTTTCCCGCCGGTGATGTCGTGGCTCGGGGTCAACCCCATCCAGGAAGCAAAGTGATCCTCATCCGCAAACCGGCTCATATCGGTGCCGACTTCCGACAGTACCGTGAATGCCGTCATCACGTTGATGCCGTCAATGGAGGTTAAATCCACTCCAAAAATCCGTTGCAGTGCCGCCTTCATGTCCATCTGCGGTTCGTTGCCCCGCGGCTTCTTGGCCCTCTTTCTCTTCTGCGCCGGGCTCTCGAGCCCGTCTGGGCACGGGGCCGGCTGATCCAGCATGCGAGTCGGCAAGCTCGCCAGGTAAAGCTTCAGTTTCTGGTCGCATTCCTGCATTTGCCGGTGCGCAAAATGGTAGCTGTCAACGGCCTGTTGCAGTTCAAACAGCACGTCCTCCCGCCAGTTCCCCTCCAGGCTCCGGGCCACCTCTTCCCGGCTCGCCTGAATCCGGTAGTCGGCCAGGTCCGCCAGTTTGTAGGGGTCTCGTTCGCCCTCCAGAACGGCGTTGACGATGGCCTGCCCGGTAACTCCGCTCACATCGCTGATCGCGTTGGCCAACTGAATGTTCATCTTGGTCAGCGCCTTCTGCATATGCTGCACCGCCTCGGCGGCCTCCTTGACGTGCCGGTCCCGGACGCGCCAGACCGTCCGCACGCCCTCCATATCTTGCTGCAGCCGGAACGAATCGCGCATCAGTCCGTAGGTGTGTAATTTCATCAGCCACTGGCATTCCTGCACGTCGGTCTTGCGGCCCGGCACATTTTTGGTGTGCTGCGCGTTCACCAGCACCACGCGGATGCCGTGCTGTTCCAGAATGTCATACACCGCGATCCAATACACTCCCGTGGCCTGCAGGGCCACCGTATCGATCCGGCACGACTGCAACCATGCCGCCATCTGGTGCAGGGCCGCGGTCCAACAGCCGAATTCCCGCACCGGATTCGGATCCCGATCCGGCGGCACCGCAGACCCAGGCTCGGCTCGGCTGGCGCAAAATTACAGACTCTCCAACGGGGTCGAACCGGACCTTTTGCAAGGCGCCGGATCGCCACCAATCCATCAGTGCTGTCCAAATTCGCGGGCTAACTTCTGGCCGAAGTGGAGGATGTCGCTGCCGGTGAGAGGTTGAGCCCCTGATACGCTGGATTGGGTTCCGGAAGAACCAATTCAACCTCAGGAGGCTCAACCTATGTTT
>Ga0302325_10028375_pt1 | contig 11581 bp, 10 predicted proteins | sample Palsa_T0_2_FD_201948 | JGI IMG/M metagenome (GOLD analysis project Ga0302325, IMG submission 201948) | Peat permafrost microbial communities from Stordalen Mire near Abisko, Sweden - Palsa_T0_2 | ecosystem: Environmental > Terrestrial > Soil > Palsa > Peat permafrost | place: Sweden: Abisko... | reverse complement strand
CAGGTCTCGCTACTGAGACCTGGGAAGGCCCAGCTGGAAAGGCGGGTGCCCCAGTTCTCGCTTCTGAGACCTGGGAAGGCCCAGCGGGAAAGGCGGGTGCCCCAGGTCTCGCTTCTGAGACCTGGGAGGGCCCAGCTGGAAAGGCGGGCGCCCCAGGTCTCGCTTCTGAGACCTGGGAAGGCAATGCTGCTCCCCACGGCGCCGTCCTCATCTTCGCCTGCCTCCGCGACAAGCCCCTCCGCGAGATGACCCAGATCCTCTTTCCCATCTTCGACCACATCGTTCTCGCGCCCATCCACTCCCCGCGCGCCACCGAAGTAGCCGACCTTCTAGCCGCGGCCGAGGCCACCGGAGTCCCATCCACCCCCTCAGCCACCGTGGAAGAAGCCATCCAGATCGCCCTCGCCCTCAAACCCGCCAGAATCGTCATCAGCGGCAGCGTCTATCTCGTAGGAGAAGCCCGTCACATCCTCCTGAATCAGGCCCAGGCGCAAGAGGAACGCGTCCGGTGAGACCCAACCCGCTCCCGCTTTTCGTCCGTCTGCGCAGCAACCTGCTACTGGCCCCGCCATTCATCCTGTGCACGGCCATCTTCGGCTGTCTGGCGCTCTTCGCCTCGCTCTTCGACAAGCACGGCCGCCTTCAGCACCGCATCGCCCGCCTCTGGGCGCGCACCTGCGTCTTCTTCTCCGGCTCACGGCTTCAGGTTCTGGGCCTCGAAAACATCCCCGCCCACGCCGCAGTCTTCGCCGCCAACCACACCTCCTACATGGATACGCCCGTAGTCTTCGCCAGCCTCCCATTCCAGTTCCGCATCCTGGCCAAAAAAGAGCTCTGGACCCTCCCCTTCATCGGCTGGTACCTCGACCGCTCCGGCCAAATCCCCATCGACACCGCCAATCCCCGCACCACCCTCTCCAGCTTCGCCGCCGGCGTCCGCATCCTCCGCCAGGGCCTCAGCGTCTTCGTCTTCCCCGAGGGCGCCCGCACCCCCACCGGCGAAGTCCGCGCCTTCCTCAACGGAGCCGCCTTCCTCGCCATCCGCGCCCAGGTCCCGCTCGTCCCCATCGCCCTGGTAGGCGTCTACGACCTGCTCCCCATCCACACCACGCACTTCTATCCCGCCCGCACCCCCATCAAACTCGTCTTCGGCGTCCCCATCCCCACCGCCGGACACTCCCCCCGCGAATCCGAAGCCCTCACCGAACAACTCCGCCAAGCCATAGTCGACCTGGTCCAGCAAAACAGCCAGAGCAAAATCGCGATGGATGTACCCAAGGCCGATGCGGCAAAGTATTGATTTCCTTTAAGAAATCAATCCCCTGAACAAAGCCTTTCCGGCCACGGTTATCGTGGTTTTTCTCTAGTGTCCCCGCGTCTGAAGTTGTTTTAAGAAATGTTGTCATCCTGAACGAAGTGAAGGATCTGCTGTTCAGCGATTTATGCCGTCGAGGCAACGCTCAATTTCAGCGATGAACTTCTGACTCGGGACACTAGCCCATCCCCATCGAGAGCCGCCTAGCCTTCCGGTAAAGCTATTCCGCCATCCTGCCGATAACCGGACCTGAGACGCATCATGTTCCGGTGGCTCCTCACATCCGCGGCGGTCCTGGCCGTCGCCCTGGGCTGGTATCAGCTCTTCACCTTCTCCTCCACTCCAGGAGCGCAACTCGCCGCGCCCGCCCACTGGCCTCGCGAAATCCCCTTACCCTCCGCCAGCCACGTCCCTCTGCTGCTCGTCTTCATCCATCCCCGATGCAGCTGCACCCCCGCCACCCTCCAGCAGCTAGGCCAGATTCTCTCCTCCACCCACACCACCGTCCCAGCAGCGGTCCAGATCGCCCTTGTCGTCTATCGCTCCCAGACCGTAAATCCCGATACATATCCCGCAACCTTCGAACCAGCCAAATTCCTCCACACCCCAGCGCAAATTCTCCCCGACCCCAACGGCCTTCTCGCCCGCCGCTTCGGAGCCGCCACCTCCGGAGAAATCGTCCTCTACGCCGCCGATGGCCATCTCCTCTTCCAGGGCGGAATCACCCCCATGCGCTCCCAGACCGGCCGCAGTGCCGGAGCAGAGGCCCTTCGCAATGCCCTCGCCACCGGCGCAACCCAGCGCAAAGCAGCCTCCGTCTTCGGATGCCCCATCTTTTTTCCCGGTCACGCGCGATGAGTACACCAATGAATCCGGTCTCCGCATCGCAATTGCCGGATTGCCCGCCTGCCTCGGGCTCAGGCGCCCCCGGCCAGCCGCTGTCCGGCGCCTCCGAACAATCCGCCGATGCGTGGAATGAGGATATTCGGCACCAGCTCTCCCTGGTCCACGTACGCATCGACCGGTACTTCGTACGGCTCATGCTCGTGCAGTGGGCCGCGGCCATTGTCATCGCCCTCTGGATCAGCCCGCTCTCCTGGGCCGGCGACGCCAGCTATCTCCATCCACACGTCGCCATAGCCCTCTTTTATGGCGGACTCCTCACCCTGCTGCCGGTTTACCTGGCTCGTGTCGCTCCCGGCCGGCGTGTCACCCGCCTCACCGTCGCCGTCATGCAGATGCTCATGTCCTCCCTGCTCATCCATCTCACCGGCGGCCGCATCGAGACCCACTTTCACATCTTCGGATCGCTCGCCTTCCTCGCCTTTTATCTCGACTGGCAAGTCCTCCTCGTCGCTTCCCTCACCATCGCCATCGATCATTGCCTGCGCGGCATGTTTCTGCCCTTCTCCATCTTCGGCGCCTACACCGTCCAGCCCTGGCGCTGCCTCGAGCACATCGGATGGGTCATCTTCTGCGACATCTTTCTTTTTCTCGGCCTCCGTGACAGGCTAAACGGCCTTCGCAACCTGAGCGCAAGGCACATCGAGCGCGAAGAGCTCCTCCGCCACGCCCTCTTCGACGCCCTCACCGGCCTGCCCAATCGCAGCTTCCTCAGTGAAAAAATGAACGAAGCCATCCACGGCTTCGCAGTCCCCGGCTCCATGAACGAAGGTTTCTGCTGCCTCTACATCGATCTGGACCGCTTCAAAGACATCAACGACCGCCTGGGGCACATCTGGGGCGACACGCTTCTCGTCCGGGTCGCCGAAAGAATCAAATCCCGCCTCTGCGATGACGCCTTCCTGGCCCGCGCCGGGGGCGACGAATTCGTCGTCTTCGTGCCCCAAATCGCCGCCCAGCCGCAGCGCGCCGAAGAGGTCGCACGCGCCATCCTACGCGGCCTTCTCCAGCCCTTCGACATCGAGGGCTCCCAAATCACCCTCGGCGCCAGCATCGGCATCAGCCGCTACCCACAGGACGGACAGGACGAAGCCGAGCTGCTCCTGAAGAGCGACCGGGCCATGTACGCCGTCAAACGCGCCGGCCGCAACGACGTCCTCGTCCACTCCTCCGAAATGCTGGACCAAAACAGCGAGCGCCAACAGGCCGAGGAAGATCTGCATCGCGCCATCGAGAAGCGCGAATTCAAGCTCCACTACCAGCCCATCTTCCACGCCGACGGCTCCATCGCCGGCCTGGAAGCGCTCCTGCGCTGGCACGATCCGGCGCGCGGCAACATTTCTCCAGGCCATTTCATACCCCTCGCCGAAGAAACCGGCCTCATCGTCCAGCTCGGCGGTTTCGTGCTCCACGAGGCCTGCAAGCAAGCCACCGACTGGCACAGCCGCGGCTTGCTTCCAGGCCGAATCGCCGTCAACGTCTCCAGCCTCGAGCTGGCCCGCGAAGACTACGCCCAGACCGTCATCCTCACCCTCCGCCAGCACTACACACCGCCCGAGTGCATCGAGCTCGAAGTCACCGAAACCGCCCTGGTCAACGACTTCGCCCTCGCCGAGCGCCATCTCCGCGTCCTCCGCGAATACGGCATCCGCATCTCCATCGACGACTTCGGCACCGGCTACTCGTCCCTCGGCCGCCTGCGCCAGCTCACCCTCGACACCCTCAAGATCGACCGCCTCTTCGTCGACGGCGTCGCCAGTTCCGAGGCCGATTACACCGTCGTCGAGCACATCATCGCCATGGCCCACACCCTGGGCCTGGCAGTCGTAGCCGAAGGCGTCGAAACCGACCTCCAGCTCCAGGCCCTGCGCTCGCTCAACTGCGACCAGCTCCAGGGATTCCTTCTCTCCAGACCTTTAGACCGGGAAACCGCCGAAGCCCTCCTCACCCAGCAAACCATCCCCAGTACCGACTCGATCCTCTCCTGAGAATCTGTTCAAAACTCTTTCCCGTGCACAAAAGCGGGTTCCCCTTCACCGCCCTCTTTTGGCGGTTAAGGTGGGATACTTTGTACCTATAGCTTTTTATAGTCTCCTCCAGACCCCAGCCCTTCACACCATCGCAGACCGGTCCTTGCCGCTCTCCTTGGCCCGATGCAGCGCCACATCCGCCAGCTTCACCAGCAGCGGAAACCCCAGTGCATTGTCCTCCCTGGTTACAGCTCCAATGCTCGCCTCCACGCGAACCGGCTTCCCCTCCACCGCTATATCCAGCCCATCGATCGCCGCCAGGGCTCGTTCCACGGCGCTCTCCGCCTCGGCCTGTGAAGTTCCCGGCAGCAGCGCGCAAAACTGATCCCCGCTCCACCGGCACAAGTAGTCCTCATCCCGCAGGCTGCGCAGCAGCGCATCTCCCGCGGCTCTCAGAAGGAAGTCCCCAATCGCATTCCCGTATTCCTCGTTGAACCGCTGAAAGTGAACGATATCCACCACGAACAGCGACAGCGGCAACCCGGTTCGAGCGGCGCCGGAAACCTCCCTGTGCCCGATCTCCTCGAAAGCCCGCCGGTTAAAGAGTCCCGTCAGCGGGTCATGCGAAGCCTGAAACCTGAAGTCGTAACTCAGCCGCTCCGAAACCGCCAGCAGAAACAGCCCAAATAGAAAACTCTCCACCACGATCGCGGCAATGCTGTTGTAAACCAGCCGCGGACTGTTGAGGTTATAGTCCGCTGAAACCCGGCTGGCGCGAAGAAACCCGGCAACCGCCGCCATCGTCGCCGCAGCGAGAGCCAGAAACGACAGCGCGGCCAGCATGTCGACAAACGGCCTGCGATCGTCCTCCGGCCGCGTCAGCGACGCCGCATTGCGCAGCATGACGACCGCATAAGCAAAATTCGCAGCTGCCAGCGCCAGCCCCACGTTCCGGTGCGCGTAGGTGGACCACAGCAGCGCCGCGAACAACAGCACCGGAGGCCCAATCAACCACCCTGCGGAATGCCTTTGCCGTTTCAGCGCCGTGATTGCGCAATATTCAAAAGCGAAACCCACCGCTCCCAGCGTCCGTGCCGCAACATACACCAGGAAGGGGCCTTCCCATGGCTCTCCCAGGGCCAGGAAGAACAAACCCGCAAAGCAAAGATAGGCCAATCCCCAATACGTCAGCGCGCGGCCCAGATAATCCGAAAAATTGCGTTTCAACACCAGAACAAGTAAGCCGAAGCCCGCAGAGCAGAGCGCCGCAACAACCCAGATCGAACGGATGTCGAAAGTCATCGTACAAACCTCGCAAAGGTTCTAGTGTCCCGAGTCTAAAGTTGTTTTAACAAATGTTGTCATCCTGAACGAAGTGAAGGATCTGCTGTACCGTAACCGAAAGCCTCAAAATCCCCAAGCGGAAAATCCACAACCCTCCCACTCGTCTACGGCATCCCCGCAACCGCATCCGCCCGCAAAGTGCGTGATTCTCTCTGCACGCAGCCTCCGTTCGAAGGTAAAGGCCTCGATCCATTCATCCAATACGCAACACCCGCACCCATCCCCGCATCCAAGCTCAAAGATTCGAATGGAAGGGACAAATTCATGGCAAAAGAGAAGAAGAGTAAGGCCGGCTCAAGCGCCGTAGCCGGCTTGATCGACGCGCTCAACGAAGATCTCGCCCGCGAATACCAGGCCATCATCGCCTACACCGTCTACAGCAACGTCCTCACCGGCGCCCAATATATGAACATCGCCGCCGAGCTCAAGCTCCATGCCGCCCAGGAGCTCGAGCACGCCATGATCCTGGCCGACCAGATCGACTACCTGGGCGGCGATCCCACCGCCACGCCCAAGCCGGTCAAGCTCTCCAAGAAAGCCGAAGACATGCTCCGCTTCGACCTCGACAACGAGACCGAAACCATCAAGAACTACCGCCTGCGCGTCAAGCAAGCCGAAGCCCTAGGCCACTACGCCCTGGCCGAACTCCTCCGCGGGATCATCGTGCAAGAGCAAAATCACCAGCACGACCTCGCCACCGCCCTAGGCATCGACGTTCCCAAAGTCCTCGAGGGCGGAGCATAAAGCTAGTGTCCCGAGTCTGAAATTGTTTTAGCAAATGTTGTCATCCTGAACGAAGTGAAGGATCTGCTGTTCAGCGATTTATGCCGTCTAGGCAACGCTCAATTTCAGCGATGAACTTCTGACTCGGGACACTAGAACGCAAGCTAAAAAGTCCGCTTCTAGGCATTGGGGCCAAAAGTCTGTTTCGCATTAAGTCCGTTTCGGGGTAGGCCGGGGATTTATCCCCGGCATTGAGGCGACCGCGGGCAATGGGGCTTTAGCCCCTGAGGTATGCTTTCCGTGGATAGCCCCAACGCCCTCGACGATCCCGCCGGCCTCTCACATCGCCGTCGGCGCGGGAAACGCCCCGGCAGCGAAAGCGAAATCTCCGCCCTCAAACCGCCGAAACCAGCGTCAGCACCGTGTTGATCCCGCTCGCAACATCCCCGAAAACCTTGATCTTGCTCGCCACTCCGGCAATATCCGCCGCCAGCTTCTTCATCGAGTCGTTCGCCGCATCGATCTGCGTCTGCACCGCCTTGAAGCTGGCGTCGTCCTGAGCCAGCCGCGCATCGTTATCCGCTGAGATCACCGCTCCGATCGCATCCTTCGTATCGTTCAACGACCCCAGGATCGTCCCGTCGGCAGTAGCCTGAACCGCCAGCTCGGCCTTTTTATACAGGTCTAGATACGCCTGCCGCGTCTCCGGAGTCAGCGGAATCGTCGGCGTCGCTCCGCCAAGTGGGACTACAACATCGCCCATGAATATCTCCTCGTTCCGATAGATCCGATAGATCCGATAGATCCGATAGATCCGATAGTTCCGATGGAACAGTTCCGGTTACATACCCGCTGGCGACGCCAGCGAAGAATAGAATTTGCCCAGATTGCCGCCCGCCGCTCCCAAATCCGAAAGCTTCTGCTTGATCGACTCCGGATTGTTCCCCTGCAGCTCCGCCGCCAGAGCATGATGGGTCAGCTCCAGCTTCACCAGCGCCGCCCTCAGCGCCTTCAGTTGCTGCGCAGCCTGCTTCTGCTGCCGCGCCAGCTCCGGCAGCTTCATGATCTGCTCCCGCCGCACCTCCGGGTCGAGGCCGCTGACCGTACGCAGAAACAGCGTCTGCCGGTCGATCGCCAGGTTGAAGTCGATCGTCTCCTGGCTCGAAAGAATATCGATCTCCTTGGCCAGCAGCTCGCAAAGATCCTTGATCTCCGGGTCCATCTTCTCCACAATCCCCGGCAGCTCCGACTTCACTTTCTTGCTCTCCAGGTACCGTCCCAGCGCATCGATCGCCAGGCTCATCCCCTTCTGCTCGCCGGCAGAAATCGCATCCGTCTGTTTGCTGATCGTCTCGTTCGTGGTACTCCCGCCGGCAACGACAATCGTCTCCGCCGAAGGCGCACTCATCCCCGCCGGCAAAAACGCGTCTCCCAACCCCGCCAGGCTCCCCCCCAGCGACTTCGCGGCAGCATCCACATCCTTCGAATCCGGATCGCTCACCGCCACCAGCGTCTTGGTATACGCCTGCAAGCCCTTCAACACCGCCAGCCGAAGCTCCAACTGCTCCTGCGACAGCAGCGGCTCAACCGTCCGTGGATTGTAAACCGGAGCCGGAGGTGAAACCTTCTCGAACTGCGTCACAGCATCGTAATTCTCAGCCTGGTCGTGAATCGCAATTGCCGCTGCATAAGCAGCCGCAGCCTGGTCCACCACCGGAGCAGTAGCCGTCGCCAGCGCCGCGGTATGCTCCTGCACCGGCTTCATGCAACCGCTGGCGCAAAGGCACAATACCGTCGCCCCTGCCAGCAATCTCAGGCCCTGCAAGCCTATTCCGCCCCTGCGTGAATTTCGAGCATCTCGATCATTGCTCAGCGGCCTATCGATCCCGGCAGCAAAGGAAACCCAATTGCATCGCATCCCCGCATGGGAAACCCAATCGCCGCCCTTGTCAAGATACTTCTTCTCCGCGTCGTGCCCTGGTTTGCCTTGCTTTAACCGGTTCGCCTTTGCTTTGAAAGGGCACGGCTTCAGCCGTGCCGTAAATGCCACCTTTGGATGCGGCTTTAGCCGCCGAGGGAATGCCTGTAGCGAACTTAGCGACCTGCCATTCCTTGAGTAGTGGGTTATTCAAGTTCGAAATCCGCGTGCGGGGCGAACTCCCTAAGCGCAGCGATGAACCCGGCCTCATCGCTCGGTTCAATGTACAGCCGGTCGTAGTCTTCGATTTGATGGCCAATATTAATTCTGAAAGTACCGGACATGTTCCCCAGCCATCCGACGTCCGTGACCTCATTCCACGGAATCTGTTTTCTCTTCCACAGCTTGTGGAGGATAAGACATTGGGGATTCAGTTCCCAGTAAATGGACCGATCAGCTAACACCACAGCAACCAATACAAGAACATCGGCGATTTCGATCGCACGATGCGCATGATTAGTCCGAGGCAGAAACATCATCGGTGCAACACACGGAATGATGACCGTTCTCCATTCCCACCCGTCGGTTCTTGATCGGAATCTCTCGGTGATTAAAGATAACGCAATTTCAAACCGATCCCAACCTTTCGCCGAATGTTATTCACCATCCCCACACCTCTGGCGTATGGTACTTACAATCCAATCGACTGGAGCCGAGACCATGTCCAAGCGAATCGCCTACTGTTCCGACGGCACCTGGCAGACCGCCATGAGCAACACCAACGTCTACCGCCTCTACAAAGCCATGCTTGTCACCTCCGACCAGGTCACCTTCTACGACGACGGAGTAGGCGCCGGCCTCACTGGCCTCGACAAGATCCTCGGCGGAGCCATCGGCGCCGGCCTCAACCAGAAAATCATGGACGCCTACACCTCCATCGCCCACGTCTACGAGCCCGGCGACCAGATCTACCTCTTCGGCTTCAGCCGCGGAGCCTACACCGTCCGCTCCCTCGGCGGCATGATCGCCAACTGCGGCCTGCCCAGCGGCTCCTTCACCGACGACTGCGTCACCCAGGCCTTCGCCGCCTACCGCGACCCCGTCAACCGCGCCAGCATCCTCGGCGCGCTCGGCAGTTGCGGCCTCGCCGACGCCACCATCACCATGATCGGCGTCTGGGACACCGTAGGCTCCCTCGGCATCCCCGCCCTCTTCGGCGGCATCGACGAAAAAGAATACGGCTTCCTCGACCTCACCCTCCACCCTGACGTCAAGCACGCCTACCACTCCCTGGCCATCGACGAACACCGCGCCCAATTTCCCGCCACGCTCTGGAACCCGCTCCCGCCAACCCCGCCCGGCCAAACGCCCACCCAGACCCTCGAACAGGTCTGGTTCACCGGCTGCCACGGCGACGTCGGAGGAGGCACCGAGATAGGTGGCCCAGTCGACAACAACACCCGCCTCTGCGACATCTCCATGGCCTACATGGTCTCCAAAGCCCAGGCCAACGGCATCCAGTTCGATCCCGCCGCCATCGCCCCATACAGCACCCTCACCAACGAAGACGCCCTGGACATCATCCGCGAGTCCTGGGCCCCGCAGGACGGTCCCGTCCATCTCCGCCCCATCCCCGCCGGCTCCAACGTCTCCAACAGCGTAGCCCTGCGCATCCAGTACGCCTTGACCTACCAGCCCGGCAACCTCACCATCGCCGACGGAGCCCTGGCCGGCGCCTACAACCAGGTAACGCTCGTCGACCCCAACGCCCTCTAGTGTCCCAAGTCTGAAGTTGTTTTAACAAACTGTTGTCATCCTGAACGAAGTGAAGGATCTGCTGTTCAGCGATTTATGCCGTCGAGGCAACGCTCAATTTCAGCGATGAACTTCTGACTCGAGACACTAGCCCTGCTTTGCATTTTCAGCCGTTTATAGTCTGTTCAACTCAGCGATCCGAAATCGTGCGGCATGCACCGGTACTTGGAAGAATCATTCTCCGCGCCCTCCACATCTAACCAGGAGTCACGCCACTCAAGGAGAATCCATGCCTACCGCAACAAAATCCTACGCAGCCCCCTCCGCAACCGCCCCGCTCGCACCCCATACCATCGAACGCCGCACTCCCACCGCCACCGACGTAGCCTTCGAAATCCTCTTCTGCGGCGTCTGCCACTCCGACCTCCACCAGGCCCGCAATGAGTGGAAAGAGGCCATGCCCACCGTCTACCCCTGCGTTCCCGGCCACGAAATCGTAGGCCGCGTAACCTCCGTCGGCTCCGCCGTCACCAGGTTCAAAACCGGAGACCTCGTCGCCGTAGGCTGCATGGTCGATTCCTGCCACAACTGCACCCAGTGCAATCGCGGCCTCGAAGTCTTCTGCGAAAAAGGCGTAACCCTCACCTACAACGCCCCCGACAAGCACTTGGGCGGCGTCACCTACGGCGGCTACTCCGACTCCATCGTCGTCGACGAAAAGATGGTCCTCAGCGTCCCCGCCAACCTCGACCTCGCAGCCGTCGCGCCCCTGCTCTGCGCCGGTATCACTACCTATTCGCCCCTCCATCACTGGAAGGTCGGCCCCGGCCAGAAGGTCGGCATCGTAGGCCTCGGCGGCCTCGGTCACATGGGCGTCAAATTCGCCCACGCCCTCGGCGCGCATACCGTCCTCTTCACCACTTCCGCCAGCAAGATCGAAGACGGCAAGCGCCTCGGCGCCGACGAAGTCGTCCTCTCCAAAAATCCCGAAGAGATGCAGAAGCACATCGGCAGCTTCGACTTCATCCTCGATTGCGTCTCGGCCGACCACGACGTCAACGCCTATCTCAACCTCGTCAAGGTCGACGGCCACATGGTCCTGGTAGGAGCCCCGGAAAAGCCGCTGCAAGTAGCCGCCTTTAACCTCCTCTTCGGCCGCAAGAGCCTCTCCGGCTCCGCCATCGGCGGCATCGAAGAAACCCAGGAGATGCTCGACTTCTGCGGCCGGCACAACATCGCCAGCGACATCGAAATCATCCCCATCCAAAAGATCAACGAAGCCTACGACCGCCTCCTCAAGAGCGACGTAAAATACCGCTTCGTAATCGACATGGCCAGCCTCAAGCAGTAGCCGCAACCAAATCGCTTTTCGCGATCTATATCACCCAAGAAAATGGGTGCCCCATCTTTGGCGCAGCACCGGGGTCCCCAGCGACAGGTCTCCGTCGCTGGGGTGGTAGAGCGCCAAAGGTGGGAAAGCACAGACCCAAATCCCTCTCCAATAAAGTTTGTCATCCTGAACGAAGTGAAGGATCTGCTTTTCGCGTATCAGATATTTCTGTCACAACAGAAATATCTGATACCATAGACACATGCCCCTCATCGATTCAGCCCGACAATTCATACTCCATTGGGGAGAGATGGGCGCCCGCT
>Ga0302325_10028374_pt1 | contig 11582 bp, 7 predicted proteins | sample Palsa_T0_2_FD_201948 | JGI IMG/M metagenome (GOLD analysis project Ga0302325, IMG submission 201948) | Peat permafrost microbial communities from Stordalen Mire near Abisko, Sweden - Palsa_T0_2 | ecosystem: Environmental > Terrestrial > Soil > Palsa > Peat permafrost | place: Sweden: Abisko... | reverse complement strand
GAATCGGCTAGATGCTGTGAACAGCGCCGCTAGGAATACCGGTTTCGAGCAGCTTGGCGAACTGTTCGGGACGGACCGGTCGGCTGAAATAGTATCCTTGCGCCTCGTCACACTGGTGAGCCTGAAGAAACGCCAGCTCCTCTTCCGTCTCCACGCCCTCGGCAACGACGCGCAGCTTAAGGCTGCGACCCATGCTGATTACGGCCGTCACGATGGTCGTCTCGTCCGGAGCGGTGGTGATCTGACGGACAAACGACTGGTCGATCTTGAGCGCGTCGATCGGAAATCTCCTCAGATAGCTCAAACTGGAGTATCCCGTGCCAAAGTCATCCACCGCCACCTGAACCCCTCTCGCTCTTAGTGCCTTAAGGATGGATTCCGTGGACTCCGCGCGCTTCATCAGAACACTTTCGGTCAGTTCCAGCTCAAGAGATCTCGGATCCAGACCCGTATCTTTTAGGATTCCAAACACGCCTTCCAGAAAATGCTCGTCCCGAAACTCGATTGCGGAGATGTTCACCGCGATGGTACCCAGAGGCAGGCCTGCAACTGCCCACGCTTGTGCTTGTCTACACGCCTCACGCAGAACCCAGTTGCCAATTGGCAGAATCAGGCCGCAGTCTTCCGCAACGGGTATAAATTGGGCTGGAGAAACCAGCCCTCGAGTCGGATGGTTCCAACGTATCAGTGCCTCGGCCCCGGAAATCTCGCCCGTCTTTAGATTGATTATCGGCTGGTAGTGCAGCGCAAATTCCTGCCGTTCCAACGCGCGCCGCAGACTCTCCTCGATAGATTGCCGCTCCACCGCTCGAACATTCATGGCCGGCTTGAAAAACTTATAACTCTGATGGCCATTTTCCTTCGCCTGATACATAGCCGTGTCCGCGTTCTTGATAAGCGTCTCGGCATCCAAGCCGTCGTCCGGATAGATACTGACCCCAATGCTCGTAGTCACGTGAAGATCGTGCTGGTCGATGGAATGAGCCTTTGCCACCGCCTCTAGCATTCTTCTCGCCGTGATGGCGGCGTCTTCCGATTGCTCCATTTCTGAAAGCAGCACGACGAATTCATCGCCTCCCTGCCGGCTTACCGTGTCGGATCCCCGTACGCAAGTCACCAGGCGTTTTGCGATGGATTGTAGAAGTTTATCGCCGATCGGATGTCCCAGGGAATCGTTGATGTATTTGAAGCCGTCCAGATCCAAAAACAGTACCGCGACTTTTTTCAAATGCCGCGGCGCCAAGGCGATCGCCTGCCTCACCCGGTCGTTCAGCAGCATTCGATTGGGCAGACCGGTCAGAAAGTCATGTTGGGCCGAGTGGGCCATCTGCAATGCCATTGCCTGGGCCACGCTCACGTCGCGGAAAACAATCACCGCTCCGATAGCCTTTCCTTCCCGATCATGGATAGGGGAGACACAGTCCTCGACAGGTATTTCCGACCCGTCACGCTGGATGAGGAGACAGTTCGATGGCAAGTGCACGGTTCGGTCTTGCTCCACGGCCTTCTCCGTCGGGTTCGGCGTGGTTTCGCGGCTCGTAGCGTCGATGATCCGGAAAACTTCGGCCATGGGCCGGCCTTCCGCTTCTTCGCGTGACCAGCTCGTCATTCTCTCTGCAACGAGATTGAGAAAGGTGATATTTCCCGAAATATCGGTACAAATAACGGCATCGCCGATGGAATTCAGCGTGACTTGGGCGCGTTCTTTTTCTACGAACAGCGCCTCTTCTTTCACATGCAGCGCTTCCTCCATCACCTTGCGCTCCATGGCGTAGCGCATGGCTCGCACAAGACCACGCGTCTCGATTTGGCCTTTGATGAGATGTTCTTGCGCGCCTTCTTGCAGCACTTGTTCCGCCAGCGCCTCGTCGTGCAGCCCCGTAAGCACCACTAAAGGGACGCGAGGCGCGGCTGCTCTGGCGCGCCGTACCGCGCCCAGTCCTTGCACGTCGGGCAAACCCAGGTCGAGCAAGATGATGTCAACCGCATCTTTCGCAAGATGGTTCTCGGCCTCACTCATCGACGCGACATGCGTCAATTCGATGTCGAACGAGACCTGTCTGCTCAGCATCTCGCGCAACAAACGAGCGTCTCCGGGATTGTCTTCGACCAGGAGAATGTTGATCGATTTCTTGTTCATCCGCCTTGGCTCTGTTGAAGCAACTTGATCACGTCCTGGACCGGGAAGGCCAAATCCGCAGACCCTGCTGGGTGTTCGTCTTCCGATTCACCAATGACTCGGTCTTCATTTCACGCCAGGTTGGGAACGAAAGGTCTGTTCCAACGTGACCCGGAAGGCAGCGAATTTTCTGATATACCGGTTTCGAGCAGCTTGGCGAACTGTTCGGGAGGCACCGGTCGGCTGAAATAGTATCCTTGCGCCTCGTCACACTGGTGAGCCTGAAGGAATGCTAGCTCCTCTTGCGTCTCCACACCCTCAGCAATGACCCGCAGCTCCAGGCTGCGGCCCATGCTGATTACGGCCGTCACGATGGTCGTCTCGTCCGGAGCGGTGGTGATCTGACGGACAAACGACTGGTCGATCTTGAGCGCGTCGATCGGAAATCTCCTCAGATAGCTCAAACTGGAGTATCCCGTGCCAAAGTCATCCACCGCCACCTGAACCCCTCTCGCTCTTAGTGCCTTAAGGATGGATTCCGTGGACTCCGCGCGCTTCATCAGAACACTTTCGGTCAGTTCCAGCTCAAGAGATCTCGGATCCAGACCCGTATCTTTTAGGATTCCAAACACGCCTTCCAGAAAATGCTCGTCCCGAAACTCGATTGCGGAGATGTTCACCGCGATGGTACCCAGAGGCAGGCCTGCAACTGCCCACGCTTGTGCTTGTCTACACGCCTCACGCAGAACCCAGTTGCCAATTGGCAGAATCAGGCCGCAGTCTTCCGCAACGGGTATAAATTGGGCTGGAGAAACCAGCCCTCGAGTCGGATGGTTCCAACGTATCAGTGCCTCGGCCCCGGAAATCTCGCCCGTCTTTAGATTGATTATCGGCTGGTAGTGCAGCGCAAATTCCTGCCGTTCCAACGCGCGCCGCAGACTCTCCTCGATAGATTGCCGCTCCACCGCTCGAACATTCATGGCCGGCTTGAAAAACTTATAACTCTGATGGCCATTTTCCTTCGCCTGATACATAGCCGTGTCCGCGTTCTTGATAAGCGTTTCAGCATCCAGTCCGTCGTCGGGATAGATGCTTAGGCCGATGCTGGCAGTGACGTGAAGGTCGTGGTGGCCGATCGAATGAACTTCCGCTACCGCCTGCAGCATTCTTTGCGCCGTAATCACAGCATCGTCCGGCTGGTCCACTTCTGAAAGCAGCACGACGAATTCATCGCCTCCCTGCCGGCTTACCGTGTCCGAGCTGCGTCCACAATCCACCAGGCGTTTTGCGATCGATTGCAGCAGTTTGTCGCCGATGGGATGGCCCAAAGAATCGTTGATGTGTTTGAAGCCATCCAGATCCAAAAACAGTACCGCGACTTTTTTCAAATGCCGCGGAGCCAAAGCGATCGCCTGGCTCACCCGGTCGTTCAGCAGCATTCGATTGGGCAAACCGGTCAGGAAGTCATGTTGGGCCGAGTGGGCCATCTGCAATGCCATTGCCTGGGCCACGCTCACGTCGCGGAAAACGATTACCGCTCCGGTGGCCTCCCCCTCGCGGTTGTGGATTGGGGAGACGCAACCTTCGATCGGAATTTCAAGTCCGTCTCGCTGGACCAGAAGACAGTTCAACGGCAGATGCACCGTACGGTTTTTTCTAACTGCGAGCTCCGTGGGGGTCGCAACGGTTTCGCGGCCCGTAGCGTCGATGATTCGGAAAACTTCGGCCATGGGCCGGCCTTCCGCTTCTTCGTGCGACCAATTCGTAATTCTTTCTGCAACAAGATTGAGGTAGGTGATATTTCCCGAAATATCGGTACAAATAACGGCGTCGCCGATGGAATTGAGCGTGACCAGGGCGCGTTCCTTTTCCAAGAAAAGCGCTTCTTCCATGATCTTGCGCTCGACTGCGTGGCGCAGGGCTCGCAGAAGCCCGCGTGCGTTGATTTGGCCCTTGATCAGATAGTCTTGCGCGCCTACTTGCAAAGCTTGTGCAGCCAGCGACTCGTCGTCCGATACCGTCAGCACCACCAAGGGGACGCGGGGCGCCGCCGCGCGAACGTGCCGTACCGCGTCCAGTCCTTGTGCATCGGGCAATCCCAGGTCGAGTAAGATAATGTCGACCGCATGCTGGCTAAGATACTTCTCGGCCTCACTCACGGATTTCGCGTGCTTGAATTCCGTGTTGTGCAAGCCCTCCCCCTTGAACATCTCGAGGAACAAACGGGCGTCTCCGGGATTGTCTTCGACCAGGAGAACGCTCTTGATCAATTTCTTCCACATCTGCCTTGCCTCTTCGGCGATGAATTGTTCTCGGCTCGCCGGAAGTCGATAATGCTTCTCAGTGTCAGTCTATGTGTCTTAATCACGAAATTCCTGGCCCCAGTACGCTTTATAACAAGACTCTGCGGCGATTGGGCTGTGACAACTGTGCAGGTTCCTTCGGCTGTGCAGGTGCTCCGAGGGCGTTCTGGATGACCGCCAAAAGTTCGCCATTGTCTACCGGTTTTTGAAGAAAAGCTTTCACCCCCGCCGCGAGAGCCCGCTCCTGGTTTGCGACACCAGCGCGAGCGGAAACCACGATTATAGGAATCGCGGCAAGAGCCTCTACCGCTTTGAGCCGCTCTATCACTAGGAAACCATCGCCAGCGGGCAGTCCCAGATCGAGGATAATCAGGTCCGGTTGGTGCTTGCGAGCCTCAATTAGGCTAGCTACCACATCACCCGCAAAGAAGATATCGTAGCCATTGGCTCTGAGGCGCAGACTTAAGCCTTGGCGTACGTCCGGATCGTCTTCCACGATGAGAATTTTCTTATTAGCCATGACTGACAGTCCTCCCTGACCTTTCCGATTTGATAAGATTTTCGATTCTTGCCGCCATTTCGTTTGCCAGATCCTCTATTGGCACATCGGCCTTGGGCTGCGCGGGCTCCAGCAGTTTGTAAGAAGTTGAACAAGTTAAGCCCGATTCCTTAAGATGGTTCAGACGTTGGAATTGTTCTCGAATCCGTTTGGTAAGGACGGCTACGCCTTTTTCGTGCGCGAACGCCACGATCTGGAAAAGTTCCCCGCGGCCCCCGGGACCCATCTTCGGCAGCAATACGTCCAAATCGGGAATCACGCAGCGTTCCAGTAGATTGCGGACCTCACGTGACCATTCTTCTCGTGTTTCCTTGGAGAGCAAACCATCCGGCGAGCTGACCTCAACGGTCACCAAGGCCACCGAATCAGACGGCCACTCTCTGTTCTTGAGCAAGGGGGAGATTGCGTGGGCAAGGGAAAAAACGGGCAAGGTAAACGAAAAGATCGATCCTTGCGGCGAACTCGTCACCCAGATGCGGCCAGCCTGTCGCGTAACCAGCTCTTTGCAAATGTATAGCCCCAGCCCGAGGCCCTTCCGGCCAGCCTGACCGTTCTCGGGTACCTGGTAGAGCCGTTCAAAAATCCGCTCAGTCATGTCCGGACTGATACCGCATCCAGAGTCTGAAATCTCTACAACCATGAAGCGCGGATCTTCGTTAAGCATACGAGCCTGCACTTTCACGGAGCCGTTTTCGGGTGTGAACTTAATGGCGTTGTCGACCAGGATGATAAGGATTTGTCGAATGCGCGTGGGGTCGGCATAGGTCAAGGGCAAGGCCGGCGACGACTCTAGCGAGAGTGCAACTCCCTTGCCTTTGGCAGCCCCCTGGAGCGTCCCGACCGTGTAGGAGATGGCATCGGAAACCGACGTACACTGAAGATCAACGGTGAGCTTGCCCTCCTGCACGCGCGTGACCTCCACCAGGTCATTGATCATCGATTGAAGCTGCTTTACATTTCTCAGAACGATTTCCAGGTACTCGTGTTGCTCCGGATTTATTTCGCCTGCCAGCTTGTCCAGGAGAATGGTCACAAACTGATAGATCGCGGTCATCGGAGAACGAAGCTCGTGCGATACGTGTGAGAGGAATTCATCCTTAAACTGCATCTGATGGGTCAGGATCAAGTCAGTTTCTGTTTGCATGCGGTGGCGCTCAATGGCATGGCGAAGAGCCCGCGGAAGCGCGCGATTTTCGATTTGGCCCTTGATCAGGTAGTCTTGCGCACCTTCCTTCATAGCTTCTGCGGCAAGCGCCTCGTCGTCCAAGCCCGTGAGCACGATCATCGGGACCTTAGGAGCGGCCGCGCGCGCCCGCCGCACGGTATCGAGACCATGCCCATCCGGCAATCCCATGTCTAACAACACGATGTCTACCCCACCTTTCGCAAGATGAACGGCCGCTTCACTCATCCGCAAAAGATGTGTCAATTCGAAACTGTCCGGTTTCTCCTTACTGAACATCTCACGCAGCAAACGGGCGTCTCCTGCGTTATCTTCAACGAGAAGAACCTGAAGTGCATTTTCTTTCATCGGCGTGCTTCGCGCGGCAACTTGACCACCGACAGCCAGAAATTGTCGATGCTCTTCACGACATTGAGAAACCCCTTGAGGTCCACGGGCTTGGTGATGTAACAGTTCGCGTGGAGCTGATAACTCTTCAGGATATCGGCCTCGGACGCTGAAGTAGTCAAGATAACGACGGGTATGCTCTTCAGCGACGGACTCTCCTTGATTTCCCCCAAAACCTCCCGGCCGTCTTTTTTAGGCAGGTTCAGATCGAGCAAGACTAGATCCGGGCGAGGAGCGTTGGCGTGCCCTTCCTCGCGCTTAAGAAAGGCCATTGCTTGTGTCCCATCTGACGCAACGTGCAAATTGATAAGCACTTTGGCCTTTTTAAACGCCTCCCGCGTGAGCCGGACATCGCCAGGACTATCCTCAACCAAAAGAACCTCGATCGGTTTGGCATCCGTGCCAATCGACTCCATCATTTCCCATCCTTTTCCGGCAGTGCAAAGTGGAAGGTCGAGCCCTTCCCGGGTTGCGACTCGACCCAGATTCTCCCGCCCAGCCGGCCCAGCATCTTTTTGCAAATTGCCAATCCTATTCCGGTTCCCTTAAACTCGGTTTGCCCGTGCAGCCGCTGGAAAAGAACAAAGATCCTATCGAAATATTGAGGATCAATTCCCATGCCGTTGTCTCGCACTGAAAAAATCCATTCATTGCCGCCGTTTTTCGCGGCAGAGACGTGTACCAGAGGGGCCGCGACACCGTGGTATTTGACTGCGTTCCCGACAAGGTTCTGAAATATCTGCGTCAATTGTGTACCGTCCGTGGTGATGACCGGAAGCAAGTCATGAGTCACAACCGCGCCGCTTTCCTGAATCGTTGCTCGTAAATTTGTTAGCGCTTCCTTCAATGCGTTATCACTAGAGACTTTGTGGAGCGCCTTTCCATTCGTCCCCGCGCGCGAATAAGCCAGCAGGTCCTCGATTAAGACCCGCATGCGGTTAGCCCCGTCAACTGCATAAGCGATGAACTCGTCGGCGTCGGCATCCAGACGCCCTTTGTAGTTCTCAGCCAGAAGCTCGGTATAACTCGCCACCATGCGCAACGGTTCCTGGAGGTCGTGCGATGCAACATAGGCAAATTGCTGCAGTTCGTCGTTGGAACGCTTTAGCTCTCCCACCGTCTTCACCAGATGCTCTTCGGATTTCTTGCGCTCCGTGATGTCCCGGATAGCTACCGTCACCAAGATTCCCTCCGAACTTTCCAACGGGCTCAGCATCATCTCGATTGGAAAATCAGTTCCGTCCTTTCGCCGACCGTACAGCTCAGTACCCGCACCGATCTGCTGTGCCAGTGCTTCGGCTGCAGTTCGCGTTCCATCCGCCATCAGCCGTTCCGCGAATCCTTCCGGAATAATGTTCTTCACCTTTTGCCCTACTAGTTCATCGCGGCGGTACCCGAAGTATTTCTCCGCCTGGATATTCAGCAGGACAATCTCGCCGCCTTGGTTCACGACCACCATCGCGTCCGGAGCCGCCTCCAGTAACCCCCTGTACTTCGCCCTCGACTCCTCGCTCTCGCTGAGATCGTGGCTGAACTCGGAAAACCCCTGAAGATCTCCGGCCGCGTCCCGCAACGCTGTTATGGTGACACCCGCCAAGAATCGTGAGCCGTCTTTCCGCACACGCATGCACTGTTCTTCGTGCTGGCCGCTTGCGGCAGTCAGCCGGAGCACCTCCTCTGGCCTACCCCGCTCGATATCTTCCGGAGGAAAGAAGCAGGAAAAATTGTGGCCGATGATTTCTTCGGCGCGGTAACCTTTGATTCGTTCGGCGCCCGCATTCCAACTGAGGATTTGGCCTTGAGGATCCATCATAAAGATTGCGTAGCCTTGGATTCCATCGAGGAGCATTCGATATTTTTCCTGGCATTCTCGGAGTGCTGCCTCCACCAGCTGGCGCCTTTCCTCCATTTGTGTCAGTTGAAGCGCCTTATATTTTTCTTCGCCGTCTCGAAGCGATTCCGCCGCAAGCAGGCGTTGGCTATCGTCGCGTTGAGCGCTCAAACCGGCGACAGCGGCGACCAACAGGCCGAGCAGGATTCCGGTGATCAGAGAAATCTTGGTTTGTCTCAGGCGCCGCTTTGCGTCCGCGTCGCGCAGCACCAACAATCGCCGCTCTTCATCCCCCATCTCATGAATCACTTCCCGATAGTCCTCCATGATCCGCTGGCCGCCGCCGTTTTGACCCGCGTCAACTGCCGCTTCTAAACCCTTTGTCCGTCGCAGGTCTATGACTTTCTCGTCCAGTTGGATCTTCTGAGCGGCCAATCTTTCAAGGTTCGGAATCTGGCGCTGTTGGGTAGGGTTATCCACGGTCAAGCTGGCAACGATTGCTTGTTCCAGCTCGCAGCGCGACTTGCCGGCCCGGAAAGACTCGAAATAGGATTCCTCATCGGTCAACAAAAATCCCCGGGCGCTCGATTCGAGGCCCTGCATGGAACTAAGTAAATCCTTCAGACTCTCAAGAACCTCGTGGGTGTGCCGCACCCAGCGGTCGCTTTCGCTGGATACCACCATGGCGTGATAAGAAACCACACCCACGACGAGCAAGGTCAAAATGGCAGACCCGAACGCGAGTTGTATCTTCCGATCCAACGAAGACTTGGCTTTCATTTGACTTTAGATTGGGAACGAAAATTCTATTGGGGACACGACCCTGAAGGCTGAAAGAGGGCAGCCTGTAGCCGCGCGCCGGTTTTTTGGAAGGGAATCCAATTCTATACCAGCCTCACATAAGGACAAGCGGGATTTGCAGCCAGGTTTCCAAGCTGCTATCTGTGCATTTGCAGTACGAGGACGAGACTTATCCGGTGAGCGCTGCGAGCTCAACCAATCGATGTAACACCGCCTAAGCTATTGGTCCGGCGATGCTTCCCACCAGAGAACTGATCTGTCCGGCTGTGCTCGACCCGACCCTAGCCAGGGACGTTTCGGTTCAACCCTCGCGAACGATCCCTAGCCGCTGAAAGCCTCCGGGGTGGGATTCGAGTTAGCGTTGCGTCGACCCGTTGAATCCACCCGACTTATCAGGAGTTGAGAATTATTTGCTACGATTGCAACCGACGCAGCATCGGAGGCCCAGATGAGAGCACTACTCGCAGTTTGTTTATCTCTACTGGCGGCTCCGACTTATCCCGGCGCCACGCTGCAGACTTTCACCAGCCCGGATGGTGTCTTTCAGTTTAAGCATCCCTCCGTGCTAGTCCATTGCGCACAGAAGCAAGCACAAGAAGGCCGGTGGAAGCGTTTCACGACCAGCGACTCCTGGACCAGCGGCGGCCAGACCGGAGAAATCTACCGCGTATTTCGCGCAAGTACGTGCTACGAGTTCGGCATCCAGTGGGCGAGCACGAGCCCCCAGCCTTCGATCCCGGCGCAATTAAGCAATTCACGAAGCGAGACGCCGCCAAGGTTTCCTCCGCCTTGCAACGACCCATCGATTCCTTCGCATTTTTGAAATAACTCAAAGGGCGACTTACCAGGTACTCACCCAGGTGGAGGGGACCTCAGCAAGGAATCACTGTAATTTTGCGTACGGTTTGCAAAATCTATTCCACCTCTACTGCTCATTATTTCCGGCTCGAATCTGGCCGGAGTCTTCCCGAGTCGCGTCGCTCCAAGTGATCTGGCATGGATGAACGGTCTCTTTGTGCTCTTGTGGATTCCGCGGCCGCTTCTTTTTTACTGGCGCGTTGCGCGGAATCGGCGGCGTGGCGTGTTAGTTCGCGGGCCTTGGAGCGCCTGTTCTTCATTGGCGTAGATCTCCTCTCGTTTCAGCGTTTTCATAAAGCTCGCAACGGGCGTTGTCATACGGATTCTCAGTCTCGTCTTTCGTGCTCGTATTCTAGCGTTCCATTTCCGCTTATTTTTTCGGTAGTCCGTGTTGGCTCTTGTACGCCCACGGTGAAATAGAAGCTAGCTCCGTGCTCGGGTTCGGCCTTGGCCCAAATACTTCCTCCATGTTTTTGAATGATCCGATGCACCGTGGCCAGACCTATGCCAACTCCTTCAAACTCGGTATCCGTGTGCATGCGCTGGAATACGCCAAATAGCTTGCTGGCAGCCTGCATGCTGAAGCCGACACCGTTATCGCGCACAAAGATGACTGGGGGTCTGCCCTCCTGTTGAATGCTATCTATTTCGATTACGGCTTTGGTCCGGCGACCGGAATACTTGAGAGCGTTGCTCAGTAAGTTTTGAAAGACTTGGCCCATCAGAATTGGATCGCACTCGATTGCGGGCAGGCGCGCGATGCGCCACTCAACATCGCGTCCTTCGCACTCCGGTCGAAGAATGAGAATCACTCCATCGACTATGGGGTTCAATTCGGTTAGGCTTCGCTGCAAGGAGCGTTGACCCAACTTTGCTAGGTCGAGCAAGGCGCCCACCATCAGGTTCATCTGTTGGGTGCCATTCTCGATTAGCTGCAGATACTCCCGTGCCTTAGGTTCCATGGCAGAGCCAAATTCCTCGGACAATAGTTCGGAAAAACCACCGATGTGGCGGAGGGGTGCTCGCAAATCATGGGAAACCGAGTAAGTAAAAGCCTCCAGCTCATTGTTGGCGGCCTCCAGTTGCACGGTACGTTCGGCTATTCTCTGTTCGAGGTGTTCATTGAGGTTACGGATCTCCAGTTCAGCCGCTTTCTTCTGGGTTATGTCACGGAAGGCGATCACTCCACCTCGCACCAAGCCGTTTCTGTCTCTCAAGGGGGACCCGTTGGATTCGATCCAGACCCCGCCGTGAAGTTCGGGCTTGCGGAAAAATATCTCGGCGGAGCTTACCTCTCCCCTCATAGCACGGAACAAGGGATTTTGCTCAGACGGGAAAGGTGTGATGGTGTCGGGTAAATATGCGTTGTAGTGTGCGCTCCATTCCTCAGGGGAAAGGTTAGCCGCACTGAACCCGACGATTCTCTCCGCAGCCGGGTTCCAGATGATGAATTTCCCCTGCTCATCGGCGACAACCAATCCCTCCGCCATGCTGTCGAGCACGGACTGAAGCATGAGCGTCTGCGCTTCCAGATTCTTACG
>Ga0302325_10028373_pt1 | contig 11583 bp, 8 predicted proteins | sample Palsa_T0_2_FD_201948 | JGI IMG/M metagenome (GOLD analysis project Ga0302325, IMG submission 201948) | Peat permafrost microbial communities from Stordalen Mire near Abisko, Sweden - Palsa_T0_2 | ecosystem: Environmental > Terrestrial > Soil > Palsa > Peat permafrost | place: Sweden: Abisko... | reverse complement strand
GATCGACAAGGCGACCGCCTGGTTCGAGCGCCACGGTCAGGTCGCGGTGCTCGTCGGCCGGGTGATCCCGGTGATCAGGACGTTCATCTCGCTGCCGGCCGGCTTCGCCGAGATGCCGGCCGGCCGGTTCGGCCTGTACACCACGCTCGGCGCCATCCCGTGGACCGCCGCGCTCGCCATCGCCGGGTACGCCCTCGGCGCGAACTGGGAGCACGTCGCCAACGACTTCCACGGCCCCACTTACGTCATCGCGGGCCTGCTCCTCGTCGGCATCATCGTGGTGATCGTGCGCCGCCGCCGCCAGGCCGCCGCTGCCGCGACGACCACGCAGGACGCCGCCCCGGCGCAACCGCCGTCCCGCCCCGGTCCGCAGGACCCCTGGGCCCCGCTCCCCGCCGACCGCGACCAGGTCAGCCGCGACCAGGTCAGCCGCGGACCAGTCAACCGCGGCACCTCCGGCCGCGAGCCGTTCGGCCGCGAGCCCGGCGGCTCCGAGTCCGGTGGCTGGGGGCCGCCCGGCCCGCAGCCGCGGCGCCCGTTCCCCGCCGAGCCGTCCCCGGTCGGCTACCAGCCGGGCCGGCCAGCCGACGACCGCTGGTAGTCACCCGGCGACCGCCAGTTCTTACGGTCAGCTGACGGTTTTGCTGGTTTTTCTGTGATCACATCGCAAAACGAATTAACGTCTAAACGTGAGCAATAGCGATTTGCCCGGGCGGATCGTCGTCGTCGATGATGATCCGACGGTCGCTGACGTCGTCGGCCGGTACCTGGTGCGGGACGGGCATACCGTCGAGTGCGTTCACGACGGCTATGAAGCGCTGCGGCGGATCGCCGAGCACCAGCCTGACCTGGTGGTCCTCGACCTGATGCTGCCGGGTATCGACGGCCTTGAGGTGTGCAGGCGGCTGCGCGAGCGGTGGCCGATCCCGGTGGTGATGCTCACCGCCCTCGGCGACGAGACGGACCGGCTGGCCGGCTTCGAGATCGGCGCCGACGACTACGTGACCAAGCCGTTCAGCCCGCGTGAGCTCGCGATGCGGGTCCGCTCGGTGCTCCGCCGCTCGCGCAGCTCGGCGGCGGCCTCCCCGCCACCGGAGGCCGGCCACGCGAGCGGGACCCTGCTCACCGACCGGGACGTCACCGTTGACCTGTCCGCGCACGAGGTGCGGATCGGCGGCAAGCTGCTGCAGCTGACCTCCCGCGAATACGACCTCCTGGTCTTCCTGCTGCGCAGCCCGCGGCAGGCGTTCACCAGGGAGCAACTGCTCAGCGAGGTCTGGGGCTGGACGTTCGGCGATACCTCGACCGTCACCGTGCACGTCAGGAGACTGCGTGAGAAGCTTGAGGAAGACCCGACCGTTCCCCGCCGAATCGTGACCGTCTGGGGAGTCGGGTACCGCTACGAGCCGGGGCCCTCATGACAATGAACCTCGCGGACTTCATGCCGAACGTCCCGTCCGTCCACCTCGGTTACGCCACCGCCTGGATCATCGGCGCCACCATGCTCACCACCGCACTCGGGGTCATGGGGCAGCGGCTGCTCGCCCGCTGGTCCGTCGGCGTTCAGGTCGCGCTGGTCGCCGTGGTCACCGTGGTCACCGCGCTCGCCTCGGTGAGCGTGATCTCCATCTGCCTGCTGGGCACCGGTGACCGGGACATCATGCTTGAGCTGATGGGCGTCGCGGGCCTCGCCGGGCTCGCGGTGGCGCTGGTCATCAGCCGGTCATTTACCCAGGCGACGGGGCAGCTGCTGACCGCCGTGCACGAGGTCGGCGACAGCGGCTTCTTCACGCCGCCCGCCGTCATCCTGCCGACTGAGCTCGCCGGGCTGTCCAACGGGCTCGCCGAGGTGCACGAGCGTCTCGGCCGTGCGCGGGCGCGCGAGCAGGCGCTTGAGGCGAGCCGCCGCGAGCTGGTCGCCTGGGTCAGCCATGACCTGCGCACGCCGCTGGCCGGGCTGCGGGCGATGGCCGAGGCGCTTGAGGACGAGGTGGTCACCGACCCCCGCGAGGTCAACCGCTATCACACCCAGATCCGGGTGGAGACCGACCGGCTGGCGGGCATGATCGACGACCTCTTCCAGCTATCCAAGATCCACTCAGGCACGCTCCGCCTGTCGCCCCGCCTGGCGGGGCTTGAGGACCTGCTCGCCGAGGTGCTCGCGGGCAGCGAGCCGGTCGCCCGGGCCAAGGGCATCAGGCTCGTCGGGGCGGCCGATCCCGGCATGGCCGTGGTGATCGACCCGGCCGAGTTCGGCCGGGCGGTCAGGAACCTGGTCGCCAACGCGATCAGGCACACGCCGCCGGACGGCACCATCGAGGTGGTCGGCAAGATCAGGTCGGGGGTGGCGCACGTGTCGGTCTCCGACGAGTGCGGCGGCATCCCGCTCGACGACATGCCGCGCGTATTCGACGTGGCGTTCCGCGGTGAGAGCGCGCGCACGCCCGATCCGTCGGGCGGCGCCGGCCTCGGGCTGTCCATCGCCCGCGGCATCGTCGAGGCGCACAGCGGGAAGATCCGGGTCCGCAACGCCGGACCAGGCTGCCAGTTCGTGATCAGCCTGCCACTGGCCCGGGCGGTGCCGGGGGTTTCCCAGCCCTCCACCGGGCCGTGGCCCACGCCATGGGCGGGCATGCCGGAGGTCGGCGCGATGCAGACACCGGGCCGTCATAGTTCCGTAAGGTAGATAACTGGGGCAAATCGCCGCTGAGTCGCTAGCGTCAGAATTATGGAGACCCAGTTCGGTTTGGTGCCACCGCAGCAGGCTGGCTATGTCGAAGACGTTCTCGCTGTCCAGGTAATCGCGCTGGCTCAGGCGCCCGCCCCAGCCGGGCGGACGGCCCAGCGGGAGATGCTCAGCGCGGTGCTCGCCGCGCCGGTGTCCCGGCGAGTGCTGGCGGTCGACGGCTCAGGCGATGACGGCCTGCCCGCCGGATTCGATCACCTGGCGCAGCGCGGCGGCGGCCTCGGCGAGCGGATGGCCGGGGCGCTCGCGGATGCCTACGCCACGATGCCGCTGCCCATGCTGCTCATCCGCGCGGACACGCTCGGCGTCAGCCCGGAGATGATCGAGGACGCCGCCCGGTCGCTGGTGTCCGGTGAGGCGGACGCGGTGCTCGGCCTGCGCTACGACGGCGGCTTCTGGCTGCTCGGCCTGCGCCGGCCCGACCGCTCACTGGTCGTCGGCATCCCGGAGGCCGGTCAGGAAGCGGGCGCGGGCCGCCTGCTGCTCGACCGGCTCGCCACCGCCGGGATGCGCGTCGCCCTTGCGCCGAGCCTGGATACCAGCGCCTGACCGCCTGCTAGGCGACCGGCCCGGTAACGGTGACCAGCGTGCCGTAGGTCAGGTACGGCCAGATGAACTTGGCCTGCGTCATCGGGAGTTCGACGCAGCCGAGGCTCTGGTACGACCCGTAGGACGCCCGGTCAAAGTAGTGCACCGCGTCCCCGCCGTTGAAGTAGGAGATCCAGTACACCGGGTCCGCGTACTTCGTCCCGTCCGGGTTGGCCCCCTTCATGACCTGGAACTTCAGCCGTTCGTAGACCGGGAAGGTGCCGTCCGCGGTGTTCGCCGCGGGGATGCCGGTGTTGGCCGCGGTGTCCAGGACGACCTTGCCGTTGTGCCAGACCTGCAGCGTCTCGTTTGGCGAGTTCTGGGTAGCGAGCGCGTAGGTGTAGCCGTTCGGGTTGACCGTGTCCTTGACCGCCGCCGCGAGCAGGTGGGACCAGACGTCGGGGCCGGCTTCGCCGTCCATGGTGAGGCCCTGGTCGGACTCGAAGGCCCGGATCGCGCCGGTGTCGAGCTTGTTGCTCGCGCCGAGCTTCCACTGGCTGGTCAGCTCCGTCGGGTAGCCGGACTGGAAGGTGAAGGTCCCGGCCGGCGGGTCGTAGGCCGCGGCCGCCTGGTCGGCCAGCGTGCCGCCGGTTGACCCCGTCCCCAGCGTCGCGGGCGTCCAGGTGAGCGGCAGGTAGCCAAGCTGCGCAAGCAGTTGCTGCAGCCGCAGCGTGGAGTAGCTGCCGGTGGTGAACGTGAAGCCGGCGGACTTCGCAAGCGTGCCCGCGGAGTCGGAGGCGCCGCTCATCGCGCCGGGAACCTGCACGGTGACGGCGGTGTCCGGCAGGAATCCGGAAGCCGGGGTGAACGTCGCGGTGTTACCCGAGACCTTCCATGACCCGGCGGTCTTCGGGGAAATCGTCGGCAGCGGCGTCGAGGCCGAGAGCGCGGATGAGAACGTCAGCTTGATCGGGTCACCGCCGTTGGCGTCCTTGGCGCCGCCGGCCGGGGACACCGAGAGCAGCCGCAGCGGCCCGGTAGCAGCGGCCGGCGACGTCGATGAGTCGCCCGCGGTCGTACTGTCGCCGGCCAGGTTCGCCTGGCCGGAAGCGTGGGCTGAGGACGCGGCGAATGCGCAGCCGGCGACGATCACGGCGGCAGCGGCACCAGTGGTCGCCGCGATCATCCGGTGCCGCAGCAACTTCGCGCCCGCCTGGCGCACGCCACCCGCACTTCCCAAAAACGACACTGCGCGGTCTCCTCAACAATGAGTCAGCTGAACAAATGGGTCAGACCACTGGTCCGACGAGGGGGAACGATGGCAAGACGACAAGCGGCCTGGCTGTATAGGTGTGCCGCATCAACGCCGGGCGCAGCCCGTGGATGACGGCAGAACCCAAGTTTATGGTCAAGAACAATCAATTCGGGAAACTTCGCGTCACGCTACTTCATCAAGCTAAGTAAGAGACGTGACCACATCGCCCATGGTTGCACGAAGTGCCGGTGAGGCTGGTCACGGTCGCGTAACACGTGTGGGACAAGCAGTCAGGACCGCCCGAAGGCGCACGGCAAGCCGGCAGCAAACTCAGAGGGAATTGTGAGCTGGCAAACTGGGACATGGGTTCATGCGGTAACCCTTTGTGATGAATCAGATAACTTTTGCTATCCACTCGATAACTGTTGAGTAACGGAGTTACGCTGGCACCTGCGGTACTCGCGGAGTGGAGGGGAGCCAGCGTGACGCTGATCGAGGGGGGCTTCGGCAACCGTGCCGACGGTGCGAAGCGCCGCGACAGACGCCGCCGTACGGCGCGCGCGGCGGCCCCGCTGCTGATCCCGCTCGCCCTCGCGCTGACGCTTGGCGTGATCCTGGCGGTCTCCGCCGGCTCCCCGACGTCGCACGTCACCCAGCAGACCAACATGTCGGGCAGCTCGCACCCGTAACGCCCGCTCTCCGTCCCCGGGTGCCACCAACCCGGTGACCGGTGAACGGACGCGTGCTCAACGCCGCCCCGCCCATGACCCCCCGCCCCGCCGGTCAGGCCGGCCCGCCGGCCCGCCGGTCAGGCGGCGGCGTAGTTGTCAACCGGCGACGAGCCGAGCGGGGTGGTGCCGGTTTCGGCCGGCAGGCTCGACGGGTTCACGAAGGCGCTGCCCGACGGCCCGGCCTCCACCGCCAGGTGCGTGGCGCTGCCCGCGAGGTACTGCGGCCAGGACAGGAACCACTCGGTCCAGCCGTCGTCCCACTTGCCCGCCTTGGGGCTGCTGGTGATGGTGATCGGGTCTCCGGGGCCAGGTTGACGCAGCCGTGGCTGACGTTGGAGACGCCCTGGTTGACGACCGACCAGGGGGCCGAGTGGTAGTAGTCGCCGCTGAACGTGAACCTGACCGCCCAGTTGACCAGCTCGTTGTAGTAGCTCGAGGTGCCCTTGGTGCCGCCGATCATCCGTACCGGGTTGGCCTTCTCCACGGTCAGGTAGGTGCCGTTCGGCGTCGGCAGGGTCGTCCGGCCGGTCGAGATCGGCCAGTTGTACTTGAGCGCTCCGTCGATGTAGATCTGCGTCTTGTGGGTGCTGGTGTTAGCCACCGCGATGACCGACTGGCCGATGGTGAAGGTCTGGCTCAGGTCGTGCACGCCGTAGACGCCGGGTGCGCCCTCGACGCCGTCCAGGTGGCTGGACAGGCTGACCGTGGTGTCGGCGGGCCAGTAGTCCCGCGGCCGGAAGTCAAGCTGCTCGTCGCCGTCCCAGTACCAGGCTCCGACCACCGGCTTCGAGGTGGTCAGGGTGAGCGCGCGCTCGACGGCCGCCTTGTCGGTGATGGGCTGGTCGAACGTCAGCATGATCGGCATGCCGACCCCGTAGCTGGCGCCGGAGCCCTCGAAGATCTCCGTGTGGAAGGCGGTCGACGGGGTCAGCGTGCTGAACTCACTGGTCGCGGTGATGGCATGGCCCGCCGCGTCCGTCCCGGTGGCGGTCACCGTGTAGGACTCGCCGGTGGGCAGCGCGTACGTGCTGTGCCAGCTGCCGCCGCCCGCGCTGAGCGTGCCGGCGACCGGCTGCGAGCCGCTGCTGGCCACCGTTACCGCGCTGACCTTGCCGCCGTTGACCCCGGTGACGGTGATCCCGTCGGACGGGTTGACGTTCCTGGCCCCGGTGCCGGGGGAGATCTGCAGGTACCTGACGGCGGCGGCCGCCGATGAGGTGGCCGAGCCGGCCGGGCCGGACGACCCGTGCGCCGCCGCCGTCGGGCTGAGCGCGGCCGCCGTCGGCGTGCTGCCCGAGCAGGCGGCGGCGAGCAGCGCCACGGCGCCCGCGGCCGCGATGGCGGCCAGCCGGCGGACCCGCCGGGCCGCTCGGTCCTGCCCGTTGCGGCCCGATTGGTCCTCCCTGCGGAGGCCCGATTGGTTCTCCCTGCGGAGGTAGGTGCCGTCCACGATGGGTGGCTCTCCTTTCGTCCGGCCCTGTTACCAGACAGGTTCCGTCCGTTCGGACGCATCACCCATACCCTGGGTTGCTCCCGCGATGCGGAGATCCCCGCCACTATGCGGGCACAACCCGATTTTCCCGTCGACCGCCCGGCTTGTCACCTAACAGGGTCATAACGAGGAACGAAGCGGGCCTTTCAGTCAGGCTCGGGGCCCCTCGGCGGGCAGCGCCGTGCCCGCCGAGGAATCGGCCGCGCGGGCCGCCCCGGCGGCACCGCCCTTGCGCTGCCGGCGCCAGCCGGTGAACGTGCGGGCCGCGGCGAGCAGGAAGGCCAGCGCGGTCGCGATCACGATCGCCCACTCGGGCCAGTCGCCGACCCGTTCGGCCAGCGTGGTCGAGGTGAGCAGCGGCACCTTGGCCTCGAGCTCGGCCTGCGTCCAGAGGTCGGTGCGCTGCGTCACCTGGCCGCCCGGCGCGATGATGGCGCTGTACCCGGTGGTCGATGCGACGACCACCGAGCGGTCGAACTCGACGGCGCGGATCCGCGCCATCGCCAGCTGCTGCCCGCTCTCCTCGCTGGTCGGCCCTTCCCGCTCGAACGTCGCGTCGTTGCTCTGCACGGACAGCAGGTTGGCGCCGGCCGCGACCTCGGACCGCACCAGGTCGTCGAACGCGACCTCGTAGCAGATGACGTCGCCAAGGCGGATCTGCCCGACGTGGAAGACCACCGTCTGGTGCCCGGGCACGAAGTCGGTTGGCAGCAGCGCCGTCAGCGAGCTGACCTTGCTGATGAGAGCGCGCAGCGGGAGGTACTCGCCGAACGGGACAAGCTGCCGCTTCACGTAGATGGCGGTCGGCCCGTTGACCGGCTCCCAGAGCACGGCCGCGTTGCGCTGCGGGTTCTCAAGCACCGCGCCGACCAGGATCGGGCGGTCGATGGCGCTCGCCGCGTTGGCGATCTCCGCGTAAATCGACTGGTCAAGCGTGGGGTCGATGCTGGTGGAGTTCTCCGGCCAGATGATCAGGTCGGGCGCCGCCGCCGTGCCCGCGGCCACCTTGGCGGCCAGCACCTCGGTGGCTTCCGCGTGGTTGGCGGTGACCTGCACCTCATCGACCTGAGCCTGGACCGACCGGGCGCGCGGCACGTTGCCCTGGATGGCGGCGACCGTGGCGGTCTTGGCGTTGGCGGGCACCGGGTCGAGCGGCAGCGCGGCGGGCAGGCAGGACAGCCCGGCCGTGGCGGCGAACGCGGCCGTCGCGATCCGGGTACGCCGCCAGCGCCCTGTGCTGCTGGTTAGCCCTGTGCTGCCGGTTAGCCCCGTGTTTCCGGTTAGCCCCGTGTTTCCGGTTAGCCCCGTGTTTCCGGCTAGTCCCGCGTCGCTGGTCTGCCCGGTGTCGCTGGTCAGCACCGCGACCACGATCCAGGCAAGGGTGGTGCCGGTTAGCGCGACCACGAAGCTGAGCACCGGCACCCCGCCGATCGCCGCCCAGCCCTGCGTGGGCAGCCCGGCCTGGCTCATCCCGAGCCTGCCCCACGGGAAGCCGCCCCATGGCCAGCGGTCCCTGAACGCCTCTGCGGCCACCCACCAGCCCGCCACCGCGAGCGGCCACCAGCGCAGGTTGAGCAGCAGTCGCTGGGCGATGACGAACACCGCGAAGATAAGCGCCGAGGCGATGGCCAGCGCGACCCAGGCGTACGCGGCCAGGTTGACGACCCAGGCGAGCAGCGGCAAGAAGAACGTGACCCCGAAGGCGAAGCCGATCGCGAAGCTGGCGCGCAGCGACCGGCCGTACAGCAGCACGATCAGCAGCGCCGGCCCGACGATCGCCAGCGGCCACGCGCTGACCGGGGCGAACGCGCAGGACAGGAGCAGGCCGCTGGACAGCGCCAGCAGCAGTGCCCAGCGCAGCCGCAGCCGCAGCAGCCGAGACAGCCGCGCGGCCAGCGCGGGCAGCCCGGCCCGCGCCGCCCCCTGCACGGGAACGGCGCTGGTGGCGCTGCCTGCCGGGTCGGCGTCCGGCTGTCCGATGATCACCTACGCAGGGTACCGAACGGGTCTGGGCGCGAAGCGGGCAACTTTGCTATTTACCGTGAACATGGCAATCCGTTGCGTTATATTCGGTGCTGCCAAAACGGCGGCCGGGGGGCCGCTGGTTTGCGCGTTCTTCATCCCGCTACTGCAGGTCTGTCGGATCTGCACGGGTGTTGGGACGGGGTCAGCTGAGAATTCCGCATGCATTCCGCATGCGTACCGGGGGCTTTGCGTGCACGGATGGGCTGTGCTGTGATTCGCATTTGTTATGAGGATTTTTCCGCTGGAACCCATGACGTGGCCGGGAGCCTGCACGGCAAGGCGGAGCGCCGCGCGCGGGGGGTCACCGTCTACCTGGTTCCCGGGCTAACCGCTTGCCAGCGCCGGGCGGTGATCCGCCGGCTGCGGCAGGAGGCGAGCCGCGGCCTGTCTCCTGAGCTGCCGCAGCCGCAGCTGGCGATCGCGCTCGGGCTCGCCGTGGCCCGCTCGGCGGCCAGGACGCTCGGCGCGATGATCCGGCTCCACCCGGCGGTAACGCTCGTGCCAGGCGCCTTTGTCATGGCCCTGATGGCGCTGTTCGTCGTGGTCTCGGCCGGCCAGGAGGGTATCGCGCCGGCCCCCGGGCTGTCCGGCCCGGAGACCGCGCTGCCCGGCAGCGGCCGGGCCCCGGGCGGCCTGGCCGACAGCCAGGTGCTGCCCTACGTGGTTACCGCCACCGACGGCAGCGGCCGGGCCATCGAGGGCGGCGTCGGCCGCGGACCACTGCTCCCGGTCACCGCCGTCGCGGCCGCGGACGCCAGCGGCGCGGGCGCCGCCGCGCGGCCCTACCAGGGATGGCGGTATCACCCAGGATCGCACCACGGGCACCAGGGATGGCGCCCCGGGGGGCTCGCCCACCGGTGGCCCCGCTTCCTGGCAAGCCCCCACGTGCTGGCCGGGCCGCAGGTCCTGGCCGGTCAGTCGCTAGGGAGGGGGCCGCTGCCGAGGCTGCCCCGGCCAGGCGCCTGGTATGCCTGCTCCCACTGGCGGGCCGGGTCCCGCGGGACGGCGGGGCGATCGCGTGACGGCTGGCCTGCCTGCCGCTGCCGGAACACCGGCACGCCGCCGTACACGGCCCATTTCCCGGGTCCGCGGGCCTTAGCCTGGTACAGCGCGGTGTCGGCGTCGGCGGTGATGGTCGCGGCGGCGGCCGAGCCCGCCGCGCACTCGGCGATGCCCGCGCAGGCCGACACCCGGACTGGCCCGCTGCGCAGCGAGATCGGCCGGCTCACGGCGCCGATGATGCCGGCGGCGAGGGCGGTCATCCCCGGGATGCCGGGGGAGACCTCCGCGACGACGACGAATTCGTCGCCGCCGATGCGCCCGGCGAGCGCGCCGCCCGCGGTGGCCGCCGCGCCGATGCGCCCGGCGACCGTGACGAGCAACTCGTCGCCCGCCTCATGGCCGTGCCGGTCGTTGATCCCCTTGAAGCCGTCGAGGTCGAGGTACATGAGGCCGACGCAGCTGCCAGGGCCGGCCTTGAGCGCGTCCGCCAGCCTGCCGAACACCGCGGCCCGGTTGGGCAGCCCGGTCAGCGGGTCGTGGGTGGCCTGATGCCGGAACCGGTCGGTGATCAGCCGTTGCGCGTCAAGCTCGGTCCGCCTGATGCACTCCTGTTCGGCGAGGGTCCGGTCACGCAGCGCGCGCACGTAGCCGTTGGCCAGCGCCTCGGTGACCGCCGCGACCCGCCTGTCCAGGTAGTGGACGTCGGCGAGGCGCCCGGGAGCGGTCCGCTGCAGCGCCTCGGGCAGCCGCAGCATCAGCACCCGCAGCGACCGGCCGAGTACGGCGGCGCCCACGAAGTCCGCCTTGACGAGCGCGTGCCCGACGGCGGCGGCCTGCCGGGGCCGAAATGGCTCGCCGAGCAGAATGGACAGCAAAGCGGCCGACTGCTCGGCGAAAAAGGTCCGCGTGCTGACCGCATCCATATCCGCAGGGAGACCCGAGTCGATCGGGAGATCATCGCGGCCGGCCGGTTTCTCATTCTCGCTCACGCCGAGTGCGGTGAGCCACACCCGGGCTAGCTGTGCCGCTAGCGCGGCATCGGCGACGGACGGTGCCATGACTGCCGTCTCGGCCATGAATGTGCTCCTGTTCGGAACCAACGGGCTAACAAGCCATTGATCTCCTGCGTCACTATAGGCGACATGAACAATACAAGTAGTGTCTATTCAGATATTCTGTGACCGTCCGCTTGCGCAGCGTTTATACCCATTCGGCGCGCGCCCTGATGAGTAATCGGCCGTGTCGGGGTAACTATCCGAGTGGGTAGCGTGGTTGTGGCAGACCAAGCACTTTCATCGATGGCCTGAACGGGTGGTTAGCTGACATGGCCGGTGTGGACAGCGGGGGAGCGGCGGACACCGAGTTTCCGGCGAACACGGGGTTTCCGGCGAACACGGGGTTTCCGGTGGACGCGGACGCGGGCGTGGACACGGGCGCCGCGCGGCAGGCCGCCGAGATAGCCGTGGAGCTATCGGAGTCCGGCGTTCCCCAGGACAAGAAGCGGACCGCGAAGAAGCTGCGGTCGGTGGCTGACCGGACCACCGCCACGGTCGTCAGCGCCGCCGACAGCGCCAGGCGGGGCGCGGGCAGCGCCCGGCGCCAGGCCGGGCGGGCGGGCCGCAGCGTGACATCCGGGATGAACTGGCTGTCCGCCCAGGTGCTGGCGATGGGGCCCCGGCTGCGCATCCGCGATCAGGCCACCCTGCGGGCTCAGTTCCCCGGGCAGTCCGACGACGACATCGCGCAGCGGCTGATCGAGCGGGCGGCGCGGGCGGCCGCCGCCGTGGGCGCGTCGACCGGGGCC
>Ga0302325_10028372_pt1 | contig 11583 bp, 10 predicted proteins | sample Palsa_T0_2_FD_201948 | JGI IMG/M metagenome (GOLD analysis project Ga0302325, IMG submission 201948) | Peat permafrost microbial communities from Stordalen Mire near Abisko, Sweden - Palsa_T0_2 | ecosystem: Environmental > Terrestrial > Soil > Palsa > Peat permafrost | place: Sweden: Abisko... | reverse complement strand
TCCTGGAGACGGCGGGCGAGTTCAGTTGCGCTGACGGCCATGCGGCGCGAATTCCTTTCGAAGACGTTGGGCGAGTGCGACCGTGCGCACGAGGTTGTCGGAGTCGGCTGGACCGCTTTCGGCGAGCTGCAGCATCGTGCGGAACTCGGCCCGCGTTTCGACGTTCTCGATCCGCTCGCCGATCTGTTCGGCCGACGCGTCGTCGCCGGCGCCGAGCGCCCGCGCGACCGCGCGCGCGGTCGCGTTCGAGGCATCCTGCATCGCGGTGCGCAGCGCCTTGCCGCGCTCGAGTAGCGACGAGAGCCCGTCGATGAAATCGGCCGAGGTGCGGTCGTCGCGGGGCCGCGGAACGAGCGGCGGTCCGAGGCGCACCGCCGCGCCGGCGAGCGCGACCAACAGCGCGAGCGCCGCGATCGCGAGCGCGATCACGAACGGCCGCGGCACGACCGACCACCAGTGCTCGGGCTGCAGATAGCCGTGCACGGTTTCATCGAACCACACGAGGCCGCCGGCGCGGCGCGGCGACGCGAGCGCGAACGCGAGCCGCGGCCGATCGTCCTTCGCCAGGTTCGCGTTGTCGAGCAGCGTCTCGTCGATGACCGCCACGACTTCGCCGCGCCCGAACGGATAGCCGAGGATCACCGTGCCGCGGCCGTCGTCGAACAGCGTACGAGCGTGCGGATGCGGCAGGCGCCAGCGTGCGGAGCCCGCGGCGTCGCCGACGCGCGCGACACCGGCGGCCAGCAGCTCGGGCGCGATCGACGCCTTGCGCGCGCCGTCGCCGAGCACCGTGGTGAACGGAAATCCCAGCACCTTTTGCTTCGCCGCCTCGTCGTCGAAGCCGAAGTAGAGCAGCCTGCCGCCGGAGCGCACCCACTCCTCGAGCGCCCGCGCGTCGTTCTTCGTCGAGGGGATCTGGCGCTCGTCGAAGGCGAGCGGTTCCGCGTAGACGAGCGTGTCGACGGAAGCGTCGAGGAACGCCGGGTGCTGCTCGAAGCGCTCGACGCGCACGCCCTCGCGCTGCAACAGTTCGTAGAAGGCCCGGTAACCGCCGGCCGCCGAGTCGTAGCTGGAATACGAATCGACCGCTGTCGCGCGAGAATTCCGTTCCTGCAGCACCGCAAACGTGACGAGCGCACCGACCGAAACCACGATTAGCGCGGCCTCCAAAATCAGGACGATCCGCGCGGAGTCCATAGCGGGTGCCCGTCGGAAAGCGCCCGCCATCAGCCGGAAACCAGCGGCTCGAAGTCCGCGAACGCGCGCTCGGCCGCCTCGAAGTCGGTCCGCGCCGGCGCGGCCGGCGCGTAAGCCGCCCGCACGAAACAGTCGGCGAGCGCGTCGAACGGGGCGCTCGCGACGACGAGCGAGCGCCGGACGAGCCGCCGGTATTCGCCCGGCGTCCGGGCCGGATCGAAGGCAACGACCGCGCGATCGTCGAGGGCGGCGAGGGCCGCGGCGAACAGCGCGGCGATCGCGCGGCCGAAGTCTCCGCGTGCCGCCGCCTCGCGCGCGAGCGCAAGCCAATCCTCGCGCGTGTGCTCGGCCCCAAGCGGCCGCCCGTCGCCACCGGGGCCACGAGCGAACGCCGGCCGCGCAAACGCCAAGGTCAGCCGGAACAGCAAGAACCCGAGCGCCCCGAGTGCGATCACGATCAACGCCGTCCCGACCACCGTTCCGACGCCTTTCGAATGTCCGACCGCATCGAACAGCGGCCGGAACAGCGGCCGCAACACGTGGTCGACCACCCAGTCGAGCGCCAACTGCCAAATCGACGGCGACGGTTTCTGGTCGTTCGACGGCGCGAGATGCCGGTACGCGGCTTGCGAGAGCACGGCCTTGGCCACGACGTTCGGGTCGCCGTGCGGCCAGCTAACGACGGCCTTCACGATGCTATGGCGTCGACGGCAGACTTCCGCTCGCCTGCGCGGCGAGTTGCAGATCGAGGCCCTCCTCGCGGACACGCAAATCGAAGTAGAAGATCGTGATGAACGCGGTCGTGAATGCCGAGGTCGCAATCCGCACGACCGTCGTGTAGACGGTGCCCAAAACGGGATCCTTGAAGAAGCCGATGATGACCGCTTCGCCGACCGCGGTCACGATCCCGATGCCCAAAATGATCGCCGCGAACGCGCACCCGACCAGCAGCGAGCGGCGCAACCCGATGCCCACGAAAACGCGCGAGATTCCCCGCACGAAGGCGACCGCGAGATTCTGTTTCTCGAGCACACAGCCGAAGTACGACATCTCGAACGCGAGCGTCGCCACGATCACGAACCCGATCGTGAGAACGAGGAACAGCACGCCCAAGATGACGCCGATCGCGATCCCGACGGCCGGCAACACGCTGTACAAGAACCCGATCCCGAACGCCAGCAGCACGATGAGAAAAACGAACGCGAGGTAGAGAAAGCCGGCGGCGAAACTGTACATGACGTTGACGCCGATCAGATTCAGCCAGCGCGAGAGCGCCGCTTGGTACGCCTCCCCGAACGTCACGGGCTTGCCGAGGTAGAATCCGGCGGCCGTGGCGATCAGCGCCGCGGCCGGCAGCGGGTAGACGAAATACGACATCAGGATCAGGAGCGGAGCCCAGGCGTTGACGCCGGACATGCTGTCGAGTTCGCGCGCGAGCGCGGTGCTCTGATCGCCTTGCCTCCCCGAGCGCATCGCGTCGACCAGCGATTGAAGGACGTGGTTGAAATCTTGGGTCGCGAAGAACTGTACGACGGCGAGCGGAATCGCGTAGACGACGAAGATCACGGTCAACGGGACGAAATATTTTACGCACAGGTTGACCGCACGGTCGAGCACTTCGCCGAGGCCGAGCGGCCGCAACGAACTTCCGGGGCCTGACGGGTCCGCCAAGAAGCTCCTCCAGCATGAAGCGAAGCGTACGCGAAGGTAAGGCGTGGTCGAGCGTTGGACTCGTTCGGCGATGGAGCGACGCCATCCGCTCGGGCAGATCGCGCGCCTCTGGCGCTACCCCGTCAAAAGCCTTGCCGCCGAACCGCTGTATGCGGTGCGGGTCGGCGCGTCCGGAATCGAGGGCGACCGCGCGCGGGCGCTTTTCGTCAAGAGCGACGGCCACGCGCGCAGCGGGCGCGAGTACCGGGGCAAAGAGCACAATCTGCTCCACACGGTCCGGACGGCGGAGCGCGCGATCGAGCTGGCCGCGGCGCGCCACGTCGTGGTCGCCGTCCACGACGGCGGCCCCCACTTCGACGACTCCGCCGTGTCGATCGTCTTCGATACCTGGGTTGCCGAACTCGAAGGCTTGGCCGGCGTGGCGCTCGATCCGTTGCGGTTCCGGTCCAATCTCTACGTTACCGCCGAACCTGCATTCGCGTTGCGCGAAGCCGATCTCGTGGGAACGATCCTCGAATGCGCGGACGTGGCGTTCGACGTGCTTGCGCCGATAAATCGCTGCGTGACGCCGAGCTACGACATCGAGACGGGCACGAGCGACCCGCACGTGTTGCGCACGATCGTGCAAGGGCGCGGCAACGTCTTGGGAATCTATTGCTCGGTCAGGCGCGAGGGCACGCTCACGTGCGGCGACACGCTCTGGCGCTGACTACAGCGCCCGGCGTCCCTCGAGGGCCTTCGCGAGCGTGACCTCGTCGGCATAGTCCAAGTCGCCGCCGATCGGCAGGCCGTACGCCAACCGCGTCACGGCGACGCCGCTCGGTGAGATCAAACGCGAAAGGTACAGTGCCGTAGCTTCGCCCTCGGCGTTCGGGTTCGTGGCGACCACGACCTCGCTCGGTTTCTCGGCGGCGATGCGCTCGATCAGCTCTTTCACCCGTAGCTGTGCGGGCCCGATGCCGTCCATCGGCGAGATCAAACCGCCCAGGACGTGATAGCGGCCGCGGTAGGCCGACGTCCGCTCGAGCGCATAGATGTCCTTGGCCTCGGCGACGACGCAGAGCAGCGCTGCGTCGCGGCGCTCGTCCGTGCAGATCACGCACGGATCGTCCTCGGTCAACGAATAGCAGCGCGTGCACAGGCGCACGCGGTCTTTGACGGCCAAAATCGCTTCGGCGAGCAACTGCGCTTCGGCGCGCGGGCGGTTCAACAAATGAAACACGAGGCGCGCGGCCGTCTTGGGGCCGACGGTCGGGAGCTTCGAGAACTCATTGATCAAGCTTTGGACGGGGCCGGCTATCGCGTTCGTGTTCGTATTCCGCTACATCAGCCCGGGGATGTGCAGGCCGCCGGTCACCGCGCTCATGCGCTTGGCGGAAGTCTCTTGCGCGGCGCCGACCGCCGCGTTCATCGCGACCACCAGCAGGTCTTCGAGGGTTTCCGTGTCGTCGGGATCGACGGCTTCCCGGGCGAGCTTCACGCCCGTGACGCGATAGTCGCAGGTCATCGTCACCTCGACCGCGCTGCCGCCCGCCGAGCCCGTGACGGCCGTCGACGCGAGGTCCTCTTGCGCCTTGGCCATCTCCGCCTGCATTTTCTTGACCTGCGCCATCATCTGCGCTTGATTCATGTGTTCTCCGTTCGCCCCAGTTTCTGGCGCGCGTATGCCAGCAGATCGCTTTCTCCGTCGGGACCGTTCGCGCTTGCCGGCGCCTCAGACTGCGGCGGCGGCGCGCGGTGGGCGCTCGTGGCGGGCGTGCGCGAGCGAATCACGACGCGCAGTTTGTGGCCCAGCACCTCGGCGACCGCGCCTTCGATGATCGACAGCTTCTCGCGCGCGATCGTTTCCTGAAGTGCGTCGCTGACGCCGATCGTTACCGACGACGCATCGACCGCATCGACCGTCGCACCCGAGAGCGGGGCCTTGAGCGGCTTGTGGCGTTCGTCGGCCCGCAACCGGATCTGGTCCCATTGGGAGCGCACCTGCTGCAGCGTCGGCGGCCGGCCGGCAGCCGGTGCCGTGGCTGCAGGTGCGGCCGGAACGGCGACGGGAACTGCGGCCGGAACGGCGGGCCGCGCCGCCGCAGCGGGCGGCGCCTCGGCGCGCTTGGGCCGTTCGGGCGCGGCCGCGACATTCGGCGGCGCGGCGCCGCCCTGCTCGAGCAATGCGACCCGCGACGCCAGCGCGTCGAGGCTGGGATCCTCGCTTGCGACGATCAGCCGCAGGAGCGCCGTCTCCAACTCGAGCCGCGGGCTGCCGGAAAGGCGGCCGGCGGCTAGCGCATCGGCGAGCAGCCGCAGGCCGCGAACGATTTTCGGTTGCGGGGTTCCGGCGGCCGCGGCAACCACGGCTTCGGCGTCGGCGGCCGAGAGGTCGCGGCCCAGCAGTTCCGGTTCGATGCGCGCGATCAGGAGGTTACGGTATTCGCCGATCGCGCCGCGCAGTAGTCCGAACATGTCGGCGCCCGCGTCGCTCGCCTCGGCGACGGTCCGCAACGCATCGGCCGCTCGCCCGGCCAAGATGGCCTCGACCAGCGCCCGGGCGTACTGCCGCCCGGTCGTGCCGAACGCCGCCTCGACGGTCTGCGCGTCGACCGGTCCGCCCGAATAAGCCGCCACCTGCTCGAGCATCGTCAGCGCGTCGCGCAGGCCGCCGTCGGCGCGGTAGGCGATCGCGCCGAGCGCCGCGTCGTCGATCGGGATGCCTTCGGCGGCGGCGATCTCGCGCATCCGCTCGATCATGACCGCGACCGGGATGCGGCGGAAAGCGTAGCGCTGGCAGCGCGACAGGATCGTCGGCGGCAGCGCTTCGGGGGCGGTCGTCGCCAGGATGAAGACCGCGTGTGCCGGCGGCTCCTCGAGGGTCTTGAGGAACGCGTTCGCGCCTTCGCGCGTGAGCATGTGTGCCTCATCGATGATGAAGACTTTCATCCGCATCGAGGCCGGCGCGAACTTCACCGATTCGCGTAGCGCGCGAATTTCTTCGATGCCGCGGTTGGAGGCCGCGTCGACCTCGATCACGTCGAGCGCCGTCCCGGCCAGCATCGCCAGACAATTCTCGCAACTGTTGTCGGGATCGGGGGTCGGGCCGTGCACGCAGTCGATGCAGCGCGCGAGGATCTTCGCGGCCGAGGTCTTTCCGCTGCCGCGCGGCCCGGAAAAGAGGTAGGCGTGCGCGAGCTTGCCGGACGAAAGCGCGGTGCGCAGCGTCCGGACGACCGCGTCTTGGCCAACGAGATCCGTGAACGATTTTGGGCGCCAGGTGCGGTACAGGGACACGGCTACGCTGTTTTCGGGTCCTTCGGCACGCCCCTGTTTCGCGAAACTTCCGCCCGGGTAGGCTGGTTATAGAGATGTCCGCCCATCGTCGCTTAGAACGAGGGGGCGCGAAGCTTATCAGGAGTGCGAAGTTGGCCCGGCGCGTTTTTAGGAGCGAAGAGCTCCACAACGCCTTACGTGAACTGTTCGGATTCCGGTCGTTTCACCCCGGACAGGAAGAAGTCGTCACCCGCGTCCTGCAGGGCGAAGATACGCTCGCCATCCTTGCGACCGGAGCTGGGAAGAGCCTGTGCTATCAGCTACCGGCGCTGCTGCTGGAAGGCACCACGGTCGTCGTCAGCCCGCTGATCGCATTAATGAAGGACCAGCTCGACATGTTGAGCGAGCGCGGCTTTCACAACAACGTCGCGCTGAACTCGACGCTTTCCGAAGACCAAGAGGAAGCGGCGTTGGCTCGCGTTGCCGGCGGCGGGGTAAAGATCGTTTTCGTCACGCCCGAAAAGCTCGAAGACGAACAGTTCCTCGCGCTCTTACGCAACATCGAAATTCCGCTTTTCGTCGTCGACGAAGCGCACTGCATCAGCCAATGGGGCCACGATTTCCGCCTCGCCTACCTCGCGCTCGGGCAAGTCATCAAAACGCTGAAGGGGCCGACGGTTCTGGCGCTCACCGCGACCGCGACGCCGGCCGTGCGCGAAGATATCCTCGTGCAGCTCGGCATCCCGAACACCAAGACCATCGTCAAGGGGTTCGACCGCCCGAACCTGCGTTACGAAGTGATCCGCGCGGAAAGCGAATCGGCGAAACTCAAGGGTCTCAAGCAGCTCTTCGAGACCGGGCTCGAGGGCACGGGGATCATCTACACGGCAACGATCAAGAACGCGCTCGAAGTGCAGCACTACCTGCACGATCAGCTCGATCTGCCCGCCGCGGTGTACCACTCAAAACTGCAGAAGCACGATCGCATTTCCGTGCACGAACTTTTCATGCAAGAAGCGATTCGGGCGGTCGTAGCGACCAACGCTTTTGGCCTCGGTATCGACAAGGCGAACATCCGCTTCGTCGTCCACTACGATCTGCCGGGCTCGGTCGAGGCATACACGCAGGAGGCGGGCCGCGGCGGCCGCGACGGCGCTCTCTCGCGCTGCATCTTGCTCTATCGCATGAGCGATACGCGCGTGCAGAACTATTTCCTGACCGGTAAATATCCCGATATCGAGGACGTTCAGAAGGTCTTCGGAACGCTCGAGTACTTCGGCGGCCAGGCCGAGGGCGTGTCGCTCGCCGACCTCCGTAAGATCTCGCAACTGCCGCTGACGAAGCTCAAAGTCGTACTCGCGCTCTTGAAGAAAGCGGGATTCATCGAGATGCGCGCGCGCGCGCGTTACGGCCTCACGCCGCAAGCGCTCGAGAACCGCGACCTGGTCTTGAACCTCACGAACTACGACACCAAGAAGTCGTACGACCAGAGCAAACTCGCGATGATGCTCCAGTACTCCGAGACGCGCGGTTGCCGCCGCAAGTTCATTTTGAACTACTTCGGCGAAGACTTCGAATCCGATACCTGCGGCCAATGCGACAATTGTTTGCGGGCCGCGTCGACCGCCCATCAGTCCCGCGTCACGAGCGGTTACCGGATCGCCGACATCGTCGTTCACCCGAAATTCGGGCAAGGCACGGTCGAGCGTGCGGAGAAGGACCTCGTAACGGTCTTGTTCCCGAGCGTCGGTTACAAGACGCTTCTCGCTTCCGCGGTAAACCGCGAAGCGAAGATCGCCTGATTCGACCGCGATGTTTTAAGTAGGAGGTTCATGGAGCGCGGGTTGCTGCTCGCAGTCGTTTGTACGACGGCCGCCGGCGTGGCCTTGTTGTTCGCAAGCCCCGGCGTGCGGGCCCAAACGGCGCCGCCCGATGCCTCGCCCGCGCCGGCGGCGGTGAGCGCCGCACCCGCGGAAACTCCCGCGCAAACGCCCGCACCCGCACCGGAACCGACCGCCGCACCGCTCGCAACGCCCGCTCCGGCGGCGCCCGAGGCGCCGCCGACACCGATGCCGCCGCCCACGGTTCCGCCGACGCAGCCTCCCATCATCGTCGAGCCGCCATCGGCCGGCGTGATCCCGGGGGGCTCGCAAACGCTCCGGCTGCTGCAGGTGCTCGGCGCCGTCAGTGCCATCGTCGCCGACGGCGCAATCGCCGACGCCACCGTCGACCAGGACAGCCGCACGCTCACGATCGTGGGCAAGCAAGTCGGCAACACGATCGTGACCGTGCGCGACGAACGCGGGCTCACGCGCGACGTCCCCATCCGCGTCGCCTATCCGGCGGGAACGATCGCCGATTCCGCGGCCCTGCGCGTGACCGGCCGGCCGGCTTCGGCGCTGTTTCTGCGCACGCAGGCGCTCGCCGTCGCGCTCAAGTCCGTCAGCGCGCGGCCGGGCGCGACGGTCGTCGCGAACGAAGACACGATTCGCCTGGGGTCCGCGCTGCACGTCGACGACATCGTAACGATCGACGTTCCGATCATCATCCAGGGCGACGCCTATTTCACGGTTCAGGGCATCACGCACGTGCGCGTCGAGAACTTCGCGCAGCCGAGCATCCGGCCACAATCGCTGCTGGTCAGCGATTTTCCCGAAACGCTCAAAGCCGACGGCATCCTCTTCGAAGCGGACTTGACCGCGAAGCAGGCCGAGCGCTTTTTGTACTTCCACTACAATCCGCCCGGACAGCCCGACCGGCGCGTCGTGCTCAAAGCGCAGAATGCGTCCGGGCAACCGGCCCTCGTGCAGTTCATCGACGGCAGCGCCGGCCCCGAACCAAATGAAATGGAAGTCGGCCACATCTCGACGCAACGTTTTCTTGTGCGCCTCGCGCAAAATGAGGGCACGGTCGTAACGGTTCCGCCCAACTCGACGATCGCGCTGATGGACCAAGCGTTACCCGCCAAGAGCGTCGTGAGCGGCCTGATGCAGTTGCACGAGATCGCGGGCGCGCCGCTGCACTTGACGCTGGTCGCGCAGGACGCAAGCGACCCGATCGAGGGCCCGATTCCGACCTCGGCCCTACTCGTCGGCGACGCGCCCCACGCGCGCGGGATCTATCCGATTCCCGAGTTCTATTTCGACTACGGCTACGCCGCCGACGGGCCCGACCTCGAAGTACCGATCGGTCAGATTCCGTTGCCGAATCTCGTGAAGGGGCAAACCCTGGCAGGCGACTACGGCGTGCTCCAAGACATCACGATCCGCATGGTCAACAACGATCGCCGCAACGCGCGCGACATCGCGATCTACGCGAATCCGCGCGGCGGTCGAGCGACCGGAACCTTCGTGATCGACCGGGTCCTGGTTCGCGTGCACGCGATGGAACCGTTCGGTCACTACAAGCTGCGCCAGTACACGATCCCGCCCGGCAGTTTCGTGCGCACCGACATCGTGACGATGCCGGAGGGCGGATCCTCGTATCCGCTTCGCCTGGTCGTCGCGCCCGACGACGGCAGCGCCGCGCCCGGTACCGGAGACTCGCCGGTCTACTGAGCCCAGGCGGCAGCGTAGCAGCGCAACGCCGCCCGCGCGCTCTGCGGCCAACCGAAGCGCGCGACGTTCTCGCTCCTGCGTGCGTGCGCCGCGGCCTCGCGTTCTTCGCGCGCGTCCAGTCCCGCGAGGATCGCCGCGCTCCACGCGGCCCAATCCTCCGGTGCGAGCAACGGCGCGGCATCCCGAACGATCTCGGGCAGCGACGCCGCGTTCGAGGCGAGCAGCGGGACGCCGGCGCACAGCGCCTGCGCGGCCGCATAGCCGAAGCCTTCGTAACGCGACGGCACGGCCGCGAGCGCCGCGCGCGCATAGAGCGCGAGGAGGTCGCCGCGCGGTACGTAGCCGCGGAATTCGATCCGGTCGCCGGCTCCCGTTTCGCGCGCCACCTCGCGGCAACGGTCCACGTAGGGCGTCGGCGGCCCGGCCGCGACCAGCCGGAGCTTCGGGATCGCGGCGACCGCGCGCACGAGCGTCTCCAAATTCTTGCGCCGCTCGACGGTGCCGACGGCGAGCACGAAGGGCGCCTCGTCGTCGCGCGCGCGCACGACGCTCGCGATATCCGCGGCGACGCCCGGATACACGATGTCGATGCGGCCGGGATCGAGTTGCGGCGCGACCGCCAGCAGCTCGTCGCGCGAAAACGCGGAGTCGACCAGGATGCGCCGCGCGCGCCGGTAGCGCGCGAGCGCGAACGCGCCGAAATAGGCGCGCGCATACGGTCGCGCGTGCGCCTGGACCCGCATCCAAGCGACGTCGTGCACGGTAACGACGGCCGGCACGGGCGAAAGGAGCGGCATCGTTCCGGCGCTGCAATGCACGAGATCGACGCGCGCCCGTTTCGCGGCGAGCGGCAGCAGCACTTGGTCCCACAAGACGCGCCGGTCGAACCGCCACGGATCGAAGCGTTCGTCGCGCAAGGCGACGACGTCCGCGCCCTCGGCACGCAGCGCCGCGAGCAGCCCGCTCGCGTACTCTCCGATCCCGGTGGAGGTGCCCGTCGCGAGCTGAAGATCGAGGCCGACGCGCACGCGCCTACGCGCCGAGCTCGCGCCCGAGGCGCACCACCGCGGGATCGCGCGCATCGAGCGAACGCGCACGCTCGAGCTCGGCGCGCGCCGTTTGCTCGTCGCCGCGCCGATGCGCTACTTCCGCGAGGCCGACCAGCGGTTCGGGACTCGTCGGGTCGGTGTCGCGCGCGCGCGCGAACGCACTCGCGGCGTCGTCGAGCCGCGCGAGATTGAGGAGCTGGTTGGCGTACGCGAGCGCGTAGCGTTCTTCGAGCGGCGCGAGCGCGGCCGCGCGTGCGTAAGCCGCTCCGGCGAGCACCTCGTGCTGATGGCGTACGGCCGATCCGACCGCGAACCGGTAGGCTTTGTCTTCCTCAAGCCGCCCCAAGCCGAAGAACGCTTGCGCGAGCGCATCGGCCTGGGTCGGATCGGCCTGCAACCGCAACACGGCCGCATGCTGCAAGCGAAGCGCCGCATCGAGCGCACCGCGCGCCTGGAGCGCGTCGACCTGCTCCTCGAGATCGGCGATGTCGCCCGCGTCCAAGAAATCTTGCACGGCTCCGTCACGATCTCCGCGGGCAACAGCGAGCCGGCCTTCGAGGGCCGAACGATCGCGTGACGGCGCCAGCTGCGCGAGGTACGCCTGGGCGCGGCCGGGATCGCCCGCGTCGAGGGCGCTCCGCGCGAGGACCAGCCGCAACGCGGGCGGCAGCGGCGCCTTCGGATCGATGCCTTCGATCCGAAGCGCCAGCGCCTGGGGAACGAGCCGGACCCACGATCCCGGTTGCGCGTTCGCGCGGAGCGCAATGCTCGAAACGAACTGCACGCTGCCGAGCAGCGCCAGCAGAAGGAGCAACGCAGCCGCCGCTACCGTTCGCATCGCGAGGTAGTTA
>Ga0302325_10028369_pt1 | contig 11584 bp, 8 predicted proteins | sample Palsa_T0_2_FD_201948 | JGI IMG/M metagenome (GOLD analysis project Ga0302325, IMG submission 201948) | Peat permafrost microbial communities from Stordalen Mire near Abisko, Sweden - Palsa_T0_2 | ecosystem: Environmental > Terrestrial > Soil > Palsa > Peat permafrost | place: Sweden: Abisko... | reverse complement strand
GTTGATGACCAACGATCCTCTCCCCAGCAGACGGATCGACCCGTCGGCATCAACGGTGGCAAAGTCGCCCGGGACCGACCAGCGGTCACCGTCAATCTCACGGAACGTCCGGTTGGTGGCGGCTGCATCCTTGTAGTAGCCGAGGGATGTCCGCCCGCGCATCATGAGCACTCCGGAGAGTCCTGAGCCCGCCGGGACGTCGCGGCCATCCTCGTCGACCACCCGCGCGTTCGGCCCCAGGACAAATTTCTCGCTCCCGGATGCCGCGCCGGCCGACGTCTTGGATATCCCGATGCCAATTGCTTCGGAGGAACCCAGCGAATCGACACAAAGAAGCTCTGGCAGGTGCCGAAGTAAGCCGGCCTTGCTCTGCTGACTCCAGATCATGCCCGACGACACGATGAGCCACAGCGACGAGAGGTCCCACTGGCCGGGGTGAGCGTCGAGTTCGGAGACGATGGGGCGGCTGAAGGCATCGCCGACAATGGCTAATTGGGTCACGCGTTGGCGTTGCACGGTGTCCAACAACTCGTGAGCCGAGAACGTGCGCCCTTCCAAGAGGACGACCGCACCGCCGTCATTAAGCACGGCGTAGGCTGAGAATCCTCCTGTCCCGTGTACCAGGGGGGCGCACGGAATGAGCCGCGGAGGCTGATGGCGTCGGGCTGCGAGAGCGGGCGCCACGCCTTCGACCCCCGACTCGGCGGGATAGCGCAGGCCCCCCACTTCGTTTTGCATGCCGAAGACGTCATCCTGTCGCCACATGACCCCCTTCGGCCGGCCGGTCGTGCCTCCGGTGTACAGGAGGATGAGATCATCAGGGCTGCGCCCCCACGGCGGGACAGTCCGCTGATGCGGCGTCCCGCTGTGCGCCGCCTGTTCGAAGGGAGTCGCCCACGACGGGACCGCATCGGCCCCATCGGACACACAGAGCCAGCAACGAATTTCGGGGAGTCGGTCTCTGACGGCCTCGATGCGGTCGGTGAAACTCACGTCGAAGACGACGGCTTCAATGTCGGCGTCGAGCCACAGCTCGATCAGCTCATCGGACCGATAGCGAAAGTTGGTGTTCACCGGGACGAGTGCAGCCTTGAAACAGGCGAACACACTCTCGATGTATTCGGGACAGCTGTAGAGATATTGGGCTACCTTCGCCTGGCGCCCGAGACCGCAGTGAAGGAGGAAGTCGGCGACGCCGTTGGCCCGTTGGTCGAACTGACCCCACGACACACGAGAGTCGCCCTGAATAAGGCAGTCGGCCTCCGGTTGCAGTGCCGCCAGGCGTTCCCACATGTCGGCAATTACCCATTCGGACATGGGCTAGGGCACCTCGGGGCGACGCATCAAAAGAAATCGATCCGCCGGATTGTCAGATGCGCTCGATGATGGTGGCCGTGCCCATACCACCGCCAGTGCACATGACCACCAGTCCCGTCGACTTGTCCTGGCGTTCGAGTTCGTCCAGGACCGTCCCGATGAGCATCGCTCCCGTGGCTCCAATGGGGTGGCCGAGCGCGATGGCCCCGCCGTTGACGTTGACCCGGTCGATGTCGATGTTGAGATCGCGGATCGCCTTGAGCGGGATGGCGGCGAACGCCTCGTTGATCTCCCAGAGGTCGATATCTGCCGCGGTCATCTTCGCTTTGGCCAAACAGCGCGCCGCGGCCGGGCCGGGAGCAGTCAACATGATCACGGGCTCCGCACCCGTGACGCCGGTGGCGACGATCCGGGCGCGGGGACGAAGGCCGTGAGCCCGGGCGTACTCGTCGCCGGCCAGCAGGATGGCAGCAGCGCCGTCAACGATGCCAGACGAGTTCCCGGCGTGGTGGAGATGCTGGACCTCGCCGACCTCGGGGTAGACAGTGGCGCACTTGTCGTCGAATGTGCTGCCCCCGTCTTCGGGAACCCGACGGCCCTGGCGCTCGAACGACGGTGGCAACGCGGCCAGTGATTCGACCGTCGTCCCCGCACGAGGATGCTCATCGCGGTCGAGGACGATCGCGCCATCGGCGTCACGGACGGGAATGATGCCCTTGTCGAAGTGGCCGTTCTTCTGGGCCTGCTCGGCCAGGTCTTGACTCCGCGCCGCGAACTCGTCCAGATCGCGCCGGCTGAATTTCTCCAAAGTGGCGATGAGGTCAGCCGACACCCCCTGTGGCACCAGGGGATGCAGGTCCAAGAGGGCTGCGTTCCCAGCCGAGAAGTCGAGTCGCCCCTGGCGCACCCATCGGGACATCGACTCCACCCCGCCACCCACCGCCAGGTCCTGTTGCCCCGACATCACCCCCATGGCGGCGAAATTCACGGCCTGCTGACCGGAGCCGCAGAACCGATTCAAGGTCACGCCCGGGGTCACGTCGGGCCATCCCGCCGCGAGGACCGCCATCCGCCCGATACACGAACCGTGGTCACCGTTGTTCTCGTTGTTCCCGATGACGACGTCGTCCACGTCGGCGGGATCGATTCCGGTACGGGCCACCAGGGACTGCAGCACCTGCGCCAAGAGCTCCTGGGGGTGGATCTCGTGGAGACCCCCGGTCTCCTTGCCCTTTCCGCGCGGTGTCCGGCTCCCATCGATGATCCACGCTTCGGGCATTCGACCTCCTCTTGATTGCACAGTTCGGGCGAGTCGTCTGTCGGAAAGGACCCCGTAGTCCCGACTGGCTTCGGGCGAGAGCCCAGACTCAAGATAGGACCGCTCACTTGTCCGTGCAAGTCTCGGACCGCTACCCTCCTGGTTGGGCGTCTGTCACCTGGCCGCGCTGCCCTGGCTGTCGCATGGATCCGCCGGCGGCTCGGCTCTCCGTCTCATGCCTGTTGATCCCGTGCCCTTCGCCCAAAGGTAGTCCGGACAGGTTTGGGCCGGAATCGGATCTACGAGTAGTTTGACCTTGCCTCGGATTGCGCATCCGGGCGAACCCCGCTGCCGCGGCGGGACGAGGGAGGACGTCTGATGAGTGAACTTCGCTTCGATGGCCGAGCAGCAGTCGTGACCGGAGCCGGAGGCGGCCTCGGCCGCCAGCACGCTCTCCTCTTGGCCCAGCGGGGTGCCAATGTGGTCGTGAACGACATCGGCGGATCGGTCGAAGGGGACGGCACCGACGACGGACCGGCTCAACAGGTGGTCAAGGAGATCACCGCTTCCGGGGGATCCGCCGTAGCCAACCTCGACAATGTGGCCACGCCAGAGGGCGGCCAAGCCGTCGTGCAAGCGGCGATCGATAGCTTCGGGCGCATCGACATTGTCGTCAACAACGCAGGAATCCTGCGGGACCGGGCATTTCACAACAGCAATCCGGACGCGTTCGGGGCGGTCATAGACGTTCACCTGAGGGGTGCGTTCAATGTGACCCTGCCGGCCTGGCGACACATGCGAGAGCAGCGGTTCGGACGGGTGATCGTGACGTCGTCAGCCGCCGGCATCTTCGGCAATTTCGGTCAGAGCAACTATGCCGCGGCCAAGGCCGGACTGGTCGGCTTCTCGAATACGCTGGCCATCGAAGGGTCGAAACACAACATCACCTCGAATGCCATTGCCCCCATCGCCAGGACGAGAATGACCGAGGGGGTGCTGGGCAAGCTGATCGACTCGGTCGATCCGACCCAGGTCTCCGCGGTCGTGGCGTGGCTGACGCATGAGGAGTGCACCACCACCGGGTATGTGTACAGCGTCGGCGGCGGTCGGGTCGCCCGATTCTTCGTCGGCATGACCTCGGGATGGACAAAGCGAGACGGGGTGCTCGATCCCGAGGACGTCCGTGACCATCACGAGCAAATTGAAGATCCCACCGACGCCGTTCCGGCGACCTCAATGGCCGACGACTTTCGGGCACTTCGCAATGCCCTACGGTGAGGTGGCCGCTCGACCGACTAGAACTGGACTCCGTTCTGGCGCAATGACTTCACGATCTGAATCCGCATCATTTCCGAAGACCCATCGGCCACGCACGTTCGGCGCATCTGCTGCCAGGCCTGAGCGAGGTACATCTCATTGGTGAAGCCCATCGCCCCATGAACCTGCATGGCGTGGTCGATGGCGCGCACAGCCATCTCCGTGGAGAAAGTCTTGGTCATAGACACCTCGGCCCGGGTCGATGTTCCCCGATCCAGGCGTCGGGCGGTCTCGAGGCCCATCAGGTGGGCGGCGTGGATGTCCATGGCGGCATCGGCCAGCGGGAAGGCGATGGCCTGGTTCTCGATCAGGGGTTGACCGAACGTCCGGCGCTCTTGCGCGTACGAGATGGCGCGAGCCACGGCCCATCGGGCCAACCCAACCGCCCGGCCGCTGTTGTAGAGGCGACCTTTGGAGACGCCGGACATGGCATGGAGCAGTCCATCGCCTGGCTCGCCGATCACTTGCCGATCGGCCACGAAGGCGTTCGAGAAGCTGACGATGCCTTCGTCCCCTCCGCTGTGCCCGAACATGGGAATCACGCTCTCCATGAGCACGCCGTCGGCTTTCAGGTCGACGACGAAGCCGGTCAACCCGCGCTTGTGAGCATTGAACGCTTCACGATCCGTCACGGCGAACGTGATGGCCCAGTTGGCATACGGAGCGTTCGTCGACCACTGCTTCGTGCCGTTGAGGATCCATCCCCCATCGACCCTGGTGGCCGTCGTGCGCATGTTCCAGACATCGGAGCCGGCATCCGGCTCCGACATGGCGAAGCACGTCGTGTGACGCCCGCTGGTCAGTGCGGGCAACACTTCTTCACGGAACCCTTCATCGACGTGGAGATAGAGGTGGCTCGGCCCGCGTGACCAATGACTGATGGCCTGGTGTCCCAGCCAGTAGTTAGCGCCACAGAAGTCGAAGACCGTCTCCCACACCCGAAAGAGCGCCTCGAACCCGAGCCCGGCTCCGCCAACGGCTTCCGGCGCCAGAATGCAGTAGAACCCGGCATCGGCGGAGGCCATGCGCACCTCGGAGAAGGCCTGCAGCACTTCGTCGCTGAACCTTCCGTTCTCCCCGTACTCGGAGTGGCCGGACTCCTGGAGCCGTACCTGGCGTGGCACCACTTCTGAGCGCAAGAAGGCCCGGATGCCCTCGGTGATATCGTCAAACTCGCTGTCGTCAGTCACACTCTCAGACCTCTCGTGCGTAGGGCGGGTAGCTGACTCATTTCATTCCCGGGGCAGACCGAGTACCCGCTCGGCCAGAATGTTGCGTTGAATCTGATCTGTGCCCCCATAGATCGACACGGCCGGGCTGAAGAGACAGAGTTCCTGGAGCGCGCCGGGCAGCGATCGGTCCTGGGCCCAGAGCATCCCGCCTGGTCCGAGCATACTCACACCCAGATCGCGGGCCGAGGCCGTGGCGCGGCTCCCCAGCAACTTTCCGATGGAGCCACTCGATTCCGCGCTTCGATCACCCGGTCTTCCCCGCTGTGCCCGGGCTCGCTGGCCGGTCATGTGCGCCACCCTTTCGATGATGTAGAGATCACTCAGGCGGTCCCGTAGCAACCGGTCGCTGCTCCGTCCGTTCCGCTGGGCCAGCTCGGCTAGTTCCGCAAAGGCGCGTCCGCGCATGGCCAGCACCGTGCCCGAGCTCCGGCGGCTCTGTCCCCCGGCGACGAGCGCGGTGGCGGCCGGGGTCTCGAGCATGCCGCCCCGCCGGCCCGGGACACCACCGACCGCGCCTCCCCCGCCCCCGAGACCCATGCGCTCGTTCATCAAGGTGGTCCGCGCCACGGGCCAGCCCTCGTCGAGCTCCCCGACGATGTCATCGCCGGCGACACTGGCGCCGTCGATGAACACTTCAGTGAACAGAGAGCGCCCTGTCATTTCCCGTAGAGGACGTACCTCCACTTCGGACTGCGCCATGTCAAGGGCAAACCAAGTGACGTTCCGATGGCGAGGGGCCTCCTCGTTGGTCCGGGCCAAGAGCATGCCGCGGTCAGCCAGATGGCCGTTCGAGGTCCAGACCTTCTGCCCGGTCACGACCCACCGAGAACCCTGCCGCACGGCCCGGGTCTGCACGCCGGCCAGATCCGATCCCGCTCCGGGCTCGCTGAACAGCTGACACCAGTTTTCGCTCCCGTCGGCGATCCCGGGAAGGAACCGCCGCTTCTGGGCGTCGTTTCCATGGCGGAGGATGGTCGGACCGGCCAGCATGACGCCCAGTCCGGCGGGGGGACCGGGCACCCCGGCCGCGCGCAATGCGGCATGAGCGACCAGGGCCTGAGCCCGCGTCCACCCTCTCCCCAGCCATTCGACCGGCCAACTCGGCACCGCCAATCCGGAACCGGCCAGGTGTCTCCACCATTCCCCGAGAGTCATGGTCGGGTCCCATGTCGTCCGGACCCATTTCGACACCGTGGACCTGATCTCGTCGTCGCTGATCCTGTGCGATTCGGTGCTCACGGGTGGGGGAACTCCCGGCGTCGGACGGCGGGGCGAGAAACTCGGTTCGAACGTGAGACCCGCGGCATGGCGTATATTGTCCGGACAAGCTGAAGGCGCGCAAGTCACGACAGCCCTGGGGTTTCCGGCGCACTGACCCGATGGAGGATCCGATGCAGCACGATGGTGAACTCGATGACTTCGTCCGCGTCATTGAGAAGTGGCTGGAACAGCAAGTATTGCCGGATGTACTCGAGTTCGAGCACTCCGACACCTACCCGGCGGCCATGGTCGAACAGATGCAGGAATTCGGGCTTTTCGGTGCCACCATTCCCGAGGCCTACGGAGGTTTGGGGCTCTCCGCACTGGGCTATTCACGCATCGTCGAGGCTATCTCCAAGGTCTGGATGTCGCTCACCGGCGTCATCAACTCCCACCTCATGATGGCCGAGTTGGTACGTCGCTACGGGACAGAGGAGCAGCGCCAAGAGTGGCTCCCCCGTTTCGCCAGCGGCGAATTGCGGGGAGGGCTCGGACTAACCGAGCCCGACTGCGGAAGCGACCTGCAGGCTATCCGCACGGTCGCCGTGGCAGCGGGCGACCACTACGTGGTGACGGGGACGAAGCTGTGGATCACCAACGGCGGCAAGGGGAACTGCCTGGCCCTTTTGGTGAAGACCGATCCCCAGGCGCAACCCCGGCATGCCGGCATGTCGCTGTTCCTCGTCCTACGCTCTGACGGCTACGAGTCGACCCGCCAACTGGGCAAGATCGGCTACAAAGGCGTCGACACCGTCGAGTTGGTCTTCGACGACGTGCACGTTCCAGCCGATCGACTCATCGGGATGGTCCCGGGCCACGGCTTTCACCAGACCGTCGGTGCTCTCGAGCTGGGTCGGATCAACGTGGCCGCCCGGGGTGTCGGGCTGGCGACGGCTGCCTTGGATGCGTCGCTCGAGTACAGCCGCCACCGTCAGACCATGGGAAAACCCATCGGACAACACCAGGCGATCCAGTTGAAGCTGGCGGACATGGCGTGCCGGACCGCCTCTTCCCGGCTGCTCGTCCAGAAGGCCGCCGAGGCCTTCGACGCTGGCGAACGGTGCGACCTCGAGGCGGGGATGGCCAAGTTGGTCGCCACGGAAGCAGCATTGGAGAACGCCACCGATGCCATGCGCATCCACGGTGCCTACGGCTACTCCACCGAAGGGCACATCGAGCGCTACTACCGTGACGCTCCTCTGCTCTGCATCGGCGAAGGGACCAACGAGATCCAGCGCATCATTATCGCCCGGGCGCTTCTGGCCGAGGGCTGACACGACCCGTCCGGGGCGGACCGGGACGGAGGGGAAAGGATTGTCGTGCCTGAATTCATCATGCAGAAGGGCAATTTCTACGAGGATTTTGCCATAGGGCAGATTTACCGGCATCAGCTGGGTCGCACCATCGGCGAGACCGACAACCGCTGGTTCTCCCTCCTCACCATGAACACCAACCAACTCCACTTCAACGCCGACTATGCCGAGAAGTCCGAGCACGGTCGCGAACTCGTCAACTCGGGACTGACCGTTGCGCTCGTGCTGGGAATCTCCGTGGCTGACATCAGCCAGAATGCCATCGCCAACTTGGGCTGGAAGGAGATCCGCTTGACCGGGCCCGTCTTCGTCGGTGACACCCTCTACGGTGAAAGCATCATCACGGGGTTGCGGACATCTGCCTCCCGACCCCGCGCCGGCATCGTCACCTGTGCCACCCGGGGGATCAATCAGCGCGGCGAAGAGGTTCTCGACTTCGAACGCACCTTCATGGTCTGGCGATCCGAAGACGAAGCGATCCGGTATTTCCCAGAACCCGTGACGCCAATCAATCCGCTTGGCGCGGCTGGGGCACCGTCGTCTGCGGCAAGTTCATGAAGCTCGACGTCCGGTTGACCGTCCCCCAGCAGCAGGCTGGGGAGGCGGCCCGGCGTTACGAGGACGCCGGCTACTCGGGGGTCTGGATTTCCGAGACGACCCACGACCCGTTCTTGTCCGTGCTGCTCGCTGCCCAGGCCACCACGACAGTAGAGGTCGGGACGTCGATCGTCGTGGCCTTCGCCCGTAGCCCCATGACCGTCGCTCTCAGCGCCAACGACCTCCACTCACTCTCAGGAGGTCGGCTCGTACTCGGTCTCGGCACGCAGGTGCGGTCGCACATCCTTCACCGCTTCTCGATGCCGTGGTCCCATCCGGCCCCACGAATGCGAGAGTTCGTCCTAGCGCTGCGCGCCATATGGAACACCTGGAACGAAGGCGTGCCGCTCGACTTCGAAGGCGAGTTCTATCACCACACGCTGATGACCCCGTTCTTCCAGCCCGAACCGAACCCTTTCGGCGCCCCCAAGGTGATGCTGGCCGGAGTCGGGCCGCGCATGACCGAGGTGGCGGGCGAGGTGGCCGACGGATTCATCTGTCATGCCTTCACCACGGAACGGTACCTGCGCGAGGTCACCATCCCCGCCCTCGAGCGCGGACGAGCAGGCATTGGCAAGACCCTGGAGGGGTTCGAGATCGCCGGCCCCTCTTTCATCGTCACCGGGGCCACTGCGGAGGCGTTCGATATCGCCCGCCGCGAGACGAAACAGCAGATTGCGTTCTATGCGTCCACTCCCGCCTACCGCTCGGTGCTGGACGTCCACGGCTGGGGAGACCTGCAACGCGACCTCAACGCGCTGGCTCGCCAAGACCGCTGGCCGGAGATGGGCGAGTTGATCGATGACGATGTCCTCAACAGCTTTGCCATCGTCGCGCCACCCAACGAGATCGCCCCGGCCCTGTCGAAGCGGTTCGAAGGCCTCGTGCAACGCACGAGCCTCTACATCCCCTACGAGAGCGATCCCTCGACGTGGCAACCGGTGGTCGACGCCATCCGCCAAGGTCGATAAGGCCGCCGTGAGACCGGCCAGCCTGCCGGACTCAGCTCGAGGGTTGCGAGCCCACCACCGAGACAAATGAGACACAATCGCCGGGCGCGCCCCCGAGGTTGTGGGTCAGCGCCAGACTTCGACCGTGACCCACCGTGGCGATCTGGCGGTTCTCGGGAGCCTGGCTGCGGAGCTGCAGCCAGCACTCGAACATCATGCGCAACCCCGAGGCACCGATGGGGTGGCCGAACGCCTTGAGGCCCCCGTCAGGGTTCACCGGAAGCTCACCGTCGAGGTCGAAGGTGCCCGCCATGACCTCCTTCCAGCCCGCCCCGCGTTCCGCGAAGCCCAGGTCCTCCATGAGCACGAGCTCGGTCGGCGTGAAACAGTCGTGCACCTCCGCCATCGCCAGCTCGGCCCGGGGATCGGTCACCCCGGCCTGGGCGTACGCGTCGGCGGCCGACATGACGACCTCGGGGAACGTGGTGAAGTCGTAGGACTGGTCGAAGCTCCCCTTCCCGCTTCCTGCAACGAAGGAGAGGCCCTTCACGTACAGCGGATTGTCCGTATACCGATGTGCATCTTCCGCTCTGACCACGATGGCTGCCGCTGAGCCGTCCGAGACGCCGGAGCAGTCGAAGATGCCCAGATCGCCTGCGATCAGAGGCGCGTTGGCGATGGTGGCTTTCGACACTTCCTTTTGGAACTGGGCTCGGGGATTCTTGGCGCCGTTGGCGTGATTTTTCCAGGCGATCCTCGTCATGACCTCCTTCAGATCCTCGGGATCGATGCCGTACTTGTTGGCATAGGCGGGAGCCAGGTACGAGAACCTCGCAGGCGCCGTGGTGTCGGGAAGAGTTCCGTCTGACGGGATCTGCTGCGAGACCAGGCCGGAGAACCCGGAGTCCTTCAGCTTCTCCACCCCCACCGCCATGGCAACGTCGTACGCGCCCGAAGCGACGGCGTAGCAGGCGTTGCGCAGTGACTCCGATCCGGTGGCGCACATGTTCTCCAAGCGGGTGACCGGCTTCCCTTCGATCCTGAGTGCCCGGGAGAGAGTGAGACCCGACACGCCCGAACCCATCGTCCCGAGCCAGTAGGCATCGATCCCCTCGAGCCCCATTGATGCGGAGGCCAGAGCGGCCGAGGTCGACTCGAGCAGGAGATCGTCCACCGAGTCGTTCCACTTTTCACCAAACGTGGTACAGCCCATACCCACTATGGCAACACGGTCTCGAATTCCCCTGGACGCCATCAGTACTCTCCTGTCACGGTGGGATACGACGCAAAAAGCTGACTCATCGGCACGGCCTCGCCTTCCAAAAATAGTTGTGGACGCCTGAAGCGGTAATCGGTCGCCGAAATGTCATCTCGACGCGCTGGCCGATGGCAATTGCCGCCGGATCGACATCGGTCAACTGGCAGTTGAAGCGGCCCCCGCCATCGAAGTCGATCACCGCCGCCACGATGGGGGGATTCAAGGAGTAGGCCAGGCGATCGACCGTGAACGTTCTCACCGTGGCCCGTGCCGAGGCCATGGCGATCGGGTCCATGTCGTCGACCGCTCCGCAGGCCGTGCAGACGCGCACCGCGGGCAGATGGACCTCGCCACACGCGTTGCAGCGTGAACCCTCGAATCCATATTTGAACCTGGTGGATCGGAAGGACGGCGGTGCGGCCGGAGCCGGAGGGTCGGGGCGACGAGGTGGCTCCCGGTCCAAGAATCCCCGCCAGGTCAAAAAGCTGGCGTAACTCAGATCGCTGTTGCCCTGGGCAATCTGGTCCTTCACCGATACCGGCATCCTTCGCTCGGCCAAGTCCTCGGTGGTCCGCAGCACGATCGCGCTCGCCCCGTCGGCCAGGATCACCGCGGCAATCACCTCGTCCGGGCCGGCCCGATCCAACACATCGGCCAACACCACACCAAGCTGCGCCGTCCCCGCGTTGCCGATCTCGGGGATCAGGTCGGCGACTCTGGCTGCGTCGGACACTCCCGCCGAGCGAGCGAAGGTCACGGCGGCACGATCGTGTACGCCCACGACGATCAAATGATCGACATCGTCGGCGGTGATTCCCGCCCGCTTGAGGGCGTCGGCATACGCCTCTTCGGCCAGCGTCACATAGATCTGCTCGGCGAATCGTTCCTCCCAGGTGTGCGAGGTCTCCGCTTCGGGGAGTCGCCACCGATCAAGGAATTCCTCGGTGACATGGGCGTGGGAAAGCACGGTGGCAATGGCCGGATCATCGACGGTGGGCGCCCCGAAGAGCAGTCCGGCGGCCGCGTCACCACCGTTCTTCTCGTCGCCTCCACCGGGGAGTCCGACCCTGATGTCAGAGAGC
>Ga0302325_10028368_pt1 | contig 11584 bp, 6 predicted proteins | sample Palsa_T0_2_FD_201948 | JGI IMG/M metagenome (GOLD analysis project Ga0302325, IMG submission 201948) | Peat permafrost microbial communities from Stordalen Mire near Abisko, Sweden - Palsa_T0_2 | ecosystem: Environmental > Terrestrial > Soil > Palsa > Peat permafrost | place: Sweden: Abisko... | reverse complement strand
CAGGTGCGAGCACTCACTGTCGATGCCGCCCCAGTAGCTAGGCGCGCCGGCCAGCAGCGGCGCCTCACCGAGTAGCCGTTCGGCCAGATCGGGCAGAAACCGTTGTAACCCAGCGCTTTCCAGGATGCCGCTACCGATGGTGTTGACCACGGTCACGGTTCCGCGCCGTTGCGCTTCCACCAAGCCGGTCACCCCGAGCCGCGAATCGGCCCGCAGATCGAGCGGGTCGGTGAAGGTTGCGTCGACACGGCGGAACACCACGTCGACGCGTTTCAGCGTGCCCAGCGAGCGCATCCACACCTTGCCGTCGCGCACCACCAGATCCGCGCTCTCGACCAACGGAAATCCTAGCAGCGTCGCGAGATACGCCTGGTCGAATGCGGTTTCGGAGTAGATGCCCGGGCTGAGCACGACGACCACCGGGTCCTGCACGCCATCGGGGGCCGCGTCGATCAAAGCCAACCGCAGCGCTTGCGCAAACGGTGTCGTCGGACGCGGCCCGACCCGCTCGTACAGGTCGGGCAGTGCGTGCGCAAGAACCCTGCGGTCGGCCAGCGCGTAACCGGCCCCTGAGGGAGCCTGCGTCCAGTCTGCGTTGACCTGAAAACTGCCATCGGATAACCGGCTTACGTCGCAGGCGTGCATGAACAGTTGGTGATGCCCCGGCGCCTCGATGCCGTTGGCGGCGCGGACGTAGCCGGGATGTGCGAACAGCAACTCCGGCGGCAGCACGCCCTCGGTGAGCGAGCGACGGCTTCCGTACAGGTCGGCGAGCACGGCGTTGAGCACCCTCGAGCGCTGTAACAGCCCGGATTCGAGGATCTCCCAATCTGGAGCCGACACCACCAGCGGCAGCGGGTCCAGTCGCCACGGCCGCGGCTCGCCGTGGCCACCGGCGACAGTCGCTTTAGCTGGATCGACTCCGGTGTAGGTGATGTCGTCGTTGTCGATCAGCTGGTGCACCGCGGCGATCAGCCGATTCAGTCCGGCCCGCCCGCGGTCGCCGACCGCGTCGGCCAGCTCAGTCCACGCGGGGCGCACGTCGCCGGCGTCGCCGACGAATTCGTCGTAGCCGATCACCGGGCCTTGTAAGCCGGGCGGGCGCAGGTCGAACAGCGTTTCCTGGGCACGCGCGGCGCGATAACCCGCCAACAGCCGGTCGACGTCGGCGCGGTAGCGAAAAGCTGCCGACGACTCGCCTGAGTGCAGTGTCATTTCAAGCCATCTCGCGCAGTTCCATCAACGCAGGACGGTACGCACGCGTCGCAGATCAAGGATGCCCGGCGCGCCGATGTCGGTGGAAATTCGCGCCTGCATTTCCCGGACGTCGGACAAATCGAGTTTGCCCGAAGTGAATCCGGTGGCCTCGAAGCGGCGGGCGCGGCGGGACTCGGCTTCGACGGCGTTGACGGGAGGTGTGTCGTAGGCGCGTCCGCCGGGATGGGCGATGTGATACGTGCAGCCGCCGCGCGACGTCGACGTGGTCAGGTCGACGAGCTCGAATTGCAGCGGACCGTCGACGGTGATGCTCGGGTGCAGCGCGCTCGGCGGTTGCCAGGCCCGATACCGCACGCCTCCCACGTGCACGTCGGGGTTGTCGGTGGCCAGCAACGGCACCGGATAGCCATTGCACGTCACCAGGTAGCGGTGCCGGTCGGCGCCGATGATGCGCACCTGGACGCGCTCGACCGACGAGTCGACGTAGCGGGCGGTGCCGGTAGCAGTGGACTCCTCACCCAGGGTGTTCCACGGCTCGATCGCGCCGCGCAGCTCGATCTCGACCCCGTCAAATACCGCGGTGCCGATGCGCGGAAAGCGGAATTCGGTGAACGGGTCCAGCCAGTTGGTCTCGAAGGGGATGCCATGTGCACGCAGGTCCGCGGCCACGTCAGCGATATCGTGAATTATGTAGTGCGGCAACAGGTATCGTCCGTGCAAATTGGGACCGTGATGGATCAGGGGAGCCCGCAGCGGTTCCTCCCAGAACCAGGCCACCAGCGACCGCACCAGCAGTGACTGCACCATCGCCATCCGCAGATGCGGGGGCATCTCGAAGCCGCGCAGCTCCAGCAGACCCAGCCTGCCGCGTGGGCTGTCGGGGCTGTAGAGCTTGTCGATGCAGAATTCGGCGCGATGAGTGTTGCCGGTGATGTCGGTCAGCAGGTGGCGCAGCGCCCGGTCGGTCACCCAGGGATCGGGTGCGCCCCCTTCGGAAGGTGCAGTGAGCCGGGCGATTTCGGCGAACGCGATCTCTAGTTCGTAGAGGGCCTCGGGGCGGCCCTCGTCCACCCGTGGGGCCTGCGATGTGGTGCCGACGAATCGCCCTGCGAACAGATAAGACAACGACGGGTGGCGCTGCCAATAGGTCAGTAGCGACACCAACAGGTCGGGGCGGCGCAGCAGCGGTGAGTCCTTCGGGGTGATGCCGCCGAGGGTGATGTGGTTACCTCCGCCGGTGCCGCCGTGGCCGCCGTCGAACTCGAACGATTCTGTAGAAAGGCGAGCCAGTCTGGCTTGCTCGTAGAGGGTTTCCAGCTGCCGGCGTTGCTCGGCGAAACTGGCGGTGGGTGCGACGTTGACTTCGATGACCCCGGGGTCGGGGGTGATCGTCGTCGACGTCAGCCGCGGATCCGGCGGAGGTTCGTAGCCTTCGATCACCACCGGGCAGCCGATCTTCGTCGCGGCGGCGTGTAGCCGGGTGATGAGGTCGACGAAGTGTTCCACCGCCTCGGTGGGCGGCATGAAGACGTAGAGCAAGTCCCCCTGGCCGTCATTGCGAACCTCGGCGACCATGGCGGTGGTCGGTGCGGTGTCGTCGTCGTCGTGGTCGTCCAGCTGCGCCTCGGACGCCGACGGGTTCAGATCCTCGCCGACGGTCGTCGGATCGACGACGAAAGTGGCCCGTGGTGGCTCCCAGCTGATCGACGTCAGTGGTAGCCGCAGACCCGCCGCCGAGGTCCCGTCCACCAGTACGATGCGTCCGCGGCGCAACCGCCAGTCCGCGCTGGCCCAGCCGAGGTCGTCCTCACGGCGATGCAGAGGTAGCACGAATGCTGCTGGGGTAGTGGTGGATTCGTCGAGGCTCGCCAGCAGCTCGGCGCGGGCCGCGGCGGTGTCCCGGCCGATCTCGGGGTCCAGGTCGGCATCCGGTTCGACCAGGTCGCCCGCCGGCAGTCGAACTTTGTCCGCCAGCCGCGAGAGCGGGTCTTCGTAGGCCGGTCGGACCTGCGATAGTGGCAGGCCCAAGTCGTCTGCGACAGCGGCCAGCAGCTCGTAAGCCGTCGTGCCGTCGGCGGGCGTGGTGGCCGGGTGGGCGGCCCACGGGTCGGCCAGCAGCGTCTCGTCGGGCCATAGCGGCTGCCCGTCGTTGCGCCAGTACAACCCAATCTGCCAGCGCGGCAACGGCTCACCGGGATACCAACGGCCCTGCCCGCGGTGGATCAGCCCCTGCGGGGCCCACTCCGCTTTCAGCCGCGCGGCTAGGTCGGACGCGCGTTGGCGCTTGTGCGGGCCGTCGGCAGCGGTTGTCCATTCGTCGTCAACCCTGTTGTCCACCGACACGAACGTGGGCTCGCCGCCGACGGTGAGCCGGACGTCGCCGGCCGTCAGCCGCTCGTCGACGCCCCGGGCGACGTCTTGGATGGTCGCCCATGCCTCGTTGGTGAAGGGCAGCGTGACGCGCGGGTCCTCGTGGATGCGTGTGACGGTGTTGGAGAATTCCATTACCGACTCGCACGGCTCGATAACGCCCGTGATCGGTGCCGCACTCGCCGGGTGCGGTGTTGCCGCCAACGGGATGTGGCCCTCGCCGGCGAACAGCCCCGACGTCGGGTCGAGTCCGATCCAGCCCGCGCCGGGGACGTACACCTCGGTCCAGGCGTGCAGGTCGGTGAAGTCGGCGGCAGGGCCGGACGGTCCGTCGAGCGCTTCGACGTCGGACACCAGCTGGACCAGGTAGCCGGACACGAACCGGGCGGCCAGACCCATCTGGCGCATGATCGACACCAACAGCCAAGCGAAGTCGCGGCACGAGCCGACTCCGGTTCGCAGCGTGAGATCGGGTGTCTGAACGCCGGGTTCCATCCGCACGCTGTAGCCGAGGTCGGAGTTGATCCGTCTGTTGAGCTCCACCAGGTAGTTGATCGTGCGAGTGCCCTGCGGCATGCCGAAATTGCGCACCCAGGCCTGAACCAGCTCGCCGGGGCCCGACCCTGGCCCGTGCTCGTCGACGGGTCGCAGATACGGCCTGAGCTCGTCGGACAACGGCTCGGGGTAGCTGAAGCCGGCCGACGGCCAGGTCTCGGCCCAGTCCTCGATAAAGAAGTCGAACGGGTTGATCACCTTCAGGTCGGCGATCAACCCGACGGTGATGGTCAATTGACTCGTCGGATTCGGGAAGGTCAGCCGGCAGACGAAGTTGCCCACCGCGTCCTGCTGCCAGTTGGCGAAGTGGTCGGCCGGGTCGACCCGCAGCGAGTAGGCCTCGATCGCTGTGCGTGAGTGTGGTGCCGGGCGCAGCCGCACGACGTGCGGAAACACCCGCACCGGCCGGTCAAAGGTGTAACTGGTGCGATGCTCCAGTGCAACTTTGATGGTCATAACCGCCCATCTCATCACGGCTGCCAGATCGCCGCAGCCCAGCTAACTTTGCCGACTGCCCGGCATTGACGCGGCATTGACGGAGTGGCGTAACCGTAATAGGCCGCCGCCGGTACCTAGGATCGCTCAGGTGGATGATCGCTACGGTTCAGATATCCTCGCGCGCAACCCGCACGGCTCAGGCAGGGCCCGATCAGCTGAATTGGCAATAGAACTCGGCATGGTGGTGGAGGACGCCCAGAGCGGCTACGTCGGCGCGGTGGTGCGTGTCGAATACGGCCGGATGGAGCTCGAGGACCGGCGCGGCCGTATCAAGCCGTTCCCGATCGGCCCGGGATATCTCGTCGACGGCAAACCGGTCATCCTGACCGCGCCGCGGCGATCGTCACCCACGGCGGCTACCCGGACGGCGTCAGGCTCGGTGGCGGTGACGGGTGCTCGTGCCCGGGTGGCCCGGACCGGCCGGATCTATGTGGAGGGCCGCCACGACGCCGAGCTTGTCGAGCAGGTGTGGGGTGACGATCTGCGGATCGAGGGCGTGGTGGTCGAGTACCTCGGCGGTGTCGACGATCTCGTCGGCGTGGTCGAGGAGTTCCGGCCGGGCCCACAGCGACGGCTGGGTGTACTCGTCGACCACCTGGTGCCCGGTTCGAAGGAATCGCGGCTCGCCGAAGCGGTGCGCCGGGGCCCGGGCGGCGAGCACACGCTGGTGGTCGGCCATCCGTTCGTCGACATCTGGCAAGCCGTCAAGCCGGCCCGGCTGGGTCTGTCGGAATGGCCGGTCATCCCGCGCGCGATCGAATGGAAGCACGGCATCTGCCAGGCGCTGGGCTGGCCGCATGCCGACCAGACCGACATCGCCGGCGCCTGGCGCCGCATCCGGGGCCAGGTCCGGGACTGGACGGATCTCGACGCAGCGCTCATCGGCCGGGTGGAGGAGCTGATCGACTTCGTCACCCAGCCTTGACGATTCGGCGGGATGGCTAGGGCGTTAGCGGCACGACCGAGCCGCCGGAGAGCCGACGGTACGTGTACACCTGGATCAGCAACGCCAGCGGCGCCGTCGCGACGACCCCGACGCCGCAGAGCAGGAAGCCGACCAGCAACAGCAGCCCCTGGACGAAGAAGGACAGCAGGGTGGCGCCGATATTCGATCTGACCGTGGTGTAGCTGGCCTTGAGCGCGTCGACGGGGGCCAAGGCCCGATCTGTCGCAAAGGCGATCGTGAACAGCGTGAAGAAGGTGAATACGGCGATCAACACCAACGACAGCAACGCGAAGAGGAAGCCAGGGAGCAGAGTCAGCGCATCCAGCAGCCCCGTGATCAGGGCCAACAGCAGGGCGGCCAGGACTACCGTGCCGAAATTGCGCGGCTTGAAGAACGAACCGACGGTGACCGGCCTGCCGTCGGCGAGGTCGAGCGCGCCGGACAGGAACGCCGCCTGCACGAAGATGCCGAAGGCGAATGCCACGATCTGCAGCACGAGGAATCCGACTCCGTCCAGACCCGCTGTGAACGACGTGCCGTAATCCCCGTCTGTGCTCGCGGTGTTGGCCGTGGCGCCGCCCAGAACCACGAACACCAGCCCGTGCAGGACCGCACCGATGACGAAGTACAGCAGGAAGGAAATGAGCAGCGGCCCAAGATTCTTGCCGAATTTATTCAACGCCCAGTTGAACGCGTCGCCGATGCTGAACGGCGTCCCGGGTGGCGGCCCGTAGCCGGGAGGCGGCCCGTAGCCGGGAGGCGGCCCGTAGCCGGGAGGCGGCCCGTAGCCGGGAGGCGGCCCGTAGCCGGGAGGCGGCCCGTAGCCAGGAGGAGGCCCGTAGCCAGGAGGAGGCCCATAGCCGGGCTGAGGCGGCCCATAGCCAGGAGGAGGCGGGGGAGCGCCATAACCCGGTTGCGGCGGCCCGTATCCCGGCGGCGGCCCGGGAGGTGGTCCGTAGCCTGGCGAGCCCGGCGGCGGCCCGTATCCCGGCGGCGGGTAATCGCCCGGATTGGGGTTGTTGCCCCACGGTTCGCTCGGGCTACCAGGGTGCTCCGGAGGTTGGCTCATAGCCGCTCCTGCCTCGTCGTCGGGGGTCGTGCGGGCGTGCGCCTCCGCGAACTTAGCAAGTTATCGGCGGTCTCGCTGCGACCTCACGCTGCGCGTGGACGTGTCGCATCGACATGGTAAGCCTGACACCGTGTCCGACGGTCTGTTCGACGTCCCCGACGAGACCAGCGTGACCAAACGCGCGCAAGGCCCGTCGGCGACTGCGCCGTTGGCGGTGCGGATGCGCCCGGCCAGTCTCGACGAGGTGGTCGGGCAGGATCACCTGTTGCAACCCGGCTCGCCACTGCGGCGTCTGGTCGAGGGGTCGGGTATGGCATCGGCCATCCTCTACGGTCCGCCGGGCAGCGGTAAGACGACATTGGCGTCGCTGGTCTCGCAAGCCACCGGGCGCCGGTTCGAGGCGCTGTCGGCACTGTCGGCAGGGGTCAAAGAAGTCCGCGCGGTGATCGACGTGGCTCGTCGCGCCGCCGCGCACGGAGAACAGACCGTGCTGTTCATCGACGAGGTGCACCGGTTTTCCAAGACGCAGCAGGACGCATTGCTGTCCGCCGTCGAGAACCGGGTGGTGTTGCTGGTGGCGGCGACGACGGAGAATCCCTCGTTCTCCGTCGTCGCGCCGCTGCTGTCACGGTCGCTGATCCTGCAGCTGCACCCGCTGACCTCCGACGACGTCCGGGCTGTCGTGCAGCGCGCAATCGACGACGGACGCGGCCTGGGCGGCCGGGTGCAGGTGACGCCCGACGCCGTCGAGTTGCTGGTCCGGTTGTCCGCCGGGGACGCCCGCCGCGCGCTGACCGCGCTGGAGGTGGCGGCGGAGACGGGGGAGCACGTCACCGTCGAAACCATCGAGCAATCGCTGGACAAGGCCGCGATCCGATACGACCGCGACGGAGATCAGCACTACGACGTGATCAGCGCGTTCATCAAATCGGTGCGTGGCTCCGACGTCGACGCCGCGTTGCACTACCTGGCCCGGATGCTGGTCGCCGGCGAGGACCCGCGGTTCGTCGCGCGCCGATTGGTGATCCTGGCCAGCGAGGATATCGGCATGGCCGACCCGACTGCGCTGCAGACCGCGGTCGCCGCGGCGCAGACCGTGCAACTTATCGGCATGCCCGAAGCGCAATTGACCCTGGCGCACGCCACCGTGCACCTGGCCACGGCACCCAAGTCGAATGCCGTGACCACAGCGCTGGGTGCGGCGATGGCCGACATCAGAGCGGGCAAGGCCGGCCTGGTACCGCCGCATCTGCGGGACGGCCACTATTCGGGCGCCGCGGCGCTGGGTAACGCGCAAGGTTACAAGTACCCCCACGATGACCCGGATGGTGTTGTGCCGCAACAGTATCCGCCCGACGACGTGGTTGGCGTCGATTATTACCGGCCCACCGGCCGCGGCGTCGAGCGCGAGATCGGTGCCCGGCTGGAGAAACTGCGGGCCATCATCCGCCGCCGGCGGAGTTGACCGCCGAGCTCTATCGCGGTCATGAAGGGCAACGAGACGGACGGCCTTCCCAACCAGCCGCTGGCGCCGGGCACCCAAACAACCGGGAGGCTTGACTTCGACGTTAAGGGGGGCACAGTGCCCGACAGCGTCGTTTACCGCGATGGCCTCGGCACCGACCAGGGCCGGTCGTCGAGCGTTTGTCGTCGCCCAGCCCCGAAACCACCGGCGACAAACACTGCTAAGTATTCGGCGTGGTTGGAAGGGCGATGTCGCCCGCGCTGCCGCTATCCGCGTGCGCCAACCATTCGGCCAGCGAGCGACCTGCGTCGAGCACATGTCGCTCGGCGATGTCACGGGCTTTGTCGGCGTCACGATCGGCAAGCGCCGACACCAGCGCCTGATGCTCTTCCAGCGCGTTGTGCTCGTGGTCGGGGAACATCGCGAAGAAGTTCGACGGTACGACCCGGACGGCCTGCCGGATCTGCGCCATCAGTCGCCGCGAATGGGCGGCGTGGTGGATCTCGCGGTGGAACTGCCAATTCGCGTCGACGATGCTGCCGTCCCCGGCGTGCGCTTCGACATCAGTGGCCAGGGCCTGCAGCCGCTGAATGCCTTCGTCGGTGACCCGCTGCGCGGCCCACGCGGCGGCCTGACCGGTCAGCACGCCCAGGATGGTGAAGCTGTCGACCACGTCCTCGGGGCTCATCCCGATCACCGTGATCCCGCTGCGCGGCGCGACGCGAACCAACCCGTCGTAGGACAACTCCAACAAGGCCTCGCGCACCGGCGTGCGACTGGTGGCGAATTCTTTGGTGATCGCGTCGAGGTCGAGCCGGGCGCCGGCGGGCAGCACGCCGGTGAGGATGCGGTCGCGAAGCTCGCGCGCGGCGCGCTCGCGAACCGTGCCAGCGACATCGTTGGGAGCCATAGTGACGACCTTAGGGCAGGCGGCTTCTGATGCTTGAAATCTAATATATCAGATGCTAGACATGAACGATGACTACACGACAGATGGCGCTCGTCGCCTTCATGCAAGCGGGCAGCACGTCGGTCTATGCGGGGTCGTGGCGTCACCCCGCCACCGAACATGGCTATCTCGACGCCTCCTATTACGCCAAGATCGGCAGGCAACTCGAAGAAGGTTGCTTCGACCTGATGTTCTTCGACGACCGGCTCGCTATGCCGGGCATCTACGGCGGCTCGGTCGCCGACGCCGTTAAGTACGGCGCGCGACCGGTCAAGTTGGATCTGTCCATCGTCTTGGGTGTGCTGGCGCAGGCGACGTCGCACATCGGCCTCGGCGCGACCGGTTCCACCACCTACTACACGCCGTTCCACATTGCCCGCACCTTTGCCACCCTCGACCACCTGTCCGGTGGCCGCGCGGCCTGGAACATCGTCACCTCGGTCAACGACAGCGAGGCGCAGAACTTCGGACTGGACATGCATTTGGGCCATGACGCCCGCTACGACCGCGCCGAGGAATTCCTGGAAGCCACCGTCGGGCTGTGGGACACCTGGGAAGACGACGCGATCCTGCACGACCGGGTCAACGGCATCTACGCCGACCCGGACAAAGTGCATGAGTTGAACCATGTCGGCGAGTTCTTCTCGGTGCGCGGGCCGCTGACAGTGCCGCGCACGCCGCAGGGACGGCCGGTGCTCATCCAGGCCGGCTCGTCGGGCCGCGGACGTGAATTCGCCTCTCGCTGGGCTGATTTGATCTTCACCGGCGACCCAGGCATCGAGGTGGCGCGCAGCCATTACGCCGACCAGAAGGAGCGCATCGGCGCCGCGGGCCGTGACCCGGAGTCGGTCAAACTCTGCCCGATGGCCTACGCCGTCGTCGGCGAGTCAGAAGATCACGCCAAGGAACGCGAGCAGGTCTTCCTCAACGATCTGGTGCACCCGATGGCGTCGCTGACCCTACTGTCGGAGTTGATGAACTACGACTTCTCCAAACACCAACTCGACGACCCGATCACCGACGAGCTCATCGAAGCGTCGTCGGGCATCCGCGGTCTGGTGCAGAACCTGCGTGCCCACATCGGCGACAAGATCACCCTGCGTGACCTCGCCGGCCACCGCGCCACCCTGCTGCAGGGCCCGCGCTTCGTCGGGACCGGAACGCAGGTCGCCGATCAGATGGAGGAGTGGTTCAACGGCGGCGCCTGCGACGGGTTCGTCCTGGCCGCAACGCATCTGCCCGGAGCGTTCGAAGACGTGGTGCGGATGGTGATCCCGGAATTGCAGCACCGCGGCCTGTTCCGCGACTCTTACAGCGGTGCGACGTTGCGTGATCACCTCGGGCTGCAACGGCCGGTGGCCACACCCGTCGGAGCATGATGCTCGAAGGCATCCGGGTTCTCGACGTCGCGACGCTGGCCGCGGCGCCACTGGCCGCCACCTACCTCGGTGAGTTCGGCGCCGACGTGATCAAGGTCGAGCAACCCGAGGGCGGCGACCCGATCCGCACTTGGGGCAACCAGGTCGACGGTGTCGGGCTGATGTGGAAGTCGTTGGGGCGCAACAAACGTTCGATCACCCTCAACCTGCGCGCCGCCGAAGGCCAGGCGTTGTTGCGGCAGCTGGTCGAACACGCCGACGTGGTGATCGTCAACACCAGGCCGGCGACGCTGCGTAAGTGGGGGCTGGACTACCCGGCGCTGCGCGCCGTCAACGACAAGATCGTCATGCTGCACATCACCGGCTACGGGCTGACCGGGCCGAAGAGCGAACGGCCCGGCTTCGGGACACTCGGCGAGGCGATGAGTGGTTTCGCCAACATCACCGGCGAAGCCGGCGGGCCGCCGACGCTGCCGCCGTTCATGCTGGCCGACGGGGTGGCGTCGCTCAACGCCGCATACGCGGTGATGATGGCGCTCTATCACCGCGACGTACACGGGGCGTCGGGGCAGTTGATCGACATCAACCTGATCGACCCGCTGGCGCGGCTGCTGGAGCAGACGTTGCTGGGCTACGACCAACTCGGCCTGGTGCCGACCAGGGCGGGCAACCGCTGGGACATCTCGGCGCCGCGCAATACCTACCGCACCGCCGACGGTCGCTGGCTGGCGATGTCGGGCAGTTCACCGCAGCTGGCGCTGCGGGTGTTTCGCGCCATCGGCCGCGCCGACCTGGTCGACGACGCCGACTTCTCCGATCCGCAGCGTCGGCTGGCGCGGGCCTCTGAGGTCGACCAGGTGGTAGCCGACTGGGTGGCTACCAAGACGCTGGCTGAGGCGATGGACATCTTCGACGCCGCCGAGGTGGCCGCCGCACCGGTCTACGACATCACTGATCTGGTCGCCGACGAACAACTGGCCCACCGCGAAGTCTTCGTCAAGGTCGGCGCCGACGAACTCGGCACGATGACCGTGCAGGCGCCGGTGCCGCGATTCTCCGGTGCGACCGGCCGCGTGCAGCACCTCGGCCCGCGGATCGGCGAGCACAACGCCGAGGTGTACGGCGAACTGCTCGG